>Ga0209382_10000953_pt1 | contig 46908 bp, 38 predicted proteins | sample SoiMetdeltSBSDD5_FD_187599 | JGI IMG/M metagenome (GOLD analysis project Ga0209382, IMG submission 187599) | Bulk soil microbial communities from a Populus tree surrounding site in Tennessee, USA - Soil MetaG P. deltoides SBSDD5 (SPAdes) (version 2) | ecosystem: Environmental > Terrestrial >...
CCTCCGAACCGAAGTCCTCGACCTCGACCCGCCGGCGGCGTGCGTCCTCGGGCACGTGGCACCTGCCGATGACGCCGAACTCGTCGCCGGTCCAACCGCGCGGTCATGACCCGCGGCTGACAGTGCTCCGGCGGCGGCACCCAGTTCGGGCCGGCACCAGTTCGGGCGGCACAGTGAACGGCGTGCGCACGGGTGAGACGGTGGCCGCGGGACAGAGCATCCAGTGCCGCCGAGCACGTTCAACGAGACTCACCCGCCACCTTGTCTCACTGAAGTTGTTGAACGCCAGGCCAGCTGTCTGGCCGACGACAACTTCCTCGAGACAGGACAGTTGCTGTCCGGCTGGTTCCCGGCCACGACCGGCAAGATCATGTACGTGGACGGCGGACACCACGCGCTGGGCGCTTGACCCGATGCGGTACACCTATCGTGTGCGCCGGATCGTCGGCTTGGCCATCGCAGCGCTGTTCGCGCTGCCGGTGACGGCCGGCTGCACCGGAGGGAACGGGGCGCTACGGGGCGACCTCTACCCGGCGGGCACGCTTGTCAGATACGACGCGGGAACCGCCGGGGTGCGTGTCCACCAGATGGTCGTGGTCGACTTCGGTACCGTCAACACGTCGATCGGCGACTCGTGGCACCTGGTGACCAAGCCAGATCCGGCGGTCCTCACCGAGCGCGGTCCCATGTTCGAGTCGGCCTGCCAAGCCAACCACGCTGGCTGCGACGCCCAACTGCGCTGGGAGTTCACGGCCACGGCCGCCGGCACCACGTCGATGGTCTTCCGATACTGCTACCGATCCCAGCCGACCAACTGCCAACCCGCACCGACCGATCGCGGCCCGGCCGAACCGGTGACACTCGACGTGACCGTCGAATAGCACGGCAGCCAGCCCGGGCCGGCGGCCCTACGACGCGTTCCTGCTGGTCTCGTCCGGCGGCTTGGAAGGCCCGGACGACGTGGAGCCGTTCCCGCGAAACGTGATTCGGGCTCGCGGCGTGCCCATCCTCGCATCACCGATGCGGTTACCGATCCAGTTCCTGCCGCTCGACGCGGGACCGGACTCGACACGGACGGGCAACGCGGGGCCAACAGCGTCCGGCGTTACTCTTCGCCGGAGAACCGCTCCCAGGCCGACTGCCGTGTCATACCGAGCGCCGCACCGATGCGCGCCCAGGTCACCTTCCGCTCGCGAAGCAGCCGTACCCGCTCCAGAAGGCCGGCCTCGACCTGAGCGCCGACAGCAGCGATCCGCGGAAGCTGGTCGAGCATCTGCTCGTCGGTCATGGCCTGCAACACCGCGATCGGCGACCGGGACGAGCCGTCGTCACTCGCCAGGATCGTGTTACACACCTCGACGCATTCATCGCAGATGAACACACCCGGTCCGGCAATTACCTTACGCACCTCGGCATTGGCCTTGCTGCAGAAGGAGCAGCACACCTGCTGCACCAGCTCCGCCGTCGACATCGCCAGAACCTCCAATCACAGCCTCAGCGTCAGGCTTGACCTGACAAGTCCTACGCTAGCTCGTCAGGACGGGCCTGACAAGACCTGGCAAGGGCCAACACGCTGCCAAGGAAGACTCACGGCGGCCACGCCACATCGCGCGGTCCGAGCGGTAACGCTGCCATAACACCCGCGCAGCGACCGCACACCGCACCATCGCGCGCAGCTGATGCGGCTATCCACACTCGCCGGTAACGCTGCCGCCAACGCCGACGCGTCACCATCGATCCGATCACGACCAGACCAACAGTCCCAAGGTCATCAAGAAGGTGACAGATCGATGGGAAGAACCAGCCCGACAAACCGCTGAGAAGACCCCGCCAGGCCCGGAGCAGCCACCCGAGCAGCGACAGGATCGCTGAGAACCTACACGGGCGAATCGCGCGGTGTTTGCTGATGCGACATCCGCTCGTCGCGATGACGCCCGGCGGGAGCTTACCCGATCGCCGTCCTAACCGTCGCCGGGTCGTACGGCGTTGCGTGGGACCGAAGAACGGGGTATTTCATCTGACGCAACGATGCGCCATCATCTGCAAATGCCCCACCTGGTGTTGCACAAGGGCGTTGCCCACATGGACCCGGCGTCGGCGGCGTTCGAGGCGATGCTGGAGGGCTGGGCGGTCCAGCAGCGGGCACGGTGCCTGAAGACAGCGACGATCCGGGTACGACTGGACCTGGTGCACCGGCTTCGCCAATCAGTATCCGTGGCAGTGGCAGGCGACCGAGGTGGCGCCGCACGGATACCCGAGTCCGCTACGTAGCCGAAGGAGCAAACATGCGTTGGCGCGAGTCGATCGACATCCGAACGAACGGCCTGTGCCCAGACTCGATCTTTGACGATCTAGAAGCGGCCATTGACGACGACGAGGCCGTGCGACTTGTCTCGACACCGGTGAGCTGGGAGCACCCACGTGGGACATCTCAGACCGGAAACAAGGTAGGCCTCCTTGTGAGCGCGCGTCACGTGTTGCTGGGCCGCAAGCCGCTGCTCGGCGCGACCAAGATCCACGACTTCCATGTTTCGGAATTCGTCCAATTCGCTGTCAGTCCCACACACGGGTATTTGGCCTCCTGGAGGTACGAAGCCAACCTCCAGAAAGGACAGCTGTGCATCTTGTTCAGCGCACACGATGAGGCGGAGGTGGTCTCCGCGCAGATAAACCGCATGGTCGCCTTCTGGAGGCGCGACAAGGGCATGTAGCGTAGCGCTGCACGATATTGGCTGGCGTGAAGGAGGAGCTGTCGAGTCAGTCGGCAAGTTTGATGTGCCGCCAGTGTCGTGCCGTGCGTCCGTGGCTCGCGACGGCGCCAACGAGGAGCACTACGGCGCCCGTAGCGAAGGCGTAGGTCAACCACATTGGCGCGTTCGGAGCGCCGAAGGTGACTGTTCCGGCAACGAGGCCCAAGATGGCGCAGACGCCCGCACCCACCGTGTCGGGAAAGAGGAGTCGACTTCGGTACTTGCGGATCGCCTTCCGAAGGCCGGGGTCGAACGCGGCGTCGTTTCTGAACAGTATCCAAGCCCTGGAGATGTGGGCCGCGGCGACGGCGCCGAAGCCGGCCAGGCAGTAGAACCAGAACCCAACAGCGGTGGACAGCGTTCGCTCCGTCTGTATGCTGCCGGTTCCGAGGTCGATGATGGGCGGAGCAAGGGCGGCGAAGAGGAGAAACTCCGCGACCGCGAGCAGGAGCGGGAGGACGAGATCCCACATCGCCGGTATCTGTCCGGGCAGCGCGAACGAGCCGACGACGGCACCAGCGAACGCGGCGACGGTTGCGAAGAAACTTGCAAGCCACAGGAACCCGAGCAGTAAGTGGTAATCGGTCGGGATCTGCCCGCGAGCAGCGACCAGACCGGCAGCCGTCAGGCCGGCGATCCCCAATGCAACGCTGACCACCGTGACGTGCAGTCCGACGTAGTGGTTGACTAGGTAGGTCTCCAGCCGCTCGCGCAGGCGAGCCATGTCGACCACGCCCCCGACCTCGGGGCGTGGAGTGCTGGCGTCCGCACCGACAGCGCGAGTCGGGCCAGCCTCGGCCTCACCTGTGCCGCGCCCGGGCCCTTGCCCGTTGGTTCCGTCCTCGTGCCGCACGGCGGCTGATTCCTGCCACGTCCGGCTGGTCGGCAGCGCCCACATCAGGGTCACGAGCACGACGGCAGCGCCGACGAGCGGAACCAACACGGATACCGCCACCACCCACGAGGGCAGACGTTGCCATTGGTCGGCGGGGCGATCGCCGATCGGCCCAAGCGCGGCGAGGTTGACCAGCGTGAATGCGATTACGCTCGCGGCGGCTATCCCGGCCCGCCGTTGCTGCTTACGCGCGATGAGTGCCGTATCCGGACCGCGTACGCCCACGTGCCGCACGGCGAACGCGCCGGCGAGCAGGATGACGACGATCGGCAGATACCAGGTCACTGCATCTCGCCAATGGCGCCAGCCCGGCGCGTCGAGTAGGAAGCCACGACCAGCGGTGGTGAGCAGCTCTGCCACGATCACCGCGACAAGCAGGACACACGCGAACGTGAACCCCCGGACCGCGCTGTTGGTCCCGTACTGCGGCGGGAGCAGCCATGCGAGAGCCGCGAGCATGGCCACCGCCCCCACCGCCACCAGGCCCGAGGAAATCATGCTCTGCGACCATGCCCGCGAGCACGCGACCTCCCCCGACACCACCGTCTCGATGTAGCTGCCCGCTGCCAGGCAGATGAACGACGCCAGGAACAGCATGAACGTCTCGCCATTGTGGCGACGTCGGCCCTCGGTCAGCAGGTACACCAACCCGATGAACACAAAGCCGGCGAGCACGGCCATGAACGCCGACTGCGCACCCGCCGCGGTGCTCGGATCCCAGTCTGCGGGTACGGGCAGGTCAGCGCACCCTCCCATAAGCGCCCCTCCAACAGTGGCTGTCGACGAGATCAACAACGAACGATGTGCCACGCGCCAGGCGGACGGTATCGGCCCCGTGCAACCAGCGTGTGTCAGCGACCCGACAGCGGTACAAACTCATCCGGAGAGTCATCGACGAACCGCCTGCGCGCTCCAAGCACGTAGACGGCAATGGATCCCTGGAGGGGGACTGGGCTGACGAAACGGGAGCGGACGCGCCGGCGGTTGAGATCAAATCGGGCGGGTTGACCGCCTCTACACCAACGGGGCCGGGGAACAACCTCGGCCTGGGGATCCCCGCCTTCGCGCGCGCCTGCCTGTCCGCGACTGCGCAGGCCCGGGTACGTCAAGGACTCCATCGAGGCGGAACGAATAGTGCGGCTCTCGAATAGCGCGCTCCACCAGTAAAGCACTACCGAGCCATGGAATCCTTGGAGCGAACGATGGCTACGGTCACCAATGGGTTAGGAGCCAGACAGCCCCTACGATACTGGAAAGGCCGAGAATGGTTAAGGCAGCTACTGCAACCGATAGCTGCCGGACCAGTGTCCGCCCCAGTTTCTGCTGTGCCTCGAACCGCAGGTGCCGAACCATTGCCTCCATACTGCGATCGCCGGTGAGCCGCCACCCGAGGTTGTCTAGCACGGCGGCTAACCAAAAAATATCTCTGGCATTTTCGTCGGTCACGAGCTGAACCAGTCCGCGGGGTTGTGAAGCCGGTTCCTTCTCGACATCACGTAGCGCAGGCATGCGCGGAACACCAACATCATTTAGTTCTTCGCGGGCGCTGATCATGTCGGAGCGCCCCGAATCCTTACGGAGCCGCAGCACACTCCTCATAGCGCTCGCGACACGTCTTCCTCCACGGCGGACGGCGCTGTCTGCTCGGACCTGCCAGGGTGGCGTTAGTCTGTCCGCGTGATCTGCTTGCCTGATGAGCGCGATGAGCCACAAGGCGATCGGATAAAGCCAGTGCGCTTCGGGCTCCGAGTCGTATTTCGCATCAGCCCGATTGCTCTGGCTGGACGCCCCATCGTCATGCTCCGCTCTTTTGACGAAGAGAGTCGGCGGTACCTGCTTGTTCAGCTGGCCAAGAAGCCACACAACCTCAGCTCGGCCCAGACCCTTACGCGGCTCTCCACCATCACCAGATGTGGTCGCTGCCCGAACCTCGATAATAGCGTCAGCAGTGTGTCCGATCAATCGATCACGGTTCCGACCGACTTCGAGCTGCCGTTCGAACCTGGTCACACTGACCCGAACGACGGCACTCCCGACTGCACCACTCGCGCCCTTGAGCGCGGCCGTGACGAGAAGAACAACTGAGAACGGCTCGCCCATGCTGACCCCCAGCGATGTATCTCCACCCTATCGGGATAGCTACAACCGAGAACCTTCAAGCGGGTGTCTCGTGGAGTCCGCTTGGCGACACCCCACCCCGGATCTTGGCTGCCGTTCAGACTTCGGGCCCGTGACAGCCCAACCGACTGGCCCGGCTCATTCCCCGTCCTGCACAGACCTGAGCGCGACCGGCTCGGGCCATGCCCTGGATATTGGCGATACGGCCTGGGTCGCCCGGCTCGGCCATCACCGCGGCGCGGCTCAGCCTCGCGCCCGACCACGAGGCTCGGATCTGCTCAGCCAGGACGGCAACGGCGTCAGCGCGGGTCGTTCGTACCTCAGCGGTCGTCTGCCAGTGGTAGAAGCTGGACCGGGCCACACCCACGATCTGACACAGCCGCTTCACGCCGTGGCGCTCGGAGTGGTCGGCAACGAACTGGAAGCGGCTGATCAGCGCGTCTCCCCGGCGAAATACCGGGGCGCCTTCCGCAGGATGTCGCGTTCCTCCTCCAACTCCCGCACCCGAGGACGCAGCTGCGCGTTTTCCACCTGCACCGATGAGCCGGTGACGTCCGCCCTTTATAGCAAGATCAGCAGATAGAGCGTGTGCTGGAGTCATTGAGGCGGTGTCGCGTCGAGTCGGGAGGGGCAGAGGGCTGGCCTGCTTCGTCAATGCGCTCGTGAAGGGCTCAGCGTTCCGCCGCCTCGTGCTCCGCCTTCACCGGTTTCCGGTTCCCTCGTGAGGGTGATCGTGCTCGCGGTTCGCTGGTGCCTGCGGTTCGGGCTGTCGTACCGCGATCTGGGGGATCTTCCGGCGGAATCATGCGTGCCCGTTTGTCGCAAACAACCAACGGGCACGGGTGCCCGTTGGTAGGGTCTGGAAGACGGTCCGAAACGTGCTGACCGGCCGCACCGGGATGCAGTAGGAAGGAGAGCGGCCATGCCAGAGGAATCGAAAGCCCGTGGCTCGACACCCGAGCGCTTCCGCACAATGGAGATCGACATCGCAGACATGGTGAAAGGACTCGATACGACCGATCTGGTCGAGGTCCTGTCCGGTCGGGGTCCTTCGCTCCTGCGCATGGACGACAACCAGAACCAAAACCAGAATCAGGGCTCGGCGGCCAGGCTCCAATAGCCATCGGCGGCGCCTGATCGCACCGAAATCCACCACCCCTCCCTGCACGTCGCTCAACCCGCAGCGGCCAAGGTCGAGGAGGCAGACCGATGACCGATATTCTCCTCGTGTTTCCGCCACAATGGAGCCCGTTCCAGCCGGCGCTGTCGTTGCCGTCGCTGTCGGCGTGGTTGAAACGTGCCGGTCATACCGTGACGTCGCTCGACCTCAACGTTCTGTTCTACCAATGGCTATTGTCCGACGAATGCGCCGTCCTGCTCTGTGACAGCCTGGCGCACGCGGACCTGACCGGGGCGGAGAAAGCGGCGTACGGCGCGCTCTTCGGCAGTGCCGGGGAGTTCCGTGACGACATTGACCGCCTTCGCGGGTCACCGGCCGGCCCGACCGAGTCTGCGGCCGATTTCGCGATGCGAAACTACCTGGCAATCCAATCGTTCGAGAGCTATCTCGACGCGTTGTCCACGGTGGCCGGAGCCTTCACGGTCTCGCCCTATCATTTCGTGCTGAGGTCCGGAAACCTGCAGACCTTGCAGCTGGAGCGCCACATCGACCGGCCACCGGAGCTGATCAGCCGCTTCCTTCGTACCGCGGTGGACCGGCTGATCCTGCCCACCTCGCCGTCGGTGGTCGGGCTGTCCTGCATCGGGCAGGAACAGCTCTATTTCACGTTGCTGCTCGGCAGAATGATCAAGGAAACGTCGGACCTTCCGGTCCTCGTCGGCGGCACGATCTTTTCCCGCATCTTCGAGCGCGGCGCGCTGCCGCTGTCCTGGTTCGACCGGTACTTCGACGTGATCGTTCGCAACGAAGGCGAGAAGCCGGCCGAAAGGATACTGGCCAACCTGAAAGCTTCTCGACCGATGACGCGGGACGTCCCCGGCGTGGTTTACCGTGACGGTCCCCGTATTGTCTCCAGCGAACCTTCCGCTCCGCTGAGCGTCGCCGAACTGCCGATCCCCGACTTCGAGGACCTGCCGCTCGGGGAGTACATTTCTCCGGAGGTCACACTCCCGCTGCTGTCCGCTCGCGGCTGCTACTGGGGCAAGTGCGAGTTCTGCCATCACGGGATGGTCTACGGCGAGAAGTACGCACCGTACAAGACGCCGGGCATCCTGGAGACCGTGACCATTCTCGCAGACCGGTATAATGTCCGGCATTTCGCGTTCAACGACGAGGCGATTCCGCCGACCACGGCCCGGGGCATAGCCCGAAGCTTCCCGCCGCACGAGGAGACCGGCTGGACATTCACCGGTCTCATGAAGTTCGAACCGTCGTACAGCCGGGCCGACTTCGACGGGATGTACCGCGCCGGGTTCCGCTCGCTCTACGTCGGGTTGGAGTCGGCGTCGGAGCGGGTGCTGGAGTTGATGCGCAAAAGAAGCAAACGCTCCACCGTCGTGGGCAACCTGACCGACGCCACCCGGGCTGGTATATGGATGCATTGCTTCCTCTTCTTCGGATTTCCCGGTGAACGAGAGGAGGATGCGCAGGAGACCTACGACTTCATCGTCGAAAATTCCGATATCGTGAGTTCTTTTGGCGCCGGCACGTTCTCCCTGGAACACAATGCGCCGATCTTCAAGCACCTCGCCGACTTCGGCGTGGCCATCGCCACCGGGTCGCGCCAGGACATCGACGTGTACTACGAGTACGAGGTCGCCGAGGGAGTCTCGGCGGGACGCGCCCTCGAGTGGCAAAGGAGCCTGTCCGCGGCGACGAGGGGTATCCCGAACTATGTCGCGGCCAGCTGGGTCCCGCGGGAGTTGCTGCTGTGCATGCTCTCCGCGATGACTCCGCAGGATCTCCGGCAGGTCGGACTCACCATGCGCGAATGTGGCGGGTTCCCTTCGGCGACGCGGCTATCGGACATCACGTCCCGGGCACCACTGCCCGGCGGGATACTCATGGTGATCAACCGGAGCAACGGCCGCGCTCTGCGGCTCGCGGGCGCGGCGCCGGACCTGTTCGACCTCTGCTGCCGATCCGGCGTCGACCTGGGCCGCCTGCAGCGAGACGCGCCGGTGCTCTTCGACAAGCTGGCCTTCGACGTGAACGCCGGCGATCTCACCGCGCCGGCTGCGCTGTAGCCGGGCCAACGAGGCCGGCACCGTCGCGGACCCCGCCGTCGGCATCCAGAGCGGAGGTCCCGCATCGAGAGGTACTGAGAACGCCTACCGTGGCGGATGCACGGTCGATACGACGACGGGAGGGACGGGCCTGTGTCACATGTACGACGCTTCGACCACGTCGGCCTCACGGTCGCAGATCTGGACGTGGTGACCGCCTTCTTCGTGGCGCTGGGCCTGCAGGTCGAGGGCAGGACGTTCGTCGAGGGCGAGTTCTTGGACACGGTCTGCGGCATTCCCGACTCCCACACCGAGATCGTCATGCTGAAGCCGCCCGACGGTGGCACCCGCCTGGAGCTCTCGCGCTTCGTGCGACCCGATTCCGTGCCGGGCTCACCGGCCGCCATGGCCAACGAGCTGGGATTGCGCAACGTGGCCTTCGAGGTCGACGACCTGCGGGCGACTGTCGATTGGGCTGCTACCGAGGGCTACGGACTGGTCGGTGGCATCGGGGAGTACGAGGGCGTTTGGCGGATGGCCTACGTCCGGGGGCCGGAAGGGATCATCGTCTCGCTGGCCGAGCGCATCGGCTGAGCCTCGCAACGCGCCCCGCATCCAGCCCGCGACCCGCGTGGCCGTGCTGATCTGGCTCTCGTTGTCGAGCCTTGGACGAAGATCTCTTCCTCGGATGGCTGAGGTGGTGCGAGTGGTTCTGGTCAAGGCGGTAGGACGGGCTGGTTTGGCCGTTCGGGTCCGGGGTTGTTTGGCGGCCGGCGTGGGCGCGGGCGCCGCATCGGCGGTCTGCCGCACCCGGTCCGGGGCATCCTTCGCCGGCTCACCCGCGTTCTACGGCTACCTCCGACGCCGCCCCGGTGTGTCTCGGGCCGCACGCGTGGCGCTTTCGGGGAGCGTGCCGTCACGCCTGGCTGGGGTTTTGCTCCGGCGCGGCGCGCCCAGCGGCGAGGTAGGTGGGCGGTAGATGTGATCGGTCGTTGACCTGGATTGAAGGGGTGCACGATGCAGCCGAGTACATATCCGGTGCAGTTCTCGGTGGACTACCCGGACCGCCCGTTGAACCGGTTGACCACGTTCTTTCGCATCTTCGTCGCTATTCCCATTGTGATCGTGCTGAGTGTGGTCGCGGGCGGAACATGGCAGTGGGCGTACGACGACAGCACGGTGGTGGTAGCCGCCGGTACCGGAGGGCTGCTGTTCTTCGCGCCGCTCTTGATGATCGTCTTTCGGCGGAAGTACCCCCGCTGGTGGTTCGACTGGAACCTCGAGCTGCAGCGCTTCGGTAACCGGGTCACCGCCTACCTGGCTCTGATGGACGACCGCTATCCAGCTACCGATGAACAGCAGTCCGTTCGCCTGGACTACGCCTACCCCGACGCCGCGGAGGACCTCAACCGGTGGCTACCGCTGGTCAAATGGCTCCTCGCCATCCCGCACTACATCGTGTTGTTCTTCCTCCAGATCGCCGCCATCGTGGTCGTGATAGTCAGCTGGTTCGCGATCCTGTTCACCGGCGGCTACCCGCGAGGACTCTTCGACTTCGTCGAGGGTGTCATCCGCTGGCACAACCGGGTCATCGGCTACGCGGTCACGCTGGTCACCGATGAGTATCCACCATTCCGGCTGGGTGCCTGACGGCATCCGCTGGCGGCGACGAGCCGGAACGGTCCACTATAGACGGCATCGAGTGCTCAACGGGCCGGACGTGCTCTTCGCAGTCCGGGACGGCGACCCAGCGCGGTCCTTCGACGCTACCGCCGATGTGGTGATCAATGAGTTGGCCGGTGCCCTGCCCGTGGACTACCTGAACTGCTGCGCTGGCTGCCGCGTTGGCCGAATATCGGTGCGGGACGGTCGGCGGTTTGGTCGCCCACCGTCCCGCACTCGCCTGACTACTACGCAAGATTGACGTAGCGGACCCGGTAGGTCCACGGCGGAGAGTCGGTCGGGTCGTCGTCACCGTAGTAGATGTCGATGCTTGCTGGATTGGTCATGACACCGAGTTCGCGGATGTGGTCGTCGCCGGATCCTCCGGTACCCGTGTTGTTGAACGAGAACCCGCGGATGACGGCGGTGCCGGCGGTGACATTCCGCCGTACTCCGCTCGTATCCGCCACCGTACCGGAGATTTCGCTCACGCTCGAAAAGCGTGACCGCGGCACCCAGGCGTACCGGATGTTGGTGATGAACGTGTCGTCGTCGTTCTGGTCAGCCTCGGCCACGCCCATCACCACCTCGGCCAGCACACCCAAGCCATCATCTGCTACCGGCACGCCCTCACCCTGAACCGGGACCTCGGCGCCCGCTACAGCGAGGCCGACACCCTCGACCACCTCGGCGACATCCACCACGCCGCCGGCAAACTCCACGCCGCCCGCGACGCCTGGCAGCAGGCCCTGACCATCCTCGACGACCTCGACCACCCCAACGCCGCCCAGATCCGCGCCAAGCTCGCCGGTCTGAAGGACGTCTCGTAACTCGCGTGTCGCACCGGCGTTGGGCCGATCATCGTCGATGATCCTGCGGTGCAGGTGATCTCGGCGGTTCGTCCGGAGTGGACCGGAGATCTGCGATGGTTCTCACTGGTTGGTCGACGTCGTGCCGGCCGTTCGCGGTCGCCACGAACGGCCGGCCAGATCGGTAGTGCCGCGGGAGCCAGGTCAGCTCGGGTTGCGCTGGAGGGCGGCGCGGGTCTGCGGCCCGACAATCCCGTCGACGGTCAGGCTCTTCGCCCGCTGGAAGGCGCGTACGGCGGATTCGGTCCGTGGCCCGAAGACTCCGTCGGCCGGGCCGGGTTCGAACCCGTGCGTCTGCAGTCGCCGCTGCACCCGGCGGACGTCCTCGCCGCGGGATCCGGTGCGGAGCAGGGACTTGTCGCTGCCGGACAAGCCGTCCTTGCCGAGGCCAGGGATCAGGCCCGCGTGGGTCCAGGGACGCTCGGCGGAGGAGAACGTATTCACCCCGTACGCGACACCGCGCGCTTCGATCGTCCTGCCGTCACCAAGCGAGATGGCCACGTGGTCGCGGCCGGGCGCTTCGTCGATCCGGAAGAGCAGTGCGCCGCGGGTCTTGCGGGCGGTGCCCGTGTCCATCAGCGTGCCGGCCCGCCGGCAGGCGTCCCGCTGGTTCTGGGCTCCGTCGACGAACTGGATCCGGCACCGGGCTGCCGCCCACTGGACCAGCTCTGAACAGTCGAAGGCGTCAGGATCTGGGTCGTCGAACTCGGCTTCGGCGCCGAATACATAAGGGTCGCCTTGTTGGGAGAGCGCGATCGAGACGAAGTCGTCGAGGGTGGCCATGGGGGATTCTCCTCTCGGGTACGGGAAGCGGCCGGCGCCGGCGATGGCGGGGCCGCGGGGTCGCAACTGGGCGACGGAACAACGGGGGTGGTGACGGGTCGGCCGGCCCGCGTGGTGGCGGGGCACGGTGTGTGCAGCGGCGCGGGTGGGCTCGACCATGGCCCGAGGGCGATGGCGGTGAGGGTGACGCCGGCGGCGGCCGCGCCCAGGAGCACACCGGCGAGGGGGCCGACCGAGCGGTTACGTGGGCCGGAGGTGCTGGCCGGCAGCGTCACCGGTTCGGCGGTGCGCGTGCGCAGCTCGAACCCTTGCGAGGGGACGACCCCGGCCCTTTCCTCGCTGTGCAGGAACCGCCGGTACACCTCCAGCGCGCGTTCGCGTGCGGTGCGCAGGTCGGCCTCGGCCGGTTCGCTGATCCCGCTGTGCAGGCTGGCGAACCCGTAGACCAGTCGCAACGGCCGGCCGTGTTCGTCGCGGGGTGGTGCGGGGGTCGTGCCGTCAGCGGCGATGTCCGCCGTGGTCAGCAGGTGCGTCGCGGACACGACCGTGAGCCGGCGCCCGTGTCCACTGTGGGTCTCGACGACCGTGGCCGGCGCTCCGTCGGCGGCCGGCCGTACCACGTGTTCGAGGATGCCGTGGTCGAGGTCCGCGACGAGGAAGTCCGGCGCGAGCAGTATGGCGTAGTCCCGGCGCCGGCCCGGGGCTACCAGGAACGGCCATCCGGTGGCGTGCGGTGGCGTGGCCATGTCAGTCCTCACCCGACAGTCGCGAGCTGGGTAGCCGGCCTTCCAGCACGTCCACCCGGCTCTGCAGGTCGCGGAGCACCCGGCGACGGGCGAGTCTGAACTCCTCCATCGTGCGGCCGGCCTCGCTCACCTCGCGGTCGAGGCGCTGCTGCCGGTCGCTGGCCGTCTCGCCCCCGGAGCCCAGCAGCTCCGCGGCGGCGTCGCCGAGGAACGCCGCATGTGGACCGAACGGGCCGAGTGCCTTGCCGGCGGCCTTGGCGACGAACGCGCCGAGCTCGACCAGGGCGGCCGCCGGTCCGGGGCGCGCCTGCCGGCGTACCCGGTCCAGTGCTGCGTGGAGCGCGGCGCTGTCCATGGATCGTTCGACCTGCTCGAAGATGTCCGGCACGACGGCCGCGAGTGGAACGTCCACATTGGTCGGTCGCATCTGGCCGTCCGGCAGCTTCGCGACCATCCCCTGTGGATCGAGTTCGGCGAAGTACGGACCCACCGCGCTGACCGGGATGAGCCGGACCACCCGGTGGGCGCTGTGCGCCTGTACGAGATCCTGGAATCCCTGGTTCGACATCAGGAGCTTGCGCACCCGGCGCAACCGGGCATCCTCGTCCACGTCGATGTCGTGCAGCAGGTCCCACTTGGTGACGACGAACGTGATCGGGCTCGTCGCCAGCATCATCAGGCCGATCATTGCGGTCAGGCTCTGCTGCAGCCGCATCTGGCCCTCGTAATGACCGTCGAGGCACTGCCGGACGCGGTACCCGTCGATGATGCCGAGGAGAGCGTGCGCGGTCTCGATCCGGTGGAGCAGCTCGGCCTGGGCCGTGGTGCCGGGTGTCTGGGCGTCGGTCAGCAGACCGCCGGCGTACTCCAGGTAGCCCAGCTGCATGACGGTGTACGGCGTACCGGACGGCCCGCGGGTCCGTACCGTGAACAGGAAGTCCCTGGTGTCGCCGACGGCTGTGCCGGACGGCCAGTCCAGGCTGGTGTCGGCGACCTCGGTGAACCACTGGTTGAGCAGGATGACCTGTTCGTAGGGAGCGGTGAGGAAGTAGCTGCGTCCGGAGAGGGTCTGCGTCTGGTGGTACATGCTCGCGAGCAGTAGCGTCTTGCCGGAGCCGCGGGGGCCGAGTGCCACCATGCGGAAGGTGGGCACGCCGTCGTCCGTTGTGGACGGCGGCGCTTGCCGGCGGCGCCGCAGCGCGACAGCGGCGGCGATCAGGCAGGCAGTGGTGACCACCAGGGTGAGAACCGTGAACATCACTGTCGGTACCGTCCGCTCGGGGGAGTTGTGGCGGCGCTCGCGGCGCCCAACAGTGAGATCCCGGTGCGGTCGGTTTGATACGTGCGCCGGTCAGCCTGGCCCGAACGCGACGAACGAGCAGGCCGTCGCTGTCGCCAGTGGACCGTCTCCGGCCCGGGCGCGGGCGGCCTGCAGCCCCTCGGCCATGGTCATCCCGCGGCGCAGGGCGTCGTGCAGGTCGACCATGAACGGGGCGGTCGCGTCGTCGTCGACGGGCATCACGCTGGCGGTGATACCCACGGTCCCCAGCGGCAGCAGCGCGGCGGCGAAGCCGAGCAGCTCGTCGGCGCCGACCGGGGCGAGCCGGGCGGAGTCGCAGCTGGGCAGGACGAGCCGGCGCGGGGCGGCGGTGAGCCGGTCGAGGTCGTGCACGGTGAGCGGCCCATCGTCCATGCGGAGCGCGGAGAAGAGCGGGCTGTCGGCCCGGAACGTACCGTGCGCGGCGATGTGCGCAAGGCCGCATCCGTCGAGCGCCCCCAGCACCCGCGACACCGTGGCACGTCCGTCCGCCAGGATCGTGGCACCGTCGTACAGCGCCGCGACCCCGGCCAGCTCACCGGCTCCGGCGCGCAGTCCGGGTCCCTGTACGAGGACGACGTCGTGCCCGGGTGGCCGGCGGTCCTGCCGCGACCGCAACCAGGTCCGCGCGGAGGGGGTGACCGCGAAGGCGGCGGGCCGCAGCGACGGCAGCAGTGGCCACGGTACGCTGTGCAGCCGGCCCGGCGGCGCCACGACGATCGAACCGCCGGCGAGGTGACGGACAGCCGGCCCGAGCAACAGCTCCTCCAGCCGACGCCCGGCCGACGCGAGCAGCTCGCTGTTGTCCGAGGTGGACGGTAGGCCAAGGGAGCACCGGCGCAGGGCGGCACGGGCATGCTCGACCTCGGCGGCGACCTCGGCCGTCCGTCCGGCCGTGAACCGGCGGACCTGCCCGGAACCGCACAGCAGCACGTGCAGCTCACCGTTGACGTCGACCAGCTCGACCAGCTGTCCCTTGTAGACGTCCAGTTCCGCGAGGAGCGCGGTGACGTCGAGCTTGCGGTCCTCGTGCGCCGGCCCGCGGGTGGGGCCGCCGACGGAGCGGGTCCGCCCTCGTACCCGTTGCTCGGTGCGCTGCTGCTCGCGCCGGAGGCTCAGTGCCGACGCGCCACCGGCCCGTGCCGCTTCCAGCCGGGAGGTCACGTCGCGGTAGCGCGCCAGCTCGGCCCGCAGTATCCGGTCGTCCGGTGGGCGTACCGGCGCGACCGCCAGCGCTGTCGCGCGCCACCGGTCGGCCCACACCAGCAGGCGGCGGGCCGAGCTCGCACGCAGGCACACCCGCAACGCGACGGCGGCCAGCTCCACGCCGTGGGACATGGCCTGTGCCCGCAGCTCGGACGCGCCGAGCGTGAGGCGATGGGTTTCGAGGGTATGCACACCGCTGCGGCAGGCGGAGAGGGCCCGCCGGGTGTCGCCGCGCGCCTCCGCCCGCAGCGCCTCGGCGAGCCATCCGCCGACCCGGGTAAGCGCGGGACCGCGGTGACGCGCCTGCGCGGCCGTGGCGAGGTGCCGGTCGGCGGTAGCCGGATCGCGACCGCCTGCCAGCGCGGCCTGCCCGGCCAGCAAGTGGGCGTCGGCCACGTCGGTGGAGGCCAGCGCGGCGAGGTCGGCCGCGGTACGTGCCGCCGACCGGACCAGCCCGACGGAGACGTCGCCCGCCGCGAACCGGCACCGCAACTGCAGCAGTCGAGAGTGGACTGTCCACCAGCGACGCCGCTGGGCCGCGAAGAGACGGTGCGCGGTGCGGGCACGCGCCTCGGCGGTTACCACGTCGCCGGCGGCGAGTGACGCCTTGGCGGCGATCAGCAACAGCTCTGCCGTCAGGGCGGCTCGCCCGCCGCGCGACTCCGTCAACTTGATGGCGGCATCTGCCTCCGCGAAGGCCTCCTGAGCCAGCCCTGCGGCGAGGAGGATGGCGCTCCGGTCGATAGCGAGGCTGGGCATGGGATCGCCGAGGGCACGGCACCGCTGCGCCGCCTCCTCGACGTGGCGCAGCGCGGTGGGCAGGTCGCCCACCCGGAACGCGGCGACACCCCGATTGTGTTGTGCGAGAGCGGAGTCGTGCTCCTGACCGGTGGTGGCGAGCATCCGCTCGGCAGCGGCGAGATCCCGGTCCGCACGCTCGACCGCCCCGAGCGCCAGGTGGACGAGCGCCCGCAGGGTGAGGGCGCGCGCGGTCCAGATCGTGTCGCCAGCCCGGCGGAGAGCGGGCAACGCGCGCCGCAGGTCGGCGTACGCCTCATCGTGGTGACCCAGGATCCACCGCGCGTTGGCCCGCCGGAACAGCACCCGCGCGGACGCCGGCCCGCGCGTCACCCGCACCGCCTTGTCGAGAGTGGACAGGCCGGCCCGAGATCGTCCACAGTAGATCAACGCCGATCCGAGCGAGGCGAGCACGTCGCCTTCGCGCTCGGCCGAGCCGGACCGGCGGGCCAGCCGAACCGCAACCCGCAACGGTCGCAGCGCCGCCGTCGCGTCACCGAAGTCCCGCTCCACCAAGCCGATCACCTGGTACGCCACGGACGCGTCGTACGGTGTTGGATCTCCAGCGAGCAGTGCCCGTGCCCCGCTCAGCGCCTCCGCGGGCCGGGCGTAGACCCCGGCCAGCAGGATCTCGGCGAGGTTGCCGGTCACGCGGATCCCCCGGGCACAGATCTGATGGTAGAAGCAAGGAACGTATCAAATCGCGCCGTCACCGATCGACTTGCTGAGGACGTTCGAGCCGGAGAGGGGAAGTGCCGTGGAACTGTCCGACGACCAGTTGTCCGCGAGGTTCCGGGAGCAGAAGGCGGAGATCGAGAAGGTCATCGACGTCGCGGTGTACGCCGCGTCGGACGACCAGCAGCCGACGTGCCTCTACGAGCGCGGCATCGTCCTGGCGCGCGACGACGGCGCCGAAGAGACCGTACGGGACCTCGGTGTCCGCCGGGTCGGCGCGTCGAACCGGACCGGCTATGCCCGGTTTGCCACGGACGACCAGCCCTGGCGGGTCGCCCGGCGCGCCGGGCCGGGCGGCGGCGTCACACCCAACCACGTCGTCTCCATCACCAGGGTCAACAACTGTCCCGCCGACGAGCCCATGCCGGTACCGGCGGGTCAGGACCTCCTGCCCGGTGTCGGGGACATCGACGCGGGACGCGGTGTCCAGATCCGGGTCCTCGACACCGGGCTGATCGAGTTGGCCGGGTCATCGCCGGCCGCCCCGTCGGGTCTGGACGATCCTGACCAGGACCTCGGCCCGTACGGGCGGATCGGTTTCTACGCCGGCCACGGCAGCTTCATCCGTGGCATCCTCGCGCGCGTGGCGCCCGCCGCGTCGGTCCGGGTGACCGCCGAGCTGAGCCTGGCGGGGATCGTCACCGAGCACGATCTCGGAGACGCGCTGGAGCGGGTGATGGACGACCCGCCGGACATCATCAGCCTCTCGGCCGGTACCGCCTCGTCCCTCGACGGCCCGCTCGAAGGGCTCAAGACGTTCATGGCGCGGCTGCGGGCACAGGAGAGGACTCTGCTGGTCGCGGCGGCAGGCAACAACGGGAGACCCGATGCGTTCTACCCGGCCGCCGAGGCCGGCTCCTACGCGGGCGACACGCCGCCGCGGGTCGTCGCCGTGGGCGCGTTGCGGCAGGATGCGCTGGCCAAGGCGTGCTTCACGAACTACGGCGACTGGGTCACCGTCTACGCCCCCGGCGAGCGGTTCGTCAACACGTTCTACCGCGAGGGCTACTACCACTACCGGCACACCTCAACCGCCGAGTGCCGCTACCGGAACCTGTACCCGGGCTGCTCGTGCGTGCTCCCGATGCGCCGGTTCGGTGATGTCGTCGCGTTCGATGGCAGGGCCGCGTGGAGCGGCACCTCGTTCTCGACGCCGATCGTGGCCGGCTTGATCGCCGAGCACATGACCCGAACGTCGATGTCCGCCCCCGAGGCCGCACGGGACCTGCTGCGCACCGCGCCGGTCATCAAGGACGAGACAGACGGAGAGGAGATCCGGGTCCTCCTGCCACTTGGCTACCCACCCCGGGCCGTAGACTGATGACTCCCTCGGACGACGGGATGGCCGTGCACGTCGAAGACACCGACACGCTGGTGACGTCCGCCGCCGGCGGCGACGACCGGGCCTGGTCGGCGCTCGTCGAACGGTTCAGTCGCCTCGTGTGGTCCGTCGCCCGCGCCCACGGTCTCGCGGACGCCGACGCCGAGGAGGTGTTCCAGACCACGTGGCTGCGCCTCACCGAGCACATCGGGCGATTGAAGGAACCCCAACGCCTCGGAGCCTGGCTCGCCACGACCGCCCGGAACGAGTCCCTGAAGATTATCCGGGCCGGCGGCCGGCTGACGGTCACCGACGACCAGCACCTGCTCGACCGTCCCAGCGACCTGGACTCACCGGAGCGTGCGGCACTCGACGCCGAGGACGCAGCCACCCGGACGCAACGGCTCCGGCGGGTCTGGTCGGCCTTCCAGCAACTGCCTCGCCGCTGCCAGCAACTGTTACGGATGCTCATCGCCACGCCGCCCCTGAGCTACACGGAGATCGCGGCCGTCATGGAGATCGCGGTGGGCAGCGTCGGCCCGACCCGCGCCCGCTGCCTCGGCCAGCTCCGCGAGCTGCTCGCCGAGGTGGAGGCACACGGTTGAGCGGGAGGAGGAACCCCGACATGTCCGACGACGGGCTGGAGCAGGAGCTGCGGGACGCGGCCGACCTGCTCGACCCGGTGCCCGCACGGCTCGTACAGATGGCCACGACCGCATACACCTGGCGTACCGTCGACGCCGAGCTCGCCCGGCTCGTCTTCGACTCGCTCGACGCCGCGACCGTACGAGGCCCGGGACCGCACCAGTCACGACTGTTCGTCTTCCAGGCTGGAGCGCTGACCGTCGACGTCGAAGTCACCGCCGACGGTCCCGCCGGCCGCCGCATTGTCGGCCGGCTCACCCCGGCGCAGGCAGCCCGAATCGAGTGCCGGTGCGGCGACCAGCAGCAGTCGACAACCGCGGACCAGCTCGGGCGATTCGCCTGCACCGTGCCGCCGGTCGGACCCTTCCGCCTGCTCTGCCAGCCGGTCGAGTCCGCCTCGCCGCTGGTCACGGAGTGGGTGTCGGCATAGAGAAGAAACTACCGCTCGACCGCCGGCGGGGGAGCGGAGCTGCTGCGGGCGGATACCCGATCACCACAGTGGGGGTCCGGCGACCTCGGGTTGTGCGTCGACGTTGAGGTCAGTTCAGCGGTGTGCCGAGCCAGCCGTTGAACGTGAGGTTGTCGATGTGCTTGCGCAGGTACGGGCACTCGGCGGTGCGCGCTTCGATCATCTCCGGCGACTCTTCCTGCTCGTTGCCTGCCAGCGCGGCGCGCAGCCGCTGTGCCAACCCGCTGCGCTTGAGCCGGGTCAGGGATCCGATCTCGACATCGGTCAACGTGTGCTCGAGCAGGCTCACCGTCGTCGCGTCCGCCGCATCGACGTGGCCGGCCCGCAGAAGGCGGTAGCGCAGGTAGGCCTCGCAGTACTCACCGGCCACAATGCCGTACGGCAGTCGCTGCTCCATCGCGTGGGAACGCCTTGCGGCCGCCATGACGTCGAGGTCACCGAACACCCTGCGGTGATCCGCGTCATCGAGGTCCGGGTACGTGAGCGTGAGGAACACGGCTGCGCCGTAGTAGCGACCCGCGAAGTGGACCTCCCGATCTCCGCCGAGGCCGCCGTGCCGCTCGTACGTGAGCCGGGCGAAGTAGAGGTCGTCGATCCACGACTCATCGGTCGGCTTCCCCATCTTCGACAGATACTGGAGGATGATGGCACGCACGACCCTACGGTCGGCGAGGAGCATGCGCGCCGCGAACGGCTGGCGCCGCGCCGCGTCGATGGACCTTTCGACCAGCGAGAGCGCCCGTTCCGGCTCGGCCGCACGCAGCGCCGCGAGCGCCAGGGAGCTCTGGTAGTGCCCGAGCATCCAGTCGAACATCGTGCCGGGCATCACCGGCTGGACACGCCTGAACTGGTCCTTGAGATACAGCTCGTCGATGTTGACGAGCTGGTCCCAGCGTTCGAGCTTGTCGTACACCTTGACGGTGAGGTAGCTGTACCGGGCGAGCAGCGGCAGGTGCTGTCGCCAGTCGAGCACCTTCTCGCGCATGCCGTCGAGGGCCTCGATCGCGCGCGAGAACTGGCTCTCCTGGTAGTGCGTCAGCGCTCGGTAGAAGAGTTCGATGGGGCCTAGTTCCGGATGGCCGGCCATGAGCTGCGCGTCGCTGGCGAAGTCTTCCTTGGCGTCGTACAGGCGGGCCAGGATCGAGAACGTACGTCGTCCGTGATCGGCGCCGGTCGCTTCGGTGTCGATGACGTAGATGCCGGACGCCCTCAGGAACTTCGCATCGGTGGGGCTGACGTCGTGGAGGATCGCGAACCGGGGTGGCGGGGCGGCTCCCTCCCACAGCCGGTGCTCGATGAGCTGCGCGATCACGTTCATGTCGGACACGGAGTACCCCACGAACAGCACCTTCGAGCTGTTGAGGAGGACCTCGACGAGCTTGTCGAGAAGGTTCGGTCGACTGATCCGGCTCGCGTAGCTCGGCACGTCCGCGACGAGGCTGTCCTTGCGGTCGATGTCGCCGTGGAGCTTGATGTACGCGTTGCGCTTCCCGGTCAGGGACGGCAGGTGGGCGTCGACGCTGGCGACACCGATGTCGTCGCTGTAGGAGTCGCCGTACAGCTCGGCGAACGCGCGCTCGAGCAGGTGGTCCCAGTTGGTCCCGATGTAGTAGGGCGCGTCGAGGAGCGCAAGTGCTCTGTGGATCCGGTTCGGCCGGTGACTCGGGTCCGAGATGAGACGGTGCAGCTCGCTGTACGTGGCGGGATCCGAACTCAGGGCCGTCATGACGCGCTGGAGCGAATCCGACGCCTGACCGAAGCGCTTCGCCAGATCGGCGGCGGTCGGCAGGCCGGAGTCGACGGAGACGCCAGCGCCGAGGAACACGACGATTTCTCGGCCGGCGACGGCTTTCTGCAGCTGCGCGATGTACTCGGACTGTTCGACCTCGCCGGCGAACGCGTGGTGGTCGCCGATGGCGTCGAGCGCATCGGCCACGCTCTCGAAGATCATCGCGGGTGGTGTTCCCGCCCGTTCGTGTGCCTGCCGGTCCGCGACACCTGACGTGAGGCCGTAGAACAGCACGTCCGGATCGCCGAACGCGGGCTGTCGGTCGCCCGGGGTGTCGCTGAAGATGAGTATCGGGCTCGGATTGTCTGAAGCCGGAATGCCGTCCAGCATGATATCGACGTCGACCGCGCGGAGCCGCCGGCCTTTGGTCAAGGAATAGATCCGGCCCGCCTCGTCGGGGTTGAGTTCCAGCGACCGCTGCACCGTGTTGCGGACGATCGCCGGGTCGCCGGCCGAGAAGATGCGCACGACACACCCGGCGCGCAGCAGTTCACGCAGCATGCGGACCACGCCAGTGAACGGTGGCGGTGGGTCGGCGGTGTGGGCCTCGCGCAGCGCGAGGAGGGCGTCCTCGGCACTGGCGCCCACAAAGAGCGCGGGCAGCGCCTGCTCAAGGGGCTGCCCCCACATCTCCCTGATCCGCTGCGGTGACGGGGACGGCACCCGGAGCTTCGTGGCCACCGCCGGGTACAGGACCCGGCACGCGTGCTCGACTGTCTGCACCAGCGTGTCGTCGAGGTCGAACAGATATACCCTCACTCGTCCAGAACCCTTATCCGGTAGAAGCGGACTCCGGCATCTCGCCGAATCGCGGCAAGCATTCCATTCAGCAGGATGTTCGCCGAGCGATCGATGCAGTCGCCACACTCGCGTGGATACCGCACGGCCACGGGCCTCAGCCATTCGAGCCATTCCGCACGCGACTCGTCCGGTTGCGACTCGCTGGTTGCGCGAATCGTACCGAGCACGTGGTCGCTCGGCACCTCCGAGGCCCTGAAGCCGTGCCCGCGGTACCGTCCGCACGGCACGATCGCCGCCTCCTCGCGAGTCGAACCAACCTCCACGAGCACGCGGTGCGACGCCGCGACGCAGCTGTCGAAGTACCGGCTCGGCACGTACCCGGAGTCGGTCAGGTCCCGGGTCGGCACGAACACGCGGTACCCGTCGTCGGCGAGCGCGGCTACCTCGGCGAGTTGCCGCTGCGCGCACGCCCGTTCCTCGGACGAGAACCGGACGGCATGGGGTTCGCCCAGGACGACCCTGAAGGAGATGTGGTCGAAGCCGACGTCGCGTACCACCCGAGCGGCCGCCACGATGTCGCGCACGTTCGCGGGATGGATCATGAACGTCGCGCCGAGTGGCATCGCGCGCCTGGCGGCCGAGCCGTAGGTGATCTGCCGCAGCCGGGCGAGTTGCCGCATCCTGGCCAGCAGCCCGCGCAGTGGCAGCGTACGCGCCTGCGTCCGGTGAACCGTCTGGCGGACGGCGTCCGTACCGGCATTGACGCTCACGCGCACGTACGTCCGCGCCTCGACGAACGTCGGGAAGTCCGCGGTGTCGAGCAGGTCGCCAGCGGTCAGGACGGCCGTTCGCGCGCCTAGCCGCGCGGCGTGGCGGATCGCGTCGACGCAGCCGGGATGAGCCAGCGGATCGCCGCCGCCATCGAACCGGACGACCTTGACGCCGAGCGCGATCCAGCGCTCCACGACCGACAGCAGCAGTGCAGTGTCGAGCCTGCGATCGGTCTTCCGGCTGTCCCGGTACGGCGCGGAGAAGCAGAACAGGCACTTCGACGGACACGTCATGGTGGGGTCGATGTCGAGCTGAACCGGGGCGGGCTGCCCGGTCCGGACGCGGCGGCGTAGGGCCTCGACGTGATCGGCCAGGCGACCAGGGATGATCTCGCCGCCATGGCCGGGCACCCGGGTAAGCTGGCCGCGCGCCGGCTCAGCGCCCAGCAACGCGTTCCACGCGCCGAAGGCCTCGTTGTCGTCGCCGTACACGAAGCGGCTGCCTGGTACCTGGGTGATGCTTCGTACCGCGGCCGTCGACGGGTCCCACCCGACCAGCGCGGCACCGTCCAGCCCGACGTTCACCGGCAACAGCACCGGCCCGGCGAGCGGTGTGCGGTCGGGCGCCCTGTGGGGTGACCGGCGTACCTGCTCGGCGACGCTCGTCGATGCCTGCGGTGCCGGCACCGGAACCTCGGGATCGAACCGCCGGGCCTCTTCCGCAGCCGCGACCACGTCCGCGGCCGTCACCTGCGACATGTCCATGCCCACTCCTTGTCGCGACGGTGACGACTCACAGTGCGGCGCTCGGTATGTATCGTGTAACCGGCCGTACCGAATGGCAAGAGTGGATGGATCCGGATTGGCGGCCGGGCGGCCGCTCGACGGGTGCGTACAGGTCGGGGCCGCCGGTTACGTCGGGACAACGCCGACAGCTTGCGTTCGACGAACTCCCACTCCCGCCGCGGCTGCCGCCGCCCGATGACCATCATCGCCCGGTAGCCGTCGCTGTCGGTGCCGAAGCGGCCCTACGCTAGCACCCGCTCCCGACCATCAATGACCTCGATCCTCGCCGACCGTTTGTGCGGATCCGTCTGCAGCCACAGCCTCGCCACGGACGGTAAGCACATAGATGGCACTCACCAACGCCCAGGCACCCGGTGACGCGACCCTGGCTGCCCGCCTGATAAACGCTGTCACGCCGCGGAGACCCTTCAATGCCTGCCAGACCTGCTTCTCCCAGCCGACCGCGCCGCCGGCGCGCTACTCGGCGCTGCCCCGCCGGCCCTGTGCGGCCGTACCCGGCCGGGGCGTTGGTCTGCGCGGGCGGCATTGCGGTGTCCGCCAGCAACGCGACCAGGTACGCGAGCGTGCACCGCAGCGCATCACGACCGTTCTCCGGGAATCTGGACTCGCCTCGTCATCCATTCGCATGGCGCCCCTGTCGTCGACAGATGGTGTGACCGGACGGATAGCGTGACCGTAAGGCCGAGGTCCGCCCGAAGGGCTTCGCCGAACGGCCCCTCGTTCCGCACCGGCGGACACATCACCATCGCCCGTCCGCGCCGTGCGTTCATTCACCCCGACGTTTCGACATCGGCGCACAAACTCTACTCGAAATGGCGAATGTCAAAGTCCGACACCTGTCGATAGTCCCCGGAAGACACGCGGCGCAGCCACCTCCTCCTTCGATTCGGTCGCCGCGGCCATTCAGCCAGGCCGGGCTACCGATCACCTTCCGCGGTCCTACGAGCACACCAACCGCCGTAACCGCTCGGGCCGCTGCGGATCCCGCCAACGCCGTAACCGCCCGATCCGCCGTCCTGGCCTGGCTGTGAGATGCGGTGGCCGGCCCAGTCCTGAAGCGGCTCGGATTCGTCGGGCCGCCGTCACTGCCACGGCTGTTGGTGCGAGAGGCGGCGTACGAGAGCTGGAGGGGTTCAGGGGCGTTGCCTTGTTCGTGGGCCGTTACCGTCTTGGGATCTTCGACCCGACCGGCGCTCGTGGCCGGCCGAGCGTTCAACGTTGCGTTTACGCGCCCGCAGATCCGAGGATCGCCGGGCCGGCGGACCAGCTTGTGCTGCGCGTGGCTGGCCTGGTCGCGGTTTCGGGTGGTGATCCCGGCCTGGGATCAGACGCTGGGCACGTTGGTGTCCTGCATGGACGCTGCGCTGCGGCGCATCGGCGGCGCGCCGACGTATTTGTCGGGGGACACGCCAAGACGGTCACCGTAGAGCATTGTGGCCGGGTGGCGGTGCGGCACCCGATGATCGTGGCGTGGGTCGGCACTACGGCTGCAAAGGTCGAGTCGTGCGAACCGTTCGACCCCGAGACGAAGGGTGGCGTCGAGGCCACGGTGAAGATTGCCAAGGCGGACCTGGTGCCCACCTCGGCGAACCTGCGCGGCCAGTACACCAGCTTCGGCGAGCCGGCCGCCGCAGCCGCTGAATGGTGCGATCACGTCAACGCCCGGGCGCACCGAGAAACCGGGGGTACCGCCGGTGCAACGTCTTGCCGCCGAGCGGGCGCAGTTGCATGTCCGGCTGGTTTCGCAGCGAGTGCGGCGACAGGCTGCTGGAGATCACATCGGGGGCTGCTGGCCGGCGTCGTGGTAGCTGCGCTGTTCGGTGACGACGGCGCGCGGGGCGCGGCGTCGGTTCCAGAAGTAGAAGAACAGGACCAGGCCGGCTGCGCCGGCGAGCATGAGGATCCAGCCGACGACGTCGAGGTTGATGCCGGCGACGGTGGCGTCGAGCGCGAAGGTCAGGATCGCGCCGACGACGATGAGGAAGATGCCTACGCCAATACCCATACCGGAGGCGTTCCCCGCATCGCGGGTTCCTATCAGGTTGGGGCGCGCCAGTTTGGACGAACCGCCGGATACTCGGCGTGGTGCACGCCTGCTGCGATCGCGAAGGTCGGCGCGACGGCCTCGCTCGCGGCGGATGTGGTGTGCCGGCGGCCCGGTTCGAGGGGCCTCGGTGGGCTCGGGCGTGGCGCGGGTGCCGTTAGGGAAATCGCCGGATGGGTATGCCCACGGTGTCGCGCGCGGCGGGAGGCCACCGCGGAACCGCGTCGTCGGGATCTGTATCGGGAGGCACCGTGCGCATAGGAGCAGTTCTTATCGTTATCTGGCTGATCGTCGGGTTTGTGGCTGCCGGCCAGCGTGGATATCTCGGTGGATCAAGTAGCAGTTGCGCGAAGGCCGGGAACACCATCATCACGGTCGTCGCTGGACCGTTGAATTACATCGGCGTCAACCCGAAGGTCAACTGTGACCTGCCGCAGCCGTCACAGTGACCCCCACTGCCGGGTCGTCGGCCTGTCAACGGTCACGGGTTCGTGGCTCTGGTAATAGTGCCGCACTCACCCTCGCCTGATCTGCTGGCCGGCCAAACGTGGTCCCGAAAGGCGGTCCCCTGGGAGCCGCACGCTTTCGCAGAAGGAGGTACCTTCCATGTCATCCATGCAGATCACCATCGTCGTGGTCGCTGTCGTGGTCGTCCTGCTCAGCGCCGTCGGCGCCGTGTTCCTGTACCGTCGTCGGGGCCTGCGGGCCCGCTTCGGCCCGGAGTACGACCGGGTCGTATCCGCGCAGCACGGCCGAGGTGCCGGTGAGCGGGAGCTGCGCGAGCGCGAGCGGCGCCACACAGACCTGGACCTGCGCCCGCTCGATCCGTCATCGCGGCAGCGGTATGTCGCTGCCTGGGAAGAGGTCCAGGTCCGCTTCATCGACGCCCCAGACCAGGCGGTGGGCAAGGCAGACGTGCTGGTCACCGAGCTGATCGCCGAGCGGGGGTACCCGACCGGCGGGTTCGACCAGCAGGTCGCCGACCTGTCCGTCGAGCATGCCCGCCCGCTCGACCAGTACCGCGAGGCCCACGACATCCACCTGGCCAACCAGCGAGGCGAGGCCACAACCGAGCAGCTTCGCCAGGCGCTCGTGCACTACCGGGCACTGTTCACCGATTTGCTCGGGACCGAGCCGGCACCGCCTTCCACCATCGACCCCACCCCGAACCGAGAAAGGCAGCCCCATGCACCCATCCACTGAGGCACCCCCGCGCACCCAGCCGACCGGCAGCGACGGGCCCCTGCTGCAGCAGCGGTTCGGCCATGCCGAGCCCGACCGGCACGACGACCACGACCGCATCGGGGACACCGTCGACGGCCCAACCGCGGACCCGGCAGCACCCGAGGACCAGCCCGACGCCGGCGAGCAGACCGCCGACCAGCTGGCCAGTGATGACGAGCGTCGCGACGAGGCAGCCGGGCACGACGAGCAGCAGCCCGACGCTGTCGCGGACGACGTACCGCACGGTGAGCGCCGGCTGGACGGACTGGGCGACCTCGACCGCGATGACTACATCGGCCCAACGCCCGACGACACCGAGCCGGCGGCGACCGTAGAGCCTTCGTATCATGACCTGGCGGCTGAGGCGCCGGCAGACGACGAGTCATCCGTCGGCCCGCGCACTGGCGAGCCGACCGGCCGCGACGAGCCCACCGACCGCAAGCCCGGCGACGGTCCGGTTACATCGGTCGCCGCGGTCTGGGCCGGGGGCTCGGTTCAGGACCTCCGCGACCGTTGGCGCGAGGCCCAACTCCGTTTCGTCGACGATCCACGAAAGGCCGCCGACGACACCCGCAACCTGGTCGACGAGGCCGTCGAGGCGCTGACCGCGGCGCTGGCCAGCCACCGCGAGCAGCTCAACTCTCTGCCGACCAATGGCGACACCGAGCAGTACCGCGTGTTCGTGCAGCGCTGCCGCACCTTCTTCGAGCGCCTGCTGACCCTCTGATCCCGACCGGCTCGGGTCAAGGGGGGCGAGGGCACCAAGCCAATGCGCACTGGGACCCGGGATACACCTATGGCGGCCCTAAGGATCGGCGACGGCCGGGGCCGGGTGACAGCCAACGGATCCGGCTACGTTGTGTGCGCCAGTCTGCTGACCTGTCCCCGGCGTCGCCGACGCCGACCTGGCCACAGTGGGGGTGCTCGGAGTCGGTCCGCTGACGGCGTTGAGCCGCCACATACGTGCCGCTAGGTGACCGTTCCCGCCCGCTGCCGACATCGCCGTCATGCCTCGCAGCTGGTCCAGACTGCCCGTTGGTTGCATCTGCCTGCCGCACGCGACCTGCGATGCCCGCCCCGGCGTTGGCCGGTATCACGCCGTCCGGCATTCTTTCGGTCCGCCCACGCGCGGCCGGCCTGACACAGCCGCGACGAGGGCCCCGCCCGTAGGCGAGTGTGCGGGGACGTCTCCGAGGAGGTGATCGGGGTCGATTGACCACGGTTGCGCGGGCGTCGGAACACTCGGTCGTGTCGACGCTCGCGATGATCGTCCGGTTTGTCCCTGGTGCGGGCGCGGCAACGGGGTAGCGTGAGTGGTGCGGCCGGATCCGATCGTGGCCGTATGCGTGGGCCGGCTCGTCGCCGGCCGTGCTCGCCGTCTGGACCCCGCGGTTGCCTTGTGCACTCCGGGGCGCTCCTGCAGGGGCGTCGCGGGCGTTCCTCCTCACCGGTGTAGCGCTTCCAGTGTCTGTTCCCCGCGGCAGGGCCCGCCGGCGGCGTGTATGTCGCCGAGTCCGGCGTGGCCGGGAATGAACGGGCGTGGTGGTGTCGCCGGTGCGGGCGACCCGAAGGGCGTTGACCGCTGTGACCGCCACCATGACCGCCGATACGACGATGATCGCCGACACGACCGTCGGTACCGGGCACGCGGCCGCCGCGGTCGCCGTCGGCCCGCCGCCACGACTGGGCACCGACCGCGGCTCGCGGCGCCCGGTGGTCACCGCCAGTGTGGCCGCGGGCGGTGACCGGGCCGGTGCCGGTGGGCACACGCGCTGTCCGGCCGGCGCCGCGACGGTGGAGGAGCTGCTGCGCCAGCGGGCAACCCTGCCGGCTGGGCACTCGGACCGGGTCGCGCTACGCACGCGTGGCATCGAGGCGGGCCTGCCGTTGGCTCGAAGCCTGGCCGCCCGCTACCGGGGGCGCGGGGAGCCGCTGGAGGACCTGCGCCAGGTCGCCGCGCTGGCCCTGGTCAAGGCGGTCGACGGGTACGACCCGGACCTGGGGGCGGCATTCACGTCGTACGCGGTGCCGACCATTGTCGGGGCGCTCAAGCGACACTTCCGTGACACCGCCTGGCGGGTGCGGGTGCCGCGGCGGGTCCAGGAATTGGCGATCAGTCTCGGCCCGGCCAACGCCGAGCTCGTCCAACGGCTGGGGCGTGCGCCGACCCGGACCGAACTCGCCGCCCACCTCGGCGCCGCCGAAGACGACGTCGCGGTCGCGGTGCACTCGTGGCAGTTTCGCCACCCCGAGTCGCTGGACTGGCTATCGGCGAGCAGCGGGCCTGACCGGCGGTCCTTCATCGACACCGTCGGCGCCGTCGACGTCCGCGTCGAGGCGATCGCCGACTGGCGCACCCTGCAGCCGCTGCTGGCCGCGCTGCCGTTGCGGGAGCGGCGCATCCTGGCCCTGCGTTTCTTCGCTGACCTGACCCAGGCTGAGATCGCCGTGCAGTTCGGGTTGTCGCAGATGCACATCTCCCGCCTGCTGGTGCGCGTGTTGACCCAGCTGCGCGCCGGCATGCTCGACGACGAGCAGCGCCCGAGGCTGCCGGCGCCGGACCGCATCGCGGCCCGGCGCTGATCGGCCGTCGGTAGTCCACCTCGTCACCCACCAACGCCTGGCTGTCGTGCTGCCGCGCCGCTCGGGCCGGGCGGCCCGCGCCATCAGCGGTCGGCCCTCAACCCGGGTTCAGGCCCTCCTGCTCCATGAGCGGCGGCCCCGGACGGCGCCGAACAGGAAGAACAACACCACGGCGCCGATGATTGCGGTGAGCCAGGTGCTCAGGTCGAAGAAGGTGTCCAACGTCTGCACCCCGAACAGCGCCTTGGCGAGGAACCCGCCGAGCAGGGCACCGATGATCCCGATGATGGTGGCCAGCAGGAAGCCGGTCCGCTTTCCGGTGAGGTGTTCGGCGATGAAGCCGGCGACGGCACCGAGCACGATCCAGGCGATGACGCCCATGATGATCTCCTTGCTCGTGGGCCGATGCCCCGAGGTGGGGCGACCCACCTGCAGCGTTCCCTATCGAGGAATCCACAAACGTGACGCGACCCGGCGCGCGCCTCGTCGGTCTGCCACCTAATTCCCACGTCTGACTCGCGGCGGGCGGTGCCGCCAGTGATCGGGTTCAACCCGCCCGGGTCGCTGTCCATGGCGCTTAGTCCGCAGCCGTGCCACGGCGGTGAGGGCGCGGCACGGGCCGGCCGCCGCCGACCGCGGCCGGGCCCCGTACCGGTCAGAGCCGTCCAGGCACGTCGCCGGTCGCCCGCATCGTGCCGATGGGGTAGTTACGGTGGTCCCACGCCGCGCCGGCGAGGCGCGGCGAGGTCAGTGACCTGGCCGGCGGCGCTGGTGGCGGTCAGCGTTGCCGCGAACAGCAGAAGTTGGTTGACGACGTTGAGGAAGACCAGCAACCCGACCGCGCCGGCGACGACCAGGTAGGTGGCGTTGGCTTCGACGCGCTGTACGTAGAGGCGGCCGAGGGTCTTGAGCACCTCCAGACCGGCGGCGACGAGCAGGGCTGGCGGCAGGACTCGGCGCAGCGGCATCCGCAGGCGCGGCAGTGCGGTGAGCACGGCGATCGACAGCAGCGTGTTCACGCCGGCGCCCAGCACGAACCCGACCGCCGCGAGCAGCCAACCGGCTGCGGTATCGCCGGTGCCCGCGGCGGTGACCAGTTGGCCCGCTGCCGCGGTGGTCGCGAACGCCACCGCCAGCGATGCGGCCAGCAGGATGCCGAGTCCGACCAGCACGAGCAGGTCGACCAACACGCGCACGAGCAACGTGCCCGGATATTCGGGCAGTTGCCAGATCGCCCGGATCGACGAGCGTAAGGAATCGATCCAGAACCATCCGGTGATCGGCAGGCCGATGAATGCGATCACTCCCACCGTACCCCGGGCATTGCGCAGTTCCTGCACGTCGAGGCGGGGCAGGTTCTCGGTGAGGTAGCGCTGCACCGTGCCCAGCACGGCCGGGTCGTCCAGGACGAACCCGAAGACCGCGAAGCCCAGCAGCAGCAACGCGAACGTGGCGAAGAACGCGTAGTAGGTGACCGCGGCGGCCAGCCGGCCGCCGTCGGCCTGGTCGTAGCGCACCGCGGCGCGGACCAGATGGTCCAGCCAGCCGTGGCGGCGGCGGGCCCGCCGCCACGCCACCGCCACCCGCTTCGCCAGCCCGGCAACGGCCACGCTCGCGGCAGTACCCGGCAGCCGTGTCGGCCATGCACCGGGCGGGTTCTTATTGGACTTCCCGTTTGGAAGGATCGTTCGAAGCCCGTATCAGCAGGAGCTGCGTGAGCGGGCGGTGCGGATATCGTGTCGACCGTGTCGTGGTCGCAAGCCATGATCGTGCGGGCCCGCGCGGTGCAGGAACTGCTTTCAGCTCGCGCCGTGCCGCGGTTTCGCCCGGGGTTTGGGTCGGGCGCGCACCGATGTCTCCCGCCGCCACGCCTGTCCGGCGGTGGCGGCGGGAGACGTCCGTTCCCGAGCTGGCGGGGTTGTCAGCTGTCGATCTCGCCGGCCGCGGGTGGTACCGGGTCGGCCTGGTTCTGGCCGGCGCGTACCTGGATGCGTTTGGCGTGTACTTCCGGCGCCTTGGGTACCAGGATCCGCAGTACGCCGTTCTGGGTCGAGGCCTCGATCGCGTCGGCCATGACGTGGCTGGGAAGCGTGATCGAGCGAAGGAAGGGGCCGTAGCGGCGCTCGACTCGATGTATCTTCTCCTCGGCCGAGTCGAGTGCGTTGTGGCGTTCGCCCTGGATCGTCAGCAGGCCGTCCTGGAAGGTGATCTCGAGGTCGTCGATCCCGACGCCGGGGAGCTCGAGCGCCACCAAGTAGGCGTCCTTGCGTTCGGAGATGTCGACCAGTGGCGCCCACGTGACTCTTGCGCTGCCGCTGTCGTACTGCTGGCTGAACCTCTGGGCGCGCAGCCTGTTCATTCGCAGCATTTCGTCCTGCGCGTCACGCAGGTCTTCGAACAGGTCCCAGCCGGTAACAACTGTCATGTCGTCGTCCTCCCTTGCATCTGGCCGGACCAGCGGCCCGGCGGCCCGGCAAGAAAACGACTGAGTGAACGACATTCACTACCGGGGTACACTGTTCACACTACAGTGAACACTGTTCACAGTCAAACGCCGGAGGCTAACGTGGCGCAGCGACGACAGGAAGCCGCCGACGATGCGGGCGGACACCCGCTGTGGTTCTCTTCGCCGGCCGGCGAAGAGAACCGTCGCCGCGCGCTCACCCGCGAACAGGTGGTCACCGAGGCCCTCACGGTCATTGCCGCGGACGGCGTGCACGCGTTGAGCATGCGCGCCCTGGCCACCCGTCTCGGAGTGGTTCCCGGAGCGCTGTACCGCTACGTACGCAACAAGGAGCAACTCCACGACCTCGTCCTCGACGGAGTCCTCGCCGAGGTCGACTGCGAGATCGATCGCCGCCTCGCTTGGACCGAGCAGGTCAAGGCGCTCGCGCACCGGCTGCGCACGGTCCTCGAGAAACATCCCGGCATCGCCGGACTGCTCAAGATCCGCGACCCTCTCGGGCCGCACTCCCTCGCCGTTGCCGAGGCGTTCCTCGCACCGCTGCACACGGCCGGTCTGCCCGTACGGGAAACCGGCCTGGCCTTCGCCCTGATCTACGACTACACCCTCGGGTTCGCACTCAGCAGCCCCACCTCCGTCAACGAACAGCGCGTCCAGGACACCGCGACCAGGAACAAGCTCCACGCGTTCCTGCGGTCATTGCCGACCGACCGTTTCCCCACCCTGGTCGCCCTCGGCGAACACGTCTGGCTCAACAACCGCGACGAACGCTTCGCCGCAGGCCTCGACACCCTCGTCGCGGGACTCGAAACGGCGCAACGCCCGCCCCCACCCGCCGTCGGGACCGACTGATCGAAATCAGTCCCGTTCGCCGAGCTGGCCCTCGAGCGCGGTACCCCGACCCGATCCCCAGCCGACCGGTGCGCGCGACCGCCCTGGCCAACGGCCAGCCCCGTCGCAGAGGTGCCGGCTCGCCCGGCCGAGCCGGACGGCCCACCTGCCCGGTACTTCCGTCCCCAGGGCCTCGGGCGCGCTTGCCGTTACCGACCCGGCGCCGAGGTTGCATTGGCGAGGCCACACCTCACAAGCGGGTTGGGCGGATCCGGGCCGTTGGTCCTCAGCGGTTGGGACGACCGGCCCTGATGATCGGTGGGTCTCGATTACATGATCAGGATGTGCCGGTTGAGGTGGATCCGGATTGCCGGCGCCTCGGCGGGGCACGCGTTGTCGCTCCGGACCCTGGCGACCAATGCACCGTGAATCATGACTGCGGTGAGGAGGTTCGTCATGTCAACGTCGGAGGCGGAGGTTGTCGCGATCCGGCAGTACCCGAACCCGGCCGTCGGGCTGCCCGAGCCATCGGATGGCAGCCTGTACTCCCTGCTGCTGAGGCAGATCAAGAACGCCGGTCTGCTGGAGCGCCGTACCGGCCACTACGTGTGGAGGATCGCCCTCACGGCCGTGCTGCTGGCCGCCGGCTGGACCGCGTTCGTGCTGGTCGGTGACTCCTGGTGGCAGTTGGCCGTGGCGGTGTTCCTGGCGTTCGTGTTCACCCAGTTCGGTTTCCTCGGCCACGAGGCCGGACACCGGCAGATTGCCGCCTCGCGGCGGGTCAACGAGATCATCGGGCTGCTGCACGGCGACCTGGCGATCGGGTTGAGCTTCGGCTGGTGGGTGGACAAGCACAACCGCCACCACGCCCACCCGAACACCGAGGGCAAGGATCCCGACATCGAGATCGGGGCGCTGGCCTTCACCACCGGCCAGGCCCGCAGCCAAGGACGGGTCGCCAGATTCACTTACCGCTACCAGGCGTTCCTGTTCTTCCCGCTGCTGCTGCTGGAAGCGCTCAATCTACACGTATCCAGCGTCCGGGCGCTGCTCAAGCCGGGCGTGCGGCACCGGATCGGGGAACGGATCCTGTTCACCGCTCACCTCGTGGGCTACCTGAGCGTGGTGTTCCTCGTCCTGTCACCGGTCAAGGCCGTGGTGTTCATCGCCGTGCAGCAGGGCCTGTTCGGCCTGTACCTGGGTTGCTCGTTCGCCCCCAACCACAAGGGCATGGCGATCCTGGCCGCCGACGACCGCACCGACTTCCTGCGCCGCCAGGTGCTGACCTCCCGCAACGTCCGCGGCGGCTGGCTGGTCGACTACGCCCTCGGTGGGCTCAACTACCAGATCGAGCACCATCTGTTCCCCAGCATGCCTCGACCCAACCTGCGCCGCGCCCAGCCGCTCGTGCGCGGGTTCTGCCACCAGCACGCTCTGCCCTACTGCGAAACTGGCCTGGTCGACTCGTACGCGCAGGCACTGCGCCACCTCCACGCGGTCGGTCGGACGCCACCCATGGTTGGGTGATGAGGGGGTAGATGCTGTCGCGCTTCGTCCGCCATAGCGCTTGACCGCACCCTCACGTCTCAAGCGGACTCGGCTGCGCGCTTCATGCCCTGAGCCTCGACGGTCATGTAGCGGTTGGTCAGGCCCTTGTAGAAGAGAGCGACGACTGGGACCAGCAGGCCACGCATATCCAGCGTCAGGGTCAGGCGGGAGCGGCCTTCCTCCAGCGCCTCGACACGATGGCCCGCGACATTGGTAACGCCGCCGGACTTCTGGCGGAACTCGAAGTAGGACGGCGCATCCCAGACGGTGACCTCCCATGTGCCCTCTGGCAGCTTCGGTTGCTTGAGACGCACGCAGCTGCCCTCACCCACAGGAGCGGGTGTGAGCAGCTCGACGACGTCGACCGTCTCGATACGCTGCGGCCACGCTTCGAGGTCGCTGAGCACCTCCCACACGCGGTGCTGCCGGGCGTCGATGTCGATGGATTGCTCAAAGTGCATGGCGGACGGTCACCTCGAAGGTCGCTCGACCAGGCCTGGTGATTGGGCAGCTTATCGCGTCACGGCCCGAACTTCGCGTCGTCGGACATGCTCCAGCGTACCGGGCAGCAGTCGATCGATGTGTCGCCCCTCGACGTCCACGAGCTGCCCCTTGCCCGGGAACTGACCGCAGACGTCGGCCAGGCGTCCCGTACGACCAGGGGAGTGGTACGCCGTTCGCTCCCCGGCGCTGGCACCGCGGTACTCATTCGTCGCGAGAGCGCGGCGGCCCCGGGTGGAAGCGCCGGCCGTTGCAGATCCATCGGGGTGGGGGGTCCAGAAGCGGGGACGATCCGGTCTTGACATCGGGTACGCGTCTCCCCACACGCTCGTGGGGTGTGCTCCCGGGAGTGGTCACCCGGTCGGCCCGCCAGGCGGCAAGGACCTTCCTCTGGCACGGCTCGACATGCCGTGACTGCCGCGATGACCAGCAGGCCGCAACGCAGGCCAACGCCAACACTCCTGCCGCGAGCCCGGCGGCGGGCCATAGACTTCCACCTTGCCCGGAAGATGGTGGCCAGGCGAGCATGACTGCGCGGTGGTATAAGGCACATATGCAAGAGTCGATCGCAGCTGCGGCGCGGCGCGCCTCCCCTGTCATTGCGCCAATCCTCGAAGCTCGCCTCGGGCACGTCTACGGCCCAGACTGGCTGGCGGTGGTGAATGAGCGTCGAGCGGCGACCGGCATGCCGACCGGTCGCGGACTACACGACCATCGCTTCTGTCTCGCGGTCCTCGGTTACGACCCAGCGACCGACGGCTGGGCCGACGAGCAGTGGCGGGCGATGGCGCGAGACCTCAACCGACTGGCCAACCGTGCCGCCCATGACGACGCAGTGAGCGTGCAGGAGGCTAGCAGGGCGGTCGAGCTTGCCGAGACCTTCGCCCAGTTCTTCACACAACCAGAGCCGTTGCTGCCGTCCGTGTGTCCGGGCCAGGCGAGAAATCCCAACGAGCATGATCGTTTGGTGGGCCTCTGTCGACACCACCATGAGAAATCTCGGTGGCCCGAGATGCTGGATATCGCCAGCAGGCTCCAACAGCTTGACCCGGGATGCTTTTGTGCGGCGAGCTGGACGGCGATGGCACTTACCGGCATGCAACGGTGGCGCGACGCGTTGCCGGCCCTTCGCGTCTGGGTTCGCAACGATCCTGGCAACCCGATCGGGTGGTACGAAATGTGGTTCGCCGCCATGAGCTGCTCGCAACGGCAGGCCGAGCTAGAGGCAACGACAGGATGGGTCCGCGCGGCCTACAACGACGCGACGGCCTGGGGCTGTCACGCCATGGCATTGGAGGCAGCGGGCCGAACCAGTGACGCGATTGCGGCCGCAAGGCGAGCGGCCTCCCTGACGCCGGCCGACGCTGAGATGTTCTCGAACTTCAACAATGTCATGTTAACCAGAGCAAGTATCGGCGAGGTATCCGAGACGCTCGATCCGCTGCACGAACTCGCTAGCCGCAACAATTCCTAAAGCGCCGCCGAGCTACGGTTGCGAGCAGGGAGCGCGTCTTCGAGTTCATCGCCAGGTCCGCCGCGCCGCTGCGCTGACAAAGTCGACCATCAGCGAGAGCACGAGGAGCACGAGGACGACGCAGAGCATGCCGCGGTGGTCGAACGCCGCCCGTTGTTCCTCCAGCAGCCGCCCGAGCCCGCCGGCGCCGACCACGCCGACGACGACTGACTCGCGGATGGCGATCTCCCACCGGTACATGGCGTAGGCGGCGAATCGGTTGGTCGCCAAAGGCACGAGTCCGTAGAGGAAGGTGACGGCGGCTCCGGCGCCGGCGGCCCGCAGTGCCGCGGCGGGCCGGCGGTCGAGGTCCTCCACCACTTCGGCGAACAGCCGCCCGAGGATGCCGGCGTTGTAGACCCCGAGCGCGAGGGCGCCGGGCAGTGGTCCGGGCAGGAACACGAACAGCAGGACCAGCGCCCATACCGGTGGTGAGACGGCCCGGATGGTGAGTAGCAGCAGCCGGGCGGCGGCCGCGAGCAGCGCGCGCACCGGCCCGTGGGTCGGGTCGCGGGCGGCTACGAAGGCGGTCACCACGCCGACCGCGCCGCCGGCGGCGATGGCCAGCAGCGACATCTGGAGCGTGACGATGGCGCTGCCGAGCAGGTCGGACCAGGAGGTCGGTGGGGTCGGTGGTAGCGCCTGCACGGCCAGGTCGGCCAGCAGCGTCCAGGTCCGGCCACTGAACAGCCGCTCCAGGTCGGGGCCGAGGTAGAGCCCTGACGCGACCGTCAACCCACCGCCGAGGAGCAGGGACGCCTGCAGCCAGCGGGTTGGCGCGTCCACGCGCAGGCTGGCCCCCCACCGGTCGACGATCGCGCCGACGACGACCAGAGCGTAGATGAGCGTCCACATCTGTTCGTATCGCAAGGCCTGGAACGTGAGCGACAGCTCGAAGCCGAGGCCGCCGGCACCGATCATCCCGAGGATCACGGCGGAGCGGATCGCGCAGTCGAACCGGTAGAACCCGTACGACACCAGGTCCCGCCAGCTGCGCGGAACGGCCGCGTAGGCCATCGCGGACAGCCGGCTCGCCCCGGCGTCGATCAGGGCCCGGTACGGCGCGCCGGCGGTCTCATCGATGATGTCGGCGTAGACCTTGGCCGTGATCGCACCGAATGGAATCGCGATGGCGAGCACGCCCACCATCGGGTCGCGGCCGAGCACGCTGACCAGGAACAGGCCCCAGACGGCTTCGTGGATGCCACGTGGTACGCCGAGGCTGACCCGGCCGCTCAGCCAGGCCGCGCGCCGCCGGATGCGGGTGACCCGGTTGCCGGATGGTCGGGACAACCACCACGCCTCGCTGATCAGTACGCCACCGACAAGGCCGATGACGACCGCCAGCATCGTGCCGAGCACGGCGAACGCGACTGTGGTCAGCGCCGCGTCGGCCGTGGTGGCGAGGTATGCCGGCGAAAGGTCGGGGTGCAGGGCGGCGGCCCAGAACGCCCGCATGGTCGGCCACCCGTACGGGTTGACGACCGGTTCCCGGCCTATCCCGGACGACCACCCGGACCAGAGCACGAGCAACGCCAACCCGACGACCCACCCGTGTCCGGCGGAGAAACGCCAGCGCCGCCCCGGCCCGCCCGGGCCGGTGGCGGCCGGGGCTACCTCCGGCGGGTAGGTACGGGCCGGGGCGCTCACAACCCGGTCCGGTACAGATCGACCCCGTGCTGGTCGGTGACCTGGCTCGCGGGAAGGTCTAAGACGACCCTCCCGTGCCGCAGGCCGACCAGCCGGTCGCATCGTCGACGGGCGATGCCGAAGTCGTGCAGGCTGACCATCAACGCCCGCCGGCCGGCGACGACGTCGGTGAGCAGACCCATCACCTCGTCGCTGCGGCTGGGATCCAAGCTGGACACCGGTTCATCGGCCAGGATCAGGTCCGGTCGCTGGACCAGGACCCGGGCCAGCGCCACCCGTTGCTGCTCCCCACCCGAGAGCCGGTCCGTACGCTCGAACAACTTGTGTTCGATGCCGAGACTGGCCAACGCGGCCCGGGCCGCCTCCACCTCCACCGGACGCAGCAGCGAGCGCAACGCGCGGGCCGTGCTCCACGATCCCAACCGGCCCGCGTTGACGTTGTGGATGACCCGAAGTGGACCGACCAGATGCAACTGCTGGTACATGGCGCCGACCCGCCGGCGCACCACGCGCGCCTCGCGGTCCGGCACGCCCAGCAACCGATGGCCCAGGATGGTCACTTCGCCGTCGGTCTGGCCGATCGCCCCGTTGCAGAGGCGCAGCAGCGTGGTTTTGCCAGCTCCGCTCGGACCGACCAGAGCGACCCGCTCACCCTCGGCGACGTCGAGGTTGACGTCGATCAGCGCCGGCTGCGCGCCGTACCGGACGCCGACCCGCCGCAGTGACACCGCGGGTGTCATTGGATGAGCTTCAGCGACCGGCCGATCTCCTCGATCTCCCGGTAGTTGTCCGGGTTCGTGGGCACGAACGTCTTGGCACCGTAGAGTTCCAGGATCCTCGCCTGGTCCGGGTCAGCCGACGACAAGCCGACGATCGCGGCCTTGAGCTCATCGGTGAACCCGGCCCCGAACCGTTTGTTGGTCGCTGGTCCGGCCAGCCAGTGGTAGTCGTGGTAGGTCGGCGTGGTGAACACCGCCCGCACCCGGGTCAGATCCACGGCATTGTCCTTCAGCCGCGAGTTCCAGACCTGGATGTTGAGCGCGCCGCCCTGGTACGTTCCGGATTGAACGAGTTGGATGGTCTTGTCGTGCGAGCCCGAGTAGCCCGGGGGCCCGGCGAAGCCGGAGACCGGCGACACACCGGCCTGATTGAGGAAGTATGCCGGCATGAGCCGGCCGGAGGTGGAGGTCTCGGCTCCGAACGTGAACCGTCGGCCCTTGAACACCGACAGCTGCGCCACGGAGCTGATCGGCCCGATGCCGGAAGCTGTACTTGCGACAAACACGCTCTGAAACGCGTCGTCGATATCGCGCTGGGCGATCAGGGTGCTACCGGCCGCCTGCAGCCGCGCCTGGACACCGGTCAAGCCACCGTAGAACACCAGATCCAGGTCGCCGGTACGGAACAGGCTCACCGAGGCCGCGTAGTCAACGACCGGGACGTACTCGACCTTTACCCCTAGCGCCTTGCTCAGGTAGGCGGCCATCGCGCCGTCTCTGGCGGCCAACTTGTCCGCGTCCTGATCCGGTATCGAGCTGATCCGCAGGGTCGCAGGTGCACTGGTCGAGCCGGCCGGCGCGCCACCGCACGCAGCGACGGCGAGCATGGACGTGGTCAGGACGGTGGCGAGGACACGAGGGATGGTACGCGAGGGCATGGCTTCTCCTTGGCTGTGTGTGAGCGCAGCAGCCAGGAGGTTCGTACGCACGTGAACGCCGAGCCGCTGCGGGGCAGGCGCCCACCCGGGGCGCCAGGAAGCAGCGTCAACGGCGTGCCGGCAGCGGCATGGCCCTCCTCCCGAAGATCGACGTTTCCTTGCGTCACGGTCCGAGCTCGGCCCGGGAACGGCCAGCTCGACGGAGCCTATCGAAGTAGATCCCTTAATGCGACGGGAGGAAGGTCCTGCATCCATCCGGTGCGACCCTGTGGGGTGCCATCTCGTGGTTCCGTTCGGTAGGCGTTCGCCTTATGACCTCGACATTCCCGAGCATCGTCATCAGCTCTGTCCACTTTGTCTGAACCGTGTCGAACGGTGGTTCGATCGTGCGCCGCAGCAGGCCGGAGCGGCCTTCGGCGGCAGGCCTTTATGTCGCCTCAGGACCGACGCCGCGTTGCGAGCAGTCCCCGCTGCCCTCGCGGCGGCGATGCCGAGACAACGCGCTCGTCGCGACGGACCCGCAGCGCGCGGACCGAAGCGCCACTTGATTCGTACTGCGGCCCGTGCCGCCATCCCGTGACCGCCCGCATCGAGCACCTCGACCAGCTCGAAGACCTCGTCGAAGGACGCCGTCACCGGTCAAACCTCGCGTGCGCGGCCGCGGTCATCAAGTGTTGACCTTGGGCCTGCCTCATCCGGTGCCGACGCGAGGCGACCGGATCTGCGGCGGACCGCGTGCATGACTTCCGGCGCGTATCGTCCGGCCCGTGACCGTCATTTCCCTCATGCTGGCAGTGCCGGACGCTGCGGCTGCATCGGCTTGGTACCAACGCGCTCTGGGCGCCACCGAGCTGTGGAACCTCGGCTCGGTTATCGGCCTGGAGGTCCAGGGGGCGCCATTCTTTCTTGCCCAGCCAGAAGGCAATCGCTGGGAGAGCCCTGTCAGACTCGGCACCACGACGGTGCGGGTCGAGGTGTTCGTGGACAATCCAGACGCATTCATCGCCGGTGCGGCATCAGCAGGGGCAAACTACCACGATCCGGTGCGAGATCATGCAATGCCATGGGGAACGCATCGGCAAGGCGGCTTCTTCGACCCGTACGGCCATCTCTGGCTCGTGGGCGACAAGTCACCGCTGCGCCGCCATCCATAACCCGTCGCGCCACGGGCATGAAGAACCCAAGGCCGCCCAGAAAACCCGGATCTCATGGGCCCTCGGAGCGCTGCGCGGCTCACCCGGCGCCCCGCGCTACGCCAACTCGGCAACCGCCCGTCGGCATCCTCCACGGCTGCCTGAAGACCCGCACCCTCTACGACGAGAACACCGCCTGGGTACGCCAAACCCGCGCAACGGCTTGACAAAGCGAAACCTGGGATGTCTGCCGCAGGCAACGTGTGAGCCCGGCTGTCTGCCTCGTCACCGTTCGTCTGCGGCGGTCCGGCGGTGGTCGCGCTGACGACTTGATGCGAAATAATCGAGCTGGGAAAGGATGGCGGCATGGTGGGGGACGTCGATATCGCTCGCTGGCGTCTGCGTAACCAGTATCTGGTCCGGCCTCACGCCGCGTCCGCGTACGACGTGGTCGGTTCGCTGCTGGCTGTCCAAGCGGAGAACCCGAGTCAGGCGGGCTGGGCGGTGGCCTCACGTACCCGGCGACCGGACCGGGCCGATCTGGCGACCCTGCTCGCGGACGGCGCCGTCCTGCGCACACATGTGCTCCGGACGACCTGGCACTTCGTGCGGGCCGAGGACATCGGTTGGCTGCTGGACCTGACCGGTCCCCGCCTTCGACGCCTCACGAGTCAGCAGCTGCGCAACGCGCACGGTCTGGACGAGCGATCGGTTGACCGGGCGGTTGCCGCGGTCACCGGCGCGCTGGCCGGCCGAGGCCAGCTCACCCGCGCGCAGCTGGTCGACGAGCTGCGCGAGCGCGGCGTCCCGGGCGATGGGCAGCTGCCGATGATTCTGCTCGCCCACGCCGAGCTGGACGGGCTGATCTGCAGCGGAGCGCCCGTCGAGGGCGAGCACACGTACGCGCTCATGGCCGAGCGGGTGCCGGCGCCACGGCGGCTCGACCGCAGCGAGGCGCTGGCCGAGATCGCGCTGCGGTACTTCACCGGGCACGGCCCGGCGACCGAGCGGGACCTCGCGTACTGGGCGACGCTCACGCTCACCGACGTGCGCACCGGCCTGCGGCAGGTACGTGACCAGCTTGACTCGTTCGAGCATGACGGGCGCACGTTCTGGCACGCTCCGGGGGACGCCCCCGTCGGGTCGGAGGATCCCGCCGGCCATCTTCTGCAGATTCTCGACGAGATGTACCGCGGCTACCAGGACTCCCGTTGGATGCTCGACGCGGCCGGCATCGTGCCCCGCGCCCGCGAGACCGCGACCGGGATGGCTCTGGTCGACGCGCAGCTCGTTGCCGCCATGCGGCGCACCGTTGCGAACGACCACGTGCGTTTCGACCTGAAGCCGTACCGGACCCTGACACCCGCACAGATCCAGACCCTCGACCGGGCCGCTTCCCGGTACGGTACGTACCTCGGGCTCGACGCCCGGCTCTCGCTGCCTTAGGTGGTGCGTATCGCGCGAGCCACGGTGATAGGTGTGATCGTCCGGTCGTCGTCGCCGAGCACGGTCCACAGTGCCGCACGGCGTACCAGGCACGGGTAGATTCGGCGAACCGCGTCGCGGATGGCCGCCTGCTGCCGCTTGTCCGATGTGTAGTGTGCGACCAGCAACAGTGGTCCGCTGCCGTGGCGGGCCCGGTCGGCGGCGTACGCGGTGGGTCGAGCCCGCCGGAGAAGAGCGCGACCTCGAAGCCCGGCTCGGGTCAGCGGTTCGGTGTCGGCCTGCCGGTGCGCTCCGTGGTCACGGCGATGGTCCAGAGGTTGGACGTCAGCGCATTGATCGGAACAGTTCCATTAGCACCGGGGAACTCACCCGGCCGGCGGTCGCTGGCTCGCCGACGACCAGGCGGTCCTGGGTGATGAACCAGCCTTTCCGGCCGCGTTCGAAGGTGATGCGTACCAGCCCTACGGTGGGTCCATCTCGGGCGAGACCCGCAGGCGGTGGCCATCGGGCCGGTTGAGGCATTCGCGTTGGCCCTTGCGGGGTGGCCGAGGGACGGGGCGGACTGGTCCAATGGCCGGATGGCCTGTCCACAGCCGCCGAAAAGTGGTGCCTACCCGGTCCGGATCCTGGCGTGGATCACAGCGGGGATCGTTCTGGGGGTGATGCTGTGCTGCGGTGCGCTGTTCCTCGCCGGCGCGGTCTCACCGAGCTTGTACCGATAGCAGAATGGTCCGCGCCGGCTGGCGGTGCAGCAGCCGAGGCGATGCCGTACTCGCACATGGCCGAGCTGGCCCGGCTGCGCGGCGACGTCGGCCGGTGGGCGCACGCGTTCGCTCCCGGTGGGCGGCATCGAGATCGTGGCGTCGCTGGTGCTGCCGGCCGACCGCCGGGCGGCCAATCGGCCGGGGTGGCTGTCATGGGCGGGCGCCAGCGGCTGGTACCGCGGCCGGCGGCGCCGCGAAGGTGGTTGCCGAGCGGCCGGATATCACCCGCGAGCGGTGCAGGGACCTGACCCGGCTGCGGCGGAGCACGCGTGGATCGATGCGCCATGGCCGCGGACGCTCCGCCGCAGCGTCGGCTGATCTTCGCACAAGCGCGTGTCCATGGCGAGTGCCCGTGCCCACGGCTGCCCATGCGAACGCTGTGAAGAGACAAACATCCGCTCGTGCTTGATATGCGGACACCAGAGAACGTCGCACCACGTAGCGGCGCCCAGATTCGGGTGCAGACCCTTGACCTCGATCCTCCCCGTCGCCTGGGTCCTTGCCGCCAACCCCGCCGACGAGTCGGCTGACGAGCCTGCCTGTCCGCAGCGTGGATGACGCTCCTCCCCTTGGCGTAGGTCATTCATCCGGACGGGTTACGTCATGCGTCGTCGGTTGGCAGGCGGTCCCGGGCTCACGGAGATCCTCGGAGTAGGGGTCCGGCCGTGGGTGTGTCTGCTCCGCCCGCTGGCGGTGTTCGCACCCCGGCACGCGTGAACCTGTTACGGCTCAAGGGGTTCTTCGCCTTCCAATGGCGCTGCATGCCCGCCGCACAGTTGATGGCGGTGCCCGCAGGTCGCCGGGCATCACACCATGCTAGCCAGTGAGCGGTCGCATAGACACACCGTAATTTTGCGGCTACTTCCCGCAGCATGCCGAGCGTACGCTCCGCATCGAAACTCATCGACGGGAGGTTATCTATGTCCGTGGCTTCACCGCGGCCCGCACCCCGGGTGCGGCGCCGCCTGGCGGCCGCCGTGCTCGCCGCCGGCACCTGCCTCGCGCTGCTGTCGACCACCTCCATCGCGGCCGCCGATCCGGCCGCACCCACCGATCGCGGCGCCGCCGGATCCGGCCTGACCGGGCCCGATGTGTCGCTGCCGACCGCCGACCTGAAGCATCATCCACTGGCGGTGCCCGGCTCCACGCCCGAGCGCCGCGCCGCCATGGCGCGGCTGGGGCCCGAGGAGCGTACGCGGCTGGCGGCCGCGATCACCAAGGCGCCCCGCCCGCCGGGTGCACCGACACTGCGGCGCGAGCCGGACGACCCGTGGCAGGCTTGGCCCGACATCGTCGCGGGTAGGGCCAACCCTGCCGCGGCAGAATCCGTCGCGGCTCCGCGATTCGCCAAGCGAGCGCCCGCGACGGCGCGCGGCGACGTCAGGTTGGCCTGGGATGGGGACGCCGACGGCCTGGACGACGGCTTCGAGGACCTCGTCGCCGACGCGTTCACGCCCGTCTACCACGTGTCAAACGGCGAGTATCCATGGACCGGTTTCGCCGGCTTCGCCGACGCACCCAACCAGGTCACCGTCTCGGTGCGCAGCAACCCACCCGTGCCACCGATCAGCAACTTCCGCGTGCAGCCGCTCGGCTTCGGCACCGACGGCAACGGCCAGCAAGTCAGCGTGCTTCGGCTCGACTACCTCACGCTGTGGAACTGGGACGACGGGTTGGTCATTGGGGGTGCCTGCATCGCCGACCTGTACTTCCTGGCCGGCTGGGTCGGCTTCAGCGCCGGTCTCATCCTGGACGGCCTTCAGGCCCACGAGTTCGACAACGAGCGCTCTGCCGTGCTGGTGGCCGCGCCGGTCGCCGAGCCGTGGGTGTTCAACCAGGATCCTTGGGCGTACTCGGCCTACAGCTTCTACACCGCGGGGCACGAGGGCACCTTCACCGACACCAGCGCCTACTACTTCGCGAACCCACCGGTGCCGGCCGGGTCGCACATCAACCTGGCACTATCCCTGTCCAAGCACGCCACCTACGCCTTCAACCCGTCTTACCTGCCGCTCCTGCCGGGCTGGTTCCAGGCGTCCGTCTATTCGACCATCGACTTTCTGTGGTTCACCGGCGTCATCGAGGAGGAGTGGCTCTACCTGGCACTGCTAGGCATCGCCGATGGCTTGTTCTTCTTCTGCTTCGTAGAGCACTTCTTCGAGATGGGTGGCTGGTTCGCCGACCCGAGAATCAACGTGGGTGAACCCGGGCATCCGATCAACGGATCGAGCTTCATCGCCGACCCGGATCTCGCTCCGAAACTGACCGTTCCACTGTGGTGACACGTCAGCGACCCTGCGCGCCGGCGCGGCAGCCGACCGGCATGCGGTAGCCAAGGCGGAGATAGGAGGGCGATGGCAAGGGTGTCCACATCGGTGTGCACACGGCCTCCGTGGGCGACGCTGCTCAGCAACACCGATCATGGACACCCTTGCATGTCTTCCCCGCCCGACACGCAGCCCTTGGAATAGATCGTGGCGGCGACGAACGTGAGCCGATGGAGACCCACTCCGGTCACCGTGGCTGCCGCTCTGCGGTCCCGAACCTGCGACCTCTTTCACGTCGACCCCGGATGCCGCGGGCCGGTCCGCGGTTGTGCCCGGTAGGTCAACCGCGGCCCGCGAGAGGCCCGGAACTGGTCGTCTCGTCGGTTACCCCACGCGGCACCGGCTGACGATACCCGACCTTCTCGCGGCTCAGGTCCGGCTCGGTGGGCGCCCAATCGCGACGAAGGACCCCGTGTCGTACCTTGAATCGGGGCGTATAGTGAAGATGTTCAGGCTTGGCCGAAGGCCCTTGCCGCCTCGGCCGACTCACCCAAGTCGACTCAAGATACGAATCGCCCGACCGGGCGTGAACACCAAGCAGGTTTCGGCCACCTCAGGCCCGCTCAGGGCGTGGACACACGCGCCAGTTCGACTCCTCACGCGCTGCCCAGCCAGCCCCAGGTTCTCCACTTCCGGCGGGATGTTCTTGGTCGGGATCCACGCCCGCGAAGACGCACAGCCTGTCGGCCATCCCCCTTCGATCGGAGCGCTGCCGGCCGCGCCGTTCTCGTGCCGGCCGGCCAACTCGTCAGGAAGCTGCTGACGTCGGGGAGAACCGGGCCTGCGGTGGTCGCGGTGTTGAGGGTGCGGCGGGTGTGGACGAGTAGGCGGCCGTCGGGTACGTTGTCGGCGGTTCTCGCGGAGCAGCTCCACCGGATAGGCGGGTTCGTTGTCGCCGCCGACGAACAGCGTCGGCGCGGTGACCTCGCCCAGCCGGTGGCATCCAAGGGCCTGATACCTGCCCGGTCTCGGTGCGGATCTCGCCGCGATCCTGCCGGCGAGCCTTGCGGCGGCCAGGGAATCTGGCGAAGAGCACAGACGCGCCTCGCGCCCGCGCTGCCAGCCGATCTGCCATCCTTTCGCGCGGGGAAGGGTACGGACTGGTTGTCGAACCCGCTGGTTGCCCGAACGAGGAAGGGGTGGATCGTGCCAGGAGCGTCCGACCGTAAGGGAGCCTCGGGTGAGCGCCCGCCGGCGTCCGGGGTTGTGCCGCGCATGGGCGTGGTGCTGGCGGCTGGACGCTCGGAGCGACTCAGGGCAGTCACCGGAGGAGGTTCAAAGGCGCTGGTCCGAATGGGCGGTCTGAAGCTGCTCGAGCGAGCCGTTCGCGGACTCATGGATGTCGGCATCGAGGACGTTCTCGTGGTCGTCGGCTACCAGGCCGGACCGGTTGGCGCGGTGGTGTCCAGGCTGAAGCCTGGCCGGGTCCATGCGGTGCTGGCGGATGACTGGGAGCTGGGTAACGGCGCCTCGCTGGCCGCGGCAGCAGAGTTCCTTCATGGTCCGGAACTGTTCATGCTGGTCATGGCGGACCACGCGTTCGGGGACACCGCGCTGCACAACCTCGTTCGGGCCGGGGAGCCCGCCGTGCTCGTCGATCCCGATCCGTCCTCGG
>Ga0209382_10000954_pt1 | contig 46830 bp, 51 predicted proteins | sample SoiMetdeltSBSDD5_FD_187599 | JGI IMG/M metagenome (GOLD analysis project Ga0209382, IMG submission 187599) | Bulk soil microbial communities from a Populus tree surrounding site in Tennessee, USA - Soil MetaG P. deltoides SBSDD5 (SPAdes) (version 2) | ecosystem: Environmental > Terrestrial >...
TGAACTTGAACAGCGGTCCCTCGGGCTGCTGCACTTCGAACGTCGCCTTGCCGGCGTTGACGGCCCCCTTGTCGACTTTCCACTGCTGGTCAGCGGGACCGGCAGTGCCGGTGAGCGCCTTGCCCTTGTGCGTGAGATTGAACACCACGGGTCTTGGATCTCCTTCGGTGCCGTCCGGCCGCTGCACCTTGAACGTGCCCTCCCATTTACCTGTGAAGCTCGTCGCGCGCTGAGCGGAGAGCGACGGAACCAGCGCGACGAGTACAAGCGTGAGTGCAATCTGATTTCTCTTCATCATTTCCCCAGATCTCCACCATCGGTTAATCGGTTATCGGCTATCGCCTATCGGCCGTCGACTACTCGCCGCGGAGTGCGACGAGAGAATCGACACGCGACGGGCGGCGCGCCAGGATGTAGCTGGCCAGAAGCGCGACAGCGATGAACCCCGCCGGTGACGTTCACCGCGGCTGGCGGCAACTACTCCATCCGGAGCGCGTCGAACGGCTCGATGCGCGTCGCCCGCCGCGCGGGAACGTAGCTGGCCAGCACCGCGACGATCGCCATCGCGGCGACGGCGCCGGCGAGCGCGGCCGGATCGTACGGTGTCACGCGGAAGAGCAGGCTGGCGGCGGCCCGGCCGGCCGAGAGCGCGAGCAGACATCCCGCCGCGGCGCCGATCGCCAGCAGCACGCCGACTTCACGCAGCACGAGCCGCAAAATGTTGCGGCGCGTCGCGCCAAGCGCCATGCGAACGCCGATTTCCGTCGAGCGCCGCGCGACGGAATAGGCGACGAGTCCGTAGAGTCCGACCACCGTCAGCACCGCGGCGAGGACGCCGAATCCCGACGACAAGGCCGCGAGCACCCGCTCCTGGACGAGCATGTCGCGGATCATCGCCGTCACGATGGAGTACCTCACCGAGATGCGCCGATCGAGAGTCGCGAGCGCGCCGGTAATGGCCGACGTCGTCGCGGCGGCCGGCAGCGACGATCGGACCATCAGCTGCAGGCTCTGGCCCACGCTCCACTGCGACGCCGCGAAGTACATCGTCGGATACGGGTCGTCCTTCACCGCCGTGTACGCCGAGTCCTTCACGACGCCGACGATCTCGTACGTCTGTTCGGGATTGCCCGGGTTCGCCTCGCGCGCAACGCGGCGCCCGATGGCGGCCGCGGCGCCGCCGAGTTTCGCGGCAAACAGTTCGTTGACGACGACGACGACCGCGGTCGAACCCGGCGTGTCGCGCGCATCGACGTCGCGGCCCGCCGTAAACGGCACGCCGGCGACGGCGAAGTAGCCGGGGCCGACCCAGTTCATCAGCGTGTTGAACTTGGCGCTGCGATCCCGCTCCGGCCACACGTCGTTGCGGCTCGAGCTCCCGCTCAACGGCACGACGGCGACGCTCGCCGCTCCCGCGAGGCCCGGGATGCTGCGGACGCGCTCGATGACGAGCTGGCGGTGGGCGAGGCGGCTCTTGGGTGGCAGCCGGAGACGCGACGAATCGATTTCGGCGACGACGAGCCCCTGCGCCCGGAAGCCGGGATCGAGCGTCAGCACGTTGCGTAGCGTACGCGCGAACAACAGCGAGCCAAAGAGGAGCGCGACCGACAGCGCGATCTGCACCACGACGAGCGCGCGGCGGAGCGCGACGGTCTGTCGGCCGGCCGACGCGCCGGGCGTGGTCGCGCGCAGCACGGACGACGCCATGACGCGCGTGCCGCGCAGCGCGGGCACGAGACCGAACAGCAGACACGTGGCGACGGCGAGCAGCGCCGCGAAGCCGAGCACGCGCCAGTCGACCGCCAGCGGCAGCGTGATGGGCGTGCCGGTCGTTTCGAGCGCCGCGACGAGCCATCGCCCGAGCATGCCGGCGAGCAGCACGGCCAACGCGGTGCCGGTCGCCGCCAGCAGCAGGCTTTCGGTCAGCAGCTGCCGGATGACGCGTCCGCGCGAGGCGCCGAGTCCGAGGCGGACCGCGATCTCGCGCTCGCGCGCCGACGCGCGGGCGAGCAGCAGGTTCGCGAGGTTCGTGCACGCGATCACGAGCACGAGCGATGCGATCGCGAGCAGCAGCCAGAGCGGCGACGCGTACGCCTCGCGGAGCTGCGACAGCCCCTTGCCGCCCGGCACGGCGGTCATCGTCATCGCGAGATACTTCTCGACGCTGGTCGCGGGATAGCCGGCAGGGAGCAGCGTCTTGAACATGTCGGGCGAGATCGCGGCGAGATGCGAGGTCGCGCGATCGATCGTCCATCCGGGTTTCAGCCGGCCGAACACCGACAGCCACCAGGTCGTCCCCGAATCGGCGCGCCCCTTGCCGTCGGCGCTGAGCACGGCTTCGGCGCACAGCGGCAGCGCGACGTCGAAGCTGCGCCCGACCTCCAGCCCGTGAAACGCCGCGGGCGCGACGCCGACGATCTCGATCTGCCGTCCGCGCACGGTGAGCATGCGGCCCGCGATGGCCGGATCGCCGCCGTAGGCACGCTGCCAGAAGCCGTGTCCGAGCACGGCGCGCGGCGCGCAGCCGCGTTGATCGTCGGCCGGTGTGAGCAGACGGCCGCGCGCGGGATGCAGACCGAGCGTGTCGAAGAACCCGCCGGTCACCCAGATCCCGTTGATCCGCCGCGTCTCGCCCCCCTCGGACAGATCGAAGGCGGCGTCGGCGCTCGACCACGCGAACAGCGAGAACGCCTGCTGACGCGCGGACAGCTCGCGCCAGATCGGCTGCGTGACGGTCGGATACCACGACTCGAAATTGCCGCGCGAGCCCTCCATCGACGCGAGCCGGATCTCGTAGAGGCCGCCGGGATCGGCGATGGGCAGCGGCCGCAGCCGGACGGCGGCGATCACCTCGAAGAGCGCGGTGGTCGCGCCGATGCCGAGCGTCAGCGACAGGATCGCGACGATCGCGAAGCCCGGATTGCGGCGGAAGTCGCGCCGCGCGTAGCGAACGTCCTGCAGGGCGTGCAGGATCCATCGGCCGCCCCACACGTCGCGGGCCGCCTCCTGGATCTGGCCGACGTTGCCGAGCTCGCGGCGCGCATGTGCCGCGGCCTCGCGCGGCGGCTCGCCGCGGGAGACGCGATCGGCCGTCGCCATGTCGAGGTGGCTGCGCAGCTCGTCGCGCAGATCGTCGTCGCGGTTGCTCATTCGGTCTCCTGGGGGCGCGAGAGGATGCGGCTCATCGCGTCGACGAGCGCCTGCCAGCGCGAGCGCTCCGACGCGAGCTGGCGGCGGCCGGCGGCAGTGAGGCGGTAGACGCGGGTCCGCTGCTTGTTGGGCGACAGCTCCCATGTCGCCGCGATCCATTTCTGCTTCTCGAGGCGGTGCAGCGCCGGATAGAGCGATCCGGTGTCGACCTGCAGAGCGTCGCTCGAGTTGGCCTGGATGGCGACGGCGATGCCATAGCCGTGCCGCGGCCCCCACTGGAGCGTCTGGAGGATCAGGAGGTCGAGCGTGCCTTGCAGCAGCTCGATCCGGTTCTGGTAGCGGTCGCGTCGCCGTGGCATAAGGGTGTAGCCAGACTACACCCACGGGTGGAGTTTGTCTACCCCCATCCTTCGCTCATCGACGCATGGGAGTTGGGACGTGGAAAGTTGGAGATTGACTGGTCGCGCCCTTGAGGGATGAACCGTGTGATGAAACAAATGCATCGATTGAGGATTGACCTCTGATCACCACTCACGTAGATGGACCTGGAGATCCGGCACCTGCGGCTCGTCGCCGGCATCGCCGACGCCGGCACGATGACGGCGGCGGCCGATCGCCTGTGCCTCACGCAGTCGGCGCTGAGCACCAGCTGCGGGACATCGAGCGGCGCGTGGGGACCCCGTTCTTCGTGCGGCTCGGACGCCGCATGGTGCTGACCGCCGCGGGACGGCGCGTCCTCGACACCGCGCGGCGCGTCATCGGCGAGGTCGAGCGCGCCGAAGACGACCTGCGCCGCCTCGCCGGCCGCACCGACGGCAGCATCCGCGTCTGCACGGAGTGCAACACCGGCTATCACTGGCTCGGGCCGCTGCTCGCGTCGTTCCGGCGCAAGCATCCGCGCGTGACCGTGCACGTCGCCGCCGAGGCCACCGGCGCGCCAGTGCGCGCGCTGCTCGACGGCCGCGTCGATCTCGCGATGGTGGTCACCCAGATCTGCGCGCTGCGATTCTTTTGCCGGTACGTGTTGCGACGTCGCGACGTGCGCGAGGACCTGCCGTACCCGAAGGAGCGGCACCGCTTGCCGATCGTGCTCAGTCCAGACGAGGTGCAACGTTTCATTGCGGACGCGAAGAATCTGTATCACCGCACGCTCCTCCTCACCTTGTACGGCGCCGGCTTGCGGCGCAGCGAAGCGTGTCAGCTCAAAGTCCGCGACATCGATAGCCAGCGCATGGTGCTCCGCGTCGAGCAGGGCAAAGGCGGCCGCGATCGCGAGATCCCGCTCAGTCCCACACTGCTTGCTGCCCTGCGTGAGTACTACCGCTGGATGCGACCGAAGGCCTACCTCTTCCCGGGTACGCGCAACGGCTGGCGTGCAGACGCACCGATCACGAGCAAGGTGATCTGGCAGGCCGTGCGCCTGGCCGCGCGGAAGGCGGGGATCGACAAGCGCGTCACCCCTCACACCCTCCGGCACTCGTACGCAACACATCTGCTGGAAGCCGGGGCCGATCTACGCACGATTCAGCTGCTGCTCGGCCACGCCGACCTGTCGCACACGACGGTGTATCTCCACTTGTCGCGACGCCACCTGCACGCGGCGCCCATCCCGCTCGAGCAATTGCACGTGGCGTCGCCGCCGGTGCTCCCGCGCTCGCGTCTCCTGCGCAACCCCTTGCAGTCGTGAGCCGGCCTGCCGTGGAGGTGGCCGATATTCTCCACGCGCAGGGTGACACCTTTCTCGAGCAGCATCCGTGGCTGAATGCGCACCAGCGGTCGGTACTTCGCGCCATCGCGCGCTGTCGCACTGCCGCACTCGGGGGGCATCTCGATCGGTGTGACGCCTGCGGACACCAGGCCATCTCCTATAACTCGTGCCGCAATCGGCACTGCCCGAAGTGCCAAGCGCAGGCGCGGGAGCGCTGGCTCCATGCCCGCGAGCGCGAGCTCCTCGACGTGCCCTACGTCCACGTCGTCTTCACGCTCCCGCATGGGCTCCTGCCGCTGGCCTATCGGAACAGCACTCGTTTGTACACGTGGCTCTTTCAGGCCAGCGCGGCGACGCTCCGCGAGGTCGCCGCCGACCCCCGCCATCTCGGTGCGGAGATTGGCGTGCTCAGCATCCTCCACACGTGGGGGCAGACGCTGGTCCGTCATCCCCACGTCCACTGCGTTGTGCCGGCCGGCGGACTCTCACTCGATCACACACGCTGGATATACCCGAAGTACGCCGGCTTCTTCCTGCCCGTGAAGGTCCTCAGTCGAGTCTTCCGTGGGAAGTTTGTCGAGGCACTCCGACGGGCCTACCACCGGAACGAGCTCGATCTCGCTGGCGCGAGCGAGCACCTCCGAGACCCACGGCGTGGCGGGCCTTCGTTAACGCGCTCTTCGAGACCCACTGGGTCGTCTATGCGAAACCGGCCTTCGGTGGGGCGTCCGCCGTCCTGCGCTACCTTGGGCGCTACACCCATCGCGTCGCGGTCAGCAATCACCGCTTGCTCGCCTTCGACGGTGAGCACGTGACGTTTCACTGGAAGGATTACGCCCACGGCGACGCGCGGCGAACGATGACGCTGTTGGCGATGGAGTTGCTGCGGCGCTCCGTCCAACACATACTGCCGCGTAGCTTCGTGCGCATCCGGCAGTCGGGCTTTCTCGCGAACACCTGTCGCGTGGCCCGCGTGGCGCTCGCCCGGACCCTGCTCGCCACACCAGCGGCGACGGCCACATCCACGCACGCGACCGCGTCGGTGACCACCGCAACGGAGACGTGCACGACGTGGGCGTGTCCCGGTGCGGCACCGCGATGATCGTCGGGCCGATCCTCTCGGCCCTCCAGCTCGCGATCCTCACGTGGCGTTTCGATACCTCATGAGGGTGCGACACCGTTGCAGTCGCCGCTTTCGACAGCGTGGTGGCCGACCTCTCGGGAGAGGTGCGCGTCGATCCCCCGCTCGAGTCCCCGCAACAGCACTCGCTGGCGCACGCACTGCCAGCCGGGTCGGCGCCGCCGTCGCTCACGCGCCGCCGGCCCCTCGATCCACATCGCTCCACGCTCGGGGATCCTGATTCCAGCTCCATAGCCGGCCGCCGCGCCAGCGGCTTCCTTCAAGTCTCGTTATCGAAAGTGCCTCGGCCTCAACCGGGAGCCCCCGTATCAGCCCTTTGCGCCGAGGCACTTCCGATCAACGCTAACGACTTCTCAACGCTAACGACTTCTCGGTAGGGACAGCTCCATTCACGACTTGCTCCAGGATCGTTCCAATCGTGCGGCGCTTCGGTGATATGGGCGAGTAGTTCGGCTACCCGGTTGTGCTCGACGCGGTCCCGCGACCGTCGTCGAGCATAGCCGCAGACGCTCAGAGGGGTCCGGCCATCGGGCTCTTTGACGCGATGTCACGAAACCGGCTCAGCGTAACTTCCGCCCTCTGTCGTAGCTACTGGACCTTGAAGCGAACCCGATAATGTCCGGTTCCGCCTTTCTCTTTGAATTCGAGCGTCCGAGGATTCCCTGGAGACACAATCAACCTTTGCGGCGCACCGAGAGTATCGTCGGGGTCCTTCGGCGCGCGTATCGTCGCATCCGCGGCTCCCTTGAACGCGTTAATCATAGATACAGCCGCCGCCGTCATCTGTGGTTCCTGGTTTGGTGGAAGATTGGCTGCTAGCTGACTAATCATCGTGCCCTTCCAATCACCGTCAGTGATCGTCTTCCACAGGCCCAGTGATTTGTCACCGATGTCCCTTCCCGAATCTTGCTCAACGAGCATCACCACATACACGGCATCGGGCCGGTACATCGCAATGGGTATGTCTTGGTTCCACGGCTCACCTGTATCGAAATCGTCCCAGAAATTGCCCGGCCCCTTAACTGCGACATTGCTGTCAAATGGCGGTGTCGTATTGCCACGGAAAGCAATCATGTAAATGTCATCTGCAGCGTCCGAGGATTCCTTGCAGAGCATCTGATCCACAAATATAGTTGCCATGGTAGAACTTCCTTTCGCCCGGAACAGCCCGGGAGCTTGCGAAACGGTGTGGCCATTGCGGGAAGGTTGTATTCGGCCACACCGTCAAGAGGTGGCATAGATGTGATAGGGGTTTCACGCGCTGGCTACTCGATGGTTAGCGCCGACAGCTAGAAGAATGTATCGAGTGCCGCCCGAATTTCTGTCCGGAACAATTCCCGGAGACCCTGGTCGAAGGCACGATCCGTGTACCACTTACCCCTCGGATCTCCGTGGATGAACACACCAAACACATATTTGCGTGGCGCCACACCACTCAGTGGAACCCCCACGCCCTTGGTGGGAATCTGGACATACCCGGCAAGCGCCCTGTACTCCTTGCAAGGGTATCCGCACAGTGTGTAGCTGCCCCCCTTGAAAGCTACTTTGAGGTGATCATAGAACGTCTGAGGGGGAGCTTGGCCATAGTGTGTCCACGCTTCGTAGTGAGCGGTATCTTTGAGCTGCTGGAGATTGTTCGGCATCCGGTCCCACAGATGCTGTCGGTTCGCGGCTGTCAGGAGAGAACCTGTGAATGCCTGCTGATAGAGAAGGGTGGCGTCGTTAAGCGTCCAGCGATTTGGTTTCAGAAGTGCCTCGGCTCCGCATCCGTGCCGATGCTGAATGAGAGTGTTCGTGCCGCCGAGCTGCGAAGCCGTTTCGTTAATGAAATCTTCTCTGAAGTAATGAACCAGCGCCGCCGTTCGAGGGTTGTGCGACTGCCACATCATCATGCTCATCATCGTTTCGAGCTGTTCTTGCGCTAGTAGCCAAGCGTTTGGGTCAGGACATATCCCAGGTTGTGTTTCCCCGCTCCAAGGGATCAGCGCAGACGGGCTCACCGGAAGCAGTGTAGCCGCGTTCTGTCCGTTTTGAATCTGCAGCTCAGCATGCAGGTGGATAAGGAACTTGATGGCGCTGGCTGGCTCGAACACCACCGCCTGGTTCTGGCTGGCAACCACGTAGCCCGACGTTCCTAACCGCCGCAGCAACCACCCCTTAGCTCCATAGCTGTCCTGCATGACCCACGCCATATTGCTGTTGGTGTCTTGCCGAGCCGCAACCGGCATTGAGATAAGCGTGAGTGCGACAAGTGTGACGACGTGCTTGCAACGGTCAATTAAGCGCGTTTGATGGGTCTTCAATTTTGTGCTCATGGCTCGGTCCTTTCGTTCTCACCGAAACACACGACTCTGTAGAGGGGTGGGGGTCTCCCTGCCGATGCTGCGCGTGTCGCGTCGTCTCGGCCTGGCCCCCCGAGCTGTCATCTGTGTCCCGGAGCCTTATCGCGCTTGCCAGGGTAGCCGTTACTATCACGATCCGCCTCTGGTGCTCGCGTCGCAGTCGCTCGAGCTCGCGTTGCCTCCGGTCGAGCGTCGCGCCTTTCGCGGTGTCAGAAACTTAAGTAACGCTCGCCCCCAACGTCGTTTGAGTCAAATGAGTTACTCGTCTTCTTTGACGCATTTCGTTTTCGATAACCCTCAGGAATTGGTCAGGGTTCGGGCAGGGATCCAGCAGGATCGGAGTTAGAATCGGGGCAGTTCGACGTAGGGGAACCCGATGCCGGTGACCATCGGTGGCCGAAGGCCGCAAGATGCCGGTTCCTGTCGGGGCGGGAGATTAGGGACGCGTGACGCGCGCGGGAGAGACGTCTGGTTTCGCCAGTCGACGACGGCTTCTCAAATCGGCATTGCGGCGATCTGCGGAACGCCAATCGCAACGGGGCGTTCAATAGCGGACCGTCTTGGCACCACTATAGAGAATCTCGACTCGGTGGCGGGTTCCAAACAGGCATCTCCTCGAGCAGGTCCATGACGCACATCACTGCTGCCGACACCTCGACGGCAAGCGGGCCGTCTCTTCAGCGCCCGCGCGATGTTGCGCAACGAGACAATCTGTCACTTACCGTGACCGTGGTTCGCGACGCGGACCAGCCGCCGGAGCGCCCCTGCAGGTGCTTCTACGACGACTTCGCGATCTGGATGGTGGGCGCAAGTGGCCTCGCCTTTTATGGTTCCCACCGGATGTTCTGCGGAAGGAAGCGCTCGCGGCGCACCGCGAAGCTGCTGGACTTTGGTGTCGCGCAGGCCGCCGCGACGAATGAAGCGGCCGCCTCCCGACAGCACAATCGTCGGAACACCGAGTTTCATGCCACCAGAGCAGGTCAATGGCACAGAGGTCGTCGATGCTCGGAGCGATATTTATAGTCTCGGAGGTGTGGCGTACTTTCTATTGCGGAGTTCCGCCGTTTGTGCGAGCGACCGCGGCGGAAACGGCAGCAGCCTACCTCCGCGGGGTCGTGATTCCACCCAATAAGATTCAGCCGGGCGTGCCGAGCGAGCTAAAGGCAATCGCGTTCCGTTGTCTGAGCAAGAATCCGGCTCAGCGATAACAAAACATCGATGCCCTGAATGACGCGCTACGATCTGCAGCGCTGGTAAAAGATAGCGTCGTGCCATGGTCGGTTGACTCAACAAACAGCACGAAACCGCTACGGAATGCGCTTTCACAACGTTTCGGTTATGCCATCGGCCAACGCTCGTATGCTCAACTCAACGGAGCCAATCCGGATGTTGTCGCCCACTGCAATCGTGGTGCGGGCATCGATGCGTCGACCCGCGACAAACGTTCCATTCTTACTTCCCAGGTCTTCTACGGTCACGACCGCCTCCTCCACGAAGATTCGGGCATGACGACGCGAGACACCTCGGGAACTAAAACACAATTCGACATTCGGGTCTCGGCCTAGCACGTATGCCCCCTCAACTAGGTCAGCACATCCTTCACTCCACGTGAGACGAAAACGTGCTGCCGGAAGTCGGTTCCGGTGACCCAAACGATATTCAAGAGCCCCGCAAAACGAATACCCAAACCGAGGTACGGTGCGCACGAAACGCGCCTGTCCTGGAACATCCCCGAGCGCATGACGGATCTCCGCGACGAGATTAGCCAAGTTCTTCTCAACCACGACCGTGTTGGGCCAAAGACATTCCTGCAGTGTGGCTTTTGATACCGCTCGCGGGTGACTCTCGACGAGAGCCTCAAGAAGGAGGAAAGCTTTCGGCGACAGCGGGACGGTGTCGGGTCCACGCCGCAGCTCGCGAGTACCCAAATCGAGCGTGAAGGCGCCGAAGTGCACTTCGCCGCTCAGTCGAATTGCTCCCGGCACCGCGTTCCGAACGTTGGAAGTCACCGCAGGCTGAGGTGAGTTAACGACGCCACTCTACATATTGCCAGACCTCGTTGCACTTGGCAGAGGAATGCAACTGAATCGCTAGCTCTTCATTATTTTGGGTCTCATGAGTTGTGGAGAGAGATCTCGCTATGTCTGCGCGTGGGTGGGCCGCCCTGAACCGCGCATCGACGCCAGAAGTCCTGAATCTATTGCCCCCCCGCAACGTTGTCAACGTTGGCAGCGTGCTGACCCGTTCGCTACGCGGAAAAGCTGTTGAGAGCAGTGGATTGGTGAGCTAGCATTGGCGCCGCCGAACCCTCGTCGGCAGCCGATTGCATGGTAGCCGGATGAACCAGTCGCTCGTCGGCCGTCGAATCGGGTCCTTCGAGATTGGTCCCTTGATCGGCTCTGGCGGCATGGGCGCGGTCTATCGCGCTCGCGACACCAAGCTCTGTCGCGACGTGGCCGTCAAGTTCCTTCGCGACGCGTTGACCGCGGACGCCACGCAACGGGCCCGATTCGAACGGGAAGCCCGCCTGCTCGCGGCACTGAACCACCCGAATATCGGAGCGATATACGGATTCGAGGACTCCGAACCCTTTGCCGCACTGATCCTGGAGCTCATCGAAGGTGCGACGCTCGCCGACCAGCTTCGCGAGGGCGCGGTGCCGCTGGATCGAGCGCTGTCGATCGCACATCAAGTCGCGAACGCGCTCGAAGCCGCCCACGAGAAGGGGATCATTCACCGCGACCTCAAGCCCGCCAACATCAAGGTCTCGCCGGACGCCAAGGTCAAGGTGCTCGACTTCGGCATTGCGAAAGTCATGGGGGGCGAGGAAGGATGGCTGCCGTCCTTGTCCCAGAGTGCAACGGCAACGCTTGGAACCCACGACGGCGTGGTGCTGGGCACGGCCGCCTACATGAGTCCCGAGCAGGTGCGCGGTCAGGCGTTGGACAAGCGCACGGATATCTGGGCCTTCGGCTGCGTCTGTTACGAGATGCTGACCGGCCGCGCGGCCTTTACGGGCGGAACTCGAACCGACACGCTGGCCGCGATTCTTCACCACGCCGTGGACTGGGCCGCGCTCCCGGAGACGACACCTCGTGGAATCCGGCGTCTCCTGGAACGGTGTCTCGAAAAAGAACCGAAGCAGCGTCTGCACGACATCGGAGACGCACGGCTCGAGATCGACGACCACTTGCGCGGCGCCGGTGTGGGCGCTGGCGCCGTTGCAGTGCGGGAGCTAGGACCTGTCCGCCCACGCCGTCGCGCGTTGCGGCGCGGGACGACCGCCGCGGTGCTCGTTGCGCTTGGCGTTACCGCAGGCTGGTGGCTCGCGCGGACCCCGCCTGCGACATCGCCGGTCACCCGCCTGATGATGACGTTGCCAGCCGGGCAGGTTCTGGAACGAGAGCGGTTTCCGCCAGTGGCGCTGTCGCCCGACGGGAAACTTCTCGTCTATTCAGCTGCCGTCGTCGGGCGGCGCCCGAACCTCTACCTTAGAAAACTCGACGACTTTCCTGCCAGGGTGATCCCCTTCACCGAGGGCGCGCGCAGTCCCTTCTTCTCCACTGATGGTCGATGGCTGGCCTTCTACGCCGAGGGGCTGCTGAAGAAAGTCTCGGTCGCCGGCGGCTCGCCCCTGACTATTTGTGAAGTTCCTCCGATCTGGAGTGCGAGCTGGGGCGACAAGGACACGATCGTGTTCTCCACGTTGCTCGCACAATCGGGATTGTGGCGGGTCTCCGCCGGCGGAGGTGAACCCGTTCAGATCACGACACCGAAGTCCGAGGGGGAGCAGCACGGCTACCCGCAGATTCTCGCCCGAGAGACCAGCGTTCTCTTCAGCGTTCGGCGGGGCAATGTGTGGCAACTCGCATCGCTCCCGATGAATGTTGGCGACTGGCGCTTGCTTGGCGGCGGACGGGCAATTGGGGAGGGAGCGCACTACCTTTCCACCGGCCACCTCGTCTACCAACAGGACGGCGCGCTCATCGCAAGCCCATTCAATCCCGCGACCAGTGAAATGGGCCAGTCGGTCTCCCTCTCCGAACGCGTCCGGACATCGAGGTTCGGCGGGACCTCCTTTGCCTTCGCCGCCGGCACCGGGACACTCGTGTACGTGCCTGCGAACACCACGACTACCGATCGAACGCTGCTTCGGGTGGACCGTGACGGCCGTGCGGTGCCATTGATCGACGCGCATGCCGCGTACCAGCACCCGGCCCTGTCGCCCGATGGAAAAAGGCTGGCGGTGACCATCGCGGCGGATGTGGGCACGGACATCTGGATAGTGGATCTGGGACGGTCAACCCGCATCCGGTTGACACTTGGCGGCCGGAGTGCCTTTCCCGTCTGGGCACCTGACGGATCCACGGTGGCATTTCAGTCGACCGCACCCGGACCATGGAACCTGGTTGCGAAGTTGCTCGGCGGAACAGCTGACGTGGCTCCTTTGTTCGGATTGGTCAACCCTGCGGCCCGGTCCTGGCCGAGCACCGGTCAGGACCTGTTGCCTGGCTCACTGCCTACGCTGTCGGGCGCGGGCGCACAGTATCCGCTCTCGTGGGCGACCCGGACGTCAGCACTTGCCTTTCACGAGCGAAAGCCCAGCGGCGACCGTGACATCTGGGTCGTTTCGCCCGGCGGCGGTCCAATGCCGTTCCTGATTACACCATTCGATGAGCGGCTGCCTCGATTCTCGCCGGATGGCAAATGGCTCGCGTACGTTTCAGATGAATCGGGTCGAGACGACGTGTACGTTCAACCGTTTCCCGGTCCCGGCGCGAAGTGGATTGTTTCGCCTGCAGGGGGGACCGATCCGGTGTGGGCCCGCGACGGCACCCAACTGTTCTATCGCCACGACGACCAGTTGCTGGCCGTCACGGTTTCCACGACACCACAATTCGCGACCGGACCACCACGGCGGCTGTTCAACCTGATATTCGACGCCAGCGACGACGCTCCGAATTATGACGTCTCGCCCGACGGCGCATGGTTCGTGATGCCGCGGAGCGGTCGAGGACAGATGGCCGAGGAACTGCACGTCGTTCTCGGCTGGGCGGCTGAAATCCGAACGTCAGTCCAGGGGGCTCGTGCGCCATCGCTCCGGGGCGGCACTCAGAAATCGGCGGAATTGCGGAACACTCGACAGTGAATTCGAACTGGCAGCGACGCTCGTGGACGGTCATCGCGCTCATCCTTGCCGTGGCGTTGGAGGCACGGGTCTCGCCGCTGCAAGCGGCCGCTGTGCGCCAGCCGCATACGCAACCCGTGGAAATCGGCGTGCGGGAGATGCTGCAGCGCTATTCACAGGCGCTGGAGAGCCGCGACGCAGAAGCTGTGAAACGGATCCAGCCGTCCATACCCGTCGAGAGCCTTGCCCGGGCGTTCCGGGACATGCGGGAACTGAAGATCGCGATCGACGCGGCGCGTGTACTCTCGGTCAAGGGATCGACGGCTCGGGTGAGCTTCCGCGTGACCCAGACGGTGACGCCGAAGGTCGGTGCCGCACAAACGACAACGGTGACTCGAGTCATGCAGGTGCGGCGTGACGGAGGTGTCTGGGTGATCGACGGGTTCGAGAGATGACCATCGGCACGTCTGCGTTGGCCGGGACTGGACGACCGGCAAAGGAGACTCATGGTCAGGTGGCCCGCTGTCTCGGTATTCACTGGAGTGCTGCTGCTTACCGCCCCGTCTCCCGCTCGAGGCCAGACCATCGGCCGACCGCCGGCGGGCAGTACAGCCGGCGATGCGCTCTACGATCTGTTGCTTCAGGGCGTCGCCGGATCATCGAACCAGGCTGCAGGGTTCCAGGCCATTTTCAGGGACCAGTTGATGACGTTTCCGCTCGCCTCGTCGGCCGGCGGATTCAGCTGGACGTTCGATCCGACGCTCGGCGTCCTGGTTCGCCACAGCCGGAGTTTCGGCCCGATGTTCGCGGAGCGGCCGCTGACCTCAGGCCGGCGCAAGGCCAATGTCTCGGTGGCATACCAGCGAACGAGGTTCGACTCCATTTCAGGCCAGCCGCTCCGCGCGCTGGCCACTGGCACCGACGGCAGCAATTTCACCGCCAGGAGCACGACGGCTCTCGATCTCACGACTGAGAACACGATTCTTACCGTCAGCTACGGCCTGGCGAGCCGGGTAGACGTTGGCCTGGTGCTGCCGTTCGGCCGAACGACCGTCGAAGGAACCAGTACCAACTTCATTCGCTCTCCAGTCACGGGTGTGACGTTCGAAGACAGTACCTACGTCGTCGATTCGTCATCGTCGGGCGTCGCCGATATCACCCTGCGCGGCAAGGTGTGGTTTCTCGCGACGCCACCACTGGATCTGGGCGCGAGTGTGGATCTCCGTCTTCCCCTGGGCGACGATCAATGGCGTGATAAGCCAGACGGAAGGCCATATGAGGGTTGCGTCGGTAACGGCTGCAGCCATCAGACGGCCGGCAATAAACTGCTCGGTGTCGGCCACACGCAGACTAAGATCCTCCTCCTCGGCGCGGTGAAAGCGGGACGCTTCTCACCGCATTTCAACGTCGGATACACGTTTGGCGGTTCTGGACCGCACTTCGAACCGATCATCTTCGAGGGATATGTCGACCTGAACAGGAGCCAGCCACCCAACGAGATCAACTACACGGCTGGTGTCGACGTTGCAGTCTCCGACAGGCTCACTATAGCGGCCGATATGGTTGGCCGCACGCTGCGGGACAGCATCAAGCTCGACTACGGTACGCGTCTCGCTGGGAATCCTCCGCAACCGTTCACCGGCTTTGTCGTCGCGTCCCGCAACGTCAGGCTGCTGCTCGGCGCCGTCAGCGGGAAAGTGAACATCGGCGGGCTCTGGCTCATCAACGGGAGCGTACTATTTGCACTCAACGACGAGGGCGTAAGCCCCGGCGTGACACCCGTCATCGGGCTCGAACGCGCTTTCTGACGACACTTTCAGTCCCATGGCGCGCGCCGATCGATGCCAGAAGCGCCTGATTGTCCCTTCTCCGATTCGCACCAGCTGCCGTCCTCGCCGCGTTCTTCAGGTCTCTTGCGTTGTCGTTCCACGGCCGTAATGTTCCATCTCTCGACCGATCTGACGATCACGCCGCTCGCTCATAGAAGTTGAGCAACCCTCCGAGTCGCGGACGCCGTCGCACGCGACTCATCATCCGGATGATCGGCGGGCCCGAGACGAGGCGATTGTCGAGGCCTTGATGGTTCCGTTCTCCGTGGTAGTGAGCGACGTACTCCGCCACGGCGCGCCGGAAGTGCTGCTCCCCGATCGGAATCAGCCGGTCCAGGCATTCTTCTTTGATCGACCGCACGAAACGTTCCGCGTAAGCGTTCGCATTGGGCGCGCGCGCAGGCGTGAGGAGCACGCGGATACCCGCCTGCTCGAGTCGACGCCCTACATCACCGCTCCACTTCCGATCCCGGTCGCAGATCAGCATGGTCGGCGGGTCGACCACACGATCGTGGGCCATCGTCAGCATGCGCACGATCTGCTCCATGAACAGTGCCTCGGGATGCGGCGTGGATCCGAGGATCTGCACGCGGCGGGAGGCCAAGTCAATGACGAACACCGTGTAGTACGTGACCAAACCGCGCCACGTCCACACTTCGGTCGTGAAAAAATCGGCGCCGGCAATCGCGCCCCAATGCGCTTTCAAAAACGTGTGCCACGAGGTCGGCCGCTGGGGCACCGGCGGCAGCCCCGCCGCCTTCAGGATCCGTCGAATGGTCGAACGGCCCACGCCATGGCCCACGTTCTTCAGCGCCCCCTGGATCCGCGTGTAGCCCCACGTCGGGTTTTCCGTCGCCATCCGCACGACGAGCTGACGGATCTCCAACAGGACGCCGCACCGTCCGGATCTCCTGGCGTAGGTCCACTTCCGGGCGATCAGCTGGCGATGCCACCGCAACAACGTGTCCGGTGTCACGATCGTGGCGATCTGCTGCAAGGTTGCACGGCCGACCCGGTACGCGCGCGCAGCCAGACGACGGCGATCATCGTCGGTGAGACGCAGTCGACGTCCGCAAAGTTGGCGCCGCAGAAGCCGGTTTTCCTCGACGAGGTAGGCGATTGCCTCCCGCTCCCGGCAGTCCAACCACCCCGTCAGCACACTCAGCACCAACCGCAGCGTCGTAAAGTCAATCACGAGCCGGAGCTATATCATGGCTGGCCTAAAGGACGTCGGCCGAACGGTGGAACAATACGAGGGCGCGCCGATGCGAGGTGTGCAGGAGCTCGTCGGGCATCAGAGCCTCGCGATGACGCAGCGATACTCGCACCTGAGTCCCGCCGCGCTCGACTCGACGATCCGGCTGCTCGAAAACCGCGCGACGTTGCGCGCAGTTGGAGACAGTTTGGAGACGCCGAAGGGATGAAATGCGTAACGTGAATGGATAGAACGAGATAGTTGGCTGGGAGGCAGGGATTCGAACCCCGATAACGTGGTCCAGAGCCACGTGTCCTACCGTTGAACGACCTCCCAGTGGCCGCAGAATGCAGCAGGCGGAAACCCCGATTATATAGGCCGCCCCAGGGAGCGGCAAGGCTCACCGACAACCCTTCCGCCTGAAGGCGGAAGCCACGAGTGGATCTGGCCGAAGCCACGAGGCATCCCCGTCCCGCTCGCGCGACCCGGCTGTCCCGGCAGCGGTCAACCCCGACCGGCTGGCCGAGACGCGCGATCGGCGTAACCCCGCACAGCCGCGGCACTTTGACCGCCGACTCGATCGCGGCATACTGCTCGCTCCTCCGCTACGGCCATGATCCGGCTCACCAACGTCTCGCGCACGGTGACGAGCGGCAGGGAGCAGCTCACGATCCTGTACCCGCTCGATCTCGAGGTGCCCCGCGGGCAGTTCGTCGCGATCATCGGTCCCTCGGGCAGCGGCAAGTCGACGCTTCTTGCCCTCATCGCCGGGTTCGATGCGCCGTCCTCGGGCGAGATTCGTCTGGATGGCAGGGAGATCACGCGCATGAACGAGGACGACCTAGCGGATCTGCGCGGGGCGCTCGTGGGATTCGTCTTCCAGTCCTTTCACTTGATCCCGTCGTTGACGGCATACGAGAACGTCCTCGTCCCGCTGGAGCTCGCCGGTGCAGACGACGCGCAGGAGCGGGCGGAGGCACTGATGGAAGAAGTCGGGCTGCAGGAGCGGGCGCACCACTATCCGTCGCAGCTCTCCGGCGGTGAACAGCAGCGGGTCGCGATTGCGCGCGCGTTCTCGAACCGGCCGCAGATCCTGCTGGCCGACGAGCCGACGGGCAATCTCGACACGAAGAACGGCGCCAGAATATTCGAGCTGCTCGTCTCGCTCAATCGGCATCACGGCACGACGTTGATGCTCGTCACGCACGAACCATCGCTGGCGGACCGCGCCGACCGGCGCATCACGCTGAACGAAGGCCGCATCATGAACGACGACGGCCCGCCATGAAGTTCATCCTGAACATGCCACGCCGGGAGATGCGCGGATCGTGGCGGCGCCTGCTCGTCTTTTTCGGCTGCATCGCGATCGGGGTCGCGGCGATGGTCAGCGTGCGATCGTTCACCGAGCGGCTGGCCGACGCGACGGTGAACGAGGCACGCGCGCTGGTCTCGGCCGATGTGCGCGTCGACACGGCCAATCCGGCACAACCGAATTTCCGCCCGCTCCTCCAGCGCTTCACCTCCTCGCGGCAGGTCATCGACTACACGGAGATCATCGAAACCCAAACCATGGTCCGACCTGTGGCGGCCAAGGACGTGCGGCCGGTGCTGGTCGAGTTGCGTGGGGTTCAGCAGCAGTTTCCACTCCACGGCCGGGTACACCTGGTATCCGCGACCCCGTTCTCGCATGCGCTGCTGGCAAACCAGGGAGCAGTCGTGTCGCCAAATCTGCTCTCGCGGATGGGGATCGCGGTAGGAGACAGCGTACAGATCGGGACCCTGACCTTTGTCATTCGCGGCGCGGCCGATCGCATCCCTGGAAGTGCGCTCAACTTCAGTCCGATTCCTCGCGTGTTGATCGAGCACGACGCGGTCGTCCGTGCCGGGGTGACCACATTCGGCAGCCGGGTGCGGTACAGCTGGCTCTTCAAGACGACGCCGGATGGCGATCGCCCGCTCGTGCGCGAGATGGCCGGCGAGTTCCGGGCACAGAAGGTCAGCCTCGGTCTCAGTACCTTTCGTTATGCCCAGGAGTGGCTGGCCAACAGCTTCGCCAACCTCGAGGGCTTCACCGGGCTGATCGGGATCTCGATGCTGGTGCTTGGAGGCGTCGGCGTGGCCAGCGTCACGCGGGTCTTCATCCAGCAGAAGGTCGACACCATCGCGATCCTCAAGTGCGTGGGCGGGCGGAATGCCCCGGTGCTCGGCGCGTACCTGGTGCAGAGTCTTGCGCTCGGCGCGGCCGGCGCCGCATTCGGGCTGCTGCTCGCCTATCTCGTCAATGCCGCAGACACGAGATACGTCGAGCGGTGGAGCCCGCTCGACCTGACTCCCGGCCTGACGTGGCGCGCGCTCGCGATCGCGGGCAGCGTCACCCTGCTCTTCGCGCTGCCGCCGTTGCTCGAGATCCGCCAGGTCAAACCGTTCTTCCTGTTCAGGCGCGATACGGAGACGCGGCGGTTCGACAGAACTCAGCTCGCCGCACGGCTCCTGGTCCCGCTTGGCATCCTGGCCCTCGCGCTGTGGCAGGCGGGGTCGTTTCCGAGCGCGCGCTCGTTCATCGGAACGGTAGCGGTGACAGCGGTGGCCCTCAATCTCGCGGGAAGCGCCCTCATCTACGTTCTCTCGCGCGTGGGGACGGTGCGGTCGTTTCCGGTCCGATACGCGATCGGGAACCTGTGCCGCTCCGGGAACCAGACGAAAGCCGTTCTGTTCGCGGTCGGGATCGGCACGCTGTTCCTGGTGTCAGTCCGCCAGCAGCAGGTCAACTTCCAGACGGCCTACAGCGACGATCTGAGCACGCTGTCCGCGGACATGTTCGCCATCGACATCCAGCCGGATCAGCGGGCCGCGGCCGAGACCGCGTTCACGACGCTCGGTGCCAGGGATGCGCGGCTCATTCCCGTCGTTCGCGCCCGCATCGTCAACCTGAAATGGGGACCTGGGGAACACCGCGGCACACCACAGGAGGCGCTCAGGCGCGCTGCCGGCGATCGCCGGGTCTCCTACACTCTCACGCAGAACAGCTCGGACACCATCGTGGCGGGGAGCTTTTGGAGTCCGACCCCCTCACCGCGGGCCGAGGTCTCGATCGAGGAGGACTCCGCCCGTTACCTGATGGTCGAGGTCGGCGACACGATGACGTTCGAGGTCGCCGGCCGCCGCATCGACGCGACGGTCACGAGCCTGCGAAAGCTGGAGCGGCGCGCCCGCCAGCTCTCGTGGCTGACCCGCTTCGACATCCTGTTCCGGCCCGGCACCCTGGAGTCGGCGCCGCACATGTTCGCTGCCGCGGCACGCGGACCGGCGGCCGGGCCCGAGCGTGCGCGCCTTCAGAACGCGTTCCTCGAATCGTTTCCCAATGTCACGCTCGTCGACGCGCTCGACGACATCACGGAGATCCGGAACCGGATTGCCAGGACCTCATCTGCGGTCTCGGTGCTCGGCGCGTTCGTGTATCTGTCCGGGGTCCTGATACTGGTTGGATCTATCGGTGTGACGAGAGGCCGCAGGCTTTACGAGGCGGCCATCCTCAAGACGCTCGGCGCGCGCCGACTGGTGCTCGCCAAGATCGCGGTGATCGAGTTCGCCGTACTGGGGCTGGTGGCCGGGCTGGTTGGATCGACGGCATCGATCGCGCTCACCTGGTCGCTGATGTCGTTCGGACAATCGCGAACGGCATGGGCGTTCAGCCCGGTGGTGAGCGCAACCGGGATCCTCGGTACCGTGGCTCTGGTGACCACTGTCGGCGTGTTGTCAACGTGGAGCGTGCTGATGAGAAAACCGCTCGGTACGCTGCGGGAGCAGTGAGACTCTTGGATGGTGCGAACACTCTCGATCGAAGCACCAGCCCACGGTCGCGTGCTGGTGCGTGACGTTGACTCGCCGCGCGGCCTCCTGGTCGGGTTTCACGGTTACGCGGAGACTGCGGAGGCACAACTGGGACGGCTGACGGCTGTGCCCGGCACGGACTCCTGGACACTGGTGGCTGCGCAAGGGCTCAATCGCTTCTACCGGGGTAGAACGCAGGACGTGGTCGCCGGATGGATGACGCGTCAGGATCGGGACGATGCGATTCGCGACAACGTCGCCTATGTGGACAACGTGATCGAAGCTACGCGGACCGGCTCCGGGCCAATCGTCTTTGCCGCGTTCTCGCAAGGGGTCGCGATGGCGTTCCGCGCAGCCGTGCTGGGAAGAGCGCGCGCCGGTGGCGTGGTCGCGGTTGGTGGCGACATCCCTCCCGAACTCCTGGCAGACTCCGCGTCATCCTTCCCCCGTGTTCTCCTGATACGCGGCGCAACAGACGACTGGTACACGGCGAAGAAGCTCGACGCTGACATGTCGGCACTGCGCGCGCGCGGCGAGGATCCCGAGGCGTTCACCCATGACGGCGGTCACGAGTGGACCGGGGAGGTTGCGATGGCTGCGGGAAACTTTCTCGCGCGTTGGGACGGTCTCAAAAGACGATGACGGTAGCGCAGCACGTCAGAGGGCGGAACCGGGCCGGAGCAGGCGTGGGCGCCAGCGATGATCAGCCCGAGAACGCGGCCCAGATCAGCTTCGCAATCTTCCAGACGCCGAACAGCAGCAACAGCGCGATGGGAATCAACAGCAGCCGCACGTCGATTCCAACAGAAACGGCCCCGAGACCTCCACTGCCCATACACTTACCTCGAAGGTGGGTCTGAAGAACTACCTTTGCGCTTGACGTTTCGTGGCCGCGGACGAGGAACCGCATTCCCGTTCTCGAGGCTCCGCCACAAGTACCAACAGGCGATCGACCGATAGGGTCTCCACGCCTCCCCCAGTTTGCGCAGTCGTTCCGGCGTCGGCCGCTTGCGCATCCCGTACGCGCGCTGCACCGCGGTCAGGATCCCAAGATCACCGACGGGCAGGACGTCGGGCCGATGCAGCCGGAACATCAGGAACATCTCCGCCGTCCAGCGCCCGACGCCCTTCACCGTCGTCAGCGCTGTAATCACGTCTTCATCGTCCAGGTGTTCGACAGCTTCGAGGGCAACCGCACCCGACGCGACCTTCCCGGACAAATCGCGCAGGTACATCGACTTCTGCCGGCTGATCCCGACGCTTCGGAACTGCTCGTCGGTCAAGGCCGCGAGCGCCAGCGCCGTCACCTGGCCATCCGGCAGGAGACCGAGGAGCCGCGCATGAATGGTTGAAGCCGCTTTCGTGGAGAGTTGCTGAAAGATGATCGACCGGACCAGTGCCGCAAAGTACTCGATGCGGGCGCCGTCAGCCAGTCCGCACGGGCCATGGGCGCGGATCAACACGGCGAGGACGGGATCCTTGCGAAGCAGCAGGCGACGGCCTCGCGCGTAGTCAACCGGGCTCACGAGGCCCGGATCATATCAATGTGGCAGAGAGACGGATCGACGAGCAGATGGCGTAGAGCGTCCAGGGTGGCGCGAGCGGACGAAGCCATCCTCTTCGTCCGCTCGACCGAACACGCCACTGGCTACTCTCTGGGCGTCGATGGCTCGTTCCCGCCCTCGTCGAACGTGTCGGCCCTCTCGCTGCCCATGTCGTCGGCGTTCTCGCTGGAAGCGCCACCGCCACCAGTCATCATCTGCTCACGACGACGTTTGTGGCTTGCGAGTCCACCCTTGCGACCGGCGTCGCGCGCTTCCTCGCTCGTCCACTCGTGGGCCGTTCCCTTCTGGTGCGCCGCCTTGCCACCCTTGCTCGCGATGTCACGCTGCTTGGCACGATCCATCGACGCAAATCCGCGATCTTCCTTGGCCACTTGGTCCTCCCCTCCCGTCCCGTCTGGTCTCGGCTATGCGCCCGCGCTGCCACCTGGGCGGGCCGAGCCCATCAAGTGCAACGGCAGTGCCATGAAAAGCCGGAACTTGCTGATCCCGTTAGGGATATTCGCGTGAACCGGATGGGGAAACATCGCGAAACCGTTTCCCGGTCAGGGAAGACGACTGCCCTTTCAGATGCAAACGGACACATCCTGCAGGGGCACAGTCGAGGCGCTTGCCCAGTTCAGGAACTCAATTGCCCAGCAGGGTGTCGAGAACAGGTAGGTACAAAGTTCCCAATGACATTGCCCGGGCAGGGGCATGTAGCCAGGGTTACTCCGTGTGCAGGAATTGCCCGAGAGCCGAGGTCATTCTTTGGACGACCAGGGGCCGGCCCAGGATCTCGAGCACCTCGAAGAGACCCGGGCTCGCGGCCCGGCCGGTGACGGCGACGCGTGTCGCATGAATCAATGCCGCAGGCTTGAGCGTGTGACGTTCCGCCACACTTCGGAGCGCCTGCTCGGTCGCGGCCGTGGTGAACGGATCCAACCCGTCAAATGCAGAACGCAGCTCCTGCAGCGGCATCGCCAATTCAGGCTTCAAGTACTTTCTGGCGGCCGATTCTTCCGTCACGATCTCGGCTGTCAGAAATGGTCCGGCTTCTTCAGCGAACTTCGTGAGCCGGGTCAGGCGAGGCTTGAAGAGCTCGACCAGTGCGAGATACCAGGCTCCCCGATCGGTGGCGAACTCGTCGCGCCAGAGACCAGCCTCGCGCAGGTAGGGTTCGAGCCGATTGCCGAGCTCCACGTTGGACAACCGCATGATGTACTGCTGATTCATCCAGTCGAGCTTTTCGGGATTGAAGACCGCATTGCCGCCGCTGATGCCTTCCAGCGCAAAGGCCTCGATCAGCTCGTCCCGGCTGAGCAATTCGCGATCGTCTCCCGGGGACCAGCCAAGGAGGGCGAGGAAGTTCACCATCGCTTCCGGCAGGTATCCCATGCGCTGGTATTCGGTGACCGACGTCGCACCGTGGCGCTTGCTGAGCCGCTTCTTGTCGGTGCCCAGAATCAGCGGCACGTGGGCGAACGCCGGAACCGCCTGCCCCAGCGCCTGGAACAACAGCACGTGCTTGGGAGTGTTCGAGATGTGATCGTCGCCCCTCACGACGTGCGTGATCGCCATATCGATATCGTCGGCGACAACGGAGAGGTGATATGTGGGCTGCCCGTCGGATCGAAGCACCACGAAATCCTCGATGTTCCGGTTGTCGAACCTGATCTCCCCGTGCACGAGATCGGTGAACGTGGTCACGCCATCAGGCACCAGGAGCCGGATGGCGCGGGGCGTACCTGCGGCGTCGAGCCGCGCGATGTCTTCGGGAGACCGGTGCCGGCAGGTGCGGTCGTACATCCATCCACCGCCCGCGGCCTCTGCGGCCTGGCGCTTGGCCTGCAGCGTTTCGCTCGAGCAGTAGCATGGATATGCGTGTCCGGCGGCGATCAGCCGATCGATCACCGCACGATACTTGTCGAGGCGCTGCGACTGGAAATACGGCCCGTGCGGGCCACCCACATCAGGGCCTTCGTCCCAGCCGAGACCGAGCCAGCGGAGGCCCTCGACGATACCGGCGACCATCTCCCATGACGAGCGCTCGGTGTCGGTGTCTTCGATCCGCAGGACGAACGTGCCGCCATGCCGGCGGGCGAAGAGCCAGTTGAACAACGCGGTCCGCGCGCCGCCGACGTGGAGATATCCCGTCGGCGACGGAGCGAATCGGACGCGAATCATTCAATGATTCTAGCGAGGCTGCGCCTCAGGCCCTAGAGGCTCCGCCTCGCTAGTCCCCTGGAAGCGTGATGACTCACCTAATTCCCGGGCGGGGCGTCCCGGCTGGCGGCGTTGCTCATCGCTCACATATGCCCAATATGCTCGCTCTTCGCGCCTTGCCATCCGGGCGCCGCGCTCCGGGACTTAGGCAAGTCATCACGCTTCCAGGGGACTAGGTCACATTTATTGATAATGCCGCGCCCCTGGCTCGGGGCGCCCTGAGCAACGTCGAAGGGCGCTGACGCGCGGACGGCCTTGACCGAAAAGTTGACTCAAGAACTCAGACTCGAAGGGTCGTCTAGCCTGCCCGCGCCGGTCAGAAGATCTCGCCGAATGACGCCCAGAAGAATTCGCGTGCTTTCATCAGCATCGACCGCTGCCGCCAGGTCCGGAGATCGAGGCGGCGGGAAGACTTCACGTCCTGCTCGAAATCGGCGAGCAGCCGCGCGGCAAGATCGCGGTTCGCGACCGCGACGTTCAGCTCGTCGTTGAGCTCGAGCGATCGGTTGTCGAAATTCGCCGATCCGAACATGCTCCAGACGCCGTCGACGACGAACGTCTTGGTGTGCATCATGGTCGGCTGGTACTCGTAGATTTCGATGCCCAGTTCCATCAACTGGTCGTAGTGTTTCCGTGATGCATACTTCACCGGCATCGCGTCGGTGATGTCCCCCTCGACGAGCAGGCGAATCCTGACACCGCGCTTGATGGCATCCTGGAAGGCCCACCGGCTCGACTCGTCGGTGACGAAGTACGGCGTCGTAATCTCGATCGACTGCCGGGCCGAGCCGAGGGCCAGCACGTAAACGCGTTTGAGGTCGCTGGCGCCCCCCGATGGCGAGCTGCGCACGACGAACGCCGCGCCTTCTTCGTCCGAGACCGGCTGAACGTCATCGAGCTCCGGAGTCACCTCGCCGGCGGCTTCTGCGAAGTTCTCGTAGAACCCCCCTTCCATCAGCCGGGCGACAGGTCCGACCGCCTGCACCATCGTGTCGCGCCAGTGTTCTTTGTCCTGAGCGTTGCCCTTCCACTGATCGTCGATACCGACACCGCCGGTGAATGCGATCCGCCCGTCGACGACGAGGATCTTGCGGTGAGTGCGGTAATTGATTTCTTCGACTGAGTACCAGCTGGGCGTGTTGAAGGTCGCCAGGCGGCATCCGGCGGCGCGCAGACGCTCGACATGTTCGCTGGGAATGGCGCTGCCGCCGACAGCGTCGATGACCAGGTTCACGCGTACACCGCGGCGGGCGGCAGCTTCGAAGGCGCGCGTGAACGCCTCCCCCATCTCGCCCTCCGTATAGATATAGGTCTCGAAGCTGATGCGCCGCCGCGCCTCGGCGATGGCCTTCAGCATCGCCGGAAAGATCTGATCGCCGTTCGTGAGCACGGTGAAGCGATTTCCGTGCGTCAGCTGCGCACCAATCAGGCCCGCCAGGTAGTTCGGGTGCCGCGGTTCCGCCGCTCCGACGGCGCTGCGCGTCCTGAGCGTGACCTGGTCCTGCGCGAGCAGCAGGAGAAGGGCGGCCACGGCTGCTGCGACGAGGAGGATGACGGACGCTCGACGAACCGGATGCATGCCCATTACTCAACTGGCTAGGCATGTTTGGTGCCGGGTTCGCGGGTTCGTGGGTTCGCGGGTTCGGCGCCTGGACGATTTTTCTGCTTGACTCCGTTTCATAGTACTAGTTAACTAGTAGTCATGCGACCGAAATCAACCACCCTGACGGCCCACGAGCTCGAGCTCATGAAGATCGTCTGGCAGCACGAGGACGGGGTGACCGTCCGCGATGTGTACGAGGAGCTGCGTACCCACCGAGCGGTCGCCTACACGACGGTCATGACGACGCTGAAGACGCTCGAGCAAAAAGGCCATCTCAAGGCCACGCAGCAGGATCGCGCGCACCTCTACCGGCCGGCGCGGCCGAAGCAGCAGGTGATCAAGGACATGGTGCGCGAGTTCGTCAACCGCGTGTTCAACGGTGCGAGCCAACCGCTGGTCCTGCACCTGCTCGAAGACGATCAGATTACCGAGACCGACTTGCGCGAGATTTCCAGGATGGCGGGGAAGAAGCGATGACTCCTCCACTCTCGGCGGTCAACATTGCGGCGTTCGTCCTGCAGGTCACGGTGATCGTCAGTGCCGGGGCGCTGCTGCTCCGTGTGTTTCGTATCGACGCACCGGGAGCCGTGCTCGCCTATTGGCGAATCCTGCTCCTGGGGTGCCTCACGCTCCCCTTCCTTCAACCCTGGACCATCGTCGACGTGCCAGTCACGACCGCCGAGGTCGAGACGACCACGAGTGCTCCGTCCGGGGCTGCCATGTTTGTCCCCATACAATCACCGCCAGCGGCCTGGCACTTTGGCGAGAGCCTGCTGATTGTCCTGATGGCGGGCATTGCTGCCAGGCTGCTCTGGCTCGCGGTTGGTGCTGTCGGTCTGTGGCGGTTGCGGCGGCGTTCGGCGCCACTCGATCCGCTGCCCGAGGCCATGCGCGACGCGCAGGCCCGCGTCCCCGTGCGCGCCCGCTTCTACGTTTCGGATCAGATCTCCGGTCCGATCACCTTCGGCGTGATCCGTCCCGCGATTGTGGTGACGTCCGGTATCTGCGCGATGCCCGCTCATGTGCAGGAAGCGATCGCGTGTCACGAGCTGCTGCACGTGCGAAGGCGCGACTGGCTGTCCGAGATCCTCGAAGCGGCGATCGTCACCGTCCTGTGGTTTCACCCAGCCATTTGGATTTTGATCGGGCGCATCCGGCTGGCGCGCGAGCAGGTGGTCGACGAAGCCACCATCCGGCTCACCGACTCGCGTGAGCGCTACGTCGAGTCACTGCTCGCCGTTGCGCGCGCGCGGCTCTTTCCCTCATTTTCACCGGCATCACCATTCCTGCGGCGGCATCTCTTGAAGAAGCGCGTCGCGCGGATTCTGCAGGAGCGCACCATGACTACGAGACGTCTGATTGTTTCGCTGACCGCCAGCGCCGCTGCGCTGGCTCTCGCCGCGGCCGTCGCGGTCCGTTCATTCCCGCTCGAAGCGCAGGAACGCGCCGTCGCGATCTCTGACGAACCCATTCAGGTGGTGAAGGGGGGCGAGCACCTGCTCCACGGCGAGCGCCCCGAATACCCGCGCCGGGCGATCGAGCAGAAGATCGCGGGCGACGTCCAGGTCGAGATGACGCTCGACGAACGCGGCGAAGTCTCCGACGCGCGCGTGCTGAGCGGGCCGGAGGAACTGCGAAGGGCGACGCTCGAGTCCGTGCTCCAGTGGCACTACGCGCCCGCGGCGCTGGCGTCGACCACGACATACGCCACGCTCAGGTTCCGCGTGCCCCCGCCGGCTGTCGAGCAAAAGCGGAAGGAAGAGCTCGAAGTTACGTTGCACGGCGTTTCAAGACTGGAGCTCGGCAAGCATCGGCTCGAGGAACTGGAAAAGGCGATCGCCGATCCGACGGTTAGCGACGAACAACGGCTGGAACTGAAAATGCGTCTGGAGAAGACGCGCGCCGAGATCGAACAAATCTTCGTTTACGAGAGTGAGCCTGTCGGGTTTGCGTGGAAGCGGCCCGAAACGAAGGAGGGAGGATTCGACGTCCCACTTCGTCTCCTGCAGATCAGGGCCGAACGGGTCTCCCAGGACACGGTGAAGGAAGTGTTGAAACAGGCGGGCGTCTCGGTGGGCGATCCGATCACCCGCGAGAGCATGACGCGGATCGAACTGGCCGCGCAGTCGATGGACGAGCACTTCCGCGTGGAATACCAAAAGGCCAACGACGGGGTCGTGCTGATGCTGTTGGCGAAGTAGGAACAGGAGTTTGCGGCGGGGGCGGATTGGAGCGGTCCGCCTCCGCCCCTTCGGGGCTACGGCGAGACAGCCTTCGCATTTGATTATGAGCGAAGGCTGTGTGTCTCTGACTTGTCGAGCCCCGAAGGGGCGAGACCTGGCCGTAGCTCTGAGAATCGTCCGAGGCAGGGAGTCCGCCTCCGCCGCTTCGCGGCTACGGCGAGACAGACTTCGCCCGAAGAAGGAACGCTCGCGGGAACGCCGGCCCGAAGGGCCGGCCTAGACGAAGCTCGCGCCGATAGGCGCGAGCGAAGTCTGGCGGTGAGGGAGGGATTCGAACCCTCGGTAGGACTTTAAAGGCCCTACAACGGTTTAGCAAACCGCCGCCTTCGGCCACTCGGCCACCTCACCGCGGCGAGAAAGCTAAGTATAAACGACATCGCGATTTACCCGCTCGCCGACTGTCCCCTTCATTGTCCCTGAAATTGTCCCTGCCAAGCCCCGAACAGTGGCACAGAACGGCGACCGTCCATGCGCCCGGAGCGGTTGTCTAAATGTAGCGGTTCTTTCCGCCGACAACGATGCCTGCAACTGACTGGCGCACATCGCTTTGCTCGCATGGTCGGCGTCCACTTCTCTGCTGGTAGTGAAGCGTCTCGACAGCCAGTACGAGGCTGGCCTGCGATCAGGCGCGTGGCAGAAGAGCGCATCAACCGCGGGCAGGAATTCGTGATCGGGGGGTATACGGTCGGAACAAAAACATTCGACGCGCTCATCTTCGGGTGCTACGAAGGCGACCGCCTGATGTACGCGGCCCGAACCCGAAACGGATTCACGCCGGTCGTTCGCGAGCAGCTGTTTAAGAGGTTTCGAGGGCTCGAGATCAAGGATTGCCCGTTCGTGAATCTCCCCGAGGCGAAGAGCGGTCGCTGGGGCGCAGGCCTGACCGCTGCGAAGATGAAGGACTGTCGGTGGCTCAAGCCCGTCTTGATCGCGCAGATCGAGTTCCTGGAGTGGACTGGCGAGAATCACCTTCGTCACACCAAGTTCATTTCGCTGCGCGACGACAAGACGGCTCGCGAGGTTCGCCGCGAGTAGGCTGGGACCTCGCCAGGCTGCGACCAGCAGCAAAAACAAGACCGTACCAATGACTGTCCCTACCTCAGGACCGCAAATGGACAACCGGGCTTGTCGCACGGAACGCCGGGCTCTGGACACGGCCGCCCGTTCCTCAGCTCATGTCCCACCTGCCAATTCCTATGCTTTCTGCAGCGCAGTCCCGTGGAGAGACATCGCGCGCACTATCTGGAAGCGGGCCTGCGGCCGTCGTGTTGGAAGTTTCAGTCGCCCTTGAGTGGCACCGGCTGCTTGTCCTGAATCGCTCTGTGGTCGACCAAGTACAACGACGTCGACCCAAGTCTGCCCGCGCCGAGATTCCAATCGACCTCAGTCCCGAAGTTGAATCGCTCGATATCCTGCGTGCTGGATACCGTTCTCCGGGATTGTACGAATCACAGCGGGGGGAAACTGTGCTTGAGCGGGCTCAGGGTCTGAGGCCTGGATGCCGGTGGCGCGCAATTCGATTGCGACACCAGCTGCGTCAAATCCGCAGTCCGTTACGTCGAGGATGTCGCTTGGCCGGAGGCGCAGCGTCACCTTCCAGAGCGGACTCTCATGAAGTTTCGCGAATCCTCCGGCGAAGGCTTCGTCCGCACACAGCGAGAGGTGTGTAGGGGGCGGATTCAATCCGCCACCGTAGTACAAGATCATTCCCTCAACTTTCGCACAGCGGCAGGTGCGACTCCGCGGGCGGCTCGGCTGAGTTCGTTCGATCTGCCGCTGCAAGTCGCGGTTCGACGTGTTGCCGCCTCACGTTCTCCTACGAGCGCGGCAGCGGCGCTCGCGACACGCAAGTCGCCGGCGCGCGACCGGCGACCACGCGTTCATGGAGTTCCCACGCGTTCTCGATGGCGGCGCCGCTAGCGGTGTTATCGAACACACACCACACCTGGTCCGCAGTCGTGCTGCCGATGGTTGCAGCGAGTGTTGCAATGGCGTTCTCGCCGTAACGCGACCAGTACGTCCGCGGTGAGCCGTGCAAACGAAAATACGCCAAGCGCGACCAGCCGGCCGGAATCATCGAATCCGGCACCGGTGGAGGGTCAGCGGCAACACGCGAGATCTGATAGCGCTCCAGCAGCGCGGCTACAAGCGGCGAGAACCAGGTGGCGTGCCTCGGCTCGCAGACCATGGGCCCCGCGTACAGACGCCGCACCATCTTCAGAAACCGTGTCACCACCGGGCTGTCAAAGGTCAACGACGGCGGCAATTGAAGGAGCAGCGGTCCTCGTTTTTCCGCCAAGCCGTCCGTTTGCGCTAAGAATGTGATGAAGGGCGCGCGCGCGCGCCGCAGCTTCAGGTCGTGTGTGATCGCGCGCGGTATCTTCACCGCGAACCGAAACGCGGGAGGCGTGCTCTCACGCCACTTGGCGTAGGTCGTGGCGGCGTGTGGCCGGTGGAACGACGAATTGATCTCTGCGCAATCGAAACGGCGTGAGTAGCGCTCGAGATGCGTTCCGGCCGAGTCGAAGCGCGACGCAGCCGCGCGCGGAATCGACCACCCAGCCGTCCCGACTCGGATAGCCGCGTCGCTAGCCATGACCCTCAACACGCCGGACGCGCCGGTGCGGTGGGCGGCGATTGGGTTGCCGACCGTGGGACACTGAATCATGGCCGGATCGCCAAGTCTTTTCGAGCACGAACTGCCTCCAGGATTGCATTACCGGGATGACTTCATCACGGAGGCCGAAGAGCGAGCGTTGCTCGACGCCATTGCCGGCATCGTCTTCTCTGACTTCGAAATGCGCGGCGTCGTCGCCCGGCGGCGTGTCGCATTCTTCGGCCAGTCGTACGACCGCATGACGGCAGGACCCTTTCCCTCGTTCTTGTTGCCGTTGCGCGCCAGCGTGGCGCGATGGGCCGGTGTCGAGGCCGATGCGTTTGCGATGGCACTCATCAACGAGTATCGGCCCGGCTCGCCCATCGGCTGGCATCGCGACGCTCCCCAGTACGACATCGTCGCCGGCATTTCCCTGCTGTCGCCATGCCGCATGAAGTTCCGTCCGTACCGTTCTGCTGCCTCGACCGTGCTGCCGCCGGCTCGTCGCAGCGCGACTCACGACATCGTCCTGGCGCGACGGTCGGCGTATCTCATGACGCGCGAGTCCCGCACGGCGTATGAACACCACATCCCTCCCGTCACGGACTTGCGCTACTCGGTGACGTTCCGCACGCTGCGCTGATCACGGTCGGATAGACGCACGGGCGGCCATGCGACGACATCTTGACGCCGCGCAAAGTGCACAAGCGGCGGTGAGCCGCTGACTGTCAGCTGACTCGCTGCGGCCATCGTGTTGTTGGTGATCTTCGCCCGTGCCCGCTGCAGCGGCCATGGCCGGTGGTGAATCTCGAGACGGTACGGACGGCCTCGACGATCGCGGTGATAAAGGCAGTAGCGCTCCGTGAGGAAGTACTCGGGCGAACCCTCCGGCGCGGTGAAGACCTCCCCCGCAGGTTCGTAGACTGCCTCGAACGCCGCGTGGCCCGTTCGGCGTGCGCTCCGATAGTGCACGGCGGCATCACGGCGGTCGACACTCATCGCCGCGGCATGGTAGGGCAGGTTGAGGAGCGCCCGCGCCGCCGAGACGGCGAGCCGTCGGCCGGCATCCAGGCTGAAGAAGTACACGCCGGGCCGGTCCGACGCTCGGACATAGGTGCGGACATTCAGTTCAGGGAACGCCGAAAGCCACGGCAGCGCCGGCGCGGCCCGGAGCCCCACGTTTGTCATATAGAACGGGACCACGCCGACCCAGGCCTCGCCGTCGAGGAGATCGAGCTCGAAGCAGTCGGGAACGGCGCGGCGCAACTGCGACGTGTCCACGCGCCAATGCGCAAACAGGAGGTCATGCCATGACTGGGTCATCAGCCATGGGGCAGTCGGCATCGGCCATGGCCGATGCGCGATGCTTTCGACGATAGAACGATCGAAACGGTCACTCATGGTCGACGCTCGCCCGATGGATTCGCCAGCCAGTTCAGAAGCCGGTCGAGCGGCCAACAGTTCACGATTCGTTCCGCGGGAATACCCGCGAGACGCGCATGTGCGAGCGCGGTCTCGGCATACGCCAGCTGCTTGGTGGTGTGCGCGTCGCTGTCGAGGGCGAACAAGCACCCGGCCGCCAAGGCGTCGGCCGCCAACGCGTGATCGAGATCCTGTCGCGCGGGATCGCCATCAATTTCGACCGCCACGCGTCGCTCAGCCGCCGCGGCGAAGACCGCGTGCCAATCAGCGATGACACCCGCGCGAGATCCGGACATCCGACCTCGCGGGTGCGCGAGGACCCGAACAACCGGGTGCGCGACGGCGGCGAGCATACGGTCGGTCTGGTCCTCGCTCCTTCGTAGTCGCGAATGCGGCGCGGCCAAGACCACATCGAAGGTGGCCGCCTCGTCGTCAGTGAGATCCAACTGGCCAGCGGCATCGATGTTCGCTTCAATGCCCTGCAACAATCTGAAGTGCTTGCCGTACCGGGCGTTCACAGCGTCGATGGCCTGTCGCTGTGCGACAGCCTTCGTCCATCGACATCCCGCCGGCGATCTTCAGTCCGTATGAATGATCGGTGACCGCCGAGTATTGATAGCCGCGCTCAAGACAGGCCTTCGCGATGTCCTGCACGGTTGGGGAGCCGTCGCTCCATTCGGAGTGCATTTGCAGGTCGCCGAGGTACTGGTCGATCGTGGGACCCGCGAAGGCGGGCTCCGAGAGCACGCGGCGGACTGCCGCACAACTGAGAAAGTGTTGCCGAAGCTGGCGGCGCCGCTGAATATCTGCACGACGGTCACTCGCGTCGATCGCCTGTTCAACCGTCGGCGATCCGCCGGTCTCCAGCACCTCGCGGATGACTCGTGCGGAGCCAGGCCCGATTCCAGAAATCTTCGGCCACGCGCCATCAGGACCGACGAGATCGGTGAGCGGCATGTCGAGCGCGAAGATCGCCGCCGCGGCGCGCTTGTATCCGAACATTTTCTGCTGCGACGACTGTGCGAAGGCCAGATCGCGCAGATATCCGCCAACCACCGCGTTTACGTCTACGTAGATTCGGGGTTCTTGCGCCGCCGTCTCACGGTTCTCGGCGTTGGTCATGCGCGCGTCGGCGGGAGTTCACGGTTCTCACGTGCCAGCAGTAACCCGATCAGGCTGAAACCGACGCTGCCTACCGCTAGGAAGATCCAGTCGTACGCCGGGACATGGAACGGCATGTCGCGGACGTGGTGGATGTTCAACAGGTGATGATCGATTGTGCCCTCAACGAGGTTGAAAAGGCCCCAGCCCAAGATCATCTGTCCGATGAGAACCGACACACGCCGAGGACTTCGTCCAGCCACTCCATCGGACCAGAGCATCAGCACGCCGATGAGGGTCAGCACGAGCGTGGCCGCGTGAAACATGCCGTCCCAGAGCATGTTTTGAGCCATCGCGTCCATTGTCGTCGGTGGGAGCACCGCCGAACCCATGTTGTGCCACTGCATGATCTGATGCAGCGCGATCCCGTCGACGAATCCACCAAGGCCGAGCCCAAGAACAATCCCAGCCAAGCGCATGAGATGTCTCCTCTTTAGGAATGAGTGCGCGTCTGGTCAGGACCGTCAACAACGGAACCACCATCGAGTGCCTCTTAACGTCCCGTTTCGGCATGCGGCGCATGCACCGGTTTGGATTCTGGCGACCACCGTTGTCGAAGGTAGACGGCGAGCCATACCATCGAGGCGATGGCGAGGAACTCACTCTGCCAGTTCTGAAACGATTCGAACCAGAAGCGAGACGAGGTGACGTAGTCGCTAAGCGTCGGCTCTGGCTGATGGTGCAGCACTTCGTCGGCGGCATACTCTGCGAAGCCGCCGAGCGCGTGGCCGATCCACGACAGCAGGAACAGCAGAACGAAGGCGAGCCCGAGCGAATGCTCATAAATCCGGAGCACCCAGCCACCTCGTCTGACGGGCCATGGAGCCTCCGGATCATCCGCGAAGTCACGGGGGTCTGTGTCCACGAGTTCCTTTACGCCTGGACGTCTCGATTCTGGCGATCCCTTCTGCACGAGCCACGTCGTCAGCAGTACGAACACGGCCATCTGCAGGAATTCGCTCTCCCAATTCTCAAAGAGCGCTTCCCATGGATGCCCCGTCGCAAGGTAGCCGGTCATGCTCACGCGCGTTTCGCCGTGCTCGCGTTGTGTCGCGTTGTACTCGTACAGCCCGGTGACCATCTGTGCGGTCAGGAACAACAGAAACATCACCATCAGCACCAGCGTCAGGGCGCGATCGCGAAGCCACTCCACATGCACCTCTTTCACTCGTCGGCGTTCGTGCGCCGCGGCCCCACCTGCGCAGCGGGAAGCGTCAGAAGCCGAACGTTGCCGGGACGATCGAGCGCCGATGCTGCTCGATGGTCTCCCACTGACGGACCGCATCCGCTTCCAGTTCAACGAAGCTCCGACGACCCGGCGGGTGCGGAAGCGCGACAAGCGCCTGAGCGGCCCGCCAGAGGCATCGTTTCCCCTGCACACCGATCGCGAGTGCCTCCAGCGTGCGGAACAGCGACAGATCGCCCGGTGCTCCGCCAGCCACGACGCGCAGTGCACCGCCGGCCGCGCGACCCGCGAATCGCTTGGTCGACCGCGAGGTATATCCGAGCTCGGCCAAGATGCCCTCAGCGACGCCGCGGTCGTCGCGAAACTGTTCGTACAGCGACCCGAAGAGGGCGCCCTCAGGACTTCCGCGATATTCATCTCGGAGACCCTGGACCACTTCGATGGCCGTATCTGCCCCTGCCAGGTGTTCGCGCAGGTAGGTTGCCAAGGCCTTCCGTTTGTCACCTGTTTCGTCGCTGCGCCGGCGTTTCGGACGTCGGAGTGCGGCGAACGCGAGCGTCAGGCCCAGCACACCCAGGGCGCCGAGGAGGGGGCCCGGATCGCTTCGCGTGATGGAATTCTGCAGTCGCGCCATGCGTATGGCTCCTTCCGTTGCATTGTCCAGACGGCTGCCAGCGAACCTGACCCAACTTCCGACGCCTCGCTCCCCGCGCGGCACTGCCCAAGTGTTTAATCAGGCGATCATCTGGCCACAGTTTCTAAGATGTCGTCGCATAGAACGGCGACTCGCCGAGGCGATCCAACAGCTGCCTCGGGTGATCGTAAATCGCGATCGCGCCTTGAAGTGTGGCGTCATCCCATCCGCCGCATCTGAATGCGATCGTTGCGAGCCCGGCACGGCTGGCCGCCTCGATGTCATACGGTGTATCGCCAATCATGATTGCCCGGTCAGGTGTTGAGCCGGATTTCTCCAAGGCAGCGACGAGGATGTCGGGGTCCGGCTTGGATCGCTCCGCATCGTCCGACGTTGTCGCGTCCTTCACCAACGCCTGCCCACCGCAAATCGTCAGGAGGGCCTTCACCTCGTCGTCTTTCGCTGATGTGGCAACGACGACTGTCAGGCGGTTTTCCAACAGCCACTCCACGAACGCGGCCGCGCCCGTCGTGGGTTTGAGGGCCGGTAGGTAACGGGTCCTGAATATCTCGACGCGCGCTTCAGCAATCTTTTGGCCCTCGCCGGATTCGTCATCGAGCGAGGCCAATTCGCGAAGGAGCTTGTCGCCACCTTTGCCGATCAGCGGGCGGATCTGTTCCGGTGGGTGGTATCGGCCATGCGTCGCGAACGCGTCAGACCACGCGGCCGCATGCGCGCCGTTGCTGTCCACGAGCGTGCCGTCGATGTCCAGAAGAACCGCGTCGTACCGCGAGCGCATCGTGTTCGCCGGCTTGGAGACTGTCTTCGCCATGAAGGAATCCGCTATGGCTTGAGCACCACCTTGATGCAGCCATCTTCTTTGTCCCGGAACGTCTTGTAGGCCGCTGGGGCATCGGCGAGCGGGACGCGATGGGTGATGACGAACGACGGGTCGATGGCGCCGGATTGGATCTTCTCGAGCAACGGTTTGGTGTACCGCGGCACGTGCGTCTGGCCCATCCGGAAGGTGATGCCCTTGTTCATCGCGGCCCCGAACGGAATCTTGTCCAAGAGGCCGATGTAGACACCAGGGACGGAGATGGTTCCGGCCTTCCGGCAGCACATGATCGCTTCGCGGAGGACGTGCGGGCGATCGGTGCCAAGCATCACCGCAGCTTTTGCCTTATCCACGATCGCGTCGAAACTCCCGCTGCCGTGCGCTTCGGCCCCGACCGCATCGATGCAGCGGTCCGGCCCGCGACCGCCGGTCATTTCCATGAGGCGGTCATAGACTTTCACGTCGTCGAAGTTGATCGTCTCCGCCTTGCTGTGCTGCTCGGCCATGCGCAGGCGCTCGGGCACGCGGTCGATCGCGATGACTCGTTCCGCCCCAAGCATCCACGCACTCTGCATGGCGAATTGCCCGACCGGGCCGCACCCCCAGACTGCCACCGTATCACCCGGCTCGATCCCGCAGTTCTCGGCCGCCATGTAGCCGGTCGGAAAGATGTCGGACAGAAACAGCACCTTCTCGTCGGGAATCCCGTCAGGAATCTTGATCGGCGCTACGTCGGCAAACGGCACGCGCAAGTACTCAGCCTGGCCGCCCGCGTAGCCGCCCATCATGTGAGAGAACCCGAAGAGCCCGGCGGGTGAATGACCCATTGCGGCTTTCGCCATCTCCGCATTGGGATTCGTCCGGTCGCAGCACGAGAACAGACCCTTCTGACAGAAGAAGCACCCCCCGCAGCAAATCGTGAACGGCACGACCACGCGGTCGCCCACCTTCAGCGTCGAGATGCCCCTGCCGACCTCCACCACCTCTCCCATGTTTTCATGGCCCAGCTGGTCGCCCTTTTCCATCGTGGGCTGGAAGCCGTTGAACAGATGGAGGTCGGAGCCGCAGATCGCCGTCGATGTGATCTTGATGACAATGTCGCGCGGGTCCTGGATCGTGGGGTCGGCGACCGTATCCACCCGAACGTCGCCGCTACCGTGCCAACAGAGCGCTTTCATAGGAGGCCGTCCTCCGCGCACAAAGCTGCCAGTTCGAGTCCAATGCCCGCCGATGCGCCTGTCACCATTGCGAGTGGTTTGCTCATGGATGTCCTTCCTCCAACATGTCCACTGGTACCGCGCGCACGTGAATGCTGTCCTGGCCGAAACGCTCCGCCAGCGTGGCGGCATACGTGCGCCACCAACCCCGGTCGAACGAGTCCGTCACGACTTCCACCATGACGACGTCGTCCTGCTCGGTGTGGCCGTCAGGAGCGGTCCACAGTCCCTTTGCGGGGGACCGCAGGTACGCGGTGAGACCGTGGAAGCGTTTCGCCAGCTCGGCGCGGGTTTGCGCGAGTGGCGCCAGGCCATCAGCAGGCGTCGCCCCGTTCGTTGGTAACAACACCTGAATCAGCACCATGGCGCCTCGGCTCCGCATTGTTACCGACGACCGCTCTTCGACGCGCTCTTGCGCGCACCGCCAGCGGTGACCGCCTCGGGTTCCTCGTCTTCTTCACTGTGCGCCGCATCGGCCGCACTCTGATTGATCCCGCCTTCCGCCAGTCCTGACAGCTTCTTATCGGCAGCCTTCTCTTCGTCCAGCGTCTGTTGCAACAGCTTGGCGGCTTCGGTGTGCCCCATCGCCTGCGCCCACGCGACGAGCGTGCCGTAGGCGGCCATCTCGTAGTGTTCCCCGCGCTGGCCGGCCGCAATCAGGCAGGCGTCCATCGTGGTGTCATCGAAGTCTTCGTCCATAATCGATTTGCCTTCTTCGATGATGCCGGCGATGCCATCGCAATGCTTGCCGCGTACCTTTTCGTCCAGGCTCGCGAAGACCTTCTCGAGGCGCGCGATCTGGCCCTGTGTCTCTTGAAGATGGCTCTCGAACGCCTGACGCAGCTTGGGGTTCGACGACGCTTTCGCCAACTTGGGCAGCGCCTTCGTCAGCTGCTTCTCGGCGTCGTAGGTGTCCCGCAGTTCGTCAATGAATGCGTCGTGGAGCGTGCCTGCTTCAGCCATGTGGTCTCTCCTTGTGTGTTGATGTGGTTGGTCCGACGCTACACGCGCGGCGGATCCGTTTCGCGTTCGAAGTGCCGATGCTTGGCGATGGCCGCGATGAACGCGGTGATGCCGGCGGAATCGTCGCCTTCCAGCAGGAGCAGGCCCGGGTCCGCGTGACCTGAGACCAATTTTTCAGGAATACTGGCCTTCTGCAGCACACCCGTGGCCGACCCAATCGCCAGGATCGGCTTGCAGTGCCGGTATTGATCCTTGATGAATTCGAGCACCCGTCCGTCGATCCCCAGCTGTTCGACCGCGTCGTCGCCATCTGGAAGGACGACCGCATCCCACAGCACCGAGGGCATCGTCTCGACGGTCGCGTCCACCTGGCGTGCACCGCCGGTCATCGTGACCTCACCGAGGCGGGCGCCGACAAAGCGCGGAACCGCGCCGGCCGCGAGTAACTCCCGGGCAAGCGCCTCCAACGACTGACTCTCGGCGCCGTCGGCGACCAGGATGGCGATGCGGCGCGCCTTGATGCTGCCATCGCCGGGCCTCGCCATGAGTGAGAGCGCCGGTGAGGCGTCAACTTCCGGCGTGACGTCCGTCTCGAGCACTTTCGGCATCGGCGCGGGCATGGTCCGCATCCCCAACCCGGTCGCCACCGCCTCGGCGAATTCCCGATCGACATTCATCAGGCCTGACACCATCCGCTCGCGAATGGCGGGGGTTTGTACGCGAGTGAGTTCGAAGCGAAACGCGTTAATGATGTGGGCGCGCTCTGGTGGCGTTTGACTCGCGAGGAACAGGCGTGCCTGCGCGTAGTGCTCCGCAAATCGCTCGGGCTTGCCGCGCAGCTTGCTGGCTTCTGGCTCGATCTTGTCGGCAAACGAGACGAATCCCGCGGCGCCGGCTTGAAAGGGACATCCGCCAGCCAGCGAGTTCGGTTCGTACGAGACCCGGCCCCGGTTGATCGCTTGCCGGTGCATGCCGTCGCGCTGGTTGTTGTGCACCTGCGCAACCGGGGCGTTAATTGGGATCTCGTGAAAATTCGGCCCGCCCAGCCGGGAGATCTGCGTGTCGACATACGAATGAATGCGTCCCGCCAGCAACGGATCGTTCGAAAAATCGATGCCGGGCACGACATGCGCCGTGCAGAAGGCCACCTGCTCCGTCTCGGCGAAAAAGTTGTCCGGGTTGCGATTGAGCACCAGACGTCCGACCGGCATCAACGGCACCAGTTCTTCCGGCACGATCTTCGTTGCGTCCAGGATGTCGAAGCTGAAGCCTTCAGCCTGCGCCTCGGTGAAGATCTGCAGCCCCAGTTCCCATTCGGGATAGGCGCCGGCCTCAATCGCCTCCCAGAGATCGCGCCGATGGAAGTCGGGGTCAGCGCCCGAAATCTTCACCGCCTCGTCCCACACCAGCGAATGCGTCCCGGCGACCGGACTCCAGTGAAACTTGACGAACACCGACTCGCCGGCGTCGTTCACAAGACGGTAGCTGTGTACGCCGAAGCCTTGCATCATCCGATAGCTCCGCGGGATGGCGCGGTCGGACATCGCCCACATCAACATGTGAGTGATCTCGGGCATCAGCGAGGCAAAATCCCAGAACGTGTCGTGCGCCGACGCCGCCTGTGGCATCGCGAAGTGGGGCTCCGGCTTGGCAGCGTGTACGAGATCCGGAAACTTCATCGCGTCCTGGATGAAGAACACCGGGATGTTGTTGCCAACCAGATCCCAGTTGCCCTCGTCGGTATAGAACTTCACGGCGAAGCCGCGCACATCACGCGCCGTGTCCGTCGAACCGCGTTCGCCCAAGACCGTGGAAAAGCGCACGAACACCGGTGTCTCTTTGCCGACTTCGGCGAACAGAGACGCCTTGGTGAACTCGCCGAGCGCCTTGGTGCACTGGAAGACGCCGTGCGCCGCCGACCCGCGCGCGTGGACGATGCGCTCGGGAATGCGCTCGTGGTCGAAGTGCGTGATCTTTTCACGCAGGATGAAGTCTTCGAGGAGGGTCGGACCGCGCAAGCCGGCCTTCAGCGAGTTCTGGTTATCACCGACGGGGACGCCCTGATTGGTCGTCAACGCTCGTTTACTCGAATCGACGCGCACGCGATCGAGAGGACCGTTCGTCTTGTTCTCGCCGATAACGGGTCCGCCGCTCCCAACTTTGTCGGAACCGTTTTTCTCCTGGACGGTGCTCGACCCCACGATCGGGTCGGCAGGTTCCACGAAGACGCCTGGCTCCGGCCGGATCGCCGCTTCTGGGTGGTACTCGAGCGGCTTGTTCGCGTTGAAGGGCTGAGCCGCGGAGAGCTGCTGCGTGCCCGCCATCTTCGCCGTGAGGTCATCCGGCGAGTCGACGAGCGGCTGTGGCTCCGCCGGACCCGAGACGGTCGCGCGACTGTTTGGATCGATGCCGGCTGGTGGTTCGGAACGTGTCTTTTTAGACTTGGCCATGATTCAGCTTTCGAGAGGGTGCGTTGTACAGATCGACGTCACCGTTGGGCCGCGCCCAGCACCTGGGTGACCGGCGGTGTCGAATGCGCCAGGGTTCGGAGTGCGCAAGGCCGCGGCAGCGACGGCCAGACGTGGAATAATCGAAGAGATTCCTGCTGAGACGGCCACGTGCGCCTGAGGCACCATGCAGACCGACACCCGTCGTACACGCCCGCGCAATCGGCTGCTGTCGCGCCTTCCGGATGCAGATTTCGAGCGTCTCGCGCCGCATCTGCGAACGTTCGAGATGACCAACAAGCTCGTCCTGCAGCGACCCAACGAGCACATCCACGAGGTCTTCTTTCCGGAGAGCGGCGTGGTGTCAGTGACGACGACGATGCTCGACGGATCCGCGGTGGAGGTGGCGACGGTCGGCTCGGAAGGATTAGTCGGCATTAATGCCTTCCTCGGCGGTTCCATCGCAAACACTGAATCGATGGTTCAGGTGCCTGGCGGGACCGCGGTGGCGTTGCCTGTCGGGGTGTTCCGGCATGAAGTGGAGCAGGCTGGCCCCTTCCGCGATCGTGTCCAGCGCTACAGTCAGGGCTTGATGGGCTTGATGGTGCAGTCCGCTGCCTGTCTTGCCCTTCATTCGGTGGAGGCGCGCTGTTGCCGATGGCTCTTGATGGCGCACGATCGCGCCGGGCGCAAGGCCTTTCAGCTCAGTCAAGAGTTTCTCGCGATGATGCTCGGCTCCTCGCGGCAGACCGTGAACGTGGTCGCCAGCGGGCTCCAGAAAGACGGCATCATTAGCTATGCCTACGGTCGCGTGAACGTGCTCGATCGCGTGCGACTGGAGCAGGGCGCGTGCGAGTGTTATCGAACGGTCGAAGACCTGTTCGCTCAGCTCGAGTTGTAGCGCGCGATTCACCGTCTGCACTTCCTTCTCCGCTTCGACTGCACGACCGTTTCGCAATCTGCTGTCGACAGCCCACCATACCCCCCGCGAATAACCAACACCGTCGTGGAGACGACAGTGTCATGGGCCATCGACCAGTAGATTGCGTACGGAAGGTCGCGTTGGACACTGGCTGCGCACCGACTGAAGCATTCGACGACACTGCCGGGCTTAGGGAGGACGTTTGCAGCCGCTGGACCGCTGCTGTTGAGGCCGCAGCCCTTCATTCGGCCGCGTTGCTGGTGCGATCAAAAACGATTCGACGCCGCCGGCGGCGCCAGGCGCGTCCGGGCCGATGCTAAGAAATGGACCTGCGCCGGTGGTCATCGGGACTGCGCTCGTGGCCCGGACACTACGTTGACGCGGCGCATTGTTAGCGGGAGGGACGACATGGCAAAAAAGGCTCAGAAACGCGCAGGCACAAAGCGCGCGAGGCCCGCGGGTAAACGCGATCTAGTGCGCCGGCCGAAAGCCAGCGCGTACGCGAAGCGCACTGCGCGGGGTCGTTTCAAGGAGGTCGACGACGTCAGTCGATCACAGAAAGCCGATAAGGTTCGCAAGGCAAAGAACAGGGTACGCAGCGGCTACGGCGACCAAGGCGACGAGCGACCCAAGACCACACGACGGACACGGCGCTAGCAGATGGCCCGAAAGCCCGCCACGCGCCGAGCACGACCGACGTCACTCGACCACCTCGACCACTTCGAGGACGGCAGTGTGCTGGTCGTCATCGAAACGCCGAAGGGTTCGCCGAATAAGTTCGCGTTCGAGCCGCGCTTCGGAACGTTCGTGCTCAAAGGCGTATTGCCGGCGGGAGCCGTGTTTCCTTTTGACTTTGGTTTTGTGCCGTCCACACGTGCGGAGGACGGCGATCCGGTCGATGTGCTCGTCTTGATGGATGCGCCTGCATTTCCTGGGTGCGTCGTGCCATCGCGCCTCGTGGGTGTCATTGAAGCCGAGCAAACCGAAGGGGGGAAGACCGAACGGAACGATCGACTCCTGGCAGTGGCCGCCAACTCCGCAGCACATCGATCGATTCGGGAACTGCGCGACCTCGGTCCGGATCTCGTTGCGCAGATCGAGCATTTCTTCGTGTCGTACAACGAGATGAAGGGCAAACGGTTTCAGGTGAAGGGCAAGGCAGGCAAGAAACGCGCGCTGACGCTGGTGACTGCAGCGCTCACCAAGCGAAGGAGACGATAGGCGCCGAGCGGCGCTTACGAACGCGCCCTGTAGAGCGAGGAGATCTTCTTCGCGACCTCGACATCTCGGTCCGTGACCTTGGCACCAAGGTCGTACCGCGTCAGTTCGAAGGTCACCTCGCCATACGCGATACGGACGTCGGGATGGTGGTCCACGGTCTCGAAGTACGCGACGAGACTGTTCACGAAACTGAGTGACTGAACGAAATCTTGAAATTCAAACGTTCTCGAGAGCTTGTTCTGGGCGAGCTTCCAACCGACAACCGAGGCATGATGGCGCGAAGTTCTTTGGCAGTCAGGACCTTTGGCTTCTCCATCGCAACTAGCGTAGCCGATTAACTGCTATCGCGCGCGCCTGCGATCCCACGCGCAGCTGACAGGAGCTCGCATGACAGACGCCGGAGCCGAGCGACAGCGAGTGCGCGCGCTGATCGAGCGGGCGGGTGTCGCCATGCTCATGAGCGTCGATGAGAAGGGCACGCACATCGGGCGTCCCATGCTGCCGCTATTCATTCAGAGCGACCCGCACATGTACTTCCTTACGCACCAGAACTCGCGCAAGGTGGTGCAGCTCGCGGTCCACCCACAGGTCGCGTTGTCGGTCATCAGCGCCAATTGCTTCATCGTCGTGGCCGGTTCCGCCGACCTCTCGCGCGATCCTGGACTGATTCGACGTTTGTGGAGCCCAACGTACCGAGCCTGGTTTCCCGACGGCAAAGACGACCGCGAAGCGACGGTCATTCGCGTCGCAGTCGACCGGATCGACTACTGGGAACCGCCGAGCAACCGAGTCGTGAGGGTGGCGCAGGCCGTCAAGGCGATCGTCACACGCCGGGCCGTCGACACTCCGATGAAGACGCTCGATGGCCTGTGATCAAGAAATGTTCAAAGACGACTCGTGACCTGTTCTCGTGCCATCCCTTGCTGGTGATCGTCTCCAACTGCGGTGAGTCCGCCCCGCAGTACTACGGGGTGTCAGGTTTACCGCCCTCGAGCGACGTGGTCGTGAGGTAGATGTCTTGTATCAATTTTGCATCGACGAGCTGTGTTGCGGTAACCCGCCCACCTATCGCCGAAAGCCGTTGAATGCCTTCCTCGACCCGCGACGCCTCGAAGGCAGGACCAAGATCGTCGCCAGTCATCGGGATGAGCCGGACCCATGGCCGCGTGCGGAGTGCTGGCGCGTGCCGCGCGATGCATTCGTCCCCGGCAATCCGAAATACGGGCACGGCGGGAACGTTGAACAAGAGCGCGTCGACGTCGACTCTGCCGCGCTTCGACACGACGATCTGAGCCGGGTGACGTCGCAGTCCAAGCAACGCTCGGAGCGCGATCAGCTCCGGATGCCACACGGAGAAGAACGCAGTCCGATGGACGCTGCCAGCTCCAGCACGGACCGCGTCGGCCGCCACACGAGAAAGGCCCTCATAATCAAATGCTGGTCAGTTGCGCCACCGCCAAACGCGCACGGATTCGGCCCGCCGGTATTCCCGTTCTTCGTTTGGATGACACCAACGACGCGGCCGTCCGACTTCGGCTTGCACCCACGAGGCCGAATTCGCCTCCGTAGTGCAGTCGACTCCACGCATTCCCGATGCCCTGCAGGCCTGAGTCCTCACGCCTGTCGAACGCCGTCGATAGGCGTTCGATATGGCGATGGTCGCCTGTCGGGTTTTGTCCTCTATGAAGCGCTGAAAAGCCGTCCCGATCACATCATCAGCCTATACGCTGAGTCGTGAATGCAGATAACACTGTTCTCGGTTCCGTATGATTCCGGGCGCCGAGGAGATCGGATGGGCGCGGGACCTTTGCACCTGCTGAACTCAGGGCTGGCCGGGCGCCTCGAGGAAGAGGGCCATCAGGTAACGGTTCGCTCCATCGATCTCCCACCAGACTTCCGCGCGACGGAGATTGCGTCTGCGTTTGAATTGAGCGCGGCGCTCGCAGGTGGCGTCGCGGAAGCCGCCAAGATTGGAAGCTTCCCACTGGTGTTGTCCGGCAACTGTGGACCGGCGGCCTTGGGCTGCGTGGGTGGCCTGCGAAGCCGGATCAAGATTTTCTGGTTTGACGCGCATGGCGATTTCAATACACCGGAAACCACCCGTAGCGGCTTTCTGGATGGTATGGCTCTCGCCGCAGTGACAGGACGGTGCTGGTCAGGCCTTGCGCGCGCAATACCAGGTTTTAAAAGCGTCGCAGAAGGCCACGTGACCGCGATTGGGGTTCGCGATCTCGATGAAGAGGAGGCGGCGTCCTTCCAACGGTCGGACGTGAAATGCGTGGACCACCATTCTTTGCGAACCGATTTCTCGAAGACTTTAGCGAACCAGGGAGGGATTGCTGACGTGCCAGCCTATGTTCATGTGGATCTCGACGTGCTGGATCCAGTCGAGGGGCGCATGAACGGATTCGCAGTGCCCGACGGTCTCAGCCTTGATGACCTGAAATGGTGTTTCGCGCAGATCGCCAGCCGCCAGGCTATTCGAGCCGCGTCTGTCACCGCGTTCGATCCAGCCTCTGATGTGACGGGTCGCGCAGCGACCGCCGCGGTCGGTGCAATCCTCGCCCTTGTCGCGACGTCCGCTGCATCTGCACGTTCACAGACGTGACGTGTGGATGGCTACTCAGTTCCCCGACTCCGCCCACGTTGTCGCCGATATCGTCGGGCTCCTTGCCGGTGCCAGTCGAACGACGCGAATCCACGTTCTGTCCCTTACTCCCTTCGTTCCCACCAGCGTCCGCACCGACCTTGTCCTCGGGCCCGTGTTGCTTCTTGCCGGAGACGGTCTTCTGATGGTCGTTCACGGAGTTCGGTTTGCTTTGTTCGGGCTCAGAGTGCTCTCGACGCTGGGTCTGACCAGCCTGGACGGAATGCCTGCCCTCCTGATGAGAGCCTGCCCCCTCCTTGCCCTCCGGTCGTCTCTCGCGATCGGTCTCTCTTTCGGCTCCCATATGACTCCTTCTCGGCTACACCTGGCCGCGATTGCCGCCGACCTGTTTCGGTCCGTCGTCTACACTGTCAGGGACGGCCTGAGGATCGGACCGCTCAGAGTCGCGAAACGCGTGCTCATCCTTGGCGGGACGGTTGCTAATCCCTTGCTTCGGACTGGTGCCATCGGCTGGGCCGACATTGAGGCACCTCTTAGCGACTGTCCAATCGTCGATTGGACCGAGGCAGGCGCCGCATGGTCTTTACCTGTGCGCGTGCGGGTGGCCGCAAAGGCCGCGCTTCGCGCACGATCGGATCGGTGAGATCTGCGGGTCGTCCATCCGTGTGTTTCACGCCCGCATTCAAAGCACTCGAGATATAGGCGATCCGGAGTGCGGCGGATCCAGTCTTCATGGCCCATGAAGCAGCACTTCAACGACGGCCACCGTCGGCTGTTCCACCGCAAAGTGACATGCCGCATTCGGGCCCACAATGCTCCGGCGACAGTCGCCCGAACCGTTGTCTTCAGTAGTCGCGAACGCACGTCAAGAGGCCTCCCGTCCCGCACCAAGCAGATCAAGCCGGCGGTGCCTTCAACAAGGACTCCGCGGCACGTGTCGAAGCTGTAGTCTCAACAGTCAGGCGACCCATCTCTTCCACGATCGGTGTGATGTACGCCGCGTCGATGAAGCTGCTCAGTTTGCCCTCGAGGCTGGAACGCGCGCCGTCGAACCCCGCCTGCAAGAGCGCCACCGCGAGTTGAACGTCGGCCGATGCCGCCCGAGCACAGTGCGTCGCGACTGTGGCCGCGAGCTGCAATCCCTGCGCACACAAGCGCATCACCTCGAGCGGCACATCTGCAGACGCACGAAGCGCAAGCTGTATCGCGGCTTGTCGTTCCGAGCGCTGCGCTGTGCTCGCTTGTGGCATGTTGCGTGCGGTGAAGAGCTTCACTGCAGTTTCCGTTTCGATCGTCTCAATCAATTGCTGTTGCAAACCGCTTATCGCAGCCGCCGCTTCCACCAGCTTTGCCCGATCAGTACTCGAGTCCGACTTCGTCTGAGGCAACGCCGCAACCATCAAGAGAAGCGAAGTCCCCAAGCCTCCTGCCACGGCGGCTGTCGATACGGCGCCGTGAGGCACGTCGGCGGAACCGACAGCCTCGATGAAGTCTCGCAATGAAACGTCGCTCGGACTTTGCGGACTGGTTGCCATACCTCACCCGCTATTCGCTAGTCCCCTGGATCCGTGATTTCTAGGATAAGTCGGGTCATTGACCGTGCACCTGCTGAACGCGAACGCCGAATCGCCGCATGCTGTCGAGGATCTCGTCAGCACTCTTCACCCATTTGAACGGT
>Ga0209382_10000955_pt1 | contig 46818 bp, 46 predicted proteins | sample SoiMetdeltSBSDD5_FD_187599 | JGI IMG/M metagenome (GOLD analysis project Ga0209382, IMG submission 187599) | Bulk soil microbial communities from a Populus tree surrounding site in Tennessee, USA - Soil MetaG P. deltoides SBSDD5 (SPAdes) (version 2) | ecosystem: Environmental > Terrestrial >...
GTCGCGACGCCGGGAAAGATCACCGGCGGCGAAATCCGCTTCAAAGGACGCGATCTCGCGTCGCTCTCGGAACGGGAGATGCGCGACGTCCGCGGCAACGACATCGCCATGGTCTTCCAGGAGCCGATGACGTCGCTCAATCCCGTCTTCAAGATCGGTGCGCAGGTGGCCGAGGCGATCCGCATCCATCGCAAGGTCGGGAAGAAGGAGGCGTGGAAGCAGGCCGGGGACATGCTCGAGCTGGTGTCGATCCCCGATCCGCACAAGCGGCTGCACGACTATCCGCATCAACTTTCCGGCGGCATGCGCCAGCGCGTGATGATCGCCATCGCGCTCTCGTGCGATCCGGAATTGTTGATCGCCGACGAGCCGACGACCGCGCTCGATGTGACGATCCAGGCGCAGATCATGGAGCTCCTCGCGTCGCTGCAGAAGAAGCTCGGCCTGGCCGTGCTGCTCATCACACACGACCTCGGCGTCGTCGCGGAGTTCTGCGAGCGCGTGATCGTGATGTACACCGGTCGCGTGGTGGAGGAAGCGCCGGTGCGCGCGCTGTTCGCAAATCCCGCGCATCCATACACGCGCGGATTGTTGCGATCGCTGCCGAGCATCACCGACGTGAACGCTCCGAAGAAAGGCCGCCTCTCCACGATCGAAGGCATGGTCCCGTCGCTGAACGCGTTGCCGCAAGGCTGCAAGTTCAACCCGCGCTGTCCCGACGTCATGGAGATCTGTCTCGGCAACGAGCCGGCGTTGATGCCGGTGAGCGAAGGCCAGAGTGCGCGGTGCTACCTGCATGGCGACGAGGCTGATCCAGAACGAATTGAAAATTGAAAATTGAAAATTGAAAAAACCGCAATGAGATCGGAACGTGCCATGAAGCTTTTTCAATTTTCAATTTTCAATTTTCAATTTGTCTCGGGAGACTCGCGATGACCGTCGCGGAACCGCAGACAACTCCGAAATTGCCGACGGGCGAGGGCGAGCCGCTGCTCGTCGTGCGCGATCTGCGCAAGTACTTTCCGGTGAAGCGCGGCGTGCTGTCGCGCGTTGTTGCGCAGGTGAAGGCGGTCGACGGGATCAGCTTCGCCGTGTCGCGGGGCGAGACGCTGGGGCTCGTCGGTGAGTCGGGCTCGGGAAAGACGACGGTCGGACGCTGCATCCTCCGTCTCATCGAGCCGACCGACGGCAGCATCGAGTTCGAGAACACGAACGTGCGCGAGCTCGACTCGGGCGACATGCGTCGTATGCGGCGGAACATGCAGATCGTCTTTCAGGATCCGTACGCGTCGCTGAACCCGCGCATGACCGTCGGCACGATCGTCGCGGAGCCGTTGATCATCCATGGAGGCATGAACGGCTCCGAACGCGACGCGCGCGTCGCGCAGCTTCTGCAGAAAGTCGGATTGAGTCCGGAGTACCGCAAGCGATATCCGCACGAGTTCTCGGGCGGGCAGCGTCAGCGCATCGGCGTCGCGCGCGCGCTCGCCACGAATCCGAAGTTCCTCGTGCTCGACGAGCCGGTGTCGGCGCTCGACGTCTCGGTGCAGGCGCAGGTCGTCAATCTGCTGCAGGACCTGCAGGACGAGCTGGGTCTCACGTATCTCTTCATCGCCCACGATCTCTCGGTGGTCGAGCACATCTCCACGCGCGTCGCGGTGATGTACCTCGGCAAGATCATGGAGCTCGCCGACCGCCGCGCGCTGTACGACGATCCGCTGCATCCGTACACGAAGGCGCTCCTCTCCGCGGTGCCGGTGCCCGATCCGACAGTGAAGAAGACGCGCATTCTCCTGAGCGGCGACATCCCCACGCCGCTGAATCCCCCGAGCGGCTGCGTGTTTCACACGCGCTGCCCGATCGCGCAGTTCCCGATCTGCAAGACCGAGGTGCCGGCGCTGATCGAGCACAAAGCGGGACACTTCGCCGCGTGCCACTTCGCGGGAGCGCCGATGCCGGCGGCGCAGTAAATCTGGAAACTCGACGCCGTGCGATCGCCGATTGAATCCGCTAGCATGGTGCGCGGAGGGTCGCATGCACAAACGCGTCATTGGAATCCTGCTGGCCGCGCTCGTGTCGCTGGCCGGCGTCGCGCAGGAAAAAGTAGCGCCGGAGCCGCTGAAGATCAAGGTCGGCGACGTGGCCCCGGACTTCACGTTGCTAGAGTACGACGGCACGAAGACCAAGGCGGTGTCGCTGCACGATTTCAAGGGGAAGAAGCAAGTCGCGCTCGCCTTCTTCGTCTTCGCTTTCACCGGAGGCTGAACGCGCGAGATGAAAGCCTTCCAGGCCAACATGGCCAAGCTGGAAGGCGCAGACACCCAGGTCTTGGGTGTGAGCATCGACAGCCCCTTCGCCAATCACGCATTTGCTTTGGAAAACGGCATCACCTTTCCCATCCTCGGCGACATGAACGCCACCGCAATCAAGGCCTACGGCCTTCTCAAGGAGTACACGATCGGCGGCGTGAAGATCGCTTCGGCGCGCCGCGCGACGTTTCTCATCGACAAGGAAGGAAAGGTCGTCGAGATGCAGGCCGACAACGAGGCGGTCGATCCGACGAAGATCATCGACGCCTGCACGGTGCCCAGCGTGCCGAAATAAAGTGGAGCGAAATCACCGTCCCCATCGCCGCGGTCTCACGTGGGCCCTCTTTCTGATCATGCTCGGGACCATGCGGCCCGCGCCGCATAGTCCCTCGCAGAAGCTATTGAGCGCGTGAATCGCGCGTGCGCGGCTCGCGCGCGAACGACGGATCCATGGAACGCGCCACGGCATAGAGCGCATCCTCCAGCGCCGGAGTCATCTTCTCCTTTGGATCGGCTGCAACCCAATACCGCGTTCCGTGCGCACCGCCCCAATGGAGCGACGCGGGATTGAGGACTTCTCCCTGGAAGCCGTCACCGTAGCGATAGATGCCGGCCCGCACGATCTCGCCGGAGCTGCCGATGAAGGACCAAACGAAGTCGAAGTGTTTCGGCGTCGCTGCCTGCGCGGCGCCGCAACCGCTGCTCATCCGTGTCAGGTCGAGACGATTTTCCAGCGCCACAAATCCCTTCGGCGCCGCGGGCGTACGGAAGCCGAGTCCGCGAACCGCCTCGTCATTGGCGACCAGGCGATCCTCGACGCACGCTTTGGCGAAGTCCGTATCCACGGATGCCGCGAGCGCGCGCGCCCATCCTTTCCCCGGATCCGGTCCCACGAGCTGCGAAATGGAGACGTGCGTGCCGCCGTGATTCCATTCCGCGGCGGAGTCGCTGATGAATTGAACGTCATCCGCCTCCGCAGGCCGCGTCCCAACGCTGACGATCGCGCCGTCGGATCGCTTGTAAGACATGTAGACGCTCCTGTCCGAGCTCTCGGCATCGAACGCGGCGAACCCTGCGGGCAGTCCGCGACCCGGATCCTGCAGCCCCTGCTCCTTCCATCCCGCACGCGCCTCGGTCAGGCGAACTTCCGGCTGCAATAGCGACGTGCCGTTGCAGTTCGGATAATCGGCCGAGTATGCCGGCTGCTGCACCGCCGGGAAGGCTAATTTCTGCAGGTACTGCGTGACGACGGGCTTCGGCGAAAAGTCGCCATTGAAGATCGAAGAGCTGCAGCACGCTTCCTTCTGGACATAGATGAAGGAGTGATCGATGTTGTAATTGCCCAGTCCCGTGTACGCAGCCTCGAGAAGACCCGTGTAGATCTTCGTTTCGTTGCATTCCTTTTCCCGCTGGCCGTTGTTCGTGACGGCATTGGACCGCCAGCCGTATTCCGTCACCCAGACCGGAGCACCGACTTTGGAGAACAGATAGGAACTGAGATACCAAAGATTGTTCGTATTGAGGGTGAGGCCCATGTTTTTCGACGGCTCGGTGCTGCCGGCATTGTTGTGATACGAGGTCACGTCGAGGAAGCTGGGGCCGGGGCCGTCCGGATAATTCGCGGCGCTCATCTGCTGAAAGAAGCGCCGCTTGCGGTTGTCGGCCTGGCTGCCGGAGCCGTCGTTATAGGTTTTGTAGGCAGGGCCGACCACCAGGCTTCCCGGCGAATACGACCGGATCTGCTGCGCCGCAACGTGCACGAAATCGGTGTAGAGCGGGGGCTCCTCGACATTGCGACCCCAACCGATGCCGCCGGCGCTGCAGGTACCGCTGGTGTCGGGCTCGTTCCAGATCTCATAAGCCGCAATCCGGCCGGAATAGCGGATGGCCAACTGCCTGACGAAATCCTCCCAGTCCGTCGTCGTGAGCGGGGGAACGTTCATGCATCCGCTGCCGCTGGCCCAGGCCGGAACATAATGCAGAATGGCCAGAATCTGCAGGCCGTTCTGTTCTGCCTCATCGACGCGCCCGTCCGCGTAGCTGAAGTCCCAGACGTCTTGCTGCGGCTCTGTGGCATTCCAGCCGAAATCGATGCGCACCCAGCCCAGGTTCGCGCTCCGGGCCAGGAAATGTTCCCAATTTGCGTTGACGCCGATACTCACCGGCCGCGTGGCCGCGAACGACGTCGATGCGGTCATGGTCATGATCAGACCGATGGCCAGGACACTCCACACCTTCTTAGTGAATCGAAGCAATTTCACAATTTCTCCTGACTCACTGAGCAGAATAAAAAACGGCGCGACCGCCCAGTGTATTGATCGCTCCGCTTGGCTGCTATGTGCTCGAGCGCGGTCAAAATAGCGGTGTCGGGATCGAACGAACAGAGACATTTTGTGACGTATGGATGAGGACGCAGTGTCGATGGCGGACACAGCGAAACCTTCTTCACGGGCCCGCGTCTCAGACAGACCTCGATCCGGAGCTCGAGAAGGAAGTGATATTGCTGGCGGTACTGCCGGCCGTTATGGAGGTCGCCGCTCGATTCCACTTCCGCGCGCGTCAGCCGGCGGGACGCCGGCGGTCCAATCGGAAAAAGTGGCGGCGCTGCTGAGAGAGCTCGGGACAGGGGTGCGGTAGACCAGTCGTCGCTGAGTGACTTCGCATCTTCGGACGAAGATTCGGCGACGACGTGCAAAGCTGGTCAGGTGCTACCCCGCGCGTAGCCACACATCCCACGCGTGCTGCGTGTCGAGGTATTCGCGGACAAGCGCTGATCGAGCACAAACCGGGACACTTCGCGGCGTGCCACTTCGCGGGCGCGCCGATGCCGGCCGCGCAGGATCCGGAGAAACTCGCGACGGCCTGAGTCGCTCTCGCCTTGCGCTCTGTGTCTCGGTGGTGAATCGGTCTCCGTGATGCCTTGCCATGATGGAGAGACCTTCACCACGGAGGCACAGAGAGCACAGAGGCTTCGCGGAAGCTAACGCCTTCGCTTTCCGAAACGCGATGCCGTGAGCGTGATGTCCCGATTTCGAACCCGCTCCGGCGTGACAGGCCCGGGGGCTAACCAACGGAACTACGACCCCGCGTCGTAGGCATTTCCGACGGTCGAAGACGCCGGGAAGCTCGTCATCCTTGATCCTGGGACGAGGCAGGGTCATGCGAGCATGCATGTCGCATGACGAGGTACATATGAGCGGCTTTCACGCCGCTCTGCTCTGCCGCCATGTCATCAGGGCACCGACGAGATTCGAACCCACGACCTACGGCGTGACAGGCCGGGGGTCGCGGGTCTGTAGAGATAAGTCGGTCTACACCCTGTGGAATAACCATCGGGTGGTCGTTCGGTCAACTGAAACTGGCGATCGCCGAGGGTGATATCGAGACGTACGAGACTTGCGCCGGCGTTCATCGCACGCCGGAGCTCGGCCTGCTCTCTCCCCAAACTCCTACCAGTTCCCCACTAGTTCCTTACGCCTTCTCCCGTTCTCCGACCGACATTCGAATCGGCTGTTTCTGAAAGGAGAATCATGAGCAAGAACATCTTTCACAGTTCCATTCTGCTAATTCTCGCCGTCTTTGCACCGGGGGTGGTTTCGGCGGCGGGGTTGCCGTACCCAATCCATCAACCGCTCACACGGCGGGGCCCGATCCTCTCGAACGCGGCGGTGCTCGATCCCCGACAGGCGGACGACCTCGAGCTGCAGGCGGCGCTCGATGACGTGCTGGCTAGGCTCGGCCTCGGATACAACAGCTTCACCAACGAGACGGGCGGCGACTGCGTGAAGGGCTTCGTGGTCGGACCGCACCCGACCTCTTTCGCGCCCAGCTTCGACATCAAGCTGGTGGAGACCTTCGAGGAATTCACCGAGGAGACCTCTGCCGAGGCCAGCGTCTCCGGCGGATTCGGCTCCTTCAGCGCATCGATCGAGACCCGGTACGAACAGGCCTCGAAAAAGTCGAACAACACGCAGTTCCTGCTGGTGCGAGTCAAGGTCATCGCCGCCCCCGACATCAACCTGAAAGACAGAGTGCTGGCCGTGGAGCCGGCCGGCAATGACCCGGAGGCGCTGCGACGGTTCTTCAACCAGTGCGGCGATCGCTTCATCTCGAAGATCGAGATGGGCGGCGCGTTCATCGCGGTGCTCAGCTTCGTCAAGAGCGACAGCGACGTCAAGAGCTCCCTGAACATCAGCGGCAGCGCAGGCGGTTTCACCGCCAGCGGCTCGGCTGACTTCAACAGGCAACTCAGCTCTCTGCGATCGGAAAGCTCGCTGACCATCTCGGCCACGCAGCTCGGCGGCGACAGTGCCAGCGGTCTGCCGGAGTTCAATCTCGACTCGCTGATCAATTACGCCCGCGACTTTCCGAAGAAGATCAACTCCGCCACGGTGGTGCCGGTCGGAATGACCGCAGAGCCGTACGTGAGTCTCGGCCTGGATCTGCCCGATCTCGGCGACGTCAAGAAAAACTTCGAGGCCGTGGCCGCGCGCGCGTCGGAGGCGCAGGGCCACCTCGCCGACCTGCAGGACCTGCAGGCCCTCCTGTCGCGCAACCGCATTCCGATGCTTCACTCCGAGAACGACATCACCGCGCGTACGGCCGCCGCGATTCTCGCCACCCGGAACGACGTCAAGGCGATGAATGCGGCGCTGGCCTCATGCGCCCGCGCCTTCTGGATGCCGGACAAGTGCAGCTTCGATCCGCGTCATGTCGACTATCAGCTGCCCACTCCGGCTCCGCTGTTCATCCGGCAGATCGACACCCGCTCTGCCAATGGTGTCACCATCGACATCCCCGGCAAGATGACCGTGGAGTTGCGCGGCGACTACTGCTGGACCCGCCCCGCGTGCGACAAGGACGGTGTCTACTCCGGAGGCGATCCGAGGGTCAACATCAACTGGCCGGGCGGCGGCGACGTGTACCGCGGCCAACCGATGGCCATTCCCGTGGGCCCCCTGACGATAGCGACGCACGACACCGATTACGGCGACAACAGCGGCGAGCTGTTCGCCTTCGTCTACTGACCCGCAGGAAAGAAAGCCGAGGTGTGCAATGCGAATGTACCTGTCTCTGGCCCTTGCCATCGTTCTCGCTCTGACGCCGCCGCTGGCGGCGACCATGATCGAGCCGCATTCCCTGGGGCGTTTCACGGAAAAAGGAAAGGTCACCGACTTCTCCAAAATCGGCACCGGGCCGTGCAATTACCTGTACGCCTCCAACGATGATCTGCTGCTGTACTACGGAACCTCCGGCAATTGCCGGCAACGGATCCAGAGCCACAATTTACCCATCGTCAGCGCCAGTGAAGTCGTGGCCGAGTACAAGACCGCGCTGAGGACGGCGGGGTGCGGCGATGGGCCGATCACGAAAGCGGTTCGCCTGAAGGCCATCGAAGCGAGCGAGGAGCCGGCGTTCGGCAGCGACGAATGCATTGGAATCGTCGCGGCCTCGGCCCCGCTCACCATCTATGTCCGTGAATTCCAGTTCGCCGAGCAGGCTAGTGAATTCGAACAGTGCGTGCTCGGAAACCGGCTTGGCGCCTTCAAGTCGGGCGAGAAGGGAATCCAGGGGAATTGCAACCGCACCACCACTGGAAGGGTGAATGCGTCTGCCAAGGCGGTCAGTGGCACCATCAATGCCTGCGAAGCCTGGATCCAGAATTGGAAACCCAGCCGTAAACGCCCGCGAGGGTGAAGGACAGTTGGCGCTGTGCTTTCGCTTTCCGCAGTCAGGAGATCGCGGCTTCGCGATCTCCTTTCAGCGCGGACTGCACGGCGGCGCCGTACGGGTCGGCGGGGTCGATCGTCTCGTCGGCCGGCGTTCCATGGAGACGGCGGGCCGCGGCGGCCGATGGTTGGTTGCGGCTGAGGATGCAGGCCTCTTCAAGACAGCGGTAGGCTTCGCGATAGCCGGGGGCGAGGGCCAGGGCCCGGCGCGACTCGCGCACGGCCTCGGCGTAGCGGCCGGTGTAGATGCGTGGAATGCAAAGGGGGCCACGGAGAAGAAGAACCGCGGGCTACGCTCGCCGTCCGTCGTGCCGCTCCGCGGCTACTGCCGCATCGGCTATTACACGATGATGCGGCCAGACTGTAACCTGCACCTCCGTTGGGATGAAGTCATGCTCGACGCGAAGAACCTCACCGGCTGGTACAAGCTCGACCAACACAAGAACGTCAACAAGGGGATCAAAGCCGAGGGGCCGCTCGCCGAGGAGCTTATTCGAGCCGAAACCGGAAACACTTTATGTGTATGGTCGCGGGTCCGCGCAAAAAATCGCTCGCGGAAAACACGACCTTGCGAGTGACTTTGCGAGTGCGCAACTTTCTAAAGCCCGCGCGCTAAACGCCAGAAAACACGAAACGCCGCTAAGTTGCGGCGTTCCTGTGGGTTCCGATCATCGATCTTTGGCGGGGCCGACGGGGCTCGAACCTGGCTCGAACCCGCGACCTCCGGCGTGACAGGCCGGAGGTCGAGGGTAATGAGCCGCTACTCCGCGCGTAGCCACACATCCCACGCGTGCTGCGTGTCGAGGTACTCGCGGACGCGGGCGATCTTCCCGTCGCGGAGCTCGAAGAGAAAGTGATACTGCTGGCGGTACTGCCGGCCGTTGTGGAGGTTGCCTCTCGACTCCACTTCCGCGGCAACGCGGTCGCCTTCCACGACCGTACCCAGAACGGTCATTCTCAGCCCGCCGTCGAGTTGCGAGAGCATGCGCTGGAAGAGGGCGCGCAGCCGGTCCTTGTCGTATTCGCCGGCCGCGCGGTTCAACTCCGGCTTGCCGGGAATGCGCCACGTGGCGTCGGCGGCGAGAAGGTCCATTACGCCGTCGATGTCGCCGGCGGTGAATCGTGCGAAGAGGTCGTGACAGATTTGCGTGTTCGCGTTTTCAGAGCTCATCACCAGCAAACTACCATCGGCCGGGTGCGAGCGGAATCTTCGGATAGATGTCCTTCGTGTTCGGCGCCTTGTTGAGCAACTGGTCGATCGCGTAAGCCTTCGGCTGATACACGAATGGCCGTCGCGGAATGAGCCGGTCGTTCTCCCAATACGTGCTCCATTCGATCGTGCTTCCGATGAACATCTCCGAGTACGACAGGTTGTGGAAATCGGCGATCCGCCGCGCGAGCGGATACGTTGCCTCGATTTGCAGACAGCCCGTCAGACAGACGTCGACGTACGTCTGCACGATCGGGAAACTCTTGTCGGCCACGCGGCGCTCGGTGTTCGCGAAGTACCAGATTCCGTTCGTCGGTGACGGATCCAGCCCCGTGGTGCCGTCGAGCATGATCAGTGCATCGGGCTTGATCTCGGTCGGTTTGTAGCCACTCTCGCGCGCGACGTACGCATCGAAGTCCTGTTTCGAGACCGGATAGATGACGCCATTGCAGAAGATGTTGGGAGAGGTGGCCACGGCCCCTAGAAAGGTGGTGCTGTAGTTGGTGGTGTCCATTACACGATCGAACCAGCCTCGCTGAACGCCTTTCACGATCGCCGGCTGTGCGTAAAGCGCACTGGCGACGGTCGAGGCACGGGACTGCGTTTCGATGAGCGAGCCGTAGCCGAAGATGTAGGCGTATGGTTGTGCCATTCTCATTTCCTCCCGAAGCGTGAAGCCGTCAGGGTGATGTCCGCGCGTTCCCACGCCTTCTTGAACCGCGCTTCGGCGAGTGCCGCGGCGTCGGTTTTGTTCTGCGCCTTCAGCGCCTGCACGAGGCCGAACAGCGCCCAGCCGTTGTCGCGATTGCGGCGCAGATCCTCCCAGTACACCGTCTCCGCCTCCGCCGCGCGGCCCGCTTCGAGGAGCAGGGCGCCGAGGAGGTGGCGCGGCGGGTAATGCCATTCCGAGGGCTCGGTGTAGACGAGCGCGTCCTCGAGTCGGACGGCCTTCTCGACGTGAGCGATGGCCTTGTCGCGCTCACCGCGGGCAGCAGCGATCTCGCCGCGCAGGACCTCCGGTCCGATCGCGAGCACGCTGCGCGCGACGTTCGGGGAGAAGAGCGGGCCGTCGAGCGACGTGTCCGGAAGCAACGCATTCAACTTCGCGAGCTCGATCTCGGCGGCGTCGAGTTTGTTCTTCGCGACGAACGCGAGTCCGCGGCTGTAGTGCCACATGCCGCGCAGGTAGGCGTTCGCGGGCGGCTCGGGCTCGCGCAACAATCTCGTCCCATTCTCCGAAGCGCGTCAACGCGAGATACGGCACGACGCGGAATCCCGCGGTGATCGGCACAGTCTTCAACACTTCGTCGTCGACCTTCGCGGCCACCTTGCGCGCCGCCTCGATGGCGCGCGCTCTCTGGCCGTCGAACGTCGCGCTGAACCAGAGGAAGTGGATGTTGTGCGGGTAGTAACCCATCGGGTAGAGACCCTGAGCCTGGCACTGCGAGATGTAGTCCTCGTCGGCGGCGATCGCCAGTTCATTGCTATGGATCGCGTCGTTGTAGCGGCCCACGCGTTGATAGATGTGACCGGGCATGTGGACCATGTGGCCCGCCGCGGGGAGCAGCGGCAGCAGCGCGTCCGCGGCCGCTTCAGCCTTGTCGGCGTGATGCGCTTCCATGAGATGGATGTACATGTGCAGCGCGGCGGGATGTTTCGGATTGCGCCGCATCACGTCCTCGGTCAGCGCAACGATCTCCGCCGTGCCTTCGTGCGGGCGCCCGTCCGGCATCCAGTAGCCCCACGGCCGCAGGTCCATCATCGATTCGACGTACAGCATGGCGATGTCGAGATCGTCGGGGAAGCGGCGGCGCACCTCGCGCATCGCATCCGCGTAGGCTTTGTCATTCGTCTGGCGATGCTGGGCGTCGCCGGTGTAGCGCTTCGCCAGAGCCTCGATGAGTGCCTGCTCACGCGGCGACGCGTTGCCTCGCAGCGACATCGCCTGGGTCACGTGCTCGAGCGCGTGCGGTTCCTCACTCGATTCCATCAGGGCGTTGATGTTCGGGCCGAGGACGAGGGCTTGTCCCCAGTGCGCCATGGCGAGGTTGGGATCGAGCCGCGCGGCCTCGCGGAACGCGCGCCGCGCTTCGGCGTGATTGAACGCGTAGGCGAGGTTCATCCCTTGATTGATGAATCGCTGTGCGTCCGCATTCTGCGTGCTCACCGGGAACACGTGCGTCCCGAGGTTCTGGAGACGCGGCGCGATCTCGCCGTTCGGTCCGGGGCGGTCGGCTTCCTTGCTCTGCTCGTAGTGTTTGTGAGTGCCGGCGACCTGGGGATCGTGTTGGGCAAACGCGGACGCGGCAACTGCAAGAAGCGCGAAGGGGAGGATTCGGGTCAGGGGAAGGGACATCATTTCCTCCTGTTGGTCGTGATCAGAGAGGGCGCATGTTAGCGCGCCGCTGCGGTTGTTCTAGAATCGCCCCGCCAATTCGTAGAAACCAAGGCCTCTGGATTCCGTACAAGAGGCGTGTCTGGGAGGATTTACATGACCGCTGTTCGACGGTTGATCACGATTTTCACCCTGTCGCTCGCCGCGACCTCGCTCTTCGCACAGGAGACGACGCCGGCGCCGCGGGCGACGACGGAGCAGGTCAGCGCCGAGACCGATCGCGACGCGAATGATCCGCGCGCGCTGCGTCTCACGCTCGACGGAGCGCTCAACACTGCGCTGCAGCAGAACCTGGGCGTCCAGTTGCAGACCTACGATTTCCGCATCACGGATCAGAACCTGCGCGCCCGCTACGGGATCTTCGACTTTTTCACCGACGCCAACATCCGCCACTCGTACTCCGATAATCCGACCACGAACCCGTTCCAGCCGAGTGGCTCGCGCAGCACCTCGGTCGGGGCGGGCCTGACGCAGCTCCTGCCCACCGGCGGCGATTACTCGGTGCGGTGGGACAGCTCGCGCAGCACGGTTGCGGGCGGCGGCACGTTCGTCAATCCGCAGTACGGCAACGGACTCGATCTCTCGTTCAACCAGCCGCTCATGCGCGACTTCGGCATCGACATCACGCGCCGGGGCATCACCGTCGCGCGGAACAACCTCGGCATCAGCGAAGAGGCGTTCCGCACCGCGGTGATGGACACGGTCAGCGCGACCGAGCAGGCCTATCTCGATCTCATCTACGCGCGCCGCGCAGTGGACGTGGTCAAGGAATCGCTCTTCCTCGCGCGCGACCAGGCCCGCATCACGCAGATCCGCATCGACGTCGGCGCGTCCGCGCCGCTCGACATCCTGCAGCCGCGCGTCACCATCGCTACCACCGAGGAGCAGCTCATCGTCGCGGCGGCGAACGTGCGCAGCGCCGAGGATCGCCTGCGCGCGCTTCTCAACCTGCCGATGACCGAGTGGGATCGTCCCATCCTTCCGGACGACAACGTCGCCTTCAATCCGATCACGATCGATTTCCAGCAGGCCGTTCAGCAGGCGTTGACGAATCGCCCGGAGATCGCGCAGCGCCGCCTCTTCACCGACAACGCACGCGTGCAGGCGCTCTACACGCGCAATCAGGTCCTGCCGGCGGTCGACTTCGCCCTGAACTACGGCCTGGCCGGACTGGCCGGCCGCAGCGCGCTCCTCAACGACGAGGGCGAGGTCATCGGATCCCGCTCGACGCCCTACTTCGACACCTTCAGTCAGATCGGCGGCCTCGACTTCCCGACTTGGAACGTCGGTTTCAACTTCGCGCTGCCGATTCTCAACATCGGCGCCCGCGCCGACGCGCGCGCCGCGGCGCTCGCGCTCGAACAATCGACGATGACGCAGGCGCAGACGGAGCAGAACATCGCCGTCGAAGTGCGCACGGCCGCTCGCGCGGTCGATCAGTTCGCGCAGACGATCGTCGCCACGCGCGCCGCGCGTGACGCCGCCGAGCGCAACGTCGAAGCGGAGCGCAAGCGCTACGAGAACGGCATGACCACGAACTTCCAGGTCCTCGAGGTCCAGCAGCAGCTCTCCGACGCGCGCGTCAGCGAGCTACGGGCCATCGTCGGCTACAACAAGGCCGTCGCGGCCTTCCACCGCGCCGTCGGAGACATCCTCGACGTCCACAAAATCAGCTTCACCGCACCGGAAAAAGTCGAGGAACCGACCCTCGGACGCTGGCTGGATCGCTACAATTGGCTGAACTACGGAAGCAGAGTGCAACCGGAGGAAAAAGCCGATGACAGCAAGTGATTCGACCCTGCCGGCGCCGGCGCCGGCCGCCAAGAATTCGTTTCAAAGGATCGCGGGGGTGTTTTTCGCCCCCGCGGATACGTTTGCGGACATTGCCCGCAAACCGGACATCCTCATTCCGCTGCTGGTGATCCTCGTCATCGGTTTCGCGTCGACGTTTCTGGCCATGCCGAAGCTCGACTGGGATGCCATGGTCGCCACGCAGATCGACACGATGAAGAAGCAGAGTCCGAACCTCAGCGATGCCGACCTCGCGCGGACGGAGGGCATCATGAAAAAGATGCTCCCGTTCACGAAGGGGATGGTCGCCATCGGTCCGGCGCTGCTCATCATCGGCTACCTGATCATCGCTCTCGTCATTTGGGGCGCCTGCCGGTTGATGGGAGGCGCGGGTGACTTCAAGCAGGCGTTCTCCGCGACGCTGTACGCGCACTTCCCGCGAGTCGTCCTCATGATCATCGGCACGGTCGTCGTCATGATGAAGGGATCGGTCAATCCGATGCTGATGCAGACGATCGTGAAGTCGAGCGTAGCCGGCCTCGCCAACATCGACATGATCGAGCAGCCTGTTCTCTTTGCTCTGCTCGGCTCGCTGGAGATCTTTCAGATCTGGACGATCGTCCTGCTGATCATCGGCTTCGCGGCTCTCTCGAAGCTCTCGAAAGGGAAAACCGCGGCGATCATCCTCACGCTCTGGCTCGTAACGTTCGTGGTGAAGGTCGGCTTCGCCGCACTCGGCGCCATGCGGATGAAGTCGTGAAGCGTTGGCTCTTGATCATCGGAGCCGTCGTCATCGTCGGCGTCATCATTTTTGCCAGCGTTCGAAGCGGCGGTCCGAAAGGCGAGAAGGTCTACACCGAGCCTGCGGCGACGAAGACCATCGAAGCGGTGGTCACCGCGCCGGGGCAGATCGATCCGAAGGTCAAGGTCAACATCAGCGCCCATATCGTCGGCAAGATCGAGAAGTTGTATTTCAATGAAGGGGACACCGTGCGGCGCGGGCAGAAGCTCGTCGAGCTCGAGAAACCGCTGTACATCGCGCAACGCGACCGGCTCAACGCCGAGCTCGCGAGCCGGCGCGTGGAAGTGCAGCGCTCGCGCGCCGCGCTGAACACGGCGCGCGCACAGTACGAGCGCGCCCAGAATCTCAGCCAGCAGGGGATTCAGGCGCAGGAGCTCTTCGATCAGGCGCGGCTCGCGTACGACAACGCGCGCGCCGCCGTCGCCTCGGCGGAGCAGGGCGTGAATCAGGCCCTCGCGGGATTGCACTCCGCAGCAGAAGATCTCTCGCGCACGACGATTGTCTCGCCGCTGGACGGCAAGGTCGTGCAGCTCAACGCGCGCGAGGGAGAGGTCGTCGTCACCGGCACGATGAACAACCCCGGCTCGGTGATCGCCGTGATCGCGGATCTCTCGCAGATCCTCGTCGAAGCCGAGGTGGGGGAGACGGAAGTTGTGAGCGTGCGTCTGCAACAGCCCACGAAGATCAAAGTCGATGCGATGCCCGACCGCGAGTATCACGGACACGTCGTCGAGATCGGCAGCTCCGCCGCGGTACGGCAGGGCGCAGGCGCGGGCATTCGCTATTTCAAGGTGAAAGTGGCCATCGACGACGCGGACGATCGTTTGCGGCCGGGCATGACGTCGCAGGTGTCGATCGTGACGAACAGCGCGCGGAACGCGGTGGCGGTGCCGATTCAGACGGTGGTCGAGCGCGTCCCCGGCGCGAGCGACGATGAAGACGACGCGGACAAGCCGAAGAAAAAGTACGTGTTCCTCTTCGTCGAGGGCAAGGCGAAGCAAGTCGAGGTTCAGACCGGGATCAGCGATGCCACGCACGTGGTGATTGTCTCGGGCGTCAAGCCCGGCGATCGTCTGATCACCGGGCCGTTCCGCACGCTGAAGAAGCTGAAGGACGGCGCGCCGGTGGTCGAAACGAAGGAAGAGAAGAAGACGTCGAAAGACGAGGACGACAAATGAGCGCACTCCCGGTTCCCAATGAAGCGCACCTGATCGTGATGAACGAGCTCACGCGCGTGTATGACCTCGGCCCGCAGCAGATCTTCGCGCTGAACGGCGTGAACCTGACCATCGAGCAGGGGGAGTACGTCGCGATCATGGGCCCCTCGGGCTCGGGCAAGTCGACGCTGATGAACATCATCGGCTGCCTCGACACGCCGTCGTCGGGCTCGTACGTGCTCGACGGGGTGCCGGTCGAAACGCTGAACGACGACGAGCTCGCCGCGATCCGAAACCGCAAGATCGGTTTCGTGTTCCAGACATTCAACCTGCTCGCGCGCACGACCGCGCTGCAGAACGTCGAGCTGCCGCTGGTCTACGCGAAGATCCCGCGCGTCGAGCGCCGCCGCCTCGCCGAAGAGGCGCTGGTCGCGGTCGGACTGGGCGACCGCATGAGTCACCAGCCCAACGAGCTCTCCGGCGGCCAACGCCAACGCGTCGCCATCGCCAGAGCGCTGGTCAACAAGCCGTCGCTGCTCCTGGCCGACGAACCGACCGGCAACCTCGACTCCCAAACCGGCCGCGAAATCCTCGACCTCTTCCACGAGCTCCACGCCCGCGGCAACTCGATCATCATGGTCACGCATGAGGATGATGTGGCGAGGGAGGCGAAGAGGATCGTTCATATTCGGGACGGTAAAGTTTCCATCTGATTTCCCCGGGCGAAAGGCAAAAGGGAAAAGGTGAAAGTATGGCGAGTCGGAAGGTGCAGCGATTCGAGGATCTGATCGCGTGGGAGCGCGCGATGGACTTAGTCGTCCACGTCTACGAAATGACGCGACAGGACAGATTCTCCCGCGACTTCGCCTTGTGCAACCAGATTCACCGGTCCAGCATCTCCGTTCCAGCGAACATCGCGGAAGGGTTCGAGCGCGGAAGCCGCGCCGAATTTCACCGATTCCTCGGAATTGCAAAGGGCTCCTGCGGTGAAACGCGAACGCATATCCATGTCGCGAAGCGACTGGGATATCTCGACGCTGAAGCGGCCGCGCAAGCGCTTCGGGAAGCGGAAGAAGTCAGCCGTATCATCAGCAAACTCCGCACGAGCGTTGCCCGTCAACGCGATGCCGCGAAGAAGTAGCAAGTAGCGAAGCACTTTTCTCTTTTCCCTTTGACCTTTTCTCTCTGCCGCCATGTTTCTAGAGAACCTGAAAATCGCCCTCCGCGCCATTCTCGCCAACAAGATGCGCTCCATCCTGACGGTCCTGGGCGTCATGATCGGCGTTGCGGCGGTGATTGCGGTCGTGTCGATCGTTCAGGGGTTGCAGCACAAGATCTCGAACGATCTGGCGGACATCGGGTCGAACTTCATCGAAGTCTTTCCCGATCCGGGGGAGCAGCGGAATCCGTTTCTGCAGAAGATGCCGGACCTGACGACCGACGATGCGACGGCGGTTCGGCGGGGGACGACGTCGATTCGCGACTTCACGCCGATCTTCATCGCCAACGCGCAGACGAAGTTCGGCGATGCGAGGCATTCGGTGCAGTTGTACGCCGTGGGGCCGTCGTATCAGGAGATCGTCAATCACTGGGTCGAGCACGGGCGCTTCTTCACCGCGGTCGATGAAGAGCAGCGCAAGCGCGTGGCGACGATCGGGATCGATGCGGCGAAGGACCTGAACCTCGGCGACAACCCGATCGGGAAGCTCATCCAGGTCGACAACAACACCTTCACCATCGTCGGAGTGATGGAGAAGAAGGGCGGCTCGTTCGGCAACAATCAGGACGACATCATCCTCATCCCGTTCTCCACCGCCGCGGTCGTGTACGGCGGCGAGAACATGCGCAAGCTCGTGCTCGCGTTTCAGATGGAAGAAGGCGCGGACATCGAGCTGGCCAAAGAGCAGGTGCGCGACGTGTTACGCGCCCGGCACCGCCTGAAGAAAGAAGACAAGGACGACTTCCGCATCCTCGCGCAGGAGGAGATTCTGAAGACCACCTCGAGCATCCTCGGCGGCGTGTCGATGGTCATGGGCGGCGTGGTCGGGATCGCGCTGCTGGTCGGCGGGATCGGGATCATGAACATCATGCTCGTGTCCGTCACGGAGCGGACGCGGGAGATCGGCATCCGCAAGTCTCTCGGCGCGCGCCGCGGAGACATCCTGTTGCAGTTCCTCATCGAGGCGGTGTCGCTGTCCGGCCTGGGCGGCCTGGTCGGCGTCCTCGGCGGCATTCTCCTGGCGAACGCCACACGCTTCGTCATCGGCCGCTGGACGGACCTTCCGCCCGTGCACACGCCCATTTTCGCCATCGCCGGCGCGTTCATCTTCTGCGCGGTCATCGGCATCATCTTCGGCATCTATCCGGCCGCCAAAGCTTCCAAACTCGATCCCATCGAAGCGCTGCGGTACGAGTAGCCGTTACGACCTTGGCACGCCCCACGAAATGTTCCTCCTCGGACAGGTGGTTACATCGCACGTGCTCACCCGAAAAACTGGTCTCCTGATCGCCCTGGTTGTGACTCTGGCCTCTACGGTTCAGGCCGCGGAGCGCTTGCCCCTCTCCGACGTCCGCAAGGGCATGAAGGGCTACGGCCTGACGGTCTTCGAGGGAACGAAGATCGAGAAGTTCGACGTCGAGATCCTCGGCGTCCTGCACAACATCGGGCCGGGACAGAACCTCATCCTTGGGCAGGTGGACTCACCGGCGGTCAAGCGCGGCGGCATCATCGCCGGCATGAGCGGTTCGCCCGTGTTCGTCGACGGCAAGGTCATCGGCGCGCTTGCGTACGCATGGCAGTTCGCGAAGGAGCCGATCGCGGGGATCACGCCGATCGAGGAGATGCTGAAGATCTCGCAGGTCGTGCGTCCCGCCGGGGCGTTGCCCGCGGGCGCGACGCCGCGCATGAGCGGCACGGAGCTGCTGCAGGCGATCGCGAATCGCAAGCCCGAAGAGGCGTTCGACAAGCTCGTGAACGGCATGAGCGCGCAACCGGTGAACACGCTCAGCGGCGCGACGCGGATCACGATGCCGATGTCGATGTCCAGCTTCGCTCCCGAGACCGTGCAGCGTTTCTCGCCGTACTTCGAGCGACTCGGCTTCCAGGCCGTTCCCGCCGGCGCGACGTCGACTTCGACGACCAACGACGCGAAGACGACCTTTGCGCCTGGCGATCCCGTCGGCGCGGTGCTTCTCACCGGAGACTTCAACGTCGCCGCGACCGGCACGGTCACGTACGTGGACGGCGAGCACGTCTACGCATTTGGTCATCCGTTCCTCGACATGGGCGAGATCAACTTCCCGATGGCGACGTCGGAAGTGGTCGGAATCATGCCCAGCCTCGCGAGCTCGTTCAAGTTCTCCAACACCGGCAACATCGTCGGCGTGCTTCGTCAGGACCGCGCCGCCGGCATCATGGGTGTCCTCGGCGCGAAAGCGGACATGATCCCGGTCGAGGTGATCCTCAACGGCGCCGGTCCCGCACAGACGTATCGCGTGAACGTCGTGCGTCACTCGTATCTCTCGCCGCTCATGCTGGCGATGGTCACGGACTCGATCGTCTCGAACGCGCAGCGCGCGGCGGGCGAGCGGACCGTGCTCATGGAGTCGGAGATCAAGCTGAAGGGCTTCGAGCCCGTGCGCATCCGCGAAGGCTTCGCGGGACAGCAGGCGCGCCAGGCCATTCCGCAGTACCTCGCGCTCGTCGCCGGTTACGTGATGTCGAACGAATTCCGCGACGCCGAGATCGAGAGCGTGAAGATCCATCTCCGTCACGACGACGACCTCCGCATCGCGAAGCTGATGGAAGCGTCGCTGGTGATGCCGGAGAACGGCCGCGTCTCGCCCGGCGACACGGTGAAAGTGCGCACGGTGCTCAAGCCGTTCCGGGGCGAGGCATTCGTCGAGACGTTCGACATCCGCATCCCCGACGAGCAATCCGTCGGCGCGGCGTATCTCCTCGTCGGCAGCGGCTCGGTGATGAACGCGATCGACTTCACGCTCGTGCCTCCGGATCCGCGCACGCTCGAACAGGTCCTCGGCGTCCTGCAGCGTCTCCGCCCCGCGACCGATCTCACGGTCGGTCTCTACTCGACGGGTGAGGGCGCGGTGACGTCCGGTGTCTACCTGCCGAACCTCCCGCCGTCGATGCGCGCGGTAGTTGTTGCAGATACGTCGAACGGAGCGCAGGCCGCGGTGAAGTACCATCCGGCCGGGCAATCCGCCCGCCCGCTCGGCTACATCGTCGATGGCGCGCTGAAGATCGACATCGACGTGCAGCCCGCGTTGTAGAAGTGCTGGGCACTCAGCACCCAGCACTCAATCACCCTGAAAGGACATTCATGCGCCGGTCACTTTCCCTGATCTCGGCTCTTCTCATCACAACGCACGCGTTCGCCGTCGCGCCGCAGTTCTGGCGCGTCCAGAACGCCGAAGACTTTCTGGCCGGCGAGCTGGAAGGCTTCGCGGTCACGTCGCGCGGCGAATTGCGCGTCGCTCCGGCGATGCGCAAGGTCGCGTCGTTCACCGATCCCTTCGTCCTCTCGCAGGCCGAGGGCGCGAACGGCGATCGTTACTTCGGCACAGGCAACGAGGGCAAGGTCTATCGCCTGCGCGGCAACGACCTCAAGCTGGTCTTCACCGCGCCCGAGCCGGAGATCTACGCGGTCGCGTTCAGAGACGGCGCGCTCTTCGCCGGCAGCTCGCCGAACGGGAAGGTCTATCGCGTCGATCCGGAGAGCGGCAAGCACACCGTCTTCTTCGATCCGCAGCAGGCTTATATCTGGGCGCTCGAGCTTCTCGACGGCGGCGACTTGGCGGTTGCCACGGGCGTCGAAGGGAAACTCTTCCGCGTCGACGCGAAGGGACAGGGGAAGGTGCTCTACGACGCACCGGACACGCACATTCGCTCGCTCGCGAAACGGAAAGACGGCTCGCTCCTCGCGGGCGCGTCGGGCAAGGGCCGCATCTACGCCATCGCGCGCGACGGCAACGCGCACGCGTTGTTCGATTCTTCGCTGAACGAGATCGCGTCGGTGTACGTCGATCCGAGCGGCACGGGTTGGGCCGCGGGCGTCAGCAATGTTCTGCCGTCGAGCGCACCTGCGAAGTCGCAGCAGCAGAAGGCCAACCAGCAACAGCAACAACAGCAGCAGCAACAGCAGACCGAACCGAAGAAGGAAGGCGAGCCCTCCGCCACCGCGGACGTCGAGGTCACGTTCTCGTTCGACGACAGCGCGGCTACGGCCGCCGCGCAGAGCGGGTCGTCCGAGGTTTATCGGATCGATGCGGATGGATTCGTGGAGATCGCGCGCAAGTTCGAGCGCGAAATGGTCTACGCCATCAACGGCGGTGACAACGGCGGTGTGCGCCTCGCGACCGGGCCGAACGGCCGCATCTACGAATTGCGCGCCGGCGAGCTCTCGCTCCTCGGCGCCGTGCCGGAGAAGCAGATCGTCTCCATCGCCGGCAACGTGATCACCACGACCAACACCGGCGCGGTGTATCGCATCGAATCGCGTCCGTCCGCGAACCCGGAGTTCCGCAGCGCGGCGAAAGACGTCGAGCGCTTCTCGCGCTTCGGCCAGTACCGCATCGAGGGGAACAACCTCGACGCGGGCAGTGTCGCCATCTCCTTCCGCAGCGGCAACACGCGCACGCCCGACGCGACCTGGAGCGCGTGGACGATGCCTCAGACCGCGCTGGAGGGAAACATCGGCGCGCCCGCCGCGCAGTACCTTCAGTGGAAAGTGACGATGCAGAAGGCGGGGCAGGGCGCGGCGATCGACGGCGTCTCCATCGCGTTCATCAACCGCAACGTCGCGCCGGAAATCGAAGGCATCGTCGTGCAGGACCCCGCGGTCGTGTACATCACCACTGCGTATCCGTCCGCGCCGCAGGTCGTCGAGGCGACGAACCCCGACGAGTACGGCATGTTCACGAGCCTCGACTCGCCGCGCGAGCGCACCTCCGCGGAGCAGGGCAAGCGGATGTTCCGCAAGGGATTCCGCACCGTGTCGTGGCGCGCGTCCGACGACAACGGCGACCATCTCCGCTACACGCTCTCGTTCCGCCAAAAGGGGAGCGACAAGTGGCTGCGCCTGCGCGAGAACATGGACGAGACTCAGCTCAACTTCGATACCTCGCAACTTCCCGACGGGCGCTACGAGCTCCGTCTCTCCGCGAGCGATGACCTCGACAATCCCGAAATGGCGCTTACGGACGTGAAGGACGGCGTGGAGTTCCAGGTCGACAACGGCGCGCCGAAAATCGCGGTCTCGCGCAACGGCGGCGACGTGACCGTGCACATCACCGACGATCTCTCTCCGGTCGGCAAGGTCGAGTACTCGATCGACGCGGACAAATGGATCCGCCTCACGCCGGTGGACGGCATCGCGGATTCGCGCGACGAGACCTTCCGCCTCGAAAACGGCACGGTCGACGGCAAGTTCGTGATCGTGCGCGCGACGGACGCGTTCTACAACGTGTCCACGGCCTCGGTGCGGTGACGTAGCGGAGCGCTGGCGTCCTCGCCGGCTGATGTGGCGGCGTCCCGCGCCGCCACCCGGGCGGGCGGCGCGGGACGCCGCCCGGTCAGCCGCCGAGGACGGCGGCGCTCCCCTATGTGATAATCGCCAATCGTGAGTCGTCGGCTTCTTTCAGTACTTGCGATCCTCCTTCTGTCCGTCGCCTGTGATCGCGAGAAGCCGGCGGCGGAGACGCAGCCGGTCGTCGCCGTCGACGACGGGCGCCCGCAGGATGGCGGCACTCTCGTCCGCCGCTTCGAATCCGATATCGTCACCGTCAATCCGATCGTCGCCTCGACGATCTACGATCGCTGGCTCGCCGAATATCTCTTCACGCCGCTCATCTATCTCGATCAGGACCTGCAGCCCATGCCGGGGCTCGCCGAGTCGTGGGACGTCGAGGAAGACGGCAAGCTCTATCGCTTCGAGCTGAATGAAAAGGCGACGTTCTCCGACGGCACGCCCGTGCGCGCGAGCGACGTTCTGTTCACGCTGCAGAAGATCGTCGATCCGAAATCGGAGGCCGTGCAGGTCGTCGGCGCGTTCGAATACCTCGATCTGACGCGCACGAAAGTCATCGACGACCACACCATCGAGATCGCGTTTCGAGAGCCGCTCGCGTCCCAGATGATTCGCTTCAACGACATCAACGTCCTTCCGGAGCACGTCTACTCGAAGGGAAACTTCCGCACGGACTTCAACGATCGCGCGGTGGGCAGCGGGCCATACGTGCTCGCGAAGCGCGATGCGGGGAACGAGATCGTCATCGAGCGCCGGAAGGACTACTGGGGCGCGAAGCCGCCGCTGCAGACCGTGGTCTTCAAAGTGATCGTCGATCACTCGACGGCCTGGAACGCGATCCGCCGGGGCGACATCGACGAGACGCGTATCGCCTCGGACGTCTGGTTGCGCGAGCGCAATAATCCGACGCTCACGAAGTCGATCGACTTCAAGCGCTTCTACACCCTCAGCTACAACTTCCTCGCCTGGAACGGACGTCATCCGCTCCTGGGCGACAAGCGCGTGCGCAAGGCGCTGGCGATGTGCGTTCCGATCGACGCCGTGGTCCAGCAGCTCTATCACGGCACTGCGCGGGCGATGACGGGTCCATTCACGCCGGACGACTACGCGTACAACCCGACCGTGCCCGCCATCCGCTACGACCCCGAAGGCGCGACGCAGATGTTCGCAAGCGCGGGTTGGAAAGACTCGAACGGCGACGGCGTGCTCGACAAAGGCGGCAAGCCGTTCAAGCTCGAGCTGATGGTCCTGAGCGGCTCGGGGACGACGGTTCAGTTCGCGCAGATGGTGCAGGGCGAGATGAAGAAGGTCGGCGTGGACCTCGAGCTAACGACGCTCGATCCTGCGATCGCCATCCAGCGAATCCTCAGCGGCAACTACCAGTCCGCGTACCTCGGCTTCGATCTCGACAACGATCCCGATCCGTTCAACATCCTCCACTCTTCGCAGTTCCCGCCGCGCGGGCAGAACTTCGCGTACTACAGCAACCCCGAGGTCGATCGGCTGATCGAGACCGCGCGGCATGAGATGGATCGTTCGAAGCGGAAGGAGATGTACTGGCGCATCCACGAGATCGTGTCGGACGACCAACCGTACACCTGGACCATTCAGGTCTCGTCGAAGTGGGGAATCAACAAGCGCGTGCGCGGCGCGGAGCTGAGCCGCGGGTATGGTCTGGTGCGCTGGTATCCGGGCGTGCTGGGATGGTGGATCCCGCGCGACCAGCGCGTGCACGACCGGCCGGCGCCGCGTCCGTGACGCGCTCCTGACGGCGCGTATGACCAGCTACCTCGTTCGTCGGTTCCTCTACGCGATCCTCACGTTCCTCGGCATCACCGTCGCGACCTTCGCGCTGATCCATAGCGTTCCCGGCGATCCGATCGATTTCTACATCGGCCGCGGCGGAATCAAGTCGATCCCGCCGGAGACGATCGCGCGGATGCGCGCGGAGTTCCACCTCGACAAGCCCCTGCCCGAACAGTATCTGTACTGGCTGCGCGGCGTCGTCACGTTCGACTTCGGATATTCGATCGTCGATCGGCGTCCCGTGCGTACGGTGGTAGTGGAGAAGCTGCCGGCGACGTTTCAACTGAACCTGATCGCCTTTCTGATCGCTGCGACGCTCGGCGTCCCGATCGGGCTCTGGAGCGCTTCGCGCTCGGGGCGCCTCACGGAGCGCGCCTCTGCGGTCGGATTCTTTCTGCTCTATTCGCTGCCGAGCTTCTGGGTCGCGCTGATGCTCATCCAGTTGTTCTCGGTGCGCTTCCACCTGCTGCCACTGTTCGGGATGGTTTCCGATCAGCACGACTCGATGAGCGGCGGCGCGCGTTTGCTGGACCGCCTTCAGCACCTCGTCCTGCCGACGCTAACGCTGACATACGCGCAGCTCGCGATCTTCGCGCGCTTTTCGAAGTCGGCCGTGACGGAAGTCATTCGCCAGGACTTCATCACCGCCGCGCGTGCGAAGGGAGCAGGCAAAGTCGCGGTGATATGGCGTCACGCGTTCCGCAACGCGCTCATCCCGATGATCACGCTCCTCGGGCTGACGATTCCGTATCTGCTCTCGGGGAGCGTGATCGTCGAGAAGATCTTTCAGTGGGACGGCATCGGCCTGCTGTACTACGACTCGATCCTCGCGCGTGATTACCCGGTGGTGATGGCGCTGACGGTCGTCACGGCCGTGATCACACTGCTCGCCAGCGTGCTCGCCGATGTGCTCTACGCATTCGCCGATCCGCGAGTGCGGCTGGGGGAGAGCCAACAATGAAGGGCGAGTCGATGTGGGGACTCACCTGGCGGCGCTTCCGCCGCAGCAAGCTGGCGACGGCCGCGCTGATTTACGTGTTGTTCATGGCGGCCGTGGCGTTGTTCGCGCCGCTCATCGCGAATCGGAAGCCGCTCGTGCAGCGAACGCCGGAAGGACTGCGCTTCCCCGCGTTCGCGGACTACGTGATCGGCGATCCGGACATGGAGACGCCCATCGCGGGGACGTCCGCGCTTCGCGCGCCGGTGCCGTACTCGCCGAACACGGTCGATCTCATGCAGCGGCTCCAACGTCCGGGGAGCGGTCATCTCCTCGGCACCGACGATCTCGGGCGCGACATCCTGTCGCGGATGATTCACGGCGCGCGCGTGTCGCTCACGGTCGGTTTCTTCGCTACCGCGATCGCGCTCGTTATCGGCTCGCTCTTCGGCGCGCTCGCGGGCTACTACGGCGGCTCGGCGGACTGGATCGTGTCGCGTGTCATCGAGATCGTGCTCTGTTTCCCGTTCCTCTTCCTCGTGCTCGGGATCGTCGCGCTGTTCAAGCCGTCGATGTACACGCTCATGATCGCTCTCGGCCTGACGTCGTGGACGAGCGAGGCGCGTTACGTTCGGGGCGAGTTCCTGCGCATCCGCGATCTCGAGTTCGCGCAGGCCGCGCGCGCGAGCGGCGCACGCGACGCACGGATCATCTTCCGCCACCTCCTGCCAAACGCGCTCGCGCCGCTGATCGTCTCCGCGAGCTTCGGCGTGGCGGTGGCGATCCTCACGGAGTCCGCGCTTTCGTTCCTCGGCCTCGGCGTGCCGCTGCCGACGGCGTCGTGGGGAAGCATGCTCTCGCAGGCGTACGAGCACATCGAGTACGCGTGGTGGCTGATTCTGTTCCCCGGACTTGCGATCTTCTCGACGGTGGCGTCGTTCAACCTGATCGGGGAGAGGTTCCGCGAGGCACTCGATCCGCGGTCGTCTTAGTTTATCCCGCGCGTAGACGCGGGATCTCCGCGTGCACCGGCAGCGCATGTGGTCAACTTCGCGGCGGGACAACCGGAGATCCCGCGTCTACGCGCGGGATAAACTAAAAAAACTCAAGTCACCACGGGCAGCCGCGCCCGCAAAGCCTCGAGCACCGGTGGAGGAACGAGATGCGCGATGTCGCCGCCGAGGCGGAAGACTTCCTTGACGAGGCGCGAGGAGACGAACGTGAACTCGACGGCGGGCAGCATGAAGATCGTCTCCGCGCCGTCGTACAGCTCGCGGTTCATCAGCGCCATCTGCAGTTCGTACTCGTAGTCGGAGACTGCGCGGATACCGCGCACGACGACGCTCGCGTCGACGCGGCGCATGAAATCGACGAGCAGTCCGGAGAACGAGTGCACTTCCACACCCGGGATGTCGCGCGTGCAGCGCGTGAGCAGCTCCATGCGCTCGGGGACCGTGAAGACGGGCGACTTTCCCTCGTTCTCGAGGACCGAGACCAGCATCCGGTCGAACAGGCGCGACGAACGGCGGATGATGTCGAGATGGCCGTTCGTCATGGGATCGAACGAGCCGGGATACACGGCGATGCGCATGATGCGGGGGAGGATAGCAGAAGACGCGTTGGTCAATGTCTTGACGATCAAGCTCGATGAACTTACACTGTGTGCATTCGAGTCACGATCGCTAAATGGGAGGGTGTGAATGCGGCAGACGATCAAGGTGAAGCGCTCGAACCCGGCGCCCGCGCCCGGAACACGGGGGCGGTTGCTCTCCACGCTGCTCACGTACCTGCCTGGCGCGTGGATCGAACCAAAGAACAATGAGCTGATCACGCTCTACCGCCTCCGCTACAAGATGGCGATGGAGGAGCAGAAGTACGACACGGCGATGATCTTCCTCAACAAGATCCTCGAGCTCGAGCCGATGAACCTCGACGCGAAGTTGTGCAAGGGCGAGATCTACCATCGCTGCCTCGGCGACTACCCGAGCGCGATCGAGCAGTACAACAAAGTGATCCGCCTCTCGTCCGACGGTCAGGACGAGAAGGTCAACACGCGCGCCCGCGCGGCGATGAGCGAGATCATGGAGATGCTGTCTTAATCGGTCAGCGGTCCCGCTCCATCACGAAGTCCAGCGCGAACTCCAGCGCTTCCTTCGCGGGCGAGTCCGCGAACGGCACCAGCGCGACGCGCGCGCGGTTCGCGTAGTCGCGTGCGAACTCCCGAGTCTTCTCCAGAGTGTCGTAGCGGTTCACGATGTCGAGGATCTCGGAAGGGTCGATGCCGTCGAACGACCGGTTCGTCGCGACGCGGGTGATGATGTCGCGCTCGCGCGGCGTCGCGCGCGGCATGGCGAGGATCAGTGGAAGCGTGACCTTGCCTTCCTTCAGATCCGACAGTGCCGGCTTGCCGAGGACTTCCGTGCTCGAGGTGAAGTCGAGCAGGTCGTCGATGAGCTGGAAGCAGACGCCGAGGTTGAAGCCGTAGGTGTGCAGCGCGGCAGCGCTCGCCTCGGGGAGGTCCGTGAAGTATCCGGGGATGCGGCACGTCGCGCCGAAGAGCGCGGCGGTCTTGCGGCCCACGATGTCGAAGTAGTCGTCGACCTCGAGATCGGTGCGGCCGTTGTGTTCCGTGCCGAGGATCTCGCCTTCGATCATCTTGATCGTGGCGTCCGACAACAACCGCAGGATCTCCAGGTTCCCCTCGGCCAGAGCCATGGCCATCGAGTGCATGAAGATGTAGTCGCCGACCAGCACGGTCAGGTTGTTCCCCCAGCCGTAGTTGACCGAGGTGCGGCCGCGGCGGACGTCCGCCTCGTCGATGATGTCGTCGTGGATCAACGTGGCCGTGTGGATGAACTCAACCACTGCCGCGTAGACGACGTCGCGGTAGCCGTCGTACTTCAGCATCCGTGACACGAGGAGCAGCAGCGCAGGACGGAGACGCTTCCCGCCGCCGCCCAGGATGTGTTTCCCGACGTCCTCGATGGTCGTGATCTTGGAGCGGAAGTTACGGCGGAGCTCCTCTTCCACCAGCTCCAGCTTCGGCGCGATGAGGTCGAGAAGACGCTCCGCGTAAGCGGTCTGTCCGTTGAGGGTGCGAGGAGCGGTCACGGCGCGAAGGATAGTCGATAGAACGGCACGCGCTCAACCGCGGTAGTTCGTGAACTGCAGCGGGATGCCGTAATCATTCGCCTTCACGAGCGCAATGGCGCGCTGGAGGTCGTCCTTGGTGCGGCCGACGACCCGGACCTGATCGGACTGAATCGACGCCTGGACCTTGAGCTTTGCGTCCTTGATCGTACGGACGATCGCCTTCGCCTTGTCGCTCTCGATTCCCTGGACGATCTTCGCTTTCTGACGGATGGTGCCCATCTGCGCGTCCTCGAGCTTTCCGTACTCGAGGGCCTTCAGGGAGACCTGCCGCTTGACCAGCTTCGACTCGAGGATGTCCTTCACGCTGCGGAGCTTCCCCTCGTCGTCGCTGTTGAGAACGATCTCTTCGCCCGTGAGCTCGATCGAGCTCTTGCTGCCCTTGAAGTCGAAACGCTGGGCCAGTTCCTTCTGCGCCTGCTGGATGGCGTTCGCGACTTCCTGCATCTCCGTCTTCGACACGATGTCGAAGGAAAACTCCTGCGCCATGGATCTCCTCGATTTTAGTCTGCCCGGATGACCTGGATCCCCGCGGGCGGCGCGAACGTGAACGTATCGGCCGTCGCGGCGCGGCGATGATATCCCGAGAACGAAAAGGACGTCTGGTTGCCGTCGCGATCGGTGTAATCGATCCGCTGGATGAGATGCGTCGACGGCGCGATGGTCACCGTGACGCCGCGGATGATGGAGCTCTTGTCGCGCGGCTGGAGCGTCGTGACCACGTTTCCACCGCGGGTCTGCTGCTTGACGACGAAAACGCGCTCGCGCGCGACCGGATCTCCGAGGAGAAGGAAGGGGAGCTCGCGGCGTCGCGCGTCGGTGACGCGGCCGGTTGTGACCTGCTTGTCGCCGGGGACGTAGAACCACGAATTCGTTCCGTCGAACACGAACAGCTTCTGCTCGGGCGAGGTGTAGCTCCAGCGCATGCGCGGCAAGGTCCCGAAAACGACGCTGCCGTTCTCGACCTGGCTGGTCTTGAAGCCTTTGGCGGTGAAGCGATGGGTGAAGCTCGCCTCCATGCCCGACATTGCAGCGGCAGCGCGGTCGAGCTCTGTGGGTGCGGCGTTGAGTGTGATTGCGACGAACGCGACCGCGGACAGGATGAGTATGCGTTTCAAGTGGTTTGACCTCCGGATCGTTACTCGTTGCTCGTTGCTAGTGCTTGGCGGTCCGAGCAACGAGCAACGAGTCACGAGTAACGCGTTCAGCAACGACCGCGCCGAGAGCGTTACAGCTTCTCGACTTCGATACTGGCGATCGCCGAGTTCACAACAAAGATGCGGTCGTTTCTGCTCCGGTCGTCCGGGAAGAGGAAAAAGCCGTTGCGCTCGGGGTTGTAGTGCGCGGCGCCGCGGATGACTTCGCCATCGTTGAACTCCACGGCGATGCGCATGCCGCTGGCGGGCTCGAGCGAATCGTCGTCGGGATCGGTGCGGGGGAAAAACACAGCCTTCAGCTCGGCGAACGGTACTTCGGCCGGCTCCCCGTCATCGTCGCGCGCCACGAGCACCTCGCGGTTCGGATCGATCGGCTCCAGCTCGGCGCGCTCCGTGCGGCCGTCGCGATAACGGAGAACCACTTTCTCAGGCATTCTCAGAACAGTTCCAGACCCCACAAGTCGTGAATGTGGATGATACCTTCCACGCGCTGCCGCTCGTCCACGATGAACAGGGACGTGATCTTGCGTTCCTCCATGATCTGCAACGCGGCCGACGCGAGCTCGCTCGCGGCGATGGTCACGGGGTTCGTCCTCATCGACTCGCCGGCGGTCTTGCGAACGATCTGCTCGTCGCGCTCGAGGAGCCGGCGAAGATCGCCGTCGGAGATCACGCCGCGCATTTCGTTGTCGTCACTGACGACGGCGGCGATGCCGAAACCCTTCTTCGACATCTCGTAGATGACCTCGTGCATCACCGTCGATTCCCGTACGAGCGGCACCGCGTCGCCCTTGTGCATGAGGTCTTTCACGCGGAGGAAGCGCTTGCCGAGCTTTCCGCCCGGATGGAGGAACGAGAAGTCTTCTTCTTTGAAGCCCTTGCGGACGAGCAGCGCCATCGCGAGCGCGTCGCCCAAGGCGAGCGTCGCGGTCGTCGATGCCGTCGGCGCGAGTCCGAGGGGACACGCTTCCTGCGAGATCGCGGCGTTGAGGTGATGATCAGCGCCACGCGCGAGTGTCGACGCCGGATTGCCGGTGATCGCGATGATCTCCGCACCCACGCGCTTGATCGACGGAAGCAGCCGGATCAGCTCCTCGGTCTCGCCGGAGTTCGAGATCGCAACGACGACGTCGCCTCTCACGAGCATCCCCATGTCGCCGTGAATGGCCTCGGTGGGATGCATGAAGAACGACGGCGTGCCGGTCGAGGCGAGGGTCGCGCTGACTTTCTTGCAGATGATGCCGGACTTGCCGACGCCCATCGTGACCACGCGGCCGTTGCAGGTGGCGATGGTCTCGACCGCGGCCACGAAGGACTGGTCGAGGTGCTGGATGACGCCGAGGATGGCTGCCGCTTCGACTTCGAGAACGCGTTTTGCTTCGGTGATGGCTGGATGCTCGCCATCCGTCTTCTCCGAGTGGAGGGCGGGCTGCGTCATAGCGGCGGATGGTATCGCATAACGTGGGGTGGGCTTTAGCCCGCCCATTCGCCAACGACCTTTCGCCCCGCGCCGTATCAGACCCGGTATGCGACCCCTCGGAATCCCCGCTCTCTTCCTCATTACCGCGACCGCGTTCGCGGATCCATTCGAAACACCGATCCAGCTCGATCAGACGAGCGCGGCAGATGTCGAGGTGACGGCCACGGCCGAAGGTCCGCTCCCGATCTGGATCGACGACACCGGCGAGATGAGAGCAAACGGACGCTTCGTCACCGCTGCCGCGGTCCGCGGAGCAGTGGCGTCGTTCGGCGACTACGCGCTCGTCGTCTGGACCCAGGCCGACGGCGCGGTGATGGCGAAGCGTGTGCGACCGGATGGCGTGACCGCCGGTCTCGTACGACGCATCGGCTCGAATGCGACTGGTCCCGTTGCGATCGCGGCGGCGAGCGACCGCTACTTCGTGACGTGGGGCGGCACGCTCGGCGAGGTCTACGCCGCGATCGTCAGCGACGTGGGAAATCCGCTCGTACCGGCCATGCCGGTCACGACGCAGTCGCCGTCGCAGTCGCCGTCAGGGATCGACGAGATCGCCGCGTCCGCGAGCGAGAACGGCTTCGCGGCCGTGTGGCACCTGTGGTCGGAGAGGAAGGTATTCGCGATCACCGTCGCGGAGAGTGGCGTGCCTGCGTCGATGACGCCACTTCTCGTCTCGGATGACGGTCTGTTCCCGGACATCACGTCGAACGGCGACAGCTTCTTCACGGCCTGGATGGACGGAAACGGATTGCTCCGCGCACGGACGCTGACGGTCGAGCGCGAGCTCGGGCGCGTGCGCTCGCTTGGCGTGGGGCAGGCGCCGCGGATTTCCTGGGATGGTTTCGCGTACATCGTTGCGTTCGCGCGGGTAGTTCATCCACGGCCCGGCTTCGCGTTTCCCGTGCTGTTCGTCACGCGCGTCAACGCCTACGGCGGCGTCATCGAAACGCTCGCGCAGGCAGCTGCGCTCCTGCCGCGAACGTGGGACGTCGACGCGGGCAGCGGACGCGTCCATCTGGTCGTTTCTTCCAACGAGGTCACGCTTCGATCCGCGACGATGCGCGAGCCACGCCCACGAATGCGGGTCCTGCGGTATTAGGACTGCTGCCGCGCGATCCGCTCCTGTGGCAGGAGTGAGTGATACACCATCGATGTGACGGTCACCGGCACGTTCGCTTCCGCCGCGAGTCGCACGATCGCGCCGAGCTGTGCGTCGAGCTCGGAGGGCTTGCCTTCCATGACGTCGCGCTGCAGCGAAGAGGTGGACGCGGGAGCAAGAGCGTCGTAGCGCTGCCAGGTCTTCTCGATTGCGCCGTCGCCGAGGTCGATGCCGCGGGCTTTGGCGAGGGCGACGACTTCGCGGAGCGATTCGGTGACGATGGCGCGAATCTCGGGCATCGTGCGCCAGACGCCGATCGGCACGCGGGTGAGCGCGCCGATGCCGCTCATCGTGGCGATGAAGAGGAACTTCGTCCACATGCTGCGATGGATGTCCGGCGGGACCTCGGCGTTGACCTGGGCTCGGGCAAACGCTTCTCGTAATCGTTCGACGCGCGCGGTACGGGCGTTGTCGAGCTCACCGAACATGACCATGGGCTCGGCCGCCGCGTGGCGGATGTGGCCGGGCGCGACGATGAAGCTGACGAGTGCGCAGAGGCCACCCACGACGTGTTCTCTGCCGACGATGGGCTCGAGGACATCGGGCGCGTCGATGCCGTTCTCCAGCGGGACGACGATCGTCTCCGCGCCGATCATCGGCTCGACGCTCTTCGCGGCCTCGGCGATCTGCCAGGCTTTGACCGCAAGCAGGATCGCGTCGACTTCGCCGACGGTGCGCGGATCGTCGGTGGCGTTCGGATGCTCGACGACGAAGTCGCCTTTGATGCTGTCGACGCGAAGGCCGCTCGTGCGAAGTGCGTCGAGGGTCGCGCCGCGGACGATGAAGGTCGTGTCGACGCCGGCCTGCGCGAGGCGCCCGCCGAAGTAGCCGCCGACTCCGCCGGCGCCGACCACCGCGATCTTCATTTGTCGCTCTTTTTCCACGCGCCGAGCTGGCGATGGGTCTTGATCCAGATGTCGTCGATCGCGCCGCCGTGGAGCATCTTCGCGATCCAGACGATCTGGCCGGCGTGGTTGGCGATGTGCGTGGCGACGCCGATGAGGTCTTCGAGCACGATCGAGTACATCTTCGGCTCGGGACTGGGAGCGTCGAGGCTCTCGGGCGTGAGTCCGTCGAAGGTGCGCTCGGCGCGCGCGACCATCTCCTCGAACATCGCCATCAGCTCATCCCTCGGGATCGATCGCCTCTCCGCGAACTCGGCGGCGCGGTCGCGCGCGTAGTCGATTCCGCCGACTTTGAAGTTGAGGAAGTGGTTGATCGATCCGGTGAGGTGCAAAAGGATGTTGCCGACCGAGTTCGATTCTTCGTTCGGCCGCCACCAGACCTGCTCGTCCGTGAGCGTCTCCACCGCCGCGCGAATCTGCGCCGGGAACACGCGTGTGATGCGAGAGCGAAGAGCGTTGAGTGCGATGTCGTTCATGCAGGTTGCGCTTTCAGCCGCCCACGGCGGCGGAGTATATGAGGGTTCGGCGGGTCGGCATTGCGCACATTTTCCTGTAGAATCCCGCCTCCCACGGCGCGAAAAAACACGGGCGCGATCCTTGCGTCCGCTGTACCCGAAAAACACCCAAATTCAACCTCAAAGGACCCTTGCATGAGCGAAATGGTGACTGCCACGAATCCGGCTCCAGTCCGCACGGCTGCGCATCCGGCCAGCCCGGCTTCGCATTCCAAGACCCTGCCCGTCGAACCGAAATCCGTGATCTGGAATCCGACCCCCGAGCAGCTCCGCGAGCTCGCGAATCAGATGCCGAATGCCCGCCAGACCGAGTTCGGCAACGTGAACGTAGCGACGCGCGTCGTGTCGCGCTCCAAGCTCTCCACCTTCATCGCCACCGATCGTCCCGAAGAGCACTCCGATCAGACCATCACCCGCGCCGAGTACGACCGCGTCGCGCAGCTTCAGAACGACTACATCCGCACGCGCGAAATGCTGGTCATCGAAGGCTTCATCGGCAACGACCCGCAGTTCCGCACCGCGGCGCGCCTCGTCATCGAGAAGGCCAACGCCAACATCGCGGCCATGCAGAACATCCTCTACTACCCGGCGACCGCGGACGAGCTCGCGCACTTCCAGCCGGAGGTCACGGTCATCTACACGCCGAACCTGCGGGCCGAGGGCTATCCGGACGAGCGGCTCATCGCCGTCGATCTCGAGAGCTCCATCACCCGCGTCTTCAACTCCGACTACTTCGGCGAGTCGAAGAAGGGCGGACTCCGGATGTGGAACAAGCTCGTGTACGAGCGCGGCGGCCTCGCGCTCCATTCGGGCTGCAAAGTGATTCCGGTGGGCGATACGAACCGCGTCGGACTGATCGTCGGCCTCTCCGGCACCGGCAAGACCACGACGACGTTCACGAAGCAGAACGAGTCCCAGCCGGTGCAGGATGACTTCTGCGCGCTCATGCCGGGCGGCAAGGTGTACGCGACCGAGAACGGCTGCTTCGCCAAGACCTTCGGCCTCAATCCGCACGACGAGCCGACGATCTACCACGCGTGCGCGTCGCCGCATGCGTATCTCGAGAACGTCTCGCAGACCGAGGACGGGAAGATCGACTACTTCGACACGTCGTACACGCCGAACGGCCGCGCGGTCATCCGCATGCAGGACATCGCCGGCGCGGCGGACGCTCGGGAGATCACGAAGGCGGACTTCCTCCTGATCCTCAACCGCAACGAGAACATCATCCCCGCCGTCGTGAAGCTCGAGGGACCGCTCGCCGCCGCGTACTTCATGCTCGGCGAGACGAAAGGGACGAGCGCGGGCGGTGCGTCGGAAGCCGGCAAGTCGCTGCGCGTTCCGGGAACGAATCCGTTTTTCCCGCTGCTGCACGCGTATCAGGGCAACCGTATGCTCGAGCTCATGAAGGACAGCCCGATGGAGGTCTACCTCATGAACACCGGCTCGATCGGCGGCGATGGGAAGGCCGAGGGCTCGAAGAAGGTGAAGATCCAGCACTCGTCCGCGGTCGTCAAGGCGATCGCCGAGGGCACGATTCAGTGGGAGAAGGATTCCGACTTCGGCTACCTCGTCGCCACCGCGGTGCCGGGCATCGACGATCCGGATTACCTGCAGCCGAAGAAGATGTACGAGCGGCAGGGGAGACTCGACGAGTACAACCAGCTCGTCGCGAAGTACAACAACGATCGCCGCGAGTACCTCCGCAAGTGGAAGGGGCTCAGCGAGGAGATCGTGAACGCGATCTGATTGCTCGTTGACTCGTGACTCGTTACTCGTTGCTAGTGACGCTCTAGCAACGAGTAACGAGAAACGGCCTACGTCTCCACGTGCAGGAACATGTACACCGCCGCCAGCGCGAAGAGGATGTTCGCGCTCCACGCCGATAACAACGGCGGCAGGTTTCCGACCTCGCCGAATTTCGTGAACAATCCGTACACCAGCCAGTAGACGATTCCCAGCACGAGCGCGAGTCCGATCCCGTACAGCGCGCCGCGTCGGCCCATGCGGAACGCGAACGGCATCGCGATGAGGGCCATGACGATGCTGATCGCCGGCCACGACGTCTTCGCGTACAGCTTCACCGACAGCTCGTCCGCGGCGTACCCCGACTCGCGCAACGTCCCGATGTATCTGCGAAGCTGCGCGTAGGTCATCTGATCCGGCGGCGTCACCTCGGTCGCGAAATCCTCGGGCGTTTCCGGATAGAACAGCGCAAGCGGCCGTGTGATCGGAGTGAACGTCGACTCGCCGTCGTCGCCGAACGATCGCATCCAGCCGTTCTCGAATGCCCACGCCTGGCCGTTCCACGTCGCGCTCGTCGCGTAGACGCGGCGGGTGAGGCGGAAGTCCGATGGGTGGAACTCGAACACCTGCACCTGCGTGAGCCGCTTCGCGTTCGCGTCGTAGGCGAGGAAGTTGATGATGTAGCGGCCCTTGCCGAGGTACCAGAGCTTCTGCTGCGTGCTCGTGACGACGGTCTTGCCCTCGATGCGCCGCTTGAATTGGGATGCGCGCTGGTTCGCGTACGGCAGGACGAAGTCGAGGATGAAGTACGCGAGGACCGTGATCATCGCAGCGACGAACACAATCGGCGCTGCGATCCGAAACAGCGACACGCCGGTCGACTTGATCGCCGTGACCTCGTTGTTCTTCGAGAGGATCCCGAACGTCACCAGCGTCGCGACGAGCACGGAGATCGGCAGCGTCCAGTTGAGAATATTGAAGATCTGGAAGCGGAAGTACCGCAGGATGGTGCTCGCGGAAGCGTTGTTCTGCTGTGCGTCGCGAGCCAACTCTGTGTACTCGCCAATGACGAACAGCGCAACGACCGACACGAGAACGAGGAGAAGCACCTTCGCGAACTCCCGCAGGACGTAGCGGTCGATGATGTTCGGAAACGTGATGTCGAGCTGGTTGAGCAGCGAGGAGCGCTCCTTGCTCGCTGCCGCCCGAATCCAGGAGCGCTGGCCGAAGAGACGGCGCAGCGCCACGACGGTTCGCGCGATCGGGCCACCGTCGGTGGGTTGCGCGGCGCCGGCATCCCGATTCGCGCGTATCAGGAGATAGATCCCGAAGGCGAGAAGGATCACGTTCGCGCCCCACATGCCGAGGAAGGGGGGAATCTTGCCGGCGCCAGCCAGTTGCTCGCCGTTGTTGAGCAGCACGTAGTAGAAAACGATGATCGCGATACTTAAAGAAAAACCTGAGCTTTTCCCGCCGCGTCGGTTCGTGATCCCGAGCGGCAATCCGACGATGCCGAAGACGACGCAGGCGAATGGGATCGCGAGCTTCTTGTGGATCTCGACGAGGGCGTAGTTCCGCGTCATGCGGTCGCTTGCGTATCGGCTGCGGCTGAGCATCCTTTCCTGGTTCACGAGCTGCCGCAGGTTCATTTCCTTGAAGGAACGCGGCACGCGGCCGATGTCCGTTGATCCGGCTCCCGAAGGAAGCAGTATCCGCTGTGTTGCGCTCTCGGTGCGGTCGTAGCGGTCGGGTTTCGACGGATCCCAGACGTGCGTCTCCGCGTCGAAGAGGTTCATCCAGATCTCGTTCTCAGGCCGCTGGAGCGCGATGTTCCCACGGTTGGCGATGATGGTCCGCTGCCCGGCGCCTTGCTGCGTCAGGCCGCCGACGGCTTCGTCGTCGTCCGGCGGAGCGGAGAGCCTTTGGGACATCTCCGCAGGCGTCATGGACGTCTGGTCGGAATTCTCGCCACGGTTGTCAGCGACGAAGACGCCTTTCCACTGGCCGGTCGCCGGGTCGACATCGTTCACGTAGATCATGAGGTTTTCGTACTCGTCGTAGAAAACCTTTGGCTTGACGACGCGCTCGGCGGAAGCGGCCGTGAGCTCGTTACGCAGCCGGACGAACTGCTGATTGCCGCTCGGCATCACGAAATTGATGAGGTAGAGGTTTACCAGGAACATCAAGAAGCTGAAGAGGAATACCGGCCAGTAGATCTTCCGCAGCGAGATGCCGAGCGCGCGCATCGCGACGATTTCCGAATCTGACGAAAGCCGGCCGACCGCGATCAGTATGCCGAACAGCAATGCCATCGGGAGCGTCAGGACGACGATGTTCGGGAGGGAGAAAAGGAGTAGCGCTCCAACAGCGGCGCCCGACAGCGATCTGCGGATGATGTCTCCGGCAAGGTCGAAGAGGAGCCTCATGAGGATCATCGACGTGTAGAAGACGAATCCGAGGACGGTGGGACCCAGGATCTCCTTCAGGACGTAGCGCGTGAGGATGCTCATGCCGGGGCGGATTATGGCGGGAAACGCGCCAGCCGAACGGTTTCCACAGAGTCTTATAAGATGGATTATGTTAAATCGCAGGGACCGAGATGTCGCCCCCGCTCATGGTATGGTTTTCGGCATTGGAGGAAGTACATGCGAAATGCGGTCCGTCATGGCGTCACTCTGGCACTATTTGCCACAAGTCTTTGCATCAGTGCCGGAGTTTCTGGGTCCGAGAGGTTGGATCATCTCGAATTCGCAGACCGCCTGAACCTCGCGCCCGTAACGTATCGTGCTCTGTCCACGCTCGACGTCGCTTCCCGCAAGGCGCTGTATCGGAAGCTGCCGGCTCCTCTTCAGGGCCAGCTCTGGATGACACACTTTAAGGAGTTTCTTCAGAGCCATCCCGAGCTGACCCTCACGCAACGATCGGTGCTCTATGAGGCTATTGGCTTGATCACGGCCCGACAGGAGTCGGACATGTTGGATGGGCCGATCAGTGAACTCAGACAGAGATCGCTCACGGCGTTCTCGACGGCCGATATTTCGATTTTCGGCACCCTGGGCCCCAATGTGCCCGTCGCTGCGACCGCAGATACTGATGCGGTTCTGGCCCGCCTTCGAAGCGCGTACCCCTCTGGAGTCTCGCTGATGATTCCGGAGTGCAACTGCAGTGCAAGCTCTAACTTCTGTGACACCGTCACGAATCCTTTTCCCGAATGTGAAAACACTGGATGTTCGCGATCCGACGTTGGATGCGGCTGGTTGTGGTTGCAGGCGTGTAACGGGATATGTGGTGGCTGGATCTGATCTTCGCAGCGGCTGGCCTCGCGCCAGCCGCTTTTTCTAGTCGACCTTGACGCGAATACCAACCACTACGCCGCCGCACTCCAAAGAACATCGCTGAGCACCGCGGCGGCGGTCGGCATCGAGCCGGCTCCGCGTCCGCTGAGCACGACCTCGCCGACCGCGCGTCCGCGGATCACCACCGCGTTCTGCTCGTCGACGACGCGCGCGAGCGGATGCGCGAGCGGTACGCGCCGCGGCTCGACGACCAGCGACACCCCTCCCGCGACTCGCGACGCCTCGGCCACCTGCCGCACAACACAGCCCTCCGCGCGCGCCCGCTCGATCTCTTCGGGCGTGACGCTCTGAATCCCGATCACGCTCGTGCGCCGCACCGGCTCGTCGAACGCGAGCTGCGCCAGGATGGCCAGCTTCTGCGCCGCATCCTCGCCATCGATGTCCAGCGACGGATCGGCCTCCGCGAATCCGGCCTCCTGCGCGCGCAGCACGGCATCCGCAAGGCCCAGCCCCTCGGCCATGCGGCACAGGACGTAGTTCGACGTGCCGTTGAGGATCCCGGCGATCGATTCGATCGAGTCGCCGGCCAGGCCGCGGCGGAGCGCGCCGATCACCGGCACGCCCCCGCAGACGCTGGCCTCGAATCCGATCTCGACGCCGCTCTGCGCGGCCGCGTCAAAAAGCTCACTCCCGTTCGCCGCGAGCAGAGCCTTGTTCGCTGTGACGACGTGCCGTCCACGAGCGATCGCCCGGCGGACGAACGTCCCCGCCGTGTGCACGCCGCCGACGACTTCGACGACGAGCTCGCAGTCCGAGTCGATGACGTCGAGCGCGCAGGTCGTCAGGAGGTCCCGGTCGACGCCGGGACGCTCCTTGCCGATGTCGCGCACGAGGATGCGTCCGATCTCGAGATCGACGCCGAAGCGAGCGCGGATGCGCCCGCGTTCGCGGTCGAGGAGCCGCACGAATCCTCCCCCGACCGTTCCACATCCGAGGAGCCCGATGCGTACGCGTCTCACGCGACACACTCCTCGGGCTGGACGCCTGCTCGGACAGGCGCGGTCCGCGCAAGCGCCTGCTCGAGATCGTCGATGAGATCCCGGACGTCCTCGAGGCCCGCGGCGAGACGAATCAGCGAATCACCGATGCCGACGTTGCGACGCACTTCCGGCTCCACGGAAGCGTGGGTCATTGTCGCGGGATGACAGAACAGACTCTTCACGCCGCCAAGAGACTCGGCGAGCGACCAGAGGTGCAGGCGGCGCGTGAAGGCGCGCGTTTCCTCGAGTGAAGCATCGAGCTCGAACGACACGATCGCGCCGAAACGAGTCATCTGCTTCCGGGCGATTGCGTGGCTCGGCTGATCGACGAGTCCTGGATAGTAGACGCGGCGGACGCGATCGTGCGCGATGAGATAACGCGTGAGCAGTTCGGCGTTCGAACAGTGCCTCTCGACGCGCAGGCCGAGGGTTTTGACGCCGCGCAGGATCAGGAAACAGTCCTGCGGCGCGGGAACGGCGCCGATGGCGTTCTGCAGGAATTGCAGTTCCTGGTAGAGACCCTCGTCGTTCGTGATCACTGCGCCGCCGATGACGTCGCTGTGACCATTGATGAACTTCGTGGTCGAGTGCACGACGACGTCCGCGCCGAGACTCAGCGGCTGCTGCAGAACCGGCGTGGCAAACGTATTGTCAACTACTGTGGTAACGCGATTGGCACGAGCGATGGCAGAACATCTGGCAATGTCGGTGACATGTAACAGCGGATTCGACGGCGTCTCCAGCCAGAGCAGCTTCGTGTTCGGCCGGATCGCCGCTTCGACGTTCGCCGGCGTCGTCGTGTCGACGAACGTGAACTCGATGCCGAAGCGCTGGAACACCTTCGTGAAGATGCGCCACGCGCCGCCGTAGAGGTCCTGCGTCGAGACGACGTGATCGCCGCGGCTGAGCAGCGAGAGCACGGCGTGGATAGCGGCCATGCCGCTCGCGAACGCCAGCCCGTAGCGCGCGTTCTCCAGCGCGGCGAGATTCTCCTCGAGCGCGCTGCGAGTCGGATTGCCGGTGCGCGCGTAGCAGTAGCCCTTGTTCAGACCAGGCTCGGTCTGACGGAAAGTCGAAGTCTGATGGATCGGGGTCGTGACGGCGCCGGTCGCGTCGTCGGCCGGCTGACCGGCATGAATTGCACGGGTATCGAAACGGTAGGCCATGATCGTCCTCCAAACGGCCAAAAAGTACGGTGCGTTAGCTGGTGAAGGGAAAGGTCGCGGAGGGCCCCGGGTCTACAAACGCGTAGTGGTTACGCGCTCGTGCCGGGGCAACGCATCATCATTCGGCCCAGGAGGAGGGCCGCGCCAGGAGGCGCGTCGATGATGTGCGAGCGAGTCATGTTGGGCGCGGAGGTTACTCGCGTGACGTTTCGTTTGTCAAATCCGTAGAAAAGAAGAGCGCAGGGCGCAGAGGGCAGAGCGCAGAAGAAAGAGACCGGTCGTCGGAGTCTTTCTTCTGCGCCCTGCGCGCCCTCTGCCCCCTGAATCTATGGCGACGATCGTTCTCGAGCGCGGACGCAAGGCGCTGCTCGACGACCTGAGACTGGACCGCGACATCACGAAACACGTCGCGACGCTGATCGTCTCCACCGTCGCCTTCGGCGCGATCTACGGCGCGGTTCTCGGCTCGTGGCACGGGGCGCGGCTGGCGACGTACGTCGCGATCAAGGTGCCGTTGCTGATGCTCTCGACGGCGCTGATCACCGCGCTGTTCAATTGGATCGTCGCCGCTCTCCTCGGCCTGCGCATGCGCATCGCGCAGACCTTCGCACTCACCCTCGTGCCACTCGCAATCGCGTCGATCGTCGCGGCGTCACTCGCACCGGTGGCGTGGTTTTTCACCCAAGCCCTCCCCGGCCCCTCGCCTGCTCAACAAACGCTGCACAACGTGCTCTACCTCGTGCACGTGGTGCTGATCGCGATGGGCGGCATCGCCGGGACGAGCACGTTGCGAAACGTGCTCGTCGAGGTCTGCGGCGGCGATGAGAAGCGCGCGCGCGCCGTTCGCCTGGCGTGGGTCGTCGTCTACGCGTTCGTCGGCGGCGAGATGGCGTGGGTGCTGCGGCCCTTCGTCGGCAGTGTCTTTCTTCCGGTCGTGTTTCTGCGCGACGACGCGCTGCACGGCAACGTCTACGAGTTCATCCTCACCGACATCCTTCCCCACCTCTGGAGGTCGTTATGAACATGTTCCGTTCCCTCGATCAACTGCTCCGCCGCCCGAACGACTCGGAAGGATTGAATCCGGTCGCGCTGCTGCTGGGCGCGATCCTCTGCTACGTGCTGTATGGCGTGGCCTCCGGTTTCTTTCAGGGCGGTTGGGGAATCGGCCTCGCGGTGATGAAAATCCCGCTGATCATCCTCGGCTCGATGGCGCTGTGCGTCCCGAGTCTGTACGTCTTCACCGCGCTCTCCGGCGCCGACTACACGCCGCGTTCCTTCGCCTCGGCGATCGCGGGATTCTGCGGCGTGGCCGGACTGCTCCTGCTCGCGCTGATGCCGGTGATCTGGCTGTTCTCCGTCAGCACGATCTCGCTCGCGTTTGTGGTTTGGCTGCACATCACGGTGTGGCTCGTCACCCTCTTCTTCGCGCACCGTTTCCTCGCGCGAACGGCGCCCGGCGCGCGCGGTGCGATCGGCGTATGGCTGTTCCTGCTCTTCTTCGTCTCGCTGCAGATGACGACGTACGTGCGGCCGGTGCTCTGGCGCCGCGCAGACGAACCGCTCTTCGCGACTGAGAAGAAGTCGTTCTTCGGTCATCTCGACGAAGTGGCGCGCTGGAGAATCAACCCGACTCCCACTACCGACGCGTCTCGATGACTACGAAGACTTCTCGAGGAACTTCTGGACCTGCGCGACGAGGCTCATCGGATTGCCGGTCTTCTTGATGTAGCCGACGGCGTTGGAGCGTTCGACCAGCGACTGCAGGTCTTCCTCGCTTCGCGCGGAGTGCAGCACGATCGGGATCTCGCGAAGGAAGTCGAAGAGCTCGGTCATCTCGAGGACGTGCTCGCCGGTGAGCGCGGGCATCTCGATGTCGAGAAGCACGAGATCTGGTTTCTCGCGCTGCACGAGCTGCGGAAGGCGGAGCGGGGATTCGGAAGTAATGACATGGAAGCCCGCGGCGCTGAGAAGACGCCGCACGGCGCCGAGGAACTTCTCGTCGTCGTCGATGACGAGGATCCTGGCTTTTTCGGGAATCATGACTCGCTCTCGAGACGCCGCAGCAGTTCCCGCACCGCCTCGATGACCTCAGTCTTCTCGACGTTGGGCTTTTTGAACGCGAGGTTGAGCGTGAACGGCAGGGCCTTGTCCTTCAGCGCGAAGACGTAGTTCTTCGGCCTCCCCGCCTTCTTCGGCTCCGGCTTCGCGGTCTGGCGCCGCAGCTCCTCGCGCGACAACTCCCCTGCCGCCGACGCGCGCACGACCTGCTCCATCGCCTGCTCCGAGCCCGCGCGCGCGACCTGCACGAGCACGCTCTTGCTCGAGATCCCCGCCTCGCGGCACATGGCGCGGATGCGGTCCGGGATGTCGTTGATCAACAGCGTCTCCGTCACGGTCGTGCGCGACTTGCCGATGACCTGCGAGATCTTCTCGTGCGTGTAGCCGAACTTCTGCTGGAGGATGTACAAGCCTTCCGCTTCTTCGAAGGGCGTCAGGTCCTTGCGCTGAATGTTCTCGATGAGCGCGATCTCGAGCTGCTCGCGATCGTCGACGTCGAGCTCGATCGCCGGGATCTCGTCGAGTCCCGCCAGCGTCGCCGCGCGATAGCGGCGTTCGCCGGAGATGATCTGATAGCGGTTCGGCCCGATGCTGCGCACGAGGATCGGCTCGAGCACGCCCTTCTCGCGGACGCTGGCCGCCAGCTCCTCGATGTTTCCGAGCTGCGTACGCGGTTGTTCCGCGTTCGGCTCGATGAACTCCAGCGGCAACATCGAGCCGATGTGGCGTCCGGAGCGCCGCGTCAATTCCTCAACGTAGTGCGAGTCGGCGCGCATCACGGAGCGTTCGGGCAATCCTCGTTTAGCCATGGGAATGGGTCCTTTGAACGAGCGATGAACGATGAGCGATGAACGATGAACAGAGGCCGGGCGGGCGTTCATCGTTCATCGTTCCGCGTTCATCGTTCGCCCCGCGCAGCACGATCTTAAACACGAGCGAGAAGCTCCTCCGAAAGACTGTAGTACTCCATCGCGCCGCTCGACTTCGGCGCGAAGGTGAAGATCGACTCTTTGTACGCCGGACTCTCTTCGAGGCGGATGGACTTGGTGATGACGGTATTGAAGACGCGGTCGCCGAAAACGTTCCCGATGGCCTCGTGAATGTCCTTCGACAGCGTCGTGCGCTTGTCGTGCATGGTGATGACTACGCCGAGGAGCTGGAGGTTCGGATTGGGGCGCGACTTGATCTTCTCGATCGTCTCGAGCAGATCGTCGGTCCCCTCCAGCGCGAAGTATGACGACTGGATCGGCACGAGCACGTGCGTCGACGCGACCAGCGCGTTCACGGTGATCATGCCGAGGGTCGGCGGCGTGTCGATGAAGATGTAGTCGTAGTCGTTCGCCGCGTCCTTCATCCGGTCCTTGAGACGAAACGGACCGTCGATGTCGCCGATCAGTTTCGACTCCAGCTTCGCCAACGCGATGCGCGAAGGCGCGAGGAACAGATGCTCGACCGGCGTCGGGACGACGACTGCCGGCAGATCCATCTCCTCACTGACGAGCACGTCATACATCGAGCGCTGGACACCGCGCGCGTCGATGTAGCTCATCGTCGAATTCGCCTGCGGATCGAGGTCGATGAGAAGGGTTTTCAGGCCTTTGTTGGCGACAGCGGCAGCGAGATTGATGGCGGTCGTGGTCTTTCCGACGCCACCCTTTTGATTGGCAACAGTGATGATCATTGGGCCGGTCGCGATTCTATGACGACTTGTCGGCTCGGCGACTCACATCTTGTACTTGCCGAGATCCTCGGGAGACAAGTTTTCGAACCACTGCTTCGTCTTCTCCTCGTTGTCCTCTCCATCGGGGGTGATGGTCTGGGCCTGATCGAGGACGGACTGAGCCACGAAGATCGGCGCTTCGGTGCGCAGCGCAAGCGCGATGGCGTCGCTCGGTCGCGCGTCGACCTCGAGCATATGCTCGCTGCCGGCGCCGATGGCCAGGCGGATCTGGGCGAAGAACGTGGAGTCGCGGAGGTCGTTGATGACGATGCGGATCACGCGCGCGTTCAGCTCCGAGATCATGTTGCGGAGCAGGTCGTGGGTCATGGGGCGTGGCGTGGTGATGTTCTCGAGTTGCAGGGCGATCGCATTCGCTTCGAAGATGCCGACCCAGATCGGGAGGAAGAACTTCTCGTCGTCATCCTTGAGCACGACGATCGGCGAGTTCGACACGGGGTCGAGCATCAGTCCCTTGATCGACATCGCGATTAGCTCGTTCATGCGACGGCCTCCCCGCGCAACGTGTGATGCTGCGCCGATTCGATACGTACGCCAAGGATACTCCCGAGCGGCGTCGCGGGATCTCCGTGAAAGTTCACGACCCAGAAATCATCGGTCCGCCCCGACAACATCGCCGGGTTGTGCTTGCTCGGACCTTCCACCAGGACCGGCACCACGCGGCCGCAATACGACTCGAGCCGTTCGCGCTCGATCCGCGCGTGCAGGGCGAACAGGCGCTGCAGACGTTCCGAGGCGATCTCGTCGTCCTCTGCGCTTACATGCGCCGCACCGATCTTCAGCGACGGCGTGCCCGGCCGAGGCGAATATTTGAACGCAAAGAGCGAGCCGTAACGCACTTCTTCGACGAGCGACAGCGTCTCCTGAAAATCCTCCTCCGTCTCGCCGGGAAAGCCGACGATGATGTCCGTGGAGAAATGAATCTCGGGGATCGCCTCGCGGATGCGGGCGAGGGTTTCCAGATACTTCTCGCGCGTGTACAGCCGCTTCATGCGGCGCAGCACGCGCGATGAGCCGGATTGCACCGGCAGATGGAGATAGCGCGAGATGTTCTCGTGATCGCGCATCGCGGCGATCATCGAGTCGTTCACCTCCGCCGGATGCGAAGTCGTGAAGCGCAGCCGCACGACGCCGGGGATCTCCGCGACCGCGCTGAGCAACGCGCCGAAATCTCGGCCGGTCGACGAGCATCGATACGCGTTCACCGTCTGGCCAAGGAGCTCGATCTCCATGCGGCCGCTCTCGACCGCGACGCGTACTTCGTGCAGAACATCGTCGAATGCTCTCGACACCTCGCGGCCGCGCGTCGTTGGCACGATGCAGAACGTGCAGTTCTTGTTGCACCCTTCGATGATCGTCACCCACGCCTTCGTCGGATGCGAGCGATCGATCGCGAACGCGTCATAGTTGCGCTCTTCCGGGAACTCGATGGCGACGCGCTTCTGTGCACCGTTGACAACATCCTCGAGCACGTCGTCGAGATGACCGACGTTGCCCGGCCCCATCACGAAGTCCACCCACGGCGCGCGCTCGAGGATCCGCTCCCCTTCCTGCTGCGCGACGCATCCGCAGACGCCGATCTTCGCGCCGGTCTCGCGCTTGATGTCGCGTAAACGTCCCAGGCGCGAGAAGACCTTCTGCTCGGCCTTGTCCCGAACAGAACACGTGTTGAGGAGGATCAGATCGGCCTGATTCTCGTCTTCCGTGCGGCGATATCCGCGGAGCTTCAGATTCCCCGATAGCCGTTCGCTGTCGAGCTCGTTCATCTGACAGCCCCACGTTTCGATGAAGTACGTTTTCATGGTTCCGGTGGCGGATCGGCGCGCGCCGCGTCGAGCTTCGCTTTCACGTCGTTGAACTTCTTCACGATCTCAGTGTCGCGTTTCGCGAGGTCGTTCTCGTCGTAATAGGCCTGTTCGATCGCGGCGAGCTCTTTCTCCAGATCCGCGACGAGCTTGTCGTACTTCGCGCGACGCTCGCTCGCGATCTTGTCGGCGGCGCGCTTGGCTTCCTGCTGTTCCAGGAGCGACGGCTGTTTCTCGATGGGAGTGTTCGGCACGTTCGTCGTGGCGATCTTTCCCTTCGACTTCTTCACGTCGGCATTGGTGATGACTTTGCTCGTGCTCTTCTTGCGCTTCGCCTTCGATTCCTTCGCGGCATCGACGACGTCCTTCAGATCATCGCCTGGAGACGCAGCAGCGACGCCGCCGAGGGCAATCAGAAGAGCGAGGGCAAGGGGCTTCATACGCGACCGTATCGATCTTCGAGGCGGATGACGTCGTCGAGCTCGGTCGTCGAGACTTCCGCGACGTCGGTGTCGACCACGGCGTACATCCGGTGGATGAGCCGCGGCGGAATGTGGAACGCTTCGCCTTTCCGCAGCGGCATCTCGCGCCGGTCGCCGTCGTGCTCGATCGTCAACCTCAGTTCGCCGTCGACAACGTAGAGCGTCTCGTCTTTCATTTCGTGGTACTGGAGGCTGAGCGACTCGCCCTGATTGACGTGCAGAATCTTGCCGACGTAGCGGTCGGTCTTCGCGAAGATCAACTCGTATCCCCACGGTTTCGGCACGTGGGTGATGTTGCGAATCTCGAAGGGATCGTGCGAGCTCATTGTGGGGTGCTGACCAGTCCTTCCGGAAAGCGCATGGCCACGCTCTCGATGATGAACTCCTCGATCTCCTGCGCGGTCTTCTTGTTCAACGCGGCCTCGGCGATGCGGCGGCAGTCT
>Ga0209382_10000957_pt1 | contig 46759 bp, 42 predicted proteins | sample SoiMetdeltSBSDD5_FD_187599 | JGI IMG/M metagenome (GOLD analysis project Ga0209382, IMG submission 187599) | Bulk soil microbial communities from a Populus tree surrounding site in Tennessee, USA - Soil MetaG P. deltoides SBSDD5 (SPAdes) (version 2) | ecosystem: Environmental > Terrestrial >...
CCGCGCTCTGGACTCCCCCGCCAGTTCGAGGCCGACCAGCCGCCGTCGTTCATGCGCTGGCTGATCGCCAACGAGAGGCCGGACGATCGGTCGTTCGGCATCCTACCGGACTGGTCCAGCATCGGCCCGGTCCAGGACCTCAGCGCCGTCGGCCCCCTCGCCCCGGCCGAGTTCCTGGAGCTGGTCCGCCTGATCTCAGACGAGCCTACGGCGCTGGAGTACAGCAAGACCACCCACTTCATGCTCTCCGGGCCGTGGAGCTACAACCTGGCGCAGTACGCGCGGGCGCGCCCGGTCCTGGACTGGCTCAGCGTGCGCTACATCGTGCTCAACCGCCAGTACTTCAGCGGGAGCAACCGCCGCGACGCGATGCCGCTGACCGAGCCGCCGATCGGCCTGCGCGAGGTGTACGAGGATCGGCGGGCGTACATCCTGGAGTCGCCCCAGGCGCAGTCCCGCGCCGAGCTCTGGTCGGGCTACGTCGTCGCGGACGACCAGGCTGCCATCCTGACCCGACTCAGGCGCGACCCGTCCGCGATCCTGCAGGCGCCCAGGGTCGAGGTCAGCCAGCTCCCGGCCGATCTCCCGCCATCCGCGGCCCAGCCCACGCGCGCCGCCGTGCCGGTCGCCGCGTACCGGCCGAACGCCGTCGAGCTGACCTTCAGCGCGGAGTCCCCCGGCCTGCTGGTCCTCAAGGACGTCTACACCCCGGGCTGGTCGGCTACCCTGAACGGCCGCGACGTCCCGATCGTGCGGGTCAACGGCCTGGTACGCGGCGTCTTCGTGCCGGCGGCGGGAACGTACACGGTCCGCTTCACCTATCTGCCGGCCTCGTTCGTCTCCGGCGTGTACCTGAGCCTGGCGACGGCCGCGCTCCTGTTGGCCGTGGTCGCGACCAGCCGCTATCGCCGCGCACACCGCCTGTCACCCGAGCTTCGCGCCCCGGCGGCCTGACGGCGAGTTGCTAAGATCTCGCCCTATGCGCCGCGTGCCGCTGTCTCCCGCCCAGCTCGTCGCCCTCGTCGTGATCGTCGGCTGCGCCCTCTTCCTGTTCCGCCTGAGCCTGTTCGCCGGCTGGACGTTCGTCGGCGACTCCGACCGGCTGAACAGCGTCATCAACACCCGCCTGTTCGAGGTCGACGCCGTCCGGGCCGGCCGCCCGATCCCCCTCTGGAGCGATCTCCAGTTCATGGGGTACAGCATCGTCGGGCTGCACTGGATGCTGACCGGCTTCTCGCCGCTGCCGTACCTGCTGGCCCTCCTGCCGCCCACCGAGATGCTGCATGCCCTCGCGGCGTTGACGGCGCTCCTGCTGGCCCTCACGATCCTCGCAACCTACTGGATGCTCGGCTCGTACGCCACGCATCCGGTCGCCCAGATCGTCGGGGCGCTGCTGTTCGGGCTGGGCGCGTTCACGCTCCACAAGCTGAGCCAGCTCGACATCTCGTTCGCCGCGATCACGGCGATGCCGGTGTTGATGGTGATCGTCCGCGAGACCCGCCACGAGACGGCCGCCCGGAGCTTCCTGCTGACGGCCATCCTCTGGGCCGTCCTGATCGGCTACACGATCCTCCAGGAGATCGCCTACATCGCGATGCTCTGGGGCACCTACGCCCTCTACCGATCGGCCCGCCTGCGCGATCTCTGGCCGGGCATGGTCGCCGGGCTGGCGTTCGTCTGCGCCGTCACCGTCGCCGCGCCGCGCGTCCTGACCGTGGCATCCGAGATCCCGGACGTCGCCCGGACCTCGGCGAACGTCCACACCGCCCCCGTCGAGATCCTGCGCTACTTCGGCGACGGCCTCCTCGGGCGCACCCACGACGAAAACGAGGCGGTGCGCGGCGCCACCCTCAACCTCCACGAGGGCGTCCAGATGCTAAGCTCGGCGCTGGCGGCCTGGGCGACCGTCATGGTCGGCCTCGTCGCGCGGTCGGGCGCCGCGCGGACCTGGGGGATCGGGCTGATCCTGATCCTCTCGACCGCGCTGGCGCTCTGGTGGCGGCCGTTCTACGACGGTGTCGGCCGGTTCGAGCTGGTCTCGCGCGAGCTTCGGGTGGTCATCATGAACGCCGCGCTGATCGGGTTGCCGCTCTGGCTGCTGACCTGGCTGGCAGCTCGACGCGCCGCCCGCGCAATGCCGGCTAACGCAGATGCCCAATCAACGGATGAGACGCCGGCGGCCGTCCAGGACACCCCGTTCTTCCTGGCGTTCTCTGCCCTCGGGATGGCGGCGATCATGCTCCCCGAAGCGCGCGCCATCGTCTACTACGGCTTCATGCGAATGGATTTCCAGCACGCCCGCCTCTCGATGGCTGTGACGCTGCCGCTGGCCGCGCTCGTGACGATCCTGCTCAGCCGCTTCCTGCCGTCCGGCACCGGCCGATCGACAATCCGCTGGCTCGTCGGCGGACTGGCCCTGGGTCTGCTGCTCTGGCTGGCGCGCGAGGCCGCCGCCGACGCCGCCGTGGCCCGGTTCGGCGAGGTCCTGGAGCCGCTGCGCCCGCGCCGCCTGCTCACCGTCGAAACCGTCCGGGTCGCGACGAGCCTGGTCGTCATGCTCGCCGCCGTCGGGATGCTCGTGGCCCGCGCCCGGCCCTCGATCCTCGCCTGCGCCGGTGGCATCCTGGCGGCCTGGATGGCGCTGGAGTCGATCTCGGCGGCCGAGTTCAGGCTGAGCGGCCCCCACATCCGTCAGCACGAGGTGCCGTTCGAGGCGCTCAACTACCTGCTGGCGCCGCCCGGCCGCCTCCGCGTCCCAACCGCCGAGGAGCGCTCCGCCGTCAGAGAGCGCCTCGAAGCCGACGAGTACCGCGTCGTACTCTTGCAGGACCCCGAGCAGTTCCCGGCCCTGATCGAGCCGCACCTGGCCGCGTTCTGGGGCCTCCGACTGGTCGAGGGGTACAGCACCGGCCTGCCGCGCCGTCTCGGCCTGCTGCCCTGGAACGAGCGGATCATCACGGCGCACCACCTGGACGTCCACATCGGGCATACCCTGCCGTGGCGGCTCCTGGCCGCCCTGAACGTCAAGTACGTGGTCGCGGTGGACCAGTCGCTCTGGTACAACCCGGCCCCGGGCAGCGGCCTCCCGCCCGTCGACGCGCTGCAGCTCCGGGTCCAGGAGAACCCGCACCCCGTCGCCCCGCGCGTCTTCTTCGCGGCCCGGGTCTCGCCGGCCGGCGCCCCGCCGCGCCTGCCAGGCGACAACGGCGACCGCCCGCCGCCCGGCGACCCGCCGATTCCGGATCCGAGGACGCACAGCGTGGTCGAGGGCTGGACCGCCGAGCGGACGTTCCCCACCACCGGTACACTCGACGCCTCGTTCGAGGGCGACCGCGTTCGGGTACGCGTCGAGCCGTCGCTAGAGGAACGGTTCCTGGTCGTCGGCGAGCGCGTCTACCCCGGCTGGCGCGCCACCGTGGACGGCCAGCCGGCCGAGATCCTCCCGACGAACCTGGTGATGCGTGGCGTGATCGTGCCGGCCGGCGCCACTTCGATCGAGATGCGGTACGTGCCGTTCATCGTCTCGTGGCCCGGCCTGGCGCTGCTCGCGGCCGGCCTCGCGATGACCGCCCTCACCTGGTGGGGCGTCCGCTACGCCGCCCGCCGCCCCGCGCCGACGTCTACACGACCGCTGCCAGCACGCGCTTCATGAAGCCGTCCACCGCCGTCGGCTCGATCCAGCGCACCACGGCCACGATGTCGTGCTCGGGCTCCACCCAGATCACGTTCGAGCCCCAGCCCAGCGCGAAGAAGCTCGAGGCCGGCGCGCTCGGATAGCGCGGCGTCCCCCGGTTCAGCCACCAGAGGCAGCCATACCCCGTGTTCGTCGGGCTGGGCGTCGTCGCGGTGTCGATCCAGCGCTCTGACAGGATCTGCCGATCGCCCCAGCGGCCCCGCCGGAGGTGCAGGTAGCCGAACCGGGCGTGATCGAACGAGTTGATCCAGACGCCGCCACCCCAGTGGCCGCCGCCGCTCACCGACTGAATCCGCTGCCCGTCGATCGTCACGTACGAGTTCTCGTAGCCGTGCCACTCCCAGGTCGAGGACGCGCCGATCGGCTCCATCACCGACTCCCGAAAGACGTCGGGGAGGGCGCGCTTCCAGACCCGCAGCAGCGCCAGCGCCAGTCGGTTGACCCGAACGTCGTTGTACTCGTAGTAGGTGCTGGGCTCCTGGAGTTCGCGCAGGGTGCCCTTGGCCGCGAAGTTCGCCCGATCAGCTCCCGCGCCCCGGTTGTGGTCCACCTGGTCCGGCTTGTCCCAGAGTGTGCCGGTCCACTCGCTGCTCTGGTGAAGCAGGTGGCGCCACGTGATCTTGCTGTTATGGGGCGGCTCGAACCCGCCGTCGTCTACGTACTCGCGGACCGGGTCGTTCAGGTCGCGGATCAGGCCGGCATCCAGCGCCAGGCCGGCCAGCGTCGCCAGGTAGCTCTTGCTGGCGCTGAACGTCATGTCCACCCGTGACGGGTCGCCCCACTCCGCGACGATGTAGCCGCCGCGTGTGATCAGCCCGGCCGGACCGCCGCGCGGCTTCGTCGGCCCGACGATCCGCGAGTGGAGGCCTTCGCCCTCGGTCAGCTCGTCCAGCGCCTGGAACAGGTCTCGGTCCAGGTGCGTCTCGTTCGCCTCGGCGTGTGCCACGGCCGCGGCCAGCCCGCCCGCACTGAGGCCAACCTCTTCGGGTCGGCGCCGCTCCCACTGATCACCCGGTCCGGTAAAATATGCATTCACGGTCATGCTACTAGCGCTCCTGACGTCTGGCGGATCGTGTCGTCGGAGCGTACCATGTCCCAAACGCTCGCAGGCGGACGGGAGGGTGCAGCGTGGCGACCGTTTCCGAGCAGACGGCGGGTCTCGCTCCAGCAGCCGCCGCCGAGAAGGACGTAACCGGTGGCTGGGTCGGCGGCGTCTCGCGCTACGTGAGGCGCAACCCAAGCCTGGCGGTCGGCATTGCGCTGCTGCTGAGCCTGATCCTCTTCTCCGTCATCGGGGCGCTCACCTACGATACCCGGCGAGCCCGGCCGCTCTCGGTGATCCCGGAGATGCGCCCCTCCGTCGAGCTGCCGTTCGGCAGCGACACCCAGGGACGGGACCTGTTCGCCGTGATGGTGCTCGGGACGCCGATGACCCTCCGGATCGGGCTGCTGGCCGGCGTCATCGGCGTGACGGTCGGCACGATCCTGGCGTTCGTCTCGGCCTACTACGGCGGCGCCGTCGACGTGTTGATTCGCGGCACCGTCGACGTGCTCTTGACCGTGCCCGGCCTGATGCTGCTCGTGATCCTGGCGGTCATGGCGAAGAACAGCCTGACTGTCGATCAGATGGCGCTGGTGGTCGCCTCGCTCGCCTGGCTCTGGCCCACCCGCACGATCCGCGCTCAGGCGCTCTCGTTACGGGAGCGGTCGTACGTCCAGCTCGCGCGCCTCTCTGGTGTGAGCGGTCCGGAGATCATCCTCAAGGAGATGCTGCCGAATCTGCTGCCGTACATCGGCGCCTCGCTGGTCGGCGCGACGGCAGCGGCGGTGCTCGCGTCGATCGGCCTCGAGGCGATCGGCCTCGGCCCGATGGAGGCCCCCACGATCGGCATGACGATCTACTGGGTGATCTACCACTCGGCGCTGCTGCACGGGATGTGGTGGTGGTTCACCCCGCCGATCGTGATCATCGTGATCCTGTTCCTCGGGCTGTTCTGCCTCTCGTCCGGCCTTGACGAGGTCGCCAACCCTCGCCTCCGCCAGGAAGTGTAGGCCCCCGGGGAAGGGTGGCTTACGTTTTCTTGTACGTGATGCGCGGGTCGAGGATCGGGTAGATCAGGTCCAGGATCAGCGTCGCCACCCCGAGCGAGGCGATGATCCCGATGATGATCCCCTGGATCAGGAAGTAGTCGTTCTCGCGGATCGCGTGGAACAGCGTCGTCCCGATGCCAGGGTAGGCGAAGATCACCTCGACCAGGACCGCCCCGGAGAGGATGTTCCCCAGCGCCAGCGCTAACCCTGTCGCCTGCGGCAGCAGGGCGTTTCGGACGGCGTACCGCATGAACAGCGTGCTGCCCTTCAGTCCCTTCGCCTGCGCGAAGACCATGTAATCCTCGCCCTGGGTCGTGACCATCATCGCCCGCATCCCGAGCGCCCAGGTGCCGACTGCTCCGAGGATGATCGCCAGCGCCGGCAGGATCGAGTGGTAGAGGATGTCACCCCAGAACGCGACGCTGCTCCAGTTTGGGATCGTGCCGATCGTGTACCCGCCGAACGTCGGAAACATCTTGAGCTGGAACGAGAGGATGTAGACCAGCACCAGCCCGAGCAGGTAGCCCGGGATCGCGGAGAGCGTCAGCAGCGGCGGGAAGAGCAGCCGCGAGATGAACTTCGGCGAGCGCGGCCAGCCCATCAGCGCCCCGAGCAGCGTCCCGAGCGTGAACGCGATCAGCGTCGTCGTCCCAAGCAGGCCGATCGTCCACGGCAGCGCGTCCTGGATCATGCTGAGCACCGTGCGCGGGTAGTTCGTGATCGAGTAGTTGAAGTCCAGCCGGAAGACGTCGGTCATGTAGGCGATGTACTGCTGCCAGACCGGCCGGTCCAGCCCGAACTTCGCCTCGTACTCGGCCGTCATCTCCTCCAGCGCCAGCTGGAGGTAGCCGGTGCTGGCCGCCTGCGACATCAGCTTGTCACGAATCGGGTTCTGGGTCGAGAGCCTGGGCAGCAAGAAGTTGAGGGTGGAGGCCACCCAGATGACGGCCAGGAAGATCCCCAGCCGCTTGAGCAGGTAGTCGAAACGCACGGGTCGCTCCCTGTTACTGCGCTGGCTCGAACTTCTCCAGCATCAGCGGAAACGTCCAGTGCCAGAAGGCGCTGTGACGTACGGGTCCTTGTTCGTCGGCCAGCCGGTCCAGTAGGTCTGGTTGCACGGGATCCGGTGGTACCACTCCGTGATCTGCGGCACCGGCAGGTTCGGGATCCACTGCTCCATCGCCTTGACGTACAGGCCGAGCAGCTTGTCCTTCTCCGTCAGCGGCGTCTGCACGAACTGGTCGACGATCTTGTCATACTCGTCGTTCTTCCAGCGGCTGATGTTGACCGGCACGGCCCCCAGGCCGCTCGCCGACTGGAACAGCCGCATGTGGAAGTACGGATCGACCCAGCTGCCGCCCGTCCCCGTCATGTAACCGGTGTACGTGCCCTTGATCGCCTGGTCGTTGAAGTCGGGCGGCGTCTGGTAGCTGGCGTCGATGCCCTGCTGCTTCAGCATCTCGCTGATGACCGGCCCGATGTCGCTGAACACCGCCCAGCCGTTGATCGGCAGCGTGATCTTCTCGCCACCCTTCGCCCACAGGCCATCGGCGCCCTTCGTGTACCCCTTGCCCTCCAGGAGCTTTGCGCCCTTCTCCGGGTTGAACTCGTTGGTGTCGTACTGCTTCAACAGATCCTTGACGGCGTCGAAGTACGGGCGGATCGCCGGCGTGTTCGGCAGCGGCAGCGGCGACCGTGAGCCCGCTCCGCGGTTCCCGATCTGGACCACCTTGTCGCGGTCGATGAAGTAGGAGATCGCCCAGCGGATGTCCTTGTCGTCGAACGGCGGCTTGGTGTTGTTGATCATCAGGTTGGTCGGCCACTGGTCGGTGTAGCCGTACGGCTTCTCGTTGCCGGTCCAGGTGGTGACCTTCGGGTTCTGGGCCAGGATCTGCTCCATCGTGGCCGGCCGGACGTCCAGCGAGGCGTCGAGCTGGTTGCTGATGAAGAGCTGCGCCGCCTGGGTCTCGGTGGTGTAGGCGATGTAGACCAGCCGCTCCACCTTGGACATCCGGCTCAGGCCGCGCTCGGCCGCCCACCAGGAGTCCTTGCGGTCGATCAGCTTCTGCTGCGGCGAGGTGTGCACCACCTTCCACTGGGTCGTGCTGACCGGCCACCCCTTCTCGGGATCGTAGAAGGTGAACTTCGACCAGTCGTCGACCTTCTCGAAGATGTGCTTCGGGACGATGTAGATGCCCAGGCCGGCGCCGAACGCCATGTACAGGTTCCAGCGCGGGCTCGGCAGCTTGAAGTTGATGACCAGGGTCGTCGGGTCGGTCGCCTTGGCGTCGGCGACGGCCTGCTGGACCTCGTTGCCCAACGCGACCTTCGGCCCCATCTCTCTAAGCGAGTTCAGCGTGAACGCGATGTCCTCGGCCGTGAACGGCTGGCCGTCAGACCAGTTGATCCCCGACCGGATCTTGTACGTCAACTGCTTGAAATCGTCGCTGAACTTGTGGTCTTCGGCCAGCCAGGGGATCCACTTATCGGCGAAGGCGCTGTAGTAGTAGACCGGCTCGTAGAACAGCAGGCCGCCGTTCTGCATGTTCGCGCCGAGCGCGTACCGGTTCCAGAGCTCGTAGTCGGTCCAGCGGCCCTCGGCGGCGCCGGTCCCGGCGAAGCTCAACACCATCGTGCGGTTTCTAGGCACCTGCCGGACCCCCTCGACGGCGCCGACCGTCGACGGCTTGGCGTCGGCGGCGGGCTTGGGGGCCTCCGTCGGCTTCGCGGCAGCGGCTGGCGCAGCCGTGGGCTTGGCGTCGGCAGCCGGTGCCGCCGGCTTCGCCGCGGCCGTCGGTGTCATTTGGACGACGGGCTGGGCGTTCGTGAACTGGCCCGGAGCGGCTGGAGCGGCGGTCGGCGGCGCAGCCGGGGCCTGCTGACCGCACGCAGCTAACAACGCCGCGCTGGTGCCGAGAAAGCCGATCCGAATGAAGTCGCGTCGAGACGTACGCTGCCGGACGTCCATGTCCGCATCTCCTTGACGGTACTCTTCTCGCCTGCCACTGGCGAGGGCCGGGGGCGTAGGTTCTCCGCCGGGACGGTACCAGGGATCCCAACAGGTGTCAAATCGCAAACGCATGACGGATGAGCGCTCACGTCGCTCCCGATTCCGGCGAGCCGACTCGGGTAGCCGTGGCACTGATTCTGCTCTCCTGCTGCCAGCTTCGATTCCTGTCGTATCGACAACCGGCCCACATTCACTCTGCTGCTCGCCCTCCTGGAGCACGCTATGGCCGTCACCCGACGTTCGTTCTTCAAGAAGGCTGCCGGCGCCTCCGTCGGAACGGCGGTGGGCGCGCTCGCTGGACTAGGGGCCGACCTCAGCCCAAAAGTCGCGCGGGCGCAAGCGCTGCGGATCGCCCGGGCGAAGACGACCACCAGCGTCTGCTGCTACTGCTCGGTCGGCTGTAGCCTCCTGGTCCACACGGTAGACGACCAGATCGTCAACATCGAAGGCAACCCGGCCAGCCCGATCAACTACGGCAATCTCTGCCCGAAGGGCGCCGCCGTCTTCCAGCTCCACGTCAACCCGAACCGCCTGACGAAGACGCTCTACCGGAGGCCAGGCGGCACGCAGTGGGAAGAGGTCGAGCTCGAGTGGGCGATGGACCGGGTCGCCCAGCTCGTCAAGCAGGCCCGCGATGAGACGTTCGTCGAGCGGAGCCCGGACGGTAGGACGCTGATGCGGACGCCGAGCGTCTTTTCACTGGGCGGAGCCCTCCTCGACGACGAGTGGAACCACATCCATCAGAAACTGATGCGCGGACTCGGGATCGTCGCGATCGAGAACCAGGCCCGCATATGACACAGCTCCAGTGTCCCCGGTCTGGGGACGCGGCTCGGGCGGGGCGCCGCTACGATGTTCCCCGGCAGCATGGCCGACTCGGACGTGATCACGATCATGGGTTCGAACATGGCCGAGAACCACCCGGTGGCGTTCCGCTGGGTGATGCAGGCGAAGGAGCGCGGCGCCACCCTGATCCACGTCGACCCGCGCTTCACCCGCACATCGGCCGTCGCGGACCTGCACGTCGCTATCCGGGCCGGCTCTGACATCGCCTTCCTGGGCGGGCTGATTCGCTGGCTGATCGAGAACAATCGGTACTTCCACGAGTACGTGATCAACTACACCAACGCCGCCACCCTGATCGACGAGGGCTTCCAGGACACCGAGGACCTGGACGGCGTCTTCTCCGGATTGATGGAGTACACCGGCGACCCGATCAACGGGTTCATCGGCACGTACCAGAACCAGTCCTGGCAGTACGCCGCGACCCAGATGGGCGACCAGGGCCGGACCGCGAACACGGCGCAGTCCGGCGAGCAGGGCGTCCAGTCCGGCCAGCCCGGCACCCAGGCGGCTCAGGTGCCGCCCGGACCGCCGTTCGACCCGCTCGTGCAGTCGCTGAAGAAGCCCCCGCCGCTGACCGACCCGACCCTTCAGCACCCACGCTGCGTCTTCCAGATCGTCCGGCGCCACTTCGCACGGTACAGCCCAGAGATGGTCGAGCGCGTCACCGGCTGCCCGCAAGCGCAGTTCCTGAAGGTCGCCGAGACGCTGGCCGCCAACTCCGGCCCGGACAAGACCGGGTCGATCGCGTACGCCGTCGCCTGGACCCAGCACACCTACGGCGTCCAGATGATCGGCGCGGCAGCGTTGCTCCAGCTGCTGCTCGGGAACATGGGGCGGCCGGGCGCCGGGATCATGGCGCTCCGAGGGCACTCGACGATCCAGGGCAGCACCGACATCCCGACTCTCTACCACTCGATCCACGGCTACATGGCCCACCCCAGCACCCTCAAGAGCCACGAGACCCTGACTGACTTCATCAAGGCCGAGACGCTGCCGACCGGGTACTGGGCGAACCTGCCGAAGTTCATGGTCAGCTACATGAAGTCGATGTACGGCGACGCCGCGACGCCTGCGAACGACTTCGGCTACGGCTGGCATCCGCGCATCGACGGCGACTACTCGCACATGCCGATGATGATCCGGATGGCCGATGGCGGGGTGAAGGGGATGCTCTGCATCGGGCAGAACCCGGCCACCTCCTTGAACGGCCGGCTTCAGCGCAAGGCGCTCAGGACCGTGCCCTGGCTCGTCGTCAAGGACGTCTTCGAGACCGAGACGGCCTCCTTCTGGTACGCCGCCCCTGAGGTCACCTCCGGCGAGGTCCGCACCGAGGACATCCAGACCGAGGTCTTCCTCTTCCCCTCCGCGATGCTCGCCGAGATGGAGGGGACGTACACCAACACTCAGCGCCTGCTCCAGTTCCACGACAAAGCAGCCGATCCGCCCGGCGACTGCCGCTCAGACACCTGGTTCACCCATCAGCTCGCCCTGCGCCTCAAACGCCTCTACGCCGACAGCACCCTGCCGCGCGACCAGGGCTTCAAGGCGCTGACCTGGGACTTCGACTACGACCCCGGCCACTATCCGACGAACACGCGCATCCAGGGCGAGCCGGACATCATGAAGATCAACCTGGAGATCAACGGCTACCTGACCGGCACCAGGACGCCAGTCGACGGGTTCGGCAACCTCAAGGACGACGGCTCCACCACCTGCGCCTCGTGGATCTACTGCGGGATGCTGCGGCCAGACGGCGTCTACCGGCCGGCCAGCCGCACGCCAGATCCGGAGGACAACCCGGGCAGCCATCTTGGCTGGGGCTTCGCCTGGCCGGCCAATCGACGCATCATCTACAACCGCGCTTCGGCCCGGCCGGACGGCACACCCTGGAGCGACAAGAAGAAGTGGGTCTGGTGGGACGGCTCCCGCTGGACCGGCTACGACGTGCCGGACTTCACCGCCACCAAGGCGCCGAACGCGCCGGCCAACCGGGACGGGATCGGCCTGGACGCCCACTCCGGCACTGACGCCTTCATCATGAAGCCGGACGGCAAGGCCTGGCTGTTTGCCCCGACTGGCTACGTCGACGGCCCGCTCCCGACCCACTACGAACCAGCCGAGTCGCCGGTCCAGAACCCGCTCTACCCCGCGCAACAGGTCAATCCGGTCCTGAAGTACTGGCCCCGTAGCGACAACGTCCTCGCCGTGCAGGGCGATCCGCGTTACCCGATCGTCGTCACCACCTACCGGCTCACCGAGACGTACCTCTCCGGCGCGATGAACCGCTGGGTGCCGTGGCTCGCCGCGCTCCAGCCCGAACCGTTCGTCGAGATGAGTCCCGAGCTTGCCCAGGAGAAGGGGATCAACAACCTGGACTGGGTCACGGTCAGCTCGCCGCGCGGCTCGATCCGTGTCAAAGCGCTGGTGACGGGCCGGATGCGCCCGTTCAAGATCGAGGACCGCTGGGTCCATCACATCGGGCTGCCCTGGGCCTGGGGGTACAGCGGCCTGGTCACGGGCGACGTCACCAACGATCTGACCGCGCTGGTGGCGGACCCGAACGTCACGATCCACGAAGGCAAAGCGTTCATGTGCAATCTCGAGAAGGCATAGGGTCGCATCATGGCGCAGGCGATGGGTTTCATGACCGATACCACGCTCTGCATCGGCTGCAAGGCGTGTGAGGTCGCGTGCAAGGAGTGGAACCAGCTGCCCGCCACCGGCGGCGGGGCGAACACGCTCAGCGGCGACAGCTACGACAACACTGTCCGCCTCGACGGCGAGAACTGGCGGCACGTTCGGTTCGTCGAGCAGTTCGACGTCTTCGACCCGCACCGCAACGGCGGTCGCTGGCTGCTGATGAGCGACGTCTGCAAGCACTGCGTCCAGGCCGGCTGCCTGGAAGTCTGTCCGACCGGCGCGATCATCCGGACCGAGTTCGACACGGTCGTGATCCAGTCAGACGTCTGCAACGGCTGTCGATACTGCATCGCCGCCTGCCCGTTCGACGTGATCGGCATCAACCAGGCGAACAACACGGCGATGAAGTGCACCCTCTGCTACGACCGCCTCCAGGGCGGCCTGACGCCGGCCTGCGCCCAGGCCTGCCCCACTGCCAGCATCCAGTTCGGGCCGCTCCACGACCTCCAGGCACGTGGCCGGAAGCGCGTCGAGCAGCTCCACGCCAGCGGCGAGAGCCGTGCCTACCTGTACGGCGTCGAGGGCGACGGCTACACCGACCAGATCGGCGGCCTCAACGCCTTCTTCCTGCTGGTGGACCCGCCGGAGACGTACAGGCTGCCGTCCCGGCCGACGCTACCATCCAGGAGCACCGTGCCGGACTGGCTGGCCGGCTGGGGTAGCGCGCTGGTGGCCGGCGTCGTCGGGCTGCTCGCGTTTCGCCAGCGCCGGATGGCGTCGGTCGACGCCGGCCGCGAGATACCCAGGCCCGAAATACCGTCCCGGCCCGAAACCCCGGCTCGACCGGCCGCCACGCCGGCTCGACCACCCACACCAGCCGCGCCCCCTCCTGCCGCGCCAGCGCCAGCCCGCCGCGAGTACACGCCGACCGGCGACCAGGACGAGGCCTGACCATGCTGCTCGAACGCCTGAACGACCCGCACTGGACCTGGCTGGTCTACCTGGAGATGTTCACGGCTGGCGTCGCGGGTGGGGCGTACGTCGCCGCGACGCTCCTCGAGCTGTCCGGCCGAGGGCGCTCGCCGGCGGCCAGGACGGCCCACCTGATCGCGTTCCCATTGATGGCCGTGGCTGGCCTGCTGCTGATCTTCGACCTCAACCGTCCTGGCCGGTTCTGGCACATGATCGTGCAGGCCGAGCGATACCTCCCGATGCTGAAGCCGTGGTCGCCGATGTCGCTCGGGAGCTGGCTGCTGCTCCTGTTCAGCGGCGTCGCGTTCGTCTCGTTCGTCGACGCGCTGATCGCCCGCCGCCTGTTCCATCTCGGCGGCTGGCGCTACGATCGCACGCTGCACGGCGGCCCGCTGGGCATCGCCTGGTCTGTGTTCGGCGCGGTGCTGGCGTTCGGCGTCGGCATCTACTCGGCCGTGCTGATGACGACGAGCACATTCCCGGGCTGGTCGCACCTCTCGATCGTGCCGGCCGTCTACGTCGCGACGGCGCTGATCACGGGCGTCGCCGCCGTCGTGCTGGTCCAGGCGATCCGCGGCCAGCTCGATGCGGACACCCTGGGCCTGGACCGGGCCAACCTCTGGTTGATCGGCTGGTGGCTGGTGCTGGTCGTCGTCTTCCTGCTGACGCTGATGGGCCGGCGCGACGCCAGCATCTACCTTGACGACCGCTCGCTGACGGCGATCCTGGCGGGGACCGTTCTGGCCGGCATCCTGCCGCTGATCCTTCACGCGATCCGGCCGGTCGGCCTGACGAGCCGGCTGGCCGTGTCGTCGGTGCTGGTGCTGATCGGCGGGTTCCTGCTCCGGTACGGGATCGTCATGGGGCCGCAGCTTCACTGATGCCAGGAGAACGAACATGCCGCGCCTCCTCGCCGCCGTGCTCCTCCTGATCGCCGCCGGGTGCAGCCCCGAGGCTGAGCGCACACGCGCCGGCGGTCGCGGCGCCGACGTTGGCAACTCGGCACCGCCGATCGGCCTGCACGGCGATCGCGCCAAGAACAATCCAGACGTTCACGTTCCGAAGCCAGGCCGGGCGCCGCTCGACGCGCGCGGCGCACCGGGCTGGTGGGCAACTGCCGGCGCTGAAGCCGATGCCCGATAGACGGCACCTCGTGAGCGGCAGCATGCTCGCGCTTGTGACGTCGATCTGCGTCGCGGCGGCCTGCACGTCGCCCCAGCCCGAGCCCCGGATCGTGCCGGCGACCTCAGTGGTGCCGCCAGAGCTTCAGGCCGGCGCCGCCCAGCCGACCAGGCCGCCGCTCTCGCCAGCCGTCTCGGTCAGCCCGTCGCCGCTGGCGGCCAGTTCACCGCTGCCGAGCCCGTCTCCCAGCCCGTCGCCGAGCCCGGCCGCGATCCACCCCGTCATCCCCGGCGTCAACGCCGCACCCAGCCCGACGATCGGACGGTAACACCTTGATGTCGTCGCCTGTCTCAGACCTTGAAACGCTGGCGCGGAACGACCCGGCCGTCGCGCCGCTTGCCTTGCTCCAGGCGGTCGGCCTGGAAGCCGCCAACGACCCTGCGTGGGCATCATCTGCTGGGACCGCCGCGATCCTCGCGGCACCCGGGTGCCGCGAGGATCGCGGCGGTCCCAGGATGGCGGACGCCGCCGCCCCGCTGCTCCACGGCCTGACCTTGATCGTCGATGCCGGCCGCCAGCGCGCACTGCTGCGCCGCCTCGTGGCGATCCTCACGACGAGCGGAGCACCCGAGGCCGGCGCGCTCGACGCGCTGTTCGGCGCGGCCGATTTCGACCCGCTGGCACTCCTCACGGCGAGCGTGAAGCAGGACACGCCAGCCGTTGAGGCACTGGCGGCGCAGGCCAGGATAGACGCATCAGTGCTGGCTGTCGTCGGGCACGCGGCGACGTTGCCGCTCCTGCTCGCCTGCGGCCGATGCGCCGAGCACGCCATCGAATCGACGAGGTGGAAGCATGGGTACTGTCCACTCTGCGCCGCCTGGCCGACGCTAGCCGAGATTCGCGGCCTCGCCCGCGACTTCGTGCTGCGCTGCGGGCGTTGCGCGAGCGGCTGGCGCTTCGTTCAGCGCGGCTGCGCCTTCTGCGGAAGTCAGGACCAGCAGTCTCAGGGCTACTTCGCCGCCGAGCAGGAGCGCGAAACCCGCCGGGCGAGCGTCTGCGACGCCTGTCACGGCTACCTCAAGACCGTTGCGACACTGGGACCGTTGAGCATCTCCGAGCTGTTGCTGCGCGATCTCCAGTCGCTGGAGCTGGACGTCACGGCGATCGAGCACGGCTACGCCCGCCCGGACACTCCCGCGTGGGACCTGGACGTGTGGATCAAGCCGATGGCCGCTCGCGACACCCGGGCTCAAGGCGGCTGGCAGAGGTTCTGGCGATGACGACGACAACCGATGAGCTGAAGGATGCTGGACGGGCCGAGCTGAGGCCCGGCCCGTTCTGCCGCATGTTGCTCGTGGCGTTGGAAGCGGCCGAGGGCCAGACCCGGCGTCGCAAGCGCGACCAGGCGCCCGACCGTCTCGGGCTGGCGATCAAGCGCGACCTGCTGGAACGCGCCGTCGCAGCCGATCCTGCCCCAGCCGAGTTCGAAAGCTGGCTCGTCTCGCAGATCGCCGGGGCGCCGGCCGCCGGATCGGTCCGCGCGATGTGCGAGCAGATCTTCCTGGAGTACCGGATGGCGCGCCTCCAGCCAGAGCTGGCGGACTGGCTCGTACGCGGCGCTCCCAGCGATGACGCCGAACCCATAAAACGGGAGAAGCGCGACCGCTGGCACGGCCGAGACGAGGACGCGTACGACTGTACCTGCCACCTGCCGTTGCGCTGAGGCCGGCGACGAGCCATGCCGTGGTCTCAACCCGCCTTCGCGGTTAAACTCGCTGCATGGATCTGCCGCTCGCCAGACTCCGCGTCATCTCGTTCTGCCAGTTCGGGGCCGGGCCGTTCGCCACGATGCAACTGGCCGACCTCGGCGCCGAGGTCATCAAGATCGAAGATCCGACGGCCAGCGGCGACGTCGGCCGGTACGTCCCGCCGTTCACCGGCGAGCGCGACAGCTTCTATTTCCAGACGTTCAATCGCAACAAGCGAAGCGTCACCTTGAATCTCCGCGTGCCGGCCGCCCGCGAGGTGCTGCACCGCCTCGTCGCCGTATCCGATGCGATCTACTACAACCTCCGTGGCGACCTGCCGGCGAAGCTCGGCCTGACCTACGAGCACCTGGGCGCCGTGAACCCGAAGATTGTCTGCTGCTCCCTGAGCGCGTTCGGCACGACCGGCCCCAGAGCTGCCGAGCCGGGCTACGACCTGCTGATGCAGGCGTACTCGGGGATGATGAGCCTGACCGGCGAGCCCGGGACGCCGCCGGCCAAATGCGGCATCTCGATCGTCGACTTCGCCGGCGCGTACGTCTCGGCGATCGGGCTGCTGAGCGCCGTGATCTCAGCCCGGGCGACGGGCCAGGGCCGCGACGTCGACGTCAGCCTGCTGGACACCTCGATCTCGATGCTCAGCTATCTGGCGACCAACACCCTGAACCGCGAGTACGAGCCGGAGCGGCTCAGCTCGTCCGCGCACCCTTCGCTCTACCCGTCCCAGGTCTTCCGCACCTCGGATGGCTACGTGGCGATCATCTGCTTCAAAGAAAAGTTCTGGCAGGAGCTGTGCGCGGTGATGGGGCAGCCGGAGCTTGCCGACGAGCCCCGGTTCAGGCGCTTCGCCGATCGCCTCGCCCACCGCGAGGAGCTGCTCGCGATCGTCGGCGAGATCATCGCCTCCCGCACGACGCAGGAGTGGCTCGACGGGCTCAGGGGCCGGGTGCCCTGCGCGCCGGTCAACACCGTTCGGCAGGCGCTTGAAGACCCCCAGGTGCTGGCCCGCGAGATGATCGTTGAGGTCGAGCACCCGGAGTGGGGGACGCTGCGCGAGACGGCCAGCCCGTACAAGGTCGGCGCCGCGCGCGATCATGTGCCCGCTCCGACTCTCGGGGCGGACACGGACGCCGTGCTCGCCGAGCTGTGCGGCTACGCGCCCGACGAGATCGCCGCGCTGCGGGCCGGCGGCGCCGTCTGACGAGTAGCGTTCGACGCGAAACTCGCTACTCGTGGGTGTCGCCAGGTGGTCATGTCCTTCGGCATCGTGCCCCTGGCACGGTTGCCGTGATGGTCCCGCCACGGTATCGTTCGATAGCGGCTCGCTTGGCGGCGTCGCCAGCCGAGGGATACGATAACCTCCCATCGGGGGCTTCGAAGGAGTTGCTTGCCGGAGTCTCGCGTGTCCGGGGGAGCCGAGCGCGACCGCGCCGATCGGCGGAGGGTCACTGATGCAGCGGGGGATGCCAGCAGCGTGCCAGTGAAAGGTGTCGACGATGACCGTGCGGATGCAGCGACGTGCGTTTCTCCTCGGGCTCGGGCTGTCGGCCAGCGCCGCCTTGCTCAGTGCCTGTACGGGCACGGTCCAGGCGCCCGGCCAGAAGCCGGCGGCGCCGGCTGACTCGAAGCCGGCCGAGTCCAAGCCCGCCGCGGCCCAGCCGGCAGGTCAGCCGGCCGCCCAGACCCCGGCCCAGGGCTCCGGCACCAAGAAGGTCGTGACGTTCTGGGGACGGACGCAATTCCTGCCGGAGTCCAACGCCTGGATCGCGGAGTCGGTCAGGATGGCGGCTGCGGAGAGCGGCTTCGACGTCAAGATCGACATGTTCAGCAACGACGATCACCTCCAGAAAGAAGTGGTCGCGATGGAGGCGAAGCAGATCCCCGACGTCACGATGACGACCAGCGCGGCGCTCTGGTACCAGAACGGGTTCTCGATTGAAGTCGCGGACGTCTACGACGAGGTCGGCAAGGCCGGCGGCGGCTGGTTCGAGGCGCCTGAGAAGTTCTCGCTGATGAACGGGAAGCGGATCGGCGTGCCGTTGAACGTCGAGCCGTGGCTGCTGCATTTGCGCAAGGACGTGTTCGCGGAAGCGGGCCTGACGGTCCCCTTCAAGAGCTGGGACGAAATGATCGACGGCTTTAAGAAGGTGACCAAGGGGCCGATGTACGGCTTCGGCGGCCAGATGTCGAACCCGGACGCCGGCGGGAATGTGCTGTGCGCCATGCTCGCCCACGGCGGTCGGCTGTTCGACAAGGAGAGCAAGCCGGCAATCGACACACCGAAGAACGTCGCCGGCTTCAAGGCATACACCGACATGTACACCACCCACAAGGTCATGCCGCCGGGCGTCCTGCAGTGGGATGCGTCGGGGAACAACAAGGCCTGGCTGAGCGGCCAGGTGGCGGCGATCTCGAACACGGGGAGCACCGTCCTTTCGATGCGGAAGGACGATCAGAACATGCTGAAGAACTCGGTGTTCACCCCGTGGCCAGGTGCGCAAGGGAATCCGCCGGTCACCACAGCCGACGGGTTCATGCTGGTGATCAACAAGGGGCCGAACGTCGAGGAGTCGAAGCGCATCATCGCGAAGATCCTCTCGAAGGAGCGGTACCCGGGCAACCTCGAGGCGGCCGGTTCGTACTGGTTCTCGGCACTGAAGACCCACGCGGAGATCGACTTCTTCACCAAGGATGAGTGGAACAAGCAGATTCAGCAAGAAGTGATCCCCCACGCGCTCGCGCCGTTCTCCGATGGCGGCCGCAACCCGATCCTCGATGACCTGGGCGTGGCGGCCTGGGGCGACGCGCTGCAGATGGTCGGCGCTCAGGGGAAGAGCCCTGAGGAGGCGGTCAAGTACCTGGCGCAGAAGGCGAAGGAGGCCGAGGAGAAGTTCACGAAGAAGCCCTAGGTGACGCCGCGTCGTGGCGGACGGCGCGATCATGGCGCCGCCCGCCCCAATTCCGTGAGACCCGGGAGTCGCTATGGCCCTCCGAACGGCCAGCGTGCCGGTCCCGTCGACCCGACGCTTCCGCCTGCCGCGCGATGCCGCCCTCGGGTACATGCTGCTCGCGCCGGCCGCGCTCTTGCTGCTCCTGCTGGTTGGCTACCCATTCCTGACCGCCGTGGTAATGAGCCTCCAGCGGAAGCTGATCGGGCAGGCGGAAGCGCCGTTCATCGGCCTCGGCAACTACGTCGCGCTGCTGACGGACCCGGTGTTCTGGACGGTCGTCCGGAACGTGCTGATCTTCGCCGGGGCATCGGTGGCCCTGAAACTGGTGATCGGGACGGCGGTGGCGCTCGCGCTGAATGAGTCGATGCCGGCGCGCGGCATCGTCCGCTCGGTCATGATCCTGCCCTGGGCATTGCCCACGCTGGTAGCGGTCCTGATCTGGATGTGGATGTACAGCGACGTCGGCGGCGTCTTCAACCACGTCCTGATGGGGACTGGGCTCGTCGAGCGACCCGTGCTGTTCCTGAGCGATCCGGTCCTGGCGATGATCTCGGTGATCGTCGTCAACGTCTGGCGCGGCTTCCCCTTCTTCACCATCACGCTGCTGGCCGGCCTTCAGTCAGTCGGTAGCGACCAGTACGATGCCGCGAAGGTCGATGGGGCGGACATCTTCGCACGGTTTCGCCATGTGACCTTGCCCGGCCTGGCGCCGGTGATGGCGGTTGTGACGCTGCTCTCTACCATCTTCACGCTGAACGACTTCGCGATCATCTGGCTGCTGACGCGCGGCGGTCCGGGCAACGCCACCGACGTGCTCTCGACGCTGACGTACAAGGTGGCGATCCGTGGCCTGGAGCTCGGCAAGGGCGTCGCCGTCTCGGTCCTGATGCTGCCGCTGCTGATCGTGTTGATCGTGCTGCTGACGCGCTTCATCAACAAGCGGGAGGACGCCGGATGAGCGAGACGGCCGGTGGTATCGCGGCCCGATCGGCGAGCCGGGTCGCTGCACCGAACAGCCTGCGGCACGAGCTGATCCTGAAGCGGGTGCTCCAGTGGTCCGTGCTCGGCACGGCCCTGGTGGCGGTCGTGTTCCCGCTGTACTGGATGCTGCTGACGGCGTTCGACCCGCCAACGCTCAGCTACAGCTCGAAGATCAGCCTGCTGCCGAAACAACTGACGCTGGCGGCGTTCTCCCAACTGCTCCGTGAGTACGACTTCCTGCTCTGGATGTGGAACAGCGCCTTCGTGGCGATCATCAGCACGCTGCTGGCGGTGCTCGTCGGGACGCTGGCGGCGTACAGCCTGGCTCGCTTGCGCTATCCCGGGCGGGGATTCCTGGCCGGGACGTTCTTCCTGGCCTACATCTTTCCGGCGACCCTGCTGGTGGTGCCCGTCTTCGTGATCCTGAGCGTGCTCGGCCTAACGGACGACTACATCGGACTGGTGATGAGCTATCTGATCTTCACGGTTCCGTTCTGCACCTGGATGCTGCGGGCGTACCTCACGAGCATCCCTCCGGAGTTGGAAGAGGCGGCCCTGGTGGACGGGGCGAACCGGATTCAAGCGATGCTGCTGATCATCCTGCCGCTGGCCGCGCCCGGCGTTGCGGCTGCCACTATCTTTGCGTTCACGCTCTCCTGGAACGAGTACCTGTACGCCTTCATCTTGATGACGGACAGCACGAAGATGACGCTCTCGCCGGGCATGACGAAGCTGGTGTTCGGCGATATCTTCCTCTGGGGGATGATCATGTCCGGCGCCACCTTAATGAGCCTGCCGGTGGTGATCCTCTACTTCGTGGCCCAGCGCTTCGTGGTCTCGGGCCTGACCGCCGGCTCCGTGAAGGGCTGACCACTTCGAAGACCGAGAGCGACCTGACCTGCGGCCCCCTCTCCGGCGCAGAGAGGGGGCCTTTGTGTGCCAGCTTTGTCCGGGTACGAACGTCGTACAATGGCCGTGGGAGGCTGAGATGGCGACGCGCGGCGTGCGGTTCCTGGCGTCCGACATCTGGGACGCGCCGGACAACGGCAAGAAGTACGAAGTGATCGAGGGAGATCTCTACGTGAGTCCGGCTCCGGATTGGATCCACCAGGAAGAACTATCCAACCTCGACTTCTTCGTAAAGAGCTGGGTGAAGGCACATCGCCTTGGGCGAATCGTCAACGCCCCCACCGGGGTCATTCTCGACGACGAGAACGGGCTCGAGCCGGACTTGATCTTCATCTTTCACGAGCATGCAGACATCATTCGGCGGCGCGGCGTCTTTGGTGTCCCTGATCTGGTGGTCGAGGTGCTCTCGCCGAGCACGGAGGGCCGCGACCGAGGCCTCAAGCTGCATCGTTACGCGGCGTCGGGCGTGCCGCACTACTGGATTCTCAACACTGACGGCCCGCGCATCGAGGAGCGCGTCCTCGGCGACGACGGCTACCGGTTGGTCGGCACGTTCGGCCCCGACGAGATCTTTCGTCCAACGATCTTCCCCGGCCTGGAAATCCCGCTGGACGAGATCGCCGTGCCGCCTCCTGCCCCTGATCCGTCCTGACGACAGTCAGTCAGGCGATCGGGAGGACCGGGAAGACGTCGAGGTCGAGCGGTGAGGTGGCGCCCTCGGCGAAGCGGAAGTGCGCCGCCGCCGCGATCATCGCCGCGTTGTCCGTGCAGAGCCTGACCGGCGGGATCAAGACCGGCACGTCGCCGAGTTCCTGGGCGCTGAGCTGCTGAATGCGCGCCCGCAACGGCAGGTTCGCCGCCACCCCGCCCGCCAGCGCGATCGCCTGCGCCCCATTATCGCGAGCGGCCTCGATGGTCTTCGTCGCCAGCACGTCGACCACCGCCTCCTGAAACGAGGCCGCCAGGTCCGCCACGACCAGCCCGTCGCCGGCCTCGCGGACGGTCCGCAAGACGGCCGTCTTCAACCCGCTGAAGCTGAAATCCCACGACGGCCGCAGCCAGGCCCGGGGAAGGGTGTAGCGGGACGGATCGCCGCCCTCCGCCGCCTGCTGTACGGCCGGACCGCCCGGATACCCCAACCCCATCATCCGCGCCGCCTTGTCGAACGCCTCGCCGGCCGCGTCGTCCAGCGTCCGCCCGAGCCGCGCGTACTCGCCGTGCTCGCGCATCAGCACCAGGTCAGAGTGGCCGCCCGAGACGATCAGGCAGACCAGCGGGAAACGCGGCTCGACCTGATCGACCAGCCAGTTGGCGTAGACGTGGCCCTCCAGGTGGTTCACGCCCAGCAGCGGCAACCCGCGCGCGTACGAGAGCGCCTTCGCCGTGTTCAGGCCCACCAGCAGCGCGCCCGCCAGTCCCGGCCCATGCGTGACGGCGACGAGATCGAGGTCGCCCCAGTCGCGGCCGGCCTCTTCGAGCGCCCGCGTCACGACCGGCCTGATCGCCCGCAAGTGCAATCTCGAGGCGATCTCAGGGACGACGCCGCCCGTCTCGCGATGGACGTCGTCCTGGGACGCCACCACGTTCGACTCGACGTGCCGGCCGTCGACCACGATCGCCGCCGCCGTCTCGTCGCACGACGTCTCGATGCCAAGGATTCTGGACATATCACGGAATTATAGCGGCCGGAAGCGTGACCCCAGGGGCCAACAGGAGGTACAATAGAACAGAAGTTCTAGGCGGCTGCTGATCGCTCGGTCGGCTTGCTCGCGCGCCGCTGGAGGGCGCCATGAAGCTCGGTCTTCTCTGGTACGACGCAGATCAGCGGGTATCGCCCCAGGCCCGCCTCGCCGAGGCCGCCACCCGTTTCGCCGAGAAGTTCGGCCGTCCGGCCAACTGCTGCCACGTCAACCCGGACGACCTGTTTGCCGATCAGGCGATCTCGGTGGTCGCCGATCCGTCGATCCTGAAACACCACTTCTGGGTCGGCCGCGACGAGACGCTGGAGCCGGAGCGGCCTCGTCGCGGTCGCAAGGCGGCGGCTCCATCATCGCCGCCGGAGGCCCCGGCCGCCGTCGAGATCGCGGCCCCACCGCCCGGCGACCAGCTGCCCGTCGAGGCGACAGCTACTCCGGAGGAGCCGGTCCTGTTGTCGGCCGACGCTCCAGTCACGATCACTGTTGAGGCGACGCCCCCTCCGATGGTGAGGCGTCGACGCGCTGCGCCCGTCCCCGAAGCAGCCGCTGCGACCACACCTCCCCCAAAGCAGCGAATGGCTCGGCTGCCTGCCGGTGCGGAGCCGGCCGCCTCGCCGCCTGCCTCCGCGCCGGTCCGAACCCGCGCGTCGAAGAAGGTCGCGACACAGCCGACGCCTACGCCGGAGGAGCCGTCGCCGACGCCGACGCGCTCCAGGGCGTCGAGCGCGTCGGCGGCCTCCGAGTCTCCGCCGCCGAAGTCGGCGAAGCGCCAGCCCGCCGCGAATGCGGCACCCGCGACTCCAGCTCCCGACCCCGCTCCGGCCGAACCGGCGCCTCGGCGCGTGCGCAGCCGACCGGCTCCGGCCAGCGTGCTGCCGGTCGCTGCGACGCCCATCCAATCAGACAAGGGACTGCGAGCTTCACGGAAGATCCGGTCCGTGGCGGCCACTCCGACCGCACCCGGCGTTCAGTCAGCTCCGTCCGCGCAGGCCGGGAAGCGCTCCGCCCCGCCTCCCGTCGCCGAGCCCGACCCTGCCGCTTCGTCACCTGCCCCGCGAGCGAGACGCTCGAAGGACGCACGGTCAGGCGTGGCCGAGCCGACCGCTCCAGTCGGCCGGCGCGGCCGATCCTCCGCGAGCGCGGCGGGGTCAGCAGCCCGGGCAACCGCGCCTGCAACCAAGTGGCGCGGCGGGTCCGCGAAGTCGGCGAAAGACCAGCCGGCCGAAGTCGTCTCGGCACCTTCCACCAACACAGGCACCAGGCGACGCGCGGAGCAAGCACCGTCCGGGCCGACTCGCCCACCGAAGCAGACGGCCTCAACTGCACGAACGAAGCACGCCAGCCCGAATCCGAAGGCTGGCCGCACGCCGCGACCGGCTCAGGCCTGCGAGCCGAAGCCCGAGGTCGGTCCCTCACCCAGGAAGCGCGCCACCTCCGAAACCTGGCGCACGAGCTCCGACAAGACGGCCTCGCGAGAGACGCCGATCGGCGGAAAGAGCGGCACCAGCGGGCAGCCAGTGTCCGTGTCCCGGAGCAAGCGCGGCGGGATCTCCGAGGCGAGCGGCTCCAGGCGCGCGTCCACGCTCCGCGCCGGCCGGCCATCCGTGTCGTAGACCAGCAGCCAGAACGGCGTCTCGCGCAGGGTGGCCCAGCGCGAGACGCTGAGGCACAGCGTCAGCATCGTCGTGCCGAGCCGGATGCGCCGGCCCCACGCGGCCGCGATCTGAGAGACGGTGGGATAGTGTACGCGGTTCCACGCACCCGCCGGCCGCGCCCGCTTGATATTGACCGCATCTTGTACCACCGTTAGCAGATCGTTAGCAGTTGCTCCGTTATATCTAGACGATGGGCACGACACGGATGCCGAATCGGCGAACCCGTCACATGGGAGACGCTTCATGAACATGCAGAACAGGAAGAGGACGATCGCGGCGGCCGGCGCGTCGCTGGCGCTCGTCGCGGCGATGGTCGGCGCCAGCCTGACGACGGCCTCGGCGTCGGCGTGGGCCGCCTCAACGGCCCCCGGACTCGAAGATCTCCGCCAGGCTTCACCGTCGCCGGTGCCGAAGCCGAAGCCGGGGCGCGGCGGCAACATGCAGCAGCGCCAGCAGATGCAGGAGGCGTATCTGAACGCGCTGGCTGCCCGTCTCGGACTGAGCGTCGATCAGCTCAAGGAGGCGCAGAAGCAGGCCCGGATCGACCTGATCAACAAGGCCGTCGCCGAGGGAAAGCTGACCCAGGAGCAGGCGAACCAGCGGATTCAGGCGATCCAGAGCGGCCAGGGCCCCGGCCAGCCGGGCGCGGGCCAGCGCGGCCAGGAGCGTCCGGGCCGGGGACAGCGCGGCCAGCAGGGCCCCGGTCAGGGTCAGGGCCAGCGCGGACCGGGCATGCCGGGACCGGGGCAGGCCATCGCCGATCTCCTCGGGATGACGCCGCAGGAGATCCGGACCGAGTTCCAGGCCGGCAAGAGCCTGGCGCAGATCGCCGAGGCGAAGGGCGTCTCACGTGACGCGCTCAAGGCGAAGATCCTGGAAACCCAGAAGGCCCGGCTGGACGCGGCCGTGGCGGCAGGCCGGATGACCGCCGAGCAGGCGCAGCAGATGGCGACCCGCCAGGCGGCGAACGTCGACCGCATGTTGGACGCAACGCCCGGTCAGCGGCGCGGGCCTCAGGCTCCGGGCTCAGGATCCTAGGACTCCCCTTCGAGAGCGCACCGGGCGCTCCAGCCCCATCGACAACGGCCTTTGTGCGAAATGCACAAGGGCCGTTTTTCTTTTCTGTACGCGGCGACCGTTGGCGCCCGCGGCCCGCGCGCGTACAGTGACTGACATCACCAGCGGGAGGAATCACGGCCCTATGAGCCCAGAAGAACTGGAAGCGGCAGTCAAAGCCGCCCAGTCGGCAGGAGACACGGCATGGGTGCTCGCCTCGGCAGCGCTCGTCATGCTGATGACTCCGGGCCTGGCGCTCTTCTACGGCGGACTGGTCCGTCCGAAGAACGTCCTGTCGACGCTCATGCACAGCTTCTTCATCCTCGGACTTATCAGCGTTCAGTGGGTCCTCTGGGGCTACAGCCTGGCGTTCGGCCCGACCGTTGGCGGGTTCATCGGCTCGCTGAGCTGGATCGGCCTGAACGGCGTCGGCGCCGAGCCGAACGCGGACTACGCGGCGACGATTCCGCACCTGGCCTTCATGGCGTTCCAGATGATGTTCGCCATCATCACGCCAGCCCTGATCACTGGTGCCTTTGCCGAGCGCAAGCGGTTCAAGGCGTTTGTGCTGTTTAGCCTGCTCTGGGCAACGTTCGTCTACGATCCGCTCTGCCACTGGGTCTGGGGCGTCGGCGGCTGGATCCGCGAGATGGGCGCCCTCGACTTCGCCGGTGGCACCGTTGTCCACATCTCCTCTGGCGTCTCGGCGCTCGTCGCCGCGACGGTCCTCGGCCATCGCGTTGGCCTGGGCAAGGAGAAGATGGAGCCGCACGACCTGACGATGACCGTGCTTGGCGCGGGCCTCCTCTGGTTCGGCTGGTTCGGTTTCAACGCTGGTAGTGCGCTGGCCGCGAACGGCCTCGCAGCGACCGCCTTCGTCACGACGAACACGGCGGCTGCGATGGGCGCCCTCGCCTGGGTGACCGTCGCCTGGGCGCACAAGGGCCACCCGAGCGTGCTCGGCGCGGCAGCGGGCGCTGTCGCTGGCCTGGTCGCGATCACTCCGGCTGCCGGTTTCGTGACCCCAACCTCGGCGATCCTGATCGGCCTCGGCGGCGGCGTGGCCTGCTACTTCGCCATTCAGCTTCGCGAGAAGCTGCGAGTCGACGATGCGCTCGACGTCTGGGCCGTCCACGGTATCGGCGGGACCTGGGGCGCCATCGCAACGGGCATCTTCGCCTCGGCGGCCGTCAACCCGGCTGGCAAGGACGGTCTCCTGTACGGTAACCCCTCGCTTTTCTTCACGCAGGTTCTGACCGTGGCGATCACCTGGGTCTTCTGCGGGGTGATGACCTTCGTCATCCTCAAGATCGTGGACGCCGTCATCGGGCTGCGAGTGCCGGAGCAGGAAGAGGTCCTCGGCCTGGACATCTCGCAGCACGGCGAGCCCGCCTACCAGCTCTAGATCGCTCCTTCGATGACCAGACCGCGCACCCTGCGCACACCTTACGATCGGGAGGATCCCCTACATGGACACCATCATCCTCGCCGCCTCGCTCGTCTCCTTCCTGGCGCTCATCGGTAGCTGGCTTGCGCTGCCGTCCAGCAACGAGACCACGACGGTCGTGGCGCACGCGGTGCCGGCCCGAGCGTAACCCATCGTCCCTGGGTGAAAAGCTCGAAACGAGGGCCGCGTTTGCGGCCCTCGTTTCGATTGTGCGCGTGGTTTGTGCGTTGCACGAGGCCAGCCCGATCGTGCCCGTACCGTGTCGCCTCGTCCATCCGTTATCTCCAGGGCGGTAAGGAGAAGACGGATGGATGAGCTGCATGTCGCCTGGCTCATGATCGGTTGGATCATCGCCTTCTGGGCCGGCAAGGATCTTCAGACGCGATTCGCTCGCTGGCGGGACGCGCGCCGCCAGACGGACTGATCCCAGGCGGGCACGCTCAGCACGCCCTCGAGGTCAGCTCCGGACCGGGACCTCAGTCTGGACGAGCGGGCAGTTCTCGTCCAGCACGTACCAGGTAGAGCCGCCGCCACAGACCTGCCGGACCAGCGTTGCAAGGGTCTCGGTCGCGCGGGTGACCTCGTCCAGGGTGGCCGGCGCCAGGCCGTGGACGTTCAGCACGGCGTTCGTCGTCGCCGGCGAGATCTTGCTCGGCTCGCCGCCGCGCCAGCTCCAGCGGCGGCAGAGCACCTTGGCGTCGTCGGCGTAGATGATCTCGCCGGCCTCGGGCGGATCGTCCTCCTCGGCGCCGAGCGGCTTGAACGGCTCGTCGCCCGTCGCCACCCGCAGGTGGAGCCCGCCGCTGACCAGGTCCAGGTCGTCGCCGCCGACCGGCACCAGGAAGCGGAGCGAGAGCGCGTTGTAGACGGCCACCATCGCGTTGATCGGCGGCAGCGCGTCGCCGCGCCTGGCCCGGCGCACCAGCGCCTCGACGGACGCCTGGTACTTGCTGGGGCGGGCGCCGAACTGGCTGAACGCCTGGCGCCAGGCGGCGATCTTCGGGTGCGCGACGACGTCCGCCAGCGACTCGTCCTGCCGCACCCTCGCCTCGACGTCGCGGAGCAGCAGGGTAGCTTCCTCCAGGCCGCGGCGGTTGTCCACGTCCCAGCAGATCACCTTTCCCCAGCAGTAGCCGGGGAACTGCGCGAAGACCTCAGGGTGGATCTGATCGACGAGCCGCCGCACCGCCGTCACTATCCCTTCGGCGGCACGTCACCTCGCGGCACGTCGCCTCGCGGCTCGCCCCGGGCGCCACGCTCCAGCTCTTCGAGCAGGTTGCGCACGTCACGCTGGGCGTTCTGCCGGCGCTGGTGCCGACGCGTCCGCTCGACCTCCAGCGCCGAGAGGTAGTCGTCCTCCGGCGCGCCGGCTGCCATCAGCCGATCGCCAAGCTCGCGGACCAAGTCGTCCACTGGTCCCTTGCGCCTGGCCAGGCCGAAGTTGACGGTGCAGTCCCAGGAGCAGAAATCCCAGACCTGTTCCGGATGCCCATCGTCGAGCACGTCCCAGTGGAGCTCCAGCCAGGTCCGCCTTTCCTGGATGTCATTCCAGTTGACCGTTCGGCCGCAGTAGTCACACCGCTTGTACGCACCCATTCGGCACCCTCCGCCAGGTAGATTCTACTCCTGGAGAGCGCTCTCACTCAACGATGTTTCTAAAACTCAATACCCGCGCTCGAAGTCGATCTGCCCCTCCAGCGGCTCTCCCGCCTGGAAACGCCGATAGTTCTCCAGAAAGCGCGCCGCGTTAACCGGGGCGTCGTCCGGGCCAGACATGTGCGACGTGACGATCACGTTCTCCATGCTCCAGAGCGGGCTCTCCGGCGGCAGCGGCTCCTTCTCGAAGACGTCGAGCACGGCGAACCGCAGCCGACCGTCCTCCAGCGCCGCGATCACGTCCGCCTCGCGCACGACGGCCCCGCGACAGACGTTCACCAATACCGCATCCTTCGGGAGCAGGCCCAGCCGCCGACCGTCGATCAGGCCGCGCGTCTCGGGCGTCAGCGGCACCACCAGCACCAGGTACTCGGCCAGCGGCAGGACGCTGTCGAGCTGGTCCACGGTGTGGACCTCGTCCAGCCCCTCGACCGGCTGGCCGTTCCGCGAGACGCCGATCACCCGCAGTCCGTGCGCCTTCAGCGTCCGCGCCACCTCGCTGCCGATGCTACCAAGCCCTACCACCACGGCCGTCGAGCCCCGCAGGGCCGGGAAGTGCCACCCTTTCCAGACCTTCGCGTCCTGCTGTCGGAACGCCCGCCGGAAGTCGATCTGGACGGCCAGGAGAAAGCCCAGCACGTACTCCGCCATGGCGGTGTCGAAGACGTGGACCATCCGGGTGACCGGCACACCCTTGGGGAGCCACTCGCGGGCCGCCATCACCATGTCGACGCCGGCGCCAGTCGAGGAGATCCAGCGCAGCTTCGGGGCGTCCTTCACGATCTCCGGCGGGAACCGCCAGGCGAAGAAAATGTCCATCTCGCGGACGTATTCGGGGAGGGTCGGGTCGTCGGCCCGGTACAGCTTGACCTCGAGCTCCGGCGCCTCCCGCGCGAAGATCTCCTTGTACTTTGGCCCATCGCCACTGGCAATCAACAGCTTCGGCAAGGTCTGCTCCTCAGACCGGCGCGCCGGCCTTCTGCTCGTACGTCTGGTGCGCCTTCTCCACCGCCGCCGTCCGCTCGGCGAACAGCTCCGCGCTGTGGGCGACCGAGCGGTTGTACGAGGTCTCGATCCCGACCAGCGAGCCCTGGAACTTCGGCATCACGTACCGGGCCAGCAGCTCGTAGCTCTTGAGCGTCTTCTCGCGGTTGGCCCACTCGTTCACCACCACCAGCAAGGCCCCGAAGCCGCCCGTCATCTCGTCGAAGCGGTGGATCGCCGCGACCAGGTCGTCGGGCGTGCCGACGACCCAGTTCCCCTGCTTCACCATGTGTTCGGCGAACGCCTCGCGCGGGCCGTCGAACGTGGGATGCCGCCCCAGCGCCGCGCCGCCGTACTCGTACGCCTGGGCCGCCCCACCCTCGCGCACGTTCGCCAGCGCCTCCTCCCGACTCTCGGCCAGGTGCACAGGGACGACCAGCCGCCACTCGTCGCGGCGCATCGTCTTGCCGTGCTTCGCGGCCTCCTCCTCAGCGATCGACCACATCTTCTTCAGATCGACCTGGCCGCGCTGGCCGCCGATCAGGGCGAGGGAGAGGATCGCCCCGCCGTGGCGCCCGGCCGCGATCGGCCCGGATGGCGACTCCATGCTGGCAACGGCGAGCGGCGGGTGCGGCTGGGTGAACGGACGGAGCTGCAGGACCGCCTCGCGGAGCCGGAACCAGCCGCCGTCGTAGGTCAGCGGCGTCGGGTCCGTCATCAGGCGCATGATGACGTCCAGCGCCTCGTCCATCATCGGGCGCTGCTGGCGCGGGTCGATGCCGAGCATCACGGCGTCCGTGACCAGCGCCCCTGGCCCGACCCCGAACAGCACCCTTCCCCGGGTCAGATGGTCGAGTTGCACGATTCGGTTCGCCACCATCAGCGGGTGGTGGTACGGCAGGCTGACCACGCCCGTTCCAAGCTTAATGTGGCGCGTCCGCTCGGCGGCGGTGGCAATGAAGATCTCCGGCGAGGCGATCGTCTCCCAGCCGGCGCTGTGGTGCTCGCCGATCCAGGCCTCGTCAAACCCGAGCTTGTCCAGCCACTGGATCAATTCGAGGTTGCGCTCGAAGCCGAGCGTCGGGTTCTCGCCGACACGGTGGAACGGGGCCAGGAAAATGCCGAAGCGCATCCGGGCGGGCAAGGTCATCGGGTCGCCTCCAGCGCCAGGTACCGACGGAGCGTCGTCGAAAGGTTGTGACATGGTAGCAGCCGCGCCACGAGTCGCAACTGAGATGCGCCTGTAGCACGGCCGGCCCCGAATCACTCGCCCCGGGCTGGTACGCTCCGCGCTACCCAACCGGGGTGCGTGGAGCGATGTGAGCGGTCGAGCGGGTTACCAGGCGCAACGGCCATTGATCCTGAGTCGTCGACGGGTCCTTGCCGCGCTCCTGGTGGCCGCGCAGCTCCCGCTGCTCGTCGGCATGGCGGGGCCGAACGACGGCGCCGAGGTCGCGCCACGCCCGAACAACATCGTCGGGCTCAACCTGGCACGGCTCCATCAGTCGCAGTACATCTGGGCCGCCAGCGAGGTCGCGAACGCCAACGGCGGTGCCTGGGGCTACATCACCATCCTGCTCACCAATCAGGACCGCGACTCGTCCGCGCCAGCGCACCTGCTCCAGTAGATCCTCAACCGCTGCTACGAGGCGAAGCTCCAGCCGATCGTCCGCGTCGGCACCCGCTTCGACGAGCACACCGGCATCTGGGAGCGGCCAACCGACGACGATCCCGCCCTCTGGCGTGCGCTCTTCGAGGAAGTCAAGTGGCCGACCCGCACCGTCTGGGTCGTCCCGGCCAACGATCGAACTCGTACAAGATCGACGGCATCGGCGAGGGGGGCCGCTTTACCCATAAGGGGTACGAAGTCGAGCTGGAGCAGATCGGCCGCGACCTGCCAGTCGTCATCACGGAGTCAGGCGTCCTCCGCCGCCACGGCGAGGAGGAGATTGCCCAGTTCTTCGTCCAGGCGTACAAGGAATGGCAGGCCGACCGGCGGGTGATCGCCGCGACGCCGCTGTTCTGGGACCCAGACTTCGACAAGCACTGGATGTTTACCCTGGACTCGCAGGGGAACGTCGAAACGAGCAGCCCGACGTACCGGACCCTGCGCGAGCTGCCCCGGGTGGCAGGCTCGCCCGACGTTCTGCCGCTGGTCGGCAACACACCCAGGGTGTCGGCGTCGGCGGTGAAGGCGCGCCCGCTGCCGATCTTCCTGCCGGACCCGCCGCCACCCGCGTCCAGCCTCGACGAGAGCAACGACGCTGCCCCCTGACGAGCGCCCACCGGGGCAGGGGCGCGACGTGATGCGCGCAAAGCGGCGCTCGCGTTCAGTGCGAGCGCGCCGGAGACGGTGGTAGAATCGCGAGCATCTCCGGCGCGGTAGCGTCGGCGTTGCAGAGGCGCCAGCACCGCATCAAGAACGATGCGGGCCAGGGCGCCGCCATCGGTCGGGGCCACCCACGCCCATCGACCGACGAGTCATGCCGTGACCAGCGAGCCGTGTCGATACCTCTTATGCCAACCGGCGTTGAGCACATTACCTCTCTCCCCCTGAGCTCCGCGCTGACCTCGCGGGCCGGTTCGCTGGCAGGCTGGCTCGGCCTGGTCGCGCTGCTGGCCGTGGCGATCCCGAGCCGCCTCTTCAACCTCGAGCAGTTCGCCGGCAAGTTCGACGAGGGCATCCGCGGCACCCAGTTGATGCTGATGGCGGCCGGCTACCGGCCGTTCCGCGAGATCTTCGCCTCGCAGGGGCCGCTTTCGCTCGACGTCTTCTATCCGACCTACGCCTTGTTCGGGCAGACGCTCGGCGCCGCCCGTTTCGCGCCGGCGCTGTTCGGGATCGTCGGCATCGTCGTCGCGGCCTGGACCGCCCGTCACGCCGGCGGGCTGGTGGCCGGCGCCGCGACCGGCCTGCTGCTCACCCTCAGCCCGATCTTCCTCAAGAACTCCCGTCTGGCGCTGGTCGAGGTGCCGGCACTCGTCCCAGCCATCGGCGCGGTCGGCGCGGCGCTGGCGTACGGCCGAAGTGGCGACCGCCGCTGGCTAGTCGGTGCCGGCGCGTTGATGGCGCTGGCGCTGGCGATCAAGCCGATCGTCGTGCCGGCTCTCGTGCCGATCGGGCTGGCGATCGTGCTGCGCGGCCGGGGCTGGCTGAAGGCTGGCCTGCTGTTCAGCCTGGCCCTGGTGACCGTCCTGGCCGCGATCGTGATCGTCGTCGGTCCGGGCGGCGTCTACGACCAGATGATCCGCTTCCGGATGGCCTCCCGCCAGGTCGAGGGTTGGAGCCTGAAGGAGAACTGGGCCGCCATCTCCGGCGAGATCGCCGACGAGCAGCTCGTGCTGCCGGCCGCTGCCGTCGTCATCGGCCTGCTGCTGCTGGCCTGCCGCTGGCGGGTCGGCCTGCCGCTGGTCGGCTGGGCCGTCGCCTCGCTCGGCCTGCTGCTGGTCTACACGCCGCTCCAGTTCAAGCACGCCGTCGTGCTGCTGCCGCCGATGGCGCTGCTGATCGGCGTCGGGGCCGGCGCGGTCTGGGAACGCTGGGAGCACCGGGGCCCCGGCGCTCGTCTGCCGTGGCTGCTGCTGGCCCTCGGGCTGGCGCTGACCGCCTGGTACGCGGTGAGCCTGCCGCGCGTCCTCGATCTCGACCGCCGGCTGGTGGCCGGGATGCCAGATTCGCGCCCGGAGAGCTTCGACGACGAGATCCGGCTGCTCTCCACCATCACCGGCCCGTCCGACTTCGTGATCGTGGACGAGCCGTCGGTGGCGTTCAGCAGCCGGCGCCTCGTCCCGCCGAATCTCGTGGACACCTCGATGGTCCGGATCCGCTCGCGCTCGCTCGACGCCGACGACGCGATCACCGCCGCCGAGCGGCACAACGTCCGGGCACTCTTCCTCTTCAGCGACGGCCTGCGGTCGCTCAAGCCGTTCTCGGAGTGGGTCGACCGCGAGTACGTGGCGATCAAGATCAACGACCGGCCGAACGGCAAGCAGCGCGCCGTCTACCTGCGCCGCGACGCCGACCGCGAGGGCGCCCGTGCGCTGCTAGAGCGCGGCCTTGCACGCACCAGCGAGGCGACGTTCGGCGGGCAGCTGCGCCTGCTCGGCCACGCCGTCGAGCCCGGCGAGATCCGGCCCGCCGGCAACATCACCGTGACCCTCGGCTGGCAGGCGGTCGGCCCGGTCGCGGCCGACTACTCAGTCGTGACGATCCTCAAGGGCCGCGACGGCCAGCCCGTCGAGCAGAACCAGCGCGGCCTCGGCGGCGGCGGCGAAGGCACGGCCGCCTGGGAGCCCGACCGCTGGATCTTCCGGACCTCGTCGCTCGACCTGAAGCGCTCCGTTCAGCCCGGCGAGTACACCCTTGCGGTCGGCCTGTACGACTCGAAGGCCCGGAGGTTGGTGCCGCCGGACGGCGCGCGCCCCGGCGAGGAGACGGTCGATCTCGGTCAGATTCAGGTGCGTCCCTGATGCAGACGCGAACACTCAGCGTGCCAGCCTCATTCAGCGTACGGGTGAGCTCGCCGACCTGGCCCACCGAGACGCTCATCCTGGGCGCCATCCTGATCGTCGCGGCGTTCATGCGGCTGGTCCGCCTGAGCGGCACCAGCGGCGACCTCGACGAGGGCATCCGCGGCATCCAGCTCCTGCTGATGTCGGCGGGGTACCGCCCGATGCAGGAGATCTACTCGTCGCAGGGGCCGCTGCTGCTGAACATGCTCTACCCTCTCTACCGTCTGTTCGGCGAGACGCTCGGCGCAGCGCGGCTTGCGGTCGGCGTCTACTCGCTGCTTGGGATCGTCGGCATCTACGTCGCGGCCAGGGCGGTCGGCGGGCCGGTCGGCGGCACCGTCGCGGCGCTGCTGCTGACGTTCAGCCCCAACTACCTGCGGAACTCGCGTCAGGCCCTGGCCGAGGTGCCGGCCCTGGCCCCAGCGATCCTGGCGGTGGCGGCAGCGTTCGAGTATCAGCGGACCGGCCGCTGGATCTGGCTCGTCGTCTCCGGCCTGCTGCTCGGCGTGGCCCTGCTGGTCAAGCCGATCGTCGCGGCGGCCGTCGTGCCGATTGCGCTCGCCGCGTTCCTCGGACGCCGCATCAGCCTCAAGCCGCTGATGCTGGTCGGGCTGGTCTCGGCGGCGGTGGTGCTCGGGATCGTGCTGATGACCGGCTTCTCCACTGTCGTGGACCAGATGATCGACTACCGCCTGAAGAGTCGGCAGGTCAGCGGCTGGAGCTGGAGCGAGAACTGGAAGGTGCTGCGCGGCACGCTGATCGCGCGAGACCAGATCGGCCTGTTCGCGCTCGGCGGGGCCGGCGCGATCCTCGCGCTCCTCGCTCGGCCACGCCAGGCGATCCCGTACATCGGCTGGATCGCAGCAACAGCGGCCATTCTGGCGCTCTACGCGCCCCTCTTTCCGAAGCACGTGGTGATCGCAATTCCGCCGCTGGTCGTGGCGGCCGGCGCCGGCGTCGGCCTGGTCTGGCAGGCACTGCGCGAGCGCCGCGTGTTCGGCATGGTCGGCGGTTTCGCGCTGACCGGGCCAATTCTGCTGTACGCCTGGTCAGTACCGACGATCGCGACGCTCGACATCGGCTTCATGAACCTGGACCAGAGCTTCGAGGGACAGCGCTTCGCCAGGACCGCCGACATCGCGGCCACCATCGCCACCGTGACGAAGCGCGGCGACTTCATCGTCACGGACGAGCCGGAGCAGGCGTTCCACGCCCAGCGGCTGGTGCCGCCCAACCTCGCCGATCCGTCCAGCAGCCGGGTCCGCGCCCGCGAGTTGACCGGCGAGGCGATCGTCACCGCCGCCGAGGAGTACAACGTCGCGGTGGTGGCGCTCTCAAGCGACCGGTTCCGCTCGCTCCGGAACTTCCGCCTCTGGCTGGACGAGAGCTTCGAGCCGATCAAGGTGTATGGGCGGGGCGGCGACTCGCCGCAGGCGATCTACGTCCGCGCGAACGCCGACATGGCGCAAACCCGGCGCGATCTCCAGCGGTTCATTCAGACGCCGGCCAGTGTCGATTTCGGCGGCATCCTTCGACTGACCGGCTACTCGCTGGATCGCCAGGTGCTCATCCGCAACGGCAATCTCGGCGTGACCTACGAATGGGAGGCGCTGACCCGGGCCGCGATCGACTACCACGTCATCACCGAGCTGGTCGGGCCGGATGGCCAGGTCTCGAGCGACGAGCAGTTGTCACTGGGCGGACGCGGCGTCGGGCTGGACGAGTGGACCCCCGGCCGCTGGATGTTCCAGTCTTCGACGTTCGACGTGGCGGCGACCGCTCCCGCCGGCGAATACGTGCTGCGCGTTGGCATCCACGACAGCAAGGGGAAAACGGACCTGCCGATCACGGCCGGCGACCAGCGCCTCGGCTCGCAGCAGGAGCCGATCCGCCGCTTCGAGATCGCCCGAATCCAGGTGCAGTAGCCGGCCCCACCAGAGGGTACAATGCCACGACGTCTCTATCGACGGAGCCCTGAGCATGGCCATGACGCTGCAGACCGAGCATCCACACATCGTGCGGAGCCCAGGCGTTGTCGGCGGCACCCCGATGATCGCCGGGACACGGATCAGCGTCGCGTTCATCGTGGGGCAGCTCCGCGCCGGTGACACGCCGCAAGGCGTCCTCGCCGCGTATCCGCACCTGACGCCGGCCGCTGTGTACGATGCGATCAGCTTCTACTACGACCACCAGGACGAGATCGACCGTTTTATCGCCGCCAACACGCTCGAAATGCACGCCGAGCGTCACGGCTTCACGGTTGGCGACGACGGCCGCCTGCGCTTCAACCGACGGTGAGGCCACGCCTGTACCTGGACGAAGACGTCGTACCCGAGCTGGCCCGGATGCTTCGGACGCATGGGCACGACGCGATCAGTGCCCACGAAGTCGGCGGCCTCCAGCTTGAAGACCCCGAACAGTTGGAGCGCGCCGCGAACGATGGCCGGACCCTTCTCACCTACAACTATCACGATTTCCTGCGGATCAGCGAGGAGTGGTTTCTCGCTGGACGGCCACATGCGGGCATCGTGATTTCGTACCGGCAGTATGCGCGCAGTGAGCTCGGGGCACTCTTTCGTGCTGTCGTCGCCCTGCTAGAGGCGTTGACGGCCGAGGAGCTCCAAGACTCGGTAGCGGTACTGGATCAATTCCGCCGCAGCGACCTGTAGAGGACGACCTGTTAGGCCGGCCGCCACCGTTGCCTCGAGGTCGCTCGAATCCAGGTCCAGTAGAATCCCCTCCCTGCCCTCCCCTGCCAAGCCTATTGGTTGACAGTTTCGACGGTTGTGACAGAACGTTCGTCATGTCGAAGGCACATGAGCATCCCGCACTGCGAGCGTGAGCGAGTCGAACCCCTGTCCTCCGCTCCGGCCCACTCACAATTCCGGTTGAGCAGGCTGCTGAATTACGCTCTCTCAACCTGCGGCGATAATCGGGGCTCTTTCCCGCGCCAGGCGCTCCAGCAGCTCGACGGCTAGCTCGTGGCCGGGCATCGACGTGATCTCATCCCGAATCCGTTCGGCGTTGGCGCGGTAGGATGGGTCGCGGAGCACCGCCCGCGTCGCCGCGCGGATCGCCTCCGGGGTGCGCTCCTCGGGTCCAATGACGCGAGCTACCCCGAGTTCGGCGCACCGTCTGGCGTTGCGTGGCTGGTCTGCACTGACCGGAAGCACCACCATCGGAAGGCCAAGGCTGAGGCAGGCCGTGATCGCGCCGTAGCCGCCGTGTGTCAGCACCACGTCGCAGTGGGGCAGCAGCGCCGCATGCGACACATACTGTTCGATGATAACGTTGGGCGGCAGTGGGCCAAACTCGGACGGATCGCGTCGGTCACCAACCGTGACGATCAGCGTACCAGCCTCATCGCGCAGCCCGTCGATAATCGCCTCGTAGAGTCCTGGTGTGCGATTTACCTCGGTCGTACCCAGCGTGGCATGCACCACGGGCCGCCGCCCTAACCGACTGCTCCAGGTCGTATCCGTGCCGTCGGCCAGGCCCTCGAACGGCCGAGGCCCGATGAAATGAGCGGTCGGGGGGACCGGCTCATCAGAGCCGACCCACGATCGCGGCATTGTTGGCAGGACGAGGTAACGATACGGCTGTTTCACCTCAGGATCGGGTGGAAGGCCAAAGGCACGGCGCGCCTCGTTGTGCGGCTCGGTGAAGGACTTCTGCGGTCGGAACCAGATCGCGCTGGCCACCGCGTGCGGCAGCTCCAGGATCTCGCCGGTGAGGCACGCCCCAAACTCTACTGGCTCACATACGAACACGTCTGGCTTCCAGGTCGCGGTGATGTCCAGCAAATCGGGCACCATCGCACACGCCGTCCGTACGCGAAAGAGATGAGTCACCCAGGGAAGGCGCGCCGGCCCCGGCGGCGGTGCATCAGGAAACGCCGCCGTCAGATCGTTGTTGAGCCAGTCGATGCCCGCCGAGAACATCTCGAAGCCGCACGCTTCGGCCTGCGGCCGGAACGACGCTGCGCTGGCGAACGCGACTTCATGCCCGGCGTCTGCAAGCGCCCTGGCTATTGGCACGAGCGGTCGGAATGCCCCGGTCGCGGGCTGGAACGTGATGAGTGCGCGCATGGGCGTCTCCCTGTTGGGCCGCCCCCGACTACCGGATGCGCCCGGCGCCACCGTACCATACGGACACCAGCCCTTGGAGGATACGACCATCGGACGACCCGATGCCTGGCACCGCGCTGGCGCGACGGGAATCACGCACGACGTGCCGCGAGTGCTTCCATCAGGCCGTCGTACACCGCCCAGGGAACCTGCTGGCTGCCGATCCGCGGCCCGTACGTCTTGCGCGGTCCGTGACAGTCCGACCCGCCGACTACCAGCAAGCCGAGCGACTGCGCGAGCAGGGTGTAGTGCCCGCGCTCCTCCTCGCCGTGCACGATCTGCCAGACCTCGACGGCATCCAGCCCGGCCTCGACCAGCGGACGCACCTCCTCCGGCGCCAGACACGGACGGTCGCGCACGATCTTCGCCGGGTGGGCCAGCGCCGCGATGCCGCCGGCCGCGTGGATCACCTGGATCGCCTCGACAGCGGTGTACGCCCGGGGCTCGCGGCTCGCCAGCCGGAGCAGCGCGCCGCCGTTGCTCGCCTTTCTCAGGATGCCGTGCTGCACCATCGCCAGGACCAGCGCGGCGCCGCTGGCGTACCGCACCCGGTAGCGCGCCAGGTCGTCGGCGGTCAGGGGCGTGCCCGCCTGTTCGAGCGCAGCCAGCACCTCCTCGACGTGCGCCGCCATCAAGGCGCGCCCCCGATCGAGCGCGGCCGTCAGGGTCGGATCGGCCGGATCGATGCCGTAGCCAAGGATGTGGACGGTCTTGCCGTCCCAGTCCGCCGTCAGCTCGACACCGGTCAGGAGCTCGATGCCGTGCTCGTCGGCTGCCGCCTTCGCCTCGTCCAGCCCGCCGACGACATCGTGGTCCGTGACCGCGATGGCGGCCAGCCCGCGCGCCGCCGCCTCTTCGACCACCCGCCGGGGCTCCCAGCGGCCGTCCGACCAGGTCGTGTGCAGATGGAGATCGACGTAACGATCCCGGTCAGGTACGGCAGTCACCCGGTCGTTGTACCACGCCCGGCCAGGGATGATGGACGAGGACTGTCCCGCCCGTTCAGGTTGAGAGGCGCCAGACGCGGTCGGTAGAATCGGTCAAGGTTGGGCATCGTTTGATGCCGACCGGGGCTGGCGGTGACGGCTCGCACGACGAATCGTCCTGGACGGGAGAACGATTGATGGACACGGCGACAGTCGAGCGGCTGTCAGGCGCTCTGCGCTCGGGCGCCGGCGTGAGCGAGACGACACGGCACACGATCGAGCGGTGGCTGTCCGATCCGAACTACGAGGTGTTCCGTCCGGAGGTCGCCGCGCTGATCGAAGCCGGGCAGTGGAGCGAGCTCGAGGATGCCTTCTACACCCAGTTGACCGTCGGCACTGGAGGCATCCGCGGCCGGGTCGGGCCGGGCACCAACCGGATCAACCTCCGCACCATCGGCGAGGCGGCCCAGGCGCTCTCGCGGTTCATCAGCGAGTACGGCGAGGAGCACAAGAAGGCCGGCGTCGTCGTCGGCCACGAGGCCCGGCGCCAGTCCGTGGAGTTCGCGCGGCTCTGCTGCGAGATCTTCGCCGCCAACGGCATCCGGTCGTACCTCCTCGACGGCCTGCGCGCGACGCCGGAGATCTCGTTCGCCGTCCGCCACTTGAAGACGACGGCGGGCGTCCAGATCACCGCCTCGCACAACCCGCGAACCGACAACGGCTTCAAGTTCTACTGGTCGGACGGCGGGCAGGTCGTGCCGCCCCACGATGCCCGCTTCATGCAGCTCGTCAAAGAGGTCAGCGAGATCCAGCGCATGCCGTTCGACACAGCATGCGCCGACGGGCTCGTCACGATCGTCGGGGCGGACGTCGACCGCGAGTATCTGACGGCCGTCAGGACGCTGTCCGTGGACAAGTCCCGATCCGCGAAGATCGTCTTCAGCCCGATCCACGGCGCCGGCTCCACCAACGTCCTGCCGGTCCTCCAATCCGAGGGTTTCGACGTGACGATCGTCCCGGAGCAGGCCGAGCCGGACGCCGAGTTCCCGACCGCTGTCGGCGACCTGATCAATCCGGAGTTCCGCGAGGTGATGGAGCTGCCGATCGGTCTGGCTGAGCGCGTCGGCGCCGACCTGGCGATCTGCTCGGATCCGGACGCCGACCGGATCGGCGTCGCCGCGCGCAAGCGCCTGGACGGCACCGAGGTCGAGTTCCTGACCGGCAACCAGGTCGGGATCGCCCTGACGCAGTACATCCTGGAGCGGCGCCACTCGCGCGGGTCACTGGCGCCAAACCACCTGGTCATCGAGACGTGCGTCACCAGCACCCTGATCGCCGACGTCGCCGAGAGCTTCGGCCTCACGCCGCTCTCTGACCTCTTCGTCGGCTACAAGTTCATCGCCCAGGAGATCGCGAAGCTGGAAGACCCGACCGACTTCGTGTTCAGCGCCGAGGAGAGCCTGGGCTACCTGGCCGGCACGTTCGTCCGCGACAAGGACGCTGCCATCGCGGCGCTCCTCGTCGCCGAGATGGCGTCCTGGCTCAAGGACCGGGGCATGACCGTGCCCCAGTACCTTGACAGCATCTATCAGCGCCTCGGGTACTACAAGAACCTCCAGTACCTCGTGGAGCTGCCGGGCCGGAGCGGGCGAGACATCATGGAGCAGGTGATGCTCCACCTGCGCGCCAGGACGCCGAAGGCGCTCGCCGGCGCAGCGGTCCGCAACGTCGTCGACTGGCTCGATCCCGCCGCCAGCGCGCCAGGCGCGTACAAGATGGGCGGCTCCGCGGACATGCTGTCGTACGTCCTCTCCGACGACGGCAAGACCCGAGTCACCATGCGCCCGTCCGGCACCGAGCCGAAGCTGAAGTACTACATCCAGTGCCGCGCCGACGTGGACGGGTCGCTGGACGCCGTCAAGGCGCGCGTCGACACGCTGGCGAACGACATCGCGAAGGCGGTCGGCGACTGGAGCGGCGAGGGCCTCAGCCCGGACCACCGCCGGGAGTGGGACGGCGCGATCCAGCGCCTCGTGTAGGCCAGGAGCAGGGAATCGCCGGGACCGCCGATAGATACCGAGGCCCGCCTCCCTGGAGGGGCGGGCCTCTCTCCATGCACACGCCACACCGACGTTCCATGCTCTGGATGTGAGATCTCGAGATATCCACACGTCGTGGCACGTCGACTGCGACAACATGTTCAGAGCGACAGGAAAATCGTGACCATTCAGTCGCTAGCACGAGGAAAGGAGCGGACCCGTGAAGGTTGACCCTCGACGCGTGCTCTTGACGCTTTCGACGGCCGGAGCGCTGGTTTTCGCCGCGCCGGCGGCCGGCTACGCCCAGGGCGTTCAGTATTCGGCCCCGGCCTCCGCCATTGAGATCCGCCAGGACGACTCGGACGAGCAGGTAGACGACCAGACCGCGTTCATTCGGACGGCTGTCTCAGACGCCGCAACCGAGATCCGGGCTGGCGAGCTGGCCCTGGATCGTGCCGAGAGCTCGGAGGTGCGCGACTTCGCTGAGCGGTTGATCCGCGAGCACCGGTCGATCAGAGATGACGCCGCGGAGGTCGCCGCCGACTTCGACGTCGACGCACCCCAGGAGCCTAGGGACGAGGACGAGGTCGCCCTGATCGACGACCTCGACGAGATGAACGGCGACGATTTCGACGAGACGTACATCCGCGCGTTCGTCCTTGATCAGCGGGTCACCATCGCCGACTACGAGTCGGCCTCGGCGAACATGGACGACGGCGTCGCCGACTTCGCCAATCGGCATCTTGACACCCTTCGGGATCAGCTCGAGGATGCCGAGGAGCTGGCCGACAGTCTCGACGTCGCGCTCGACCTGACGAACGAAGGCGGCTGACGTATCACCCCTACCGTGGCCGCACGCCTAAACCGCGAAGCGGCGACCAACATGACGAGAGGCCCGCCCCGGAGGTATCGGGGCGGGCCTTTCGGACTCATGCCGAGGTTGTAAAGTCTACGGCTCGACGACGATCGACTGACCATGATCGAGTATGAGGCGGAACTTGTCGGTAACATGCCGTCCGAGGAGGATGTCGCCATCAAGTGCGATGACAGCAGTTGGAACCGACGGAAGCTGGCCGATCGACACAGAGCAATAGTACGCGTTCGTCGTGATCTCGGTGCCGTCGGCAAGATTCCAGGTGGACTGACCAACCGGGGCAAGTCCAGCAGGAATCAGGTCAGGCGGAACCGCGAGCCCTCCATCAAATCCCGTGTCCACGAGTGCTTCGATATCGAGATCGAATCCCAAAGAATTGTCATCGACGACCCGCACATGAAGAATCAGGTATGGAAAGTGAGAACTTGCAGCGGATGGGGTCATCGGATCTTGCCGAGAGCTACGTCGCCAACTTTGAAGATGTAATTGTCTGGATTCGCTCGTTCGTGAGCGCGCAGCATGACATCCTCGAGCGTGGGGGCAAAGACAACCTGTCCATCGGGAGTGACGAGCGCATACTCGCCCTTGTGGGCGTGCTCGATCGGCTTGACGTGTAGATCGTAGATTCGATGCGCCTCCTGGTTCTGGGAAGTCCGATTCCTGACCATCCTGTCTCCAACCGGTACTGACATGGCACGAGCGCCGCTGCTGGTGCCATCATCGTGCCGCTGGAATGTCGTGAATGTCAATGCACGGCGCACGCGATAGGAGTGCATGGTGGAGCGATTCACTTCCGACTGCGCGTTCCGCGGCTCGCCGGACGTTGAGCTGACCACGACCGACTTCGAGGAGCGCCAGGATACCGTCACCATCCGGGTCAAGGGAATGCCGGCCACTCGATGCCGGGTCTGTGACGAAGATCGTGAGCCTGCCGTGACAATCGGCATGGCGAAAGCAGTCCAGGCCGCGATGCAGCTCATCTTCGATGAGTCCGGAACCAGCCAGCGTATCCTGGCAGCCACGGCGAGCCCGGAGACCGCGCGGTAGGTTTCTGGGTTGTCAAGACGCTCCCAGAATAGCCAGAGGCCCGCCCCGGAAGAATCCGGGGCGGGCCTCTCTTCGCTCCCCCTCTCCGCGTCGGAGAGGGGGTTGGGGGGTGAGGTCGGTTACGCGGCGACCGCGACCTGCGCCGTCTCCAGCCGCTCGCCGGCCCGGCGGGTGAACGTCAGCGCGTCCTCCTCGCTCACGTCCACCAGCACCGCGTCGCCCTCGGCGTACTCGCCGGCCAGCACCTGCTTCGCCAGCGGGTTCTCCACCTGGCGCTGGATCAGCCGCTTCAGCGGTCGGGCACCGTACTCGGCGTCGAAGCCGTTGGTGACCAGCCACTCGCGCGCTGTGTCCGAGAGCTCCAGCGTCAGCTTGCGCTCGGCTAGCCGGCCCCGCAGGTCGCCGAGCATCTTCTCGACGATCGCCAGCAGGCTCTCCTTGCGCAGCCGATGGAAGACGATGATCTCGTCGATCCGGTTCAGGAACTCCGGCCGGAACGTCTCGCGGAGTGCTGAGCGCAGTCGTTTCTCGATCGCCTGGTCGGCAGCCGCCTCGGCACTCGTCGCGCTGCCAACCTGGAAGCCCAGGCTGTCACTACGCTTCGAGTACGCCTCGATCGAGCCGACGTTCGACGTCATGATGATGACCGCATTCCGGAAGTCCACCGTCCGCCCGTGGCCGTCCGTCAGCCGTCCGTCGTCCAGGATCTGCAGCAGCGCGCTCCAGACCTCGGGGTGCGCCTTCTCGACCTCGTCGAAGAGGATCACCTGGTACGGCCGCCGGCGGACCGCCTCGGTCAGCTGACCACCCTGGTCGTACCCGACGTAGCCGGGCGGCGACCCGAACAGCCGCGAGACCGTGTGCGGCTCCCGGAACTCGCTCATGTCGATCCGGAGCAGCGCGTCCTCGTCGTCGAACAGGAAGCTGGCGAGCGTCTTGGCGAGCTCCGTCTTCCCAACGCCGGTCGGCCCGAGGAATAGGAATGACCCGATCGGGCGGCGCGGATCGCCGAGGCCCGAGCGCGAGCGCCGGATCGCGTCAGAAACCGCGACGATCGCCTCGTCCTGGTCCACCACCCTTGCGTGGAGCGCCTCCTCCAGGTGGAGCAGCTTGTCCGCCTCCTCCGAGAAGATGCTGCGCACCGGGATGCCGGTCCACTGCGCCACGACCTCGGCGACGTGCTCCGCTGTCACCAGCAGATTCGCCTCCTCGACGGCCACAGCCTCCGGGTGCTCCGTTTCGAGGGTCAGCCGCTCCTGGCGCAGACTCGCCGCCTCCTCGTAGTCGCGGTTCTGCCAGGCCTCATCCTCGCGGGCTCGCAGCTTCGCGATCTGGGCCGCCGGCGTGTCCTCAGACTCGCGCGCCGAGCGCAGCCGCAGCTTGGAGGACGCCTCGTCCACAAGGTCGATCGCCTTGTCAGGCAGCGAGCGGTCCTGGATGTACCGGTCGGACAGCGTGACGGCAGCCGACAGCGCCGCGTCCTCGATCTTGAGGCCGTGGTGCTCCTCGTACCGCTCGCGCAGGCCGAACAGGATCTCGACCGCCTCCTCGACGCTCGGCTCGTCCACGAAGACCGGCGCGAAGCGTCGCTCCAGCGCCGGGTCGCGCTCGATGCCCTCGCGGTAGTCGTCCAGCGTGGTCGCGCCGATCATCCGGAGCTGTCCACGTGCCAGCGCCGGCTTGAGCAGGTTGGCCGCGTCGATCGCGCCCTCTGCGCCGCCAGCGCCGACGAGCGTGTGGATCTCGTCGATGAACAGGATCACCGCGCCCTCTGACGCGACGACCTCGTCGACGATCGCCTTCAATCGCTCCTCGAACTCGCCACGGAACTTCGAGCCGGCCAGCACCGCCGCCAGGTCGAGCGCGACGATCTTCTTGCCCTGGAGCGGCTCCGGCACGCTCTCCTCGATCATCATCCGGGCCAGCCCTTCGACGACCGCCGTCTTGCCGACGCCCGGCTCGCCGATCAGGACCGGGTTGTTCTTGGTCCGGCGGATCAGGACCTCCATCAGGCGGGTGATCTCCTGATCGCGCCCGATGACCGGGTCCAGCTTGTCGTGACGCGCCAGCTCGGTCAGGTCTACGCCATACTTCTCGAGCGCCTGAAAGCGAGTCTCGGCGCTGGGATCGTCCACAGTTCGGCCACCTCGGACGGCGTCGAACGCCTCTTCGAGCCGGGCACGGTCCAGGTCGAACGACCCGAACATCCGGCTCGCGGGATCGGTCGGATCGGCCAGCGTCGCCAGGAGCAGGTGCTCCGTGCCAACGTACTGGTCACCGCGGCGATCGGCGTCCTCCTGGGCCCGCTGGAACGCCGCGCTCACGCGGTTGGTGATGTACAGCGAGCTGCCGTTCAGCGTCGCCGGCCGGGCCGCCAGATCGCGCTGGAGGCGATCCAGAATCGGCGCCGGGGAGACGCCGAGATGCTTGAACGCCAGCGGCACGAGCCCCTCGCGCTGCCCGAGCAGGATCAGCAGGAGATGCTCGCTGTCGAGCGCGTTGTGGCGCAGCTTGAGCAGCAAGTCCTGCGAGCGGCCGAGCGCCTGACGGGCCTGCTCGGTGAGCTTTTCAACGGGGATCATCGGCTGAGCGCCTCCCGAAACGGGCTACGGTAAGCCCAGCAGCGCCGGTGCGCGGCTGAGACTTGATAGCCTCATTATAAAGTTCTCTTTCGTCTACGAGCCAACCTTTCTGCGCCATAGTGAGGCGCTTTCTGCTGATCAGCTCGTCATTGATCAGAACACAAGGATGGGCGGTCGTATTCCTTGAACGCCCTGGACAGCGGAGCCGCGTCAACCGCGCCAGCCCTTCGAGGCCGCACAAGCGGAATCCGTGCCACGGCCGCCATCCCCTCTCTAATCTCCCTTTCATGTACGATTGGTGTGATACACGGTGCTCGTAGCGGGTACGGGGGGCCGTCCGATGAGCGTGACGGACAGGACAACTACAGACGGTGAGCGCGAACTGATCTTCGCCTCGTTCGAAGACGCCGCGATGGGCGCGGTCGCCGAGAAGGCGCTTCGAGAGTGGGAGCGCCAGGTCGAGTCGATCACGCTCGGCAACATCGCCGTCGTCACGAGAGACGCCGATGGCGACGTCCACGTCCACCAGGGAGGGCACGTCTCGATCAGGCGGGGCGCTCTCTTCGGGCTGATCGCTGGCGGCCTGGTCGGGGCGGCCGTGGTCGGCCTGCCGTTCACCGTGGCGATCGGCACGGCGGCCGGGATTCAGGCGGCGGCTGTGGCGGCTGGCACGCTCGCCAGCGCTGCCGCCAGCGCCTCGTCAACCGCCCTCGCGATCGAGGCGGCCGTCGCGACTGGCCTCTCGGCGGCGATGTCAGGCGGCCTCGGAGCGGCCGTCGGCGGCGCGGCCGGCAGTCTCGCCTCGTTGTTCGGCTTCAAGGACGATGATCTCAAGCAGGCCGGCGAGTGCCTCGCTGCCAACCACTCGGCCGTCGTCGCACTGGTCACCGCCGACGAGGTGAACGAGGTCAGCGAGTTCCTGGAGCGCCTCGGCGGGACGGTCCGCCACGGGTCAGTCTCGCAGCCGCTCCTCGATCTCGCCGCCAGCCACGCCCCCGCCGACAGCCAATCCGATGGCCCTGTCTAGACCCGAGGCGACTGTCTTCCGGTAGACACAATGGAATGACCGACTCACAGCTCGCGAACCGTAGGTTACGCTCCGTGTGACCAGGGCGCGCAGAGCTACACACGAGAGGAGCCGGTCATGAAGCAGGATAGCAGGCAGGGCGAGCGAG
>Ga0209382_10000958_pt1 | contig 46729 bp, 42 predicted proteins | sample SoiMetdeltSBSDD5_FD_187599 | JGI IMG/M metagenome (GOLD analysis project Ga0209382, IMG submission 187599) | Bulk soil microbial communities from a Populus tree surrounding site in Tennessee, USA - Soil MetaG P. deltoides SBSDD5 (SPAdes) (version 2) | ecosystem: Environmental > Terrestrial >...
GGTCGACTCGGCCGACGCTGTGGATGATCGCCCTGGTGCTCGGCCTGGGCATCCCAGCGCAGGCGCTGATCGGCGGTCTGACCGTCCTGACCGATCTGAACCCGTGGATCGTCGCCTTCCACCTGCTCGTGTCGATGGCCCTGATCAGCCTGTCGGTCCTACTCGTACGCCGGGTCGGCGAGCCCGACGGCCCGGCCCGGCCCACGGTGCCGTCCGCCGCTGTCGCCTTGGTGGCCGCGACGTACGCGGCGGCCTGGATCGTGGTCTACCTCGGCACCGTCGTGACCGGCAGCGGACCGCACGCCGGCGACGCCGACGCGCCGCGCAACGGCCTCGATCCGGAGTCGATGAGCCAGCTCCACACCGACGCGGTCTTCCTGCTGATCGGCCTGACCATCGGCTCGGTGCTCGCGATGCGAGCCCTGGACGCGCCGCGGGATCTCCAGCGCGCCGTCGTATGGCTACTCGGGATCGAGCTGGCGCAGGGGCTGATCGGCGCCGTGCAGTATGCGACGGACCTGCCGATCGTCCTGGTCGCCTTCCACCTGCTCGGCGCGTCGGCGGTCGTGGCGGCGGCGACCTGGGCGGTGCTGCAGACCCGCGAGCGGCTGCCCGCAGGCGGCGTCACGCCGACCCAAGCGACACAGCCCGGCGTACTCGATGATGCGGATCGGCCCGCATAAGCCCCGACGCCTGGCTGGGCAGGACCGGCAGCGGCCGGGATCGTCAGATCAGTTGATATGGACGAGCGTGTCGACGGCGACGGCGGCGAACAGCAGCGCCAGGTAGGCGTTCGAGCCGTGGAACAGCCGCATCGGCGCCAGGCGTACCGGGTCGTCGCTCAACCGTGCCCGGCGCAGCAACAGATGCGACTCGACGATGAACGCCGCGCCCAGCACCGAGGCCACCGCGACGTAGAGCCAGCCCATGTCGGCGACCGGCCACAGCAGCAGCGACGCCGCGACCATGACGTACGCGTAGACGACGATCCGGATCGCGACTGACTGCAGCGTGGCGACCGCCGGGAGCATCGGCACCTCGGCGGCGGCGTAGTCCTCCCGGTAGCGGATCGCGAGCGACCAGAAGTGCGGTGGCGTCCAGAAGAAGACGACGGCGAACAGGACGACCGGCGCCCAGGCCAGCTCGCCGGTGACGGCGGTCCAGCCGATGAGTGCCGGGAAGCAGCCGGCGGCACCGCCCCACACGATGTTCTGGGAGGTACGCCGCTTCAGCAGCATCGTGTAGCCGACGACGTAGAACACGTTCGCCGCGAGGGCGAGCCCGGCCGACAGCCAGTTGACCAGCAGGCCGAGCCACAGGGTCGAGACCACACCGAGGGCCAGGCCGAACACCAGCGCGGAACGCGTCGAGACAACATGGCGCGGCAACGGCCGACGCCGAGTGCGTCGCATCCGCTCGTCGATGTCGGCGTCGAGCACGCAGTTGAGCGCGTTGGCGCTGCCGGCCGACAGAGTGCCGCCGAACACGGTGGCGACGACCAGCCACAGCTCGGGAACGCCGCCGCTGGCGAGGAACATCACCGGCACGGTCGTCAGCAGCAGCAGCTCGATGATGCGCGGCTTGGTGAGTGCGACGTAGGCGCCGACGACATCGGTCCAGCGCGGATCGGCGGTCGGTCGCTCGGTCGCGGCACTCGGTGCCGTGGTGGCCAACTGCTCACCAGGGTCGGCGACCCGAGGCGCCATCGCCGAGGCGGCGGAGTTGATGGCCGACGTTCGCACGCGCTGAGTCTATGGGCCAGGGAGACCCGCGACACCACCGGGACCCGCCTTCTACTACAGACGGTCGTTGTCGACCGTGACGACTCGCGCGCTATGCGCCGAACTACCCCTGCGCAAACCGACGCCTAGTACCCTCGGACTCTGTGACAGACACCGCCACGACCTCGCCCCACACCTACCCGGCGCTCGAGTGGACCGAAGCGGATCGGCGCGCTGTCGACACCGTGCGGACCCTGGCGATGGACGCCGTCCAGAAGGTCGGCAACGGGCATCCCGGCACCGCGATGAGCCTAGCGCCGGCCGCCTACCTGATCTATCAGAAGCTGATGCGGCACGACCCGTCCGATCCGGGCTGGCCGGCCCGCGACCGGTTCGTGCTGTCGTGTGGGCACTCGAGCCTGACGCAGTACATCCAGCTGTTCTACGCCGGCTACGGCCTCGAGCTGGGCGACCTGCAGTCGCTGCGTACCTGGGGCAGCCGGACCCCGGGCCACCCCGAGAACCACCTCACCACCGGCATCGAGACGACCACCGGCCCGCTCGGCCAGGGCGTCGGCAATGCGGTCGGCATGGCGATGGCCGCCCGCCGCCGCCACGGCCTGTTGGAGCCCGACACCCCGCTCGGCGAAGGGGTCTTCGACCACGACGTCTATGTGATCGCGAGCGACGGCGACCTCGAGGAGGGTGTGTCCGGCGAGGCTTCGTCGATCGCCGGACATCAGCAGCTCGGCAACCTGTTCCTGCTCTACGACGACAACCGGATCTCGATCGAGGACGACACCTCGGTGGCGTTCAGCGAGAACGTCGGCAAGCGCTACGAGGGCTACGGCTGGCACGTCCAGACCGTCGACTGGACCCACGGCGGCCAGCGCTACGAGGAGGACGTCACCGCGCTCTACGACGCCTACGTCCAGGCCAAGGCCGTCACCGACAAGCCGAGCATCATCATCCTCAAGACGATCATCGCCTGGCCCGCGCCCAACGCGCAGAACACCGGCAAGGCCCACGGATCGGCGCTCGGCGCGGACGAGGTCGCTGCGACGAAGGAGGTCCTGGGATTCGACCCGGAGCGGACGTTCGCGGTCGACGAGGCGGTGCTGAAGCACGTCCGGGCCGTCATGCAGCGCGGCAAGGCCGCCCACAGCGCGTGGCAGCCCAGCTTCGACGCGTGGGCCGAGTCCGCGGGCGACCGCTTGGACCTGTTCGAGCGGATGGCCGACCGTCGGCTGCCCGAGGGCTGGGAGGACGCGCTCCCGACCTTCGACGCCGACGAGAAGGGCGTCGCGACCCGAAAGGCCTCCGGCGAGATCCTGTCCGCGATCTCCCCTGTGCTACCCGAGCTCTGGGGCGGCTCGGCCGACCTGGCCGGCTCCAACAACACCACGCCGAAGGGCCAGCCGTCGTTCCTCCCGCCCGAGCACGCCACCAAGATGTTCGACGGCGATTGGTACGGCCGCGTCCTGCACTTCGGCATCCGCGAGCATGCGATGGGCGCCATCCTCAACGGCATCGCCCTGCACAGCGGCACTCGGCCCTACGGCGGCACGTTTCTCGTGTTCAGTGACTACATGCGGCCGCCGGTACGACTCGCGGCGATCATGGGCCTGCCCGTCACGTACGTCTGGACCCACGACTCGATCGGGCTCGGCGAGGACGGACCCACGCACCAGCCGGTCGAGCATCTGTCGGCGTTGCGGGCCATCCCCGGCCTCGACATCGTGCGCCCGGCCGACGCCAACGAGACGGTCGTCGCCTGGCGCACCGTGCTGGAGCACACCGACCGTCCGGCCGGTCTCGCACTGACCCGGCAGAACGTGCCAACTTTCCCCCGCGAGACCGACGGCTTCGCGTCGGCCGAGGGCGTGGTCAACGGCGGCTACGTCCTGATCGACGCCGAGGACGGTTCCCCGGACGTCATCCTGATCGGCACCGGGTCCGAAGTACAGCTCGCCGTCGAGGCCCGCAAGCAGCTGGCTGCCGAAGGCGTGGATGCCCGCGTGGTGTCGATGCCGTGCCGCGAGTGGTTCGACGCACAGCCGCAGGCGTACCGCGATCGGGTCCTGCCGCCCTTGGTCCGGGCCCGGGTCAGCGTCGAGGCCGGGGTCGCCCAGAGCTGGCACGACATCGTCGGCGACGCCGGCCGGTGCGTGTCCCTCGAGCACTTCGGTGCGTCGGCCGACTACCTGACACTGTTCCGGGAGTTCGGCATCACCGCCGAGGCGGTCGCGCAGGCCGCCCGTGAATCCATCGTCGCCGCCGGCTGAGTCGAAATCAGGCCCAACGGCACAGGAGGTCGTGACCGGCTGAGCGCTAGCCTGGCATGGCGGCCGCCGATACGAGGGGAGAACCCCGATGACCGACCGACTCCGCGAACTGAACGACGCCGGTGTCGCGATCTGGCTCGATGACTTGTCCCGCGAACGCCTCACGAGCGGAAGCCTGCAACGGTTCGTGAACGAGAGCTATCTCAAAGGCGTGACGTCCAACCCCACCATCTTCGCCAAGGCCCTGACCGATGCCGAGGAGTACGCGTCGGCGGTGGCCGAGCTCGCCGAGCAAGGCGCGACGGTCTCCGAGGCCGTCCGCAAGCTCACGACCGACGACGTACGCGACGCCTGTGACATGCTCCGTCCCGTGTACGACGCCACCGACGGTGTCGACGGACGCGTGTCGATCGAGGTCGATCCGCGACTGGCCCTCAAGACCCACGAGACGATCGAGGAGGCGAGGGAGCTGTGGCGGATCGTCGATCGGGAGAACCTCTACATCAAGATCCCGGCAACGGTCGAAGGCCTCCCGGCCATCACGGCCACCCTTGCTGTAGGCATCAGCGTCAACGTCACGCTGATCTTCTCGATCGAGCGCTACAAGGCCGTCATGGACGCCTTCTTCTCCGGCATGGAGCAGGCCCGCGACAACGGCCACGACCTGAGCCGACTCGGTAGCGTCGCCTCGTTCTTCGTGAGTCGGGTCGACACCGAGGTCGACAAGCGGCTCGACGAGATCGGCAGCCCGGAGGCCAAGGACCTGCGAGGCAAGGCCGCCGTCGCCAACGCGCATCTGGCGTACGAGGCCTACGAGGAGGCGTTCGCCGGCGAACGGTGGGCCAGCCTCGCGGCGTCCGGTGCCAAGCCGCAGCGGCCGCTGTGGGCCTCGACCGGGACCAAGGACCCGACCTACTCCGACACGCTCTACGTCGACGAGCTGGTCACCGACGGCGTCGTCAACACGATGCCGGAGGCGACGCTGCAGGCCTTCGCCGACCACGGCACGGTCGCGGGCGACACCGTACGAGGCCGCTACGACGAGGCCCGGGAGGTCATCGCGCGACTCGAAGCGTTAGGCATCTCCTACACCGACGTCGTGAACGTTCTCGAGGAGGAAGGCGTCGCCAAGTTCGACACCTCGTGGGAGGAGCTGTCGTCCCACGTCACCACCGCCCTCGACAAGGCGGCCCAGGGATGACCGCGTGGAACACCACCAGCGCTGACGACGTCCCCTTCGAACTCTTCTTCGGCTACTCCGACGAGCAGGAGTACGCCGACACCGTCGAGCGGTTGGTCGCCGACCGGGTCGCCAGCGGGATCGCTGCACAGAGCCCGACGCTTTGGGGACCCGACGCGGAGTCAGAGGCTTCGAAGCGACTGGCCTGGGTGGACCTGCCGACCGAGTCGCGGCCGCTGGTCGCCGAGATCGACGCGATGCGAGCCAGCCTCAACGCCGACGGCGTCGACCACATCGTGCTGTGCGGTATGGGCGGCTCGTCACTCGCGCCGGAGGTGATCTGCCGTACGGCCGGCGTCGAGCTGACCGTGCTGGACTCGTCCGATCCCGACTACGTACGTGAGGCGCTGTCGGACCGGCTCGACCGGACCGCGGTGGTCGTGTCGAGCAAGTCCGGCAGCACGCTGGAGACCGACAGCCAGAAGCGCGCCTACGAAGCCGCCTTCCGGTCCGCCGGTATCGACCCGGCCGGCCGGATCGTCGTCGTCACCGATCCCGGCTCGCCGCTGGACAAGTCGGCTCGCGAAGCCGGTTACAGAGTCGTGAACGCCGACCCGGAGGTCGGCGGCCGCTACTCCGCGCTCACCGCCTTCGGCCTGGTGCCGAGCGGACTGGCCGGCGCCGACATCGGCGGGTTGCTCGACGAGGCCGCCGCGATCGCGCCCGCGCTGGCCGCCGACTCCCCCGACAACCCGGCTCTCCGGCTGGGTGGGCTGCTCGGCATGGCCGCCCGCCGTGGCATCGACAAGGTGGTGCTCGCCGACGCCGACTCGGGCCTGGTCGGCTTCCCCGACTGGGCCGAGCAGCTGATCGCCGAGTCGACCGGCAAGAACGGCCGCGGCCTGCTGCCGGTCGTCGTCGAGAGTCTCGACGCGCCGAACTTTGTGCCGAGCACACCCGACGAGGCGCTGGTCACCATCGGGCCGAGGTTCGTCTTCGACACAGTGCGCCCGGCATCCGCCCACGGCGCCACCGTCAACGCGCCGCTCGGCGCCCAGATGCTGCTGTGGGAGTACGCGACGGCGGTGGCCGGCCGGATCATCGGCATCAACCCGTTCGACCAGCCAGACGTCGAAGCCGCCAAGGCAGCCGCCCGCGATCTGCTCGGCGGCACCGGTGATGCGCCCACGCCGGCGTTCGTCGACGGGGCGATCGAGGCGTACGCGACGCCCGGACTGCTCGGCGACGACGTCGCCACGGTCGCCGGCGCCGTCGACGCCCTCCTGGGTCAGCTCGATCCGGAGCACGGCTACGTCGCGGTGATGGCCTATCTGGACCGGAAGGACGACGCGGACCTGGCTGCAGTGCGGATCGGCATCGCCGAACGGACCGGACGGCCGACCACCTTCGGCTGGGGGCCGCGCTTCCTGCACTCGACCGGTCAGTACCACAAGGGCGGACCGCCGACCGGCGTCTATCTGCAGATCACCGGAGCACCTGTCGAGGATCTGCCGATTCCCGATCGGGAGTTCACCTTCGGCGAGTTCATCCAGGCCCAGGCGACCGGCGACGGCAAGGTGCTCGCCGATCGGGGCCGGCCGGTACTGCGACTGCATCTGACCGATCGCGCGGGCGGTTCGGCACAGCTCAAAGACGTGCTGCTCAGTACGGTAGCCCCGTGATTCGCAACGCCGAGAACCCGTTACGCGATCCGCGGGATCGCCGACTTCCCCGAATCGCCGGCCCGTGCAGCCTGGTGATCTTCGGTGTGACCGGCGACCTGTCCCGCAAGAAGCTGATGCCGGCCGTCTACGACCTGGCCAACCGTGGCCTGCTGCCGCCGGGCTTCTCGCTCGTCGGCTTCGCGCGTCGTGACTGGGTCGACGAGGACTTCGCCCAGATCGTCCACGACGCCGTCAAGGAGCATGCCCGGACTCCGTTCCGCGAGGAGGTGTGGCGGCAGCTGGCCGAGGGCTTCCGGTTCGTGCCCGGCGAGTTCGACGACGACCGCGCCTTCGAGAAGCTGCGGGAGACCATCGACGAGCTCGACGAGATGCGCGGCACCGGCGGCAACTTCGCGTTCTACCTGTCGATCCCGCCGCGCTTCTTCGCCGACGTGCTCGGCCAGCTCAAGGAGCATGAGCTCGCCACGCCCAGCGGTGCGTCCTGGCGCCGGGTCGTCGTCGAGAAGCCGTTCGGCAGCAACCTCTCGACCGCCCGGCACCTCAACGACGTGCTGTCCGAGGTGTTCCCTCCGGAGGCGGTGTTCCGGATCGACCACTACCTTGGCAAGGAAACGGTCCAGAACATCCTCGCCTTCCGGTTCGCCAACGCGATGTTCGAGCCGTTCTGGAACGCGCACTACGTCGACCACGTACAGATCACGATGGCCGAGGACATCGGCATCGGCGGCCGGGCCGGCTACTACGACGGCATCGGCGCCGCGCGTGACGTGATCCAGAACCACCTGCTCCAGCTGATGGCGCTGATCTCGATGGAGGAGCCGGTCTCGTTCGACGCAAGGAGCCTGCGGATCGAGAAGCAGAAGATCCTGTCGGCGGTGCAGTTGCCCGAGCGGCTCGACCTGCACACGGCGCGCGGGCAGTACGCCGCCGGCTGGCAGGGCGGCGTCAAGGTCGGGGGCTACCTCGACGAGAACGACATCCCGTCCGACTCGAGGACCGAGACGTACGCCGCGTTGCGTCTCGACATCGACAACCGCCGGTGGGCCGGCGTCCCGTTCTACTTGCGGACCGGGAAGCGACTCGGTCGCCGGGTCACCGAGGTGGCTGTGGTGTTCAAGCCGGCGCCGCACCTGCCGTTCAGCGAGACCGCGACCGAGGGGCTCGGCCAGAACGCCATGGTGATGCGGATTCAGCCGGACGAGGGCGTCACGCTCCGCTTCGGCGCCAAGGTCCCCGGCACCGCGATGGAGTTGCGCGACGTCAACATGGACTTCGCCTACGGTGGCGCGTTCGTCGAGTCCAGCCCCGAGGCGTACGAGCGGCTGATCCTCGACGTGCTGCTCGGCGATCCACCGCTGTTCCCGCAGCATGAAGAGGTCGAGGCGTCCTGGCGGATCCTGGATCCGGTCATCGAGCACTGGGCGAAGTCCGGTCGGCCCGAGGCCTATCCGGCCGGCACCTGGGGACCGGCGTCGGCCGACGAGATGCTGGCCCGCGACGGACGGGTCTGGAGGCGGCCATGAACGTCGACCTCACCGACACCAACGCCAGCAAGATCGCCTCCGCCTTGGTCCGCGCCCGCCGCGCGGCGGGCAGCCCCGCGATGGGCATGGTGCTGACCCTGATCGTGGTCACCGACGACGAGAACTGCGACGAGGCGATGCGGGCCGCCGCCGCCGTGACGACCGAGCATCCGGCCCGCATCCTCGGCGTGCTCCGCCAGTCGGCTCGCGGCCGGTCCCGGCTCGATGCCGAGGTCAAGATCGGCAACAACACCGCGGGCGAGGCCGTCCTGCTGCGGATGAGCGGCGAGTTGATCCGCCATGCCGAGTCGGTCGTGCTGCCGCTGCTGCTTCCGGACTCCCCCGTCGTCGTGTGGTGGCCGAACGACGCCCCGGACGACGTCGCGAGCGATCCACTCGGCAACCTCGGACAGCGCCGGATCACCGACTCGGCGAACACCACGCGCAGCGCGAAGACGGCGCTCCGCACCCAGGCGAAGCACTATGTAGCCGGCAACACCGACCTGGCCTGGACCCGGCTCACGCCTTGGCGCGCACTGCTCGCCGCGGCCCTCGATCAGCATCCGGTCACGGTGACCAGTGCCGAGGTCGAGGGCGAGCGGGGCAGCCCGAGCGCCGACCTGATGGCCGCCTGGCTGCAGTCGCGATTGCGGATCCGGGTCATGCAGCGCTCCACGTCCGGGCCGGGGCTGACCTGCGTACGGCTGCTGACTCGCCACGGTGACATCGCGATCTCCCGGCCGTCCGGGCACATCGCGACCTTCACCATCCCGGGCGAAGCCGATCGGCCGGTGGCACTCAAGCGGCGGGAGATCGCCGAGCTGATCGCCGAGGAGCTGCGTCGGCTCGACGAGGACGAGGTCTTCGCCCGGACCATCAAGGCGTACGTCAAGCGGGTGGCCACCGCGAAGACCGCCAAGTCCGGGAAGCGATGAGCGCGCCGGCCGTACTCGTCCATCGCACCGCGGACCTGCTGGCATCGGCCGTCGCGGCCCGCCTGCTGACCCGTCTGGTCGACCTGCAGAGCACCGGACGGGTGCCGTCGCTGGTCCTGACCGGTGGCGGGATCGCGGACCAGATCCACCGGGCGGTGGCCACGGCGGCGGCCCGTGATGCCGTGGACTGGCGCCGGGTGCAGCTGTGGTGGGGCGACGAACGGTTCCTGCCGCCGGGCGACCCGGATCGCAACGAGGTCCAGGTCCGCGAGGCGCTGCTGGACCACGTCGACCTGGACCCGGGCCGGGTCCATCCGATGCCCGCCGACGACGGCTCGGCCGACGCCGACGCCGCCGCCGAGCTCTACTCCGAGCAGTTGCGCCGGGAGACTTCGCCGGAGGACCACGGCACGGTGCCGTCGTTCGACATCCTGATGCTCGGCATTGGACCCGACGGCCATGTGGCGTCGCTGTTCCCCGAGCGGCCGGCGCTCTACGAGACGCGGTCGGTCGTGGCCGTCCACGGCTCGCCGAAGCCGCCGCCGACCCGGATCTCGCTGACCTTCGCGAGTCTCAACCGGGCGCGTGAGGTGTGGTTCCTCGCCAGCGGTGAGAGCAAGGCACGAGCGGTTCGGTTGGCGCTCGGCAACGCCGGCCGGATGCAGATTCCGGCCGCGGGCGTGCAGGGCAGCGCGCGCACGCTCTGGCTGCTCGACCGGGCGGCCGCGAGCGAGCTGCCGCCCGGACTCAGCCGGATCGACTCCCCCTGATCGACGAGGTTGTCAGCCGCCATTTGCCCCAGAGGGCAACGTGGGGCTGACAACTTCGGCTCAGAAGACCACTTCGCCGCGCTTGCGGCGGTCCCGCAGGAGCTGGAGGGCCTCTTCGAGGATCTCGGCCGCCTCGTCGTCCGACCGGCGCTCCTTCACGTACGCCAGGTGCGTCTTGTACGGCTCGATCTTCGGAGCCGGCGGCGGGTTCTCCTCGTCGCGGTTGGCCGGCAGTCCGCAACGCGGGCAGTCCCAGGTGTCGGGAAGCACCGCGTCGACCGCGAAGCTGGGCTGCGTTTGATGTCCGTGGGCGCAGAAATACGCGACGGTCTGCCTCGGCGCGGCCTCACCACGCTCCGCCTCTCCCATGGGTCCGGCACCGACCCGACTTCCCCGGATCGCACTGCCACCAGCCACGCTGCACTCCTTCGTCGGGATCAACGGCTGACCGCAGGCCCGCGGCCAGGCGCATTAGTGTAGGACGTCGCGTCAGCCAGACTTCAGCAGTAGGCCCAACGCGAAGATGCACAACAGCCAGACCAGGCCGATGCCGACTGTGATCCGGTCCAGGTTGCGCTCAGCTACCGAGGAACCACCCAGCCCCGTGGAGACGCCGCCGCCGAACATGTCGGACAGTCCGCCGCCGCGCCCCTTGTGCAGGAGCACGAGCAGTACCAACAGACCGCTCGTCACGATCAGCAGGATCGAGAACGCGATTACCACGGAAGTGCCAGGCCTTTCATTGCCGCCAGTATCACAGAATCGGCAGGTCGTAGAACCGGCAGATGGCGCCGAACTCATCTGCCTGGAGACTCGCTCCCCCGACCAGCGCGCCGTCGACATCCGGCTTCGCCATGATGGCGCCGACGTTGGCCGCTTTAACCGAGCCGCCATACAGGATACGCATGCTCCCCGCGACGTCGTCTGACCAGGTCTCCACGACCCGTCCCCGAATCGCCGCGCAGACCTCCTGAGCGTCGTCGGGAGTGGCCACCTCACCGGTGCCGATCGCCCAGACCGGCTCGTAGGCCACGACCAGGCCGGCCGCCTGCTCGCCGGTCAGTTTGGCCAGCGAGGCGTCCACCTGGGCGAGCGTGAACGGTACGTGTTCACCGGACTGGCGTACCTCGAGACCCTCCCCCACGCACACAATCGGCGTCATATCGGACGCCAGCACCCGCTTCGCCTTGGCGTTGACCAGCTCATCGGTCTCGCCGTGATGCTGTCGGCGCTCCGAGTGACCGACGACGACGTACGAGCAGCCGAGCTTGGCCAGCATCGCCGCGGAGATCTCCCCCGTGTACGCCCCGCCGTCGTGCTCCGACACGTCCTGGGCGCCGTACTTGATCTCCAGCCGGTCACCGTCGACCAGGGTCTGGACGCCGCGCAGGTCGGTGTAGGGCGGGATGACCGCCACCTCGGACTTGCGCGGATCGTGCCCCTTGTCGGACAGGATCCAGGCCAGCTTCTGGACCAGGACGACGGCCTCTTGGTGGTTGAGGTTGCTCTTCCAGTTGCCCGCCATCAGCGGGATGCGCTTGGACCGAGCCATTCAGTCCTCCAGAACCTGCAGTCCGGGCAGCTGCTTGCCTTCGAGGAACTCAAGGCTGGCGCCGCCGCCGGTCGAGATGTGTCCGAACTCGTCGTCGGCGAAGCCGAGCTGCCGGACGGCTGCCGCCGAGTCGCCGCCGCCCACCACGGTCAGGCCGTCGACGCGGGTCAGTGCGTGCGCCACCGCCGCCGTGCCGGCCGCGAACGGCCGCATCTCGAACACGCCCATCGGGCCGTTCCAGAACACCGTCCGGGCCGACTCGATCGCTGCGACAAACGCCTTCGACGACTCCGGTCCGATGTCGACACCGAGCTGGTCGGCCGGCATCTGCGACGCCGGGACGACCGTGGCCTCTGCCTCCTCTTCGAGCTTCGGCACGACCACGATGTCGGTCGGCAGCACGATGTCCACACCGCGCTCGCCGGCCGTCTCGAGGTAGCCGCGCACCGTGTCGAGCTGATCGCGCTCGAGCAGGCTAGTGCCGACCTCGTGGCGCTGCGCCGCGAGGAACGTGAACACCATGCCACCGCCGATCAGCAGCCGGTCGGCCGTCGTCAACAGTCGCTCGATCACGCCGAGCTTGTCCGACACCTTGGAGCCGCCGAGCACGACGACGTACGGCCGGTCCGGCGACTCGACCAGCCGCTCCAGCATCCGTACCTCCGCCACGACCAGCCCACCTGCCGCATGCGGCAGCCGCTCCGCGACGTCGACGACGCTGGCCTGCCGACGATGCACGACGCCGAAGCCGTCGGACACGAAGGCATCGGCGAGCGCCGCGAGCTGATCGGCGAACGCTCCGCGCTCGGCGTCGTCCTTGCTCGTCTCGCCCGGGTTGAACCGGACGTTCTCGAGCAGGGCAACCTGGCCGTCGGACAGACCGGCCACGGTCTCCTGGGCGCTCGGCCCGACCGTGTCCGACGCGAACGCGACGTCGGCCGACAGCAGCTCACCGAGACGGTCCCCAACCGGCGCCAGGCTGTACGCCGGATCGGGCTTGCCCTTCGGCCGGCCGAGGTGGGCCGTCACGATCACCCGGGCACCGGCATCGCGGAGCCGCTGGATCGTGGGCACACTCGCCCGGATCCGCCCATCGTCGGTGATCCGGGTGCCGTCGAGCGGGACGTTGAGGTCACTGCGTACGAGCACCCGCTTGCCACGGAGCTCGCCGAGGTCGTCGATCGTCTTCACGGACGTCGGGTCAGCGCCGTCAGAGCGACTTGCCGACGTGCATCACGAGGTCGATGAGGCGGTTGGAGTAGCCCCACTCGTTGTCGTACCAGCCGAAGACCTTGACCTGGTCGCCGAGCACCTTGGTAAGCGGCGCGTCGAAGATGCAGGAGGCCGGGTCGGTGACGATGTCCGACGACACGATCGGGTCCTCGCTGTAGCGGACGATGCCGGCCATCGGGCCGTCGGCGGCGTCGCGGAACAGCTGGTTGACCTCGTCGATGCTCGTCTCGCGACTTGCCGTGAAGGTCAGGTCGGTGAGCGAGCCGGTCGGAGTCGGGACCCGGATCGAGTAGCCGTCCAGCCGACCCTTGAGCTCCGGCATCACGAGTCCGATCGCCTTCGCCGCGCCGGTCGTCGTCGGGACCAGGTTGATCGCGGCCGCGCGGGCCCGGCGCAGATCGCGGTGCGGGCCGTCCTGGAGATTCTGGTCGGCCGTGTACGCATGGATGGTGGTCATCAGGCCGCGCTCGATGCCGAGCCCGTCGTTGAGCACCTTCGCCATCGGCGCCAGGCAGTTGGTCGTGCACGACGCGTTGGACACGATGTCGTGGGCCGCCGGGTCGTAGTCGTCCATGTTGACGCCCGGCACGACGGTGACGTCCTCGTTCTTGGCCGGTGCCGAGATGACCACCTTGCGGGCACCGGCTTCGAGGTGCGCCCGTGCTCTGGTGGCATCGGTGAACAGGCCGGTCGACTCGAGGACGACGTCGGCGCCGAGGTCCTTCCAGGGCAGGCTCGCCGGGTCACGCTCCTCCAGCGCGCCGATCGACTCGCCGTTGACGACGATGGCGTCGCCGCTGGCTTCGACCGTGCCGGGGAAACGGCCCAGGATCGAGTCGTACTTGAGCAAATGCGCCAGGCTGGCGTTGTCGGTGAGGTCGTTGACGGCGACGACTTTGATGTCGGCGTCGGCCGCCACGACGGCGCGAAGGAAGTTGCGGCCGATGCGGCCGAAACCGTTGATGCCTACACGGACGGTCACGGTCGTGCTCCTCGGATGGTGGGACGCGTACGTATGGGTTCTCTACGACTACTCCGACCCTACCGGCCGCAGACACTGGACGGTGCCGGTGTCCGCTGCCCGTAGAGTTACGTCATGGAAGCCCTGACATGCCCCAAGTGCCAAGGCACGATGCGCAGCTACGAGCGCAGCGGTGTCACCATCGACCAGTGCTCGGACTGCCGAGGGATCTTCCTCGATCGAGGTGAGCTGGAGCGATTGATCGACGCCGACAGCCGATTCCACGCCGACCCGGCGCCGGTCGCGCCGGCCCCGTCACCGCCGCGGGCCTACGAGAGCAGTCACCACGACGACTCGCCCGACAAGCGTCGCGACGATCGCTACTACGGATCGAAGCGCAAGAAGAAGCGCTCCATCTTCGAGGACCTCTTCGACTGATCGACCGCTCGGTCAGGGCGCGTCGGCGAGCATGTCCGGGGTCAGACTGGCCTCGGTGTCGGGGATGCCGAGGTCGTTCGCGCGCTTGTCCGCCATCGCCAGCAGCCGCCGGATCCGGCCGGCGATCGCGTCCTTGGTGAGTGGCGGATCGTGCATGTGGCCGAGCTCTTCGAGGCTGGCTTGCTTGTGCTCCACGCGCAGCCGGCCGGCGATCCGTAGATGATCTGGTACGTCGTCGCCGAGGATCTCCAGCGCGCGGGACACGCGTGCGCCCGCGGCGACGGCGGCCCGGGCCGAGCGGCGCAGGTTGGCGTCGTCGAAGTTGGCCAGCCGGTTCGCGGTCGCACGAACCTCGCGACGCATCCGCCGCTCTTCCCATGCCAGCAAGGCTTCGTGGGCTCCGAGCCGGGTCAGCAACGCACCGATCGCCTCGCCGTCGCGGATCACGACCCGGTCGACTCCGCGCACCTCGCGGGCCTTCGCCTGGATGCCGTGCCGACGGGCGGCACCGACCAGCGCGAGTGCGGCTTCGGGACCTGGGCAGGTCACCTCGAGCGACGACGACCGGCCGGGTTCGGTGAGCGAGCCATGGGCCAGGAACGCACCACGCCAGGCCGCGACCGCGTCACAGCCCGAGCCCGACACGACCTGGGGCGGCAGACCACGCACCGGCCGGCCGCGACCGTCGATGAGTCCGGTCTGGCGGGCCAGCGCCTCGCCTTCCTTGATCACGCGTACGATGTAGCGGGTGCCCGACTTCAGCCCACCACCCGAGACGACGATGACCTCGCTCTGATGGCCGTAGACCTCGAGCAGGTCGCGCCGCAGGCGGCGGGCAGCTGCGCCGGTGTCGAGCTCCGCCTCGACCACGATCCGGCCGCCCACGATATGGAGTCCGCCGGCGAACCGCAGCATCGTCGAGACCTCGGCCTTGCGGCAACAGGACTTGGTGATGGTGGTGCTCGTGAGCTCGGCTTTGACCTGTGCCGTCATGGCCATGTGATGATCCTGCCACGTCTCGTAGAACTGCCTGGCCGCGGAATTCGTGCACAACGCGTCACGGACCGCGTGCCCGAGACGCAGGCCGACACTTTAGTGCGCCCAAGCTTGGACTGTCTCACCAAGGGGCCTCACACACCCCCGGCCCACACAGTAAGCAGAAATCGGGCCGGTCTGAAAGGGCCGTCCGGATCTCAAACCTCCGAGCGCCGGGCCGGCCGGCTGAAGATCTGCTCGTAGACCGCGGCCAGCCGCAGCGGGTCGTGCCGGGCCGTGCCGTCCGGCGCCGCGACGTCGTCGACGACCAGCTCGGCACCGAGCGCCGACGCCGCCGCGCGCAACGCGGTCGGATTCGCGACCCGTCGCTCGTCGGCGAGCACCACGTCGATCCGCAGGTCGGGCGCATGCCGGGCCAGCACCTCCAGATGCCGTTCCGGTGAGTAGCCGTCGGTCTCGCCGCTCTGCGGAGCCAGGTTGAGTACGACCAGCCGTCGGGCCCGAGTGTCGTGCAGCGCCTTGAACAGATCGGGAACCAGCAGGTGCGGGATAACGCTGGTGAACCACGACCCCGGTCCGAGCACGACCCAGTCGGCCGCGTCGAGCGCCTGCAGTGTCTCCGGGCAGGCCGGCGGATCACTCGGCTCGATCGCCACCTCGACCACCTCGCCGCGCGCCGTCGCCACCTGCACCTGTCCACGCACCGTGGTGAGTGCTGTCTCGTCGTCGGTACGCAGGCCACGCACCTGCGCGGTGATGTCCAGCGGCACCGCGCTCATCGGCAGCACGCGCCCTTGCGCACCGAGCAGTCGGCCCACCCAGTCCAGCCCGTCGACGGCTTCGCCGAGCAACTCCCACAGCGCGACGATCAGCAGGTTGCCGACGGCATGGCCGTGCAGTTCGCCGCTGGACGCGAACCGATGCTGCAGCACCTCGGCCCAGGTGCGACCCCACTCGTCGTCGCCGCACAGCGCGGCGAGCGCCTGCCGCAGATCGCCCGGCGGCAACACGTCGAGCTCGTCGCGCAGCCGCCCGGACGAGCCGCCGTTGTCGGCGACCGTCACGACGGCGGTGAGGTCGGTCGACACCCGGCGCAGTGCGGCGAGCGAGTTGGCCAGGCCATGGCCGCCGCCCAGGGCGACGACGCGCGGCGGCGTGCCGGCATCAACCGGTTGCCGCCCCACGCTCGGTCGTCCCCAGGGGGTCGCCGTCACTCCCGCCCCAGGTCGCGATGGAGTACGAGCGTCTCCACGTCGCGGTCGCGCAGTCGCTCCGCCAGGGCCTCGGCCATCGTCACGCTGCGGTGCTTGCCGCCGGTGCAGCCGATGGCCACCGTCACGAATCGCTTGCCCTCGCGGACGAAACCGCCGGTGAGATCCATCAGCAGCCGCTCGTAGTTGTCGAGGAACTCAGCTGCTCCGGCCTGCCCGCACACGTAGTCGCGCACGGGAGCATCGAGACCGCTCAGCGGACGCAGCTCGGGCACCCAGAACGGGTTGGGCAGGAACCGCATGTCGGCAACCAGATCGGCGTCGACCGGGATGCCGTACTTGAAGCCGAACGAGACGACCGTCGCGCGGAGGCCGGCCTTCGACGGGTCGCCGAAGGCGGTGCCGATCCGGGCGACCAGCTGATGCACGTTGAGGTTGCTGGTGTCGATGAGGACGTCTGCGTCGCCGCGCAGATCGGCCAGCGCTTCGCGCTCCTCGACGATGCCGTCGAGCAACCGGCGACCGCGCTGCAACGGATGCGGCCGACGCGCGGCGTCCTGGCGCCGGACCAGCGCGTCGTCGGATGCCTCCAGGAACAGGATGGACGGCCGCAGCCCGGCATCGCGTAGCCGATCGAGGGCGCCGTCCAGCTCGCCGAAGAAGCCGCCGGCTCTGGCATCGACGACGACCGCGAGCCGGGTCTCGCCACCGCCCTCGGCACCGACCAGTTCAATCACCGAGCCGATCAGCTGCGGCGGCAGATTGTCGACGACGAACCAGCCGAGATCCTCCAACGCCTTGGCCGCCGTGCTCCGACCGGCGCCGGTCATCCCGGTCACGAGCACGAGGTCCTGCACGAGCTTGCTGGCCTCCTCCGGCTCAGTCACCGCCACCCTCCTCGCCGCCCGAGTCGGACTCCTCGTCGAGCAATTCGCCGGTCGCGGTGTTGACCGCCGGCATCGCCTGGCGATCCGACGCCCGCTTGGCATCAGGCGTCGCCAAGGCGGTGACGACCGCCTGCGCGAGTCGCGGCCCGAAGCCCGGCACCTCGGCGACGTCCTCGACGCTAGCGGCTCGCAGGCGTTTGAGGGAGCCGAATCGCTTGAGGAGTGCCTTGCGCCGGGTCTGGCCGAGCCCCGGCACGTCGTCGAGCGCGCTGCGGGTCATCGACTTGGACCGCCGACCGCGATGGTGGGTGATCGCGAAGCGGTGCGCCTCGTCGCGTACGCGCTGGAGGAGATAAAGCCCTTCACTCGTACGCGGCAGGATCACCGGATCCTCCTCGTCGGGGAGCCAGACCTCCTCCAGCCGCTTGGCCAACCCACAGACCGGGATGTCGACCAGACCCAGTGCGGCCAGCGCCTGCTCGGCCGCCGCGACCTGCGGACGTCCGCCGTCGACCACGACGAGACCCGGCCGGTACGCAAATTTCCGCGGCCGTCCGGTCTCTGGATTCACCAGACCGGATGGCTCTGCCGAAGCCGATTCGGTCAACGCTGCTTGGTCTTCGAGCATTCGGCGGAACCGACGCGTGATCGTCTCCTCCATCGCGGCCACGTCGTTCTGGCCGTCGACACCGCGGATCGTGAACCGGCGGTAGTCGCTCTTGCGGGGCAGGCCGTCCTCGAACACGACCATCGAGGCGACCACCTCGGTGCCCTGCAGATTGGACACGTCGAAGCATTCGATCCGCAACGGCGCCTCGTCGAGTCCGAGGGCTCGCTGGATCTCCTCGAGCGCACGACTGCGCGTGGTCAGATCGCTTGCCCGCTTGGTCTTGTGGGTGGCGAGCGACTGCGTCGCGTTGCGCTCGACGGTCTCGAGCAGCGACCGCTTGTCGCCTCGCCGCGGCACTCGGAGATGGACCCGGGCACCGCGACGCTGACACAGCCACTCAGCCAGGGCGTCGGCGTCGTCGGGCAGGGCGGGTACGAGCACCTCGCGCGGAATCGCCTCGTCGGCTTCGCCGTCGTAGAGCTTCAGCAGCGCCCGCTCGACCAGGTCACCGGTGTCGGCGTCGTCGGTCTTGTCGGCGACCCAGCCGCGCTGGCCGCGGATCCGGCCGCCCCGCACCGAGAAGATCTGCACCGCGACCTCGAGCGGATCCTCCGCCAGGGCAAGGACATCGGCGTCGGTGCCGTCGCCGAACACCACGGCGTTCTTCGCCATCGCCCGGTTGAGTGCCCCGATGTCGTCGCGGAGCCGGGCCGCCCGTTCGTACTCGAGATCGGCGGCCGCGGCCTGCATCTGCTTCTCCAGCCGCTTGACGTAGGTGGTCGTCTGCCCGGCGAGGAAGTCGCAGAAGTCCTCGGCGATCTCGCGATGCTCCTCGGCGCTGATCCGGTCGACGCACGGCGCGCTGCACTTGTCGATGTAGCCGAGCAGACACGGCCGGCCCATCTGCGACGAGCGCTTGAAGACGCCGTCGGAGCACGACCGCATCGGGAACACCCGAAGCAGCAGATCGACCGTCTCGCGGATCGCCCAGGCGTGGCTGTAGGGGCCGAAGTAGCGCACCCCCCTGCGCTTGGGCCCGCGCCCGACCATGACTCGCGGGAACTCCTCGTTGAGGGTCACGGCCAGCCAGGGATACGACTTGTCGTCGCGATATTTCACGTTGAAGCGCGGGTCGTACTCCTTGATCCAGGAGTACTCCAATTGGAGCGCCTCGACCTCGTTGCTCACGACCGTCCAGTCGACGCCGGCCGCGGTCGTCACCATCGTCTGGGTGCGCGGGTGCTGGTGCGCCAGGTCCTGGAAGTACGACGACAGCCGGGCCCGCAGCGACTTGGCCTTGCCGACGTAGATGACGCGGCCGTGCTCGTCGCGGAATCGATAGACGCCCGGCGCGTCGGGAATGGTCCCCGGCGCCGGGCGGTAGGTCGCGGGATCGGCCACGTCTCCACCCTAGGCCGCAGTGCCGACGCCGCTGCCGCCTGGCGAGTCCTCCACTGGCGTCCGCAATGTCCGGACAGTCGGCGGCCGACACAGGACGTTAGGCACTTGATTTCATTGTCGAGCGGGTTAGTCTACTTTTCATGCCCGCGCGTACGAAGGTTCCAGGAGGCTCCGCGACCCGCTCGGGCACGGTGCCGAACGATCTGTACGGGCTGCCGCTGACCACCTCGCAGGCGGCGGCGACGGCGTACAACCGAGGCGTCCGCGCGGTCCTCACCATCCAGCAGGGAGCGGTCAACGCGCTCGCCGAGTCGATCGTCCACGACCCGACGTTCGCGCTGGGCCACGCGGCGCTGGCGCTGCTCGGCCACGAGCAGAACGCCCGGGTCAACATTGCGTCGCGGATGGCGGCCGCCCGCCGGCACGCCGCTCGGAGCACCGACCGCGAGCGCAGCCACGTCCACGCCGTCCTCAATCACATCGCCGGCGACCACAGCGCGCTGATCGAGCACCTGCGGCAGTATCCACGCGATGCGCTGCTGCTCACGACGGCGGTCCCGACCATCGCGTTCGCGGGCGTCACGACCGTGCCGGAGGAGGCGTGGGCGATCGTCGAGCGCTGTGCTCCCGCGTACGGCTCGGACTGGTGGTTCGCCGGACTGCTCGCCTTCATCCGGCAGGAGCAGGGCCGGTTCGACGAGGCGTACGAGATCGCCTGCCGGTCGATGTCGGAGGAGCCGGGCGCCGGTCACTCCGTCCACGCCCGTACCCATGTGCACTACGAGACCGGCGATCACTCGGCCGGGCTGATCTGGCTCGACGACTGGATCGGCAGCACCGGCCCGGGCTCGATCCAGCTGGCCCACTTCTCCTGGCATGCGGCGCTGCACGAGCTCGCGACCTGCGACCTGGACGCGGTGCGGCGGCGTTGGAACGACCAGCTGTCGCCGCCGGGCGTATTCGGCAGCCGGGCGCTGGTCGACTCGGCATCACTGCTGTGGCGCTGGGCGCTGACGCCGGGAGCCTCGGGAGTGCCAGGGGCGGCAGCTGTACTCGAGACGGTCTCTGCCGACGAGATCGACCGGCCGGCCACCGGGTTCATGGCGATGCACTCGGCGATCGCGCTGTGCGCGGCGGGCGACGCCGACCGGCTCCGCGGACTGCATCGCTGGTGCCTACGTAGCACCGACCGGACCGTCGCCGACGTGGCAGCACCGCTTGCGGCGTGCCTGTTGCTTCTTACGCAGAGGCAACAGGCCGCCGCCGCGGACGGGCTGGGCCGGTTGAGTGGCCGGGTGTGGCGGCTCGGCGGCAGCGACGCCCAGCGCGAGATCGTCGAGGACACCCGGATCGCGGCGCTGCTCGCCTCCGGCCGGTGCCTCGAGGCCCAGCGCCTGCTCGACGACCGGATCGACCGCCGGCCTTCCCCCCGCGACGAGCGCTGGCGCGAGCAGGCCGCCGGCTAGCCACCCGACCGCCGACCGGCGCGCGGTGCCTCGATTTGGTCGGCTTCGCGGGACATCGTGCGCCACTCGCGGGTCTCCGGCGCAGGGTTCGCGAGGCCGCCGGCTAGCCAGACCGACGTCAGCCGAGGACGACGTCCTTGCCCTTGACGCTGACGTCCTTGGACGCCAGCGGCGCGGTCGCCGGACCGGTGACTACCGAGCCGTCCTCGATGGAGTACTGGCTGCCGTGGCACGGGCAGTTGATCGTGCCGCCGGACACGTCGCCGACCGTGCACCCCATATGAGTGCAGATGGCGGTGAATCCGAGGAAGTCGCCGCCGTTCGGCTGGGTGACGACGATCTCTTGATCCGCGTAGACCGTGCCGCCTCCGACCGGCACATCCGACGTGGGTCCGAGAACGTCGGCGCCGCCTCCCCCGCCGCCGCTGTTGCCGCCACCGCCGTTGCTCGGCTCGCTGCTGCCCGGGTCGCTCGGCTCGCTGCCGCTCCCGGCCGTATCGCTACTGCCGTCGCCGGAGCCGCATGCGGCCAGGGCAGCGAGGCTGACACCACCGACGGCGACGCCGCGTAACACTGAGCGCCGTCCTACCACGCCGTCGTCAGAATCCGCCCCGCTGACCCTGGCCCGAGTCTCAGACATGCTGCTCCTCTCGTCGTGGCGGGGGACAAGCGTCCACCCCTTGTCCCCTACTACGCCGCCCGATGCCGAACGGATTGCCGCAGGTCAGATTAGTCTCAGCGGGTCGACGCTGTTCGCTTAGCCGGCTTCTTGGCAGGGCGCTTGGCGGTGCGCTTGGCGGTGGCCTTCTTCGCCGCGCGCTTCTTGGTAGCTCGAGCGGGCCTCTTGGCCGGTACGGCGGCGCGCCCGGCCAGGATCGGTCGCAGGAAGTCGCCGGTGTAGCTCGTCTCGTGCTCGGCGACCTGCTCGGGGGTGCCTTCGGCGATGATCTCGCCGCCTCGCGAGCCGCCCTCGGGACCCATGTCGAGGATCCAGTCGGCGGTCTTGATGACGTCGAGGTTGTGCTCGATCACGATCACCGTGTTGCCCTGGTCGACGAGCTTGCCGAGCACGCCGAGCAGCTTGCGGATGTCCTCGAAGTGCAGCCCGGTGGTCGGCTCGTCGAGGACGTAGAGCGTCTGTCCGGTCGAACGCTTGCGCAGCTCGGAGGCGAGCTTGACCCGCTGTGCCTCGCCACCGGACAGGGTCGGTGCGGGCTGCCCCAGCCGTACGTAGCCGAGGCCGACGTCGAGCAGCGTGGTCATGTGCCGCGAGATCGCCGGGATCGCCTCGAAGAAGTCGACCGCCTCCTCGATCGGCATGTCGAGCACATCGGAGATCGACTTGCTCTTGTAGTGCACCTCGAGCGTCTCGCGGTTGTATCGGGCGCCGTGGCAGACCTCGCACGGGACGTAGACGTCGGGCAGGAAGTTCATCTCGATCTTGATCGTGCCGTCGCCGGAGCATGCCTCGCAGCGGCCGCCCTTGACGTTGAACGAGAACCGGCCCGGCTGGTAGCCGCGCACCTTCGCCTCGGGGGTCTGGGCGAACAGCTTGCGGATCAGGTCGAAGACGCCGGTGTAGGTGGCCGGGTTGGACCGAGGAGTACGCCCGATCGGCGACTGGTCGACGTGGATGACCTTGTCGATCCGGTCGGCGCCCTCGATCGTCTTGTGCCGCCCCGGAATGTCGCGAGCACCGTAGATCCGCTTGGCCAATGCCGTGTAGAGGATGTCGTTGACCAGCGTCGACTTGCCCGATCCGGAGACACCCGTGACGGCGATGAAGACGCCGAGCGGGAAGGCCACGTCGATGTTCTGCAGGTTGTGCTCGTGGGCACCCCGCACGACGACCTCGGAACCCGGTGTCAGCGGACGCCGGATGGCCGGCAGCGGGATCTCCTCGCGGCCGGAGAGATAGGCACCGGTGATCGAGTCCGGATGCTCGTAGAGCTCGGCGACCGGACCGGAGTGGACGATCTGGCCGCCATGCTCGCCTGCGCCCGGACCGATGTCGACGGCCCAGTCGGCGATCCGGATGGTGTCCTCGTCGTGCTCGACGACGATCAGCGTGTTGCCCAGGTCGCGGAGCCGGATCAGGGTGTCCATGAGTCGGTGGTTGTCGCGCTGGTGGAGTCCGATCGACGGCTCATCGAGAACGTAGAGCACACCGACGAGACCGGCGCCGATCTGCGTGGCGAGCCGGATCCGCTGCGCCTCGCCGCCGGACAGCGACCCGGATGGGCGGTCCAGGGTCAGGTAGTCGAGCCCGACGTCGAGCAGGAACCGCAGCCGCTCGTGGATCTCCTTGAGCACTCGCTCGGCGATCTGCTTCTCCCTCGGCGACATGTCGAGGTCGCCCAGGAACGCCGCGACCTCGCCGATCGGCAGGGCCGTGACCTCGGCGATGTTCTTCTCCCCGCCGATGCCGGACTCCATCGTGACCCCGAGCGAGATCGGCTTGAGCCGGGTGCCGCCGCAGGACTGGCACGGCACCTCGCGCATGTAACCCTCGAACCGCTCGCGACTGGTGTCGGACTCCGCCTCGGCATGCCGGCGCTGGACGTACGGGATCACGCCCTCGAAGGTCGTCCAGTAGGAGCGCTCCCGGCCGTAGCGGTTCTTGTAGCGGACGTGGACCTGCCGCTCGTGGCCGTTGAGCAACGCCTCCTGCACGTCGGTCGACAGACTGCCGAACGGGTCGTCGATGCCGAAGCCCATCTCGTCGGCCAGCGCCTCGAGCAGCCGGCCGAAGTAGTCGGCGACGTGTGCCGACGCCCACGGCGTGAGCGCGCCCTCGGCCAGGGACTTGTCGGCGTCGGGGACGATCAGCTCCGGATCGACCTCCATCCGGGTGCCGAGGCCGTGACAGGTCGGACAGGCGCCGAACGGCGAGTTGAACGAGAACGACCGCGGCTCCAGCTCGTCGCTCTCCAGATCGTGCTCGTTGGGACAGGCCAGATGCTCGGAGAACCGCAGCTCGCGGTTCGGATCCTTCTCGGGCAGGTCGACGAGGTCGAGCAGCAGCAGTCCCCCGGCCAGGCCGAGCGCGGTCTCCACCGAGTCGGTGAGTCGCCGCTTGGCCGACGGCTTGACCGACAGCCGGTCGATCACGGCCTCGATCGTGTGCTTGCGCTTCTTGTCCAGCTTGGGCGGCTCGGTCAGCGGATAGACCTCGCCGTCGACCCGGACCCGGCTGAAGCCCTGCGTCTGGAGCTGCCGGAACAGATCGGTGTACTCCCCCTTGCGACCCCGGATGATCGGCGACAGCACCTGGAACCGGGTGCCCTCCTCGAGCTCCAGCACCCGGTCAACGATCTGCTGCGGCGTCTGCTTCGAGATCAGCTCGCCGCAGGTCGGGCAGTGCGGCCGGCCGGCCCGGGCGAACAGCAGCCGGAGGTAGTCATAGACCTCGGTGATCGTGCCGACCGTCGACCGCGGGTTGCGGGACGTCGACTTCTGGTCGATCGACACCGCCGGCGACAGGCCCTCGATGAAGTCGACGTCCGGTTTGTCCATCTGACCGAGGAACTGCCGGGCGTAGGCGGACAGCGACTCGACATAGCGCCGCTGGCCCTCCGCGAAGATCGTGTCGAAGGCGAGGCTCGACTTCCCGGAGCCGGACAGCCCGGTGAAGACGATCAGGGCGTCTCGGGGCAGGTCGAGGGAGACGTCCTTGAGGTTGTGCTCGCGCGCGCCACGCACGATGAGACGGTCGGCCACGAGGCTGGCTCTCCTGTGTCGTCGAAGAAACACGATGTCGAGGGGACACTTCTTGCCGCCTCGTCATGCTAACCAGCGGCGCTGACAATGGCTTCCCGACCGAGCGGCAGGCGCGGCCGCCGGGTGAGTACGGTTGGCGGCATGGATCCCGGCAGCCCCGGCCCGGTCACGGTGATGGCGATGGTCGACGAGGCAACCGATCGGGTGCTGTCGGACCTGCGAACCCTCTCCGAAGCCGATCTGCACGCCTCGTCGCGGCTGCCGGACTGGACCCGCGGCCATGTGCTCTGCCACCTCGCGCGCAACGCCGACGCGCTGGGCAATCTTCTCGAGTCGGCCCGTACCGGCGAGCAGATCTACGCATATCCCTCGCGGGAGCAGCGGGCGGCCGACATCGCGGCCGGCGCCGATCGGCCGCTCGACGTCCAAGCCGCCGACATCGTCGAAGCCCACGAGGCGTTCCGCGACCGCGCGGAGCGGATCACCGACTGGGACGTCACCGTGATCCGGATGGCCGGCGACTCGGGCATCCCCGCCTGGTGGGTGCCGTTGCTGCGGCTCGGCGAGGTCGAGATCCACCACCTCGACCTCGACACCGGCTACGACATCGCGCAGTGGCCTCCTGTGTGGGTCCGGGCCTTCTTGCCATACGCCGCTCTGGACCTCGCCGATCGGATCGCCGTGCCGATCCGGCTGGAGCCCGACGAGTACGACCACGCGATCGGCTCCGAGGATCCTGACGCACTGATGGTCGCGGGTCCGGCCAGCTCGGTGCTGGGCTGGATGATCGGCCGCGACGAGGGCCACGACCTTCGTACGACCCCAGACAACCCACTCCCCACCCTCGGCACCTGGCGCTAGGAGATTCGCAGATGACCTACCACGGACACGTCACCGTCGGTGGCACCCCGGCCGTACGCGAGCTGCCCGAGCTCGTGATCACCAAGGTCGCGGTCGGCCCGATGGACAACAACGCGTATCTGCTGCGTTGCCGGCGTACCGACGAGCAGGTGCTGATCGACGCGGCGAACGACCTCGACACACTGCTCGAGGTCATCGGCGACGGCGGCCTGCAGCGGGTCGTGACCACCCACCAGCACGCCGACCACTGGCAGGCGCTCCCGATGGTCGTCGACTCGACCGGCGCCACCACGGTGGCCGGCGCCGCCGACGCCGACGAGCTGCCCGTCGACGTGACGGAGCGGGTGACCGACGGCGACCGGATCCCAGTGGGACACTGCGAGCTCGAGGTGGTCCATCTGGTCGGGCATACGCCGGGGTCGATCGCCCTGCTCTACGACGACCCGGAGGGCTCGCCGCACGTCTTCACCGGCGACAGTCTGTTCCCTGGCGGCGTCGGCAACACCTTCGGCTCGGCCGACAACTTCGCCTCGTTGTTCCGCGACGTCAGCAGCAAGCTCTTCGACCGGCTGCCCGACGAGACCTGGGTCTACCCCGGCCACGGCGACGACACCACGCTAGGCGCCGAGCGGCCGCACCTCCCGGAGTGGGAAGCCCGCGGCTGGTAGCTCCTCGGGCGACGGCTGCTTCCGCGAGAGACGGGACTTTCGGCCCTATCCGACAGGACTTAGGTCCCGGCACACTTCTCCGCCATGGCTCCTCGAGACCTGTTGCGTGCCGGGCCCGGCAAGGTGTGGGCGGACTGGCAGCGGAGCAAGATCCCCGACGAACACTTCCGCACCCTGCTCGACCTGGTGCGAGACGACGCCGCAGCGGTATGCCAGCAGCGGGTGACCGACGAGTACTTCCTGGATCCGGCCCGCCGGCGCCGTCTCGACGAGCTCGCGGACTGGCCGCACCGGCTGGCCGACCGCCGGCTACGCCGCCTGGTGACCGATGTCGTCGCGAGTGCCGACGAGTGCTGGGCGAAGACGAAGTCGCCGGAGATCAGCACCGCCGACCCACGCTGGTCGGCCTGGCAGTTCACCGCTGCCCGCGACTGGCTGAGCGCGACCAAGGCCGCACTGGACCGGGTGGCCGTGCTGGAGCACCGGCGCGACCGGGCCGATTCGCTGGCCACGACAGGTTCGCGCTAAGCAGCGTTCCGGGCACCTAGGATGTGTCGGTGTCCACGTCGCTCGACGACGCCATGACGGCGCTCGCTCACCGGCACGAGGCGACCGTCTCGGTCTGGCTGGGCGGCATCGACGGCAGCCGCTGGTTCGGCCGCGAGGTCGACCTGGTGCATCCTGCCGCGAGCACGATGAAGGTGGCGCTCGTGGTGGCGTTGTTCCGGGCCGCCGACGCCGGTGAGCTGGACCTTGCCGACGAGGTCCTCGTACGTCCGACGCTCGACTCCAGGGTGGCGGGACGCACGTACGACATCACCCAGGACTACGACAACGACGACCAACCGTGGGACCGGGTCGGCGAGGGCGCCTCGCTGGGCTGGCTCGCCGAACGCGCGATCGTCCGGTCCAGCAACCTGGCGACCAACCTGCTCCTCGACCGGATCGGCGTCGATGCCGTCAACCGGGTCTACGCCGACGTGGGTGCGAAGGCGGCCCGCGTCGAGCGTGGGATCCAGGACGAGCCGGCGAGCGCAGCCGGGCTGACCAACCAGGTCACGGCGGCCGACCTCGCCGCGGTCCTCGCCGCCCTGGCCCGACGCGAGATCGCGATGCCGGACAGCTGCGAGCGGATCGAGGAACTCCTCGCGCGATGCGAGCACAACGAGGCCGCGGCTGCCGGCCTCCCGGACGGCACGTACTTCGCCCACAAGACCGGCTGGTTCGAAGGCGTCGCCCACGACGTCGGCATCGTTCGGCCGGCCGGCGAGCCGCCATTCGTCCTGGCGATCCTGACCGGTGCCGAGCTCGACGAGGCCGCCGCCGACCGGCTGGTCGCGGACGCGGCGGCGCTGTGCTGGGCGCATCGACTCGACCTGGTGGCCCGATGAGCCGGCTGCAGACCGTCCGCTGCCATCGGGTCGGCATCCCGCTGCACACGCCGTTCGTCACCGCGCTGCGGCGGGCCACCTCGGTCGACTCGCTGATCGTGGAGATCGTCGACTCCGACGGCGTCAGCGGGTTCGGCGAGGCACCGCAGATCTGGGCGGTCACCGGCGACTCGCTCGCGGGCAGCGAGGCCTGCGTCGAGGGCCCGCTCGCCACCATCCTGATCGGCTGCCACACCGACGACCTCTACGAGACGGCCCGCCGGGTGCGCCAGGGGGTCGTCGGCAACCTGGCCGCGAAGGCCGCCGTCGACGAGGCGCTCCACGACCTGGTCGCGCGGCGCCGCGGCGTCCCGCTCCCGGTCCTGCTCGGCGGCGCCGTCCGGCGGGTCGAAACCGACGTCACGGTGTCGGCCGGCGATCCGCATGCCGTCGCCGCGGCGGCCGGCGCTCGCGTCACCGACGGCTTCGGCGCGCTCAAGCTCAAGGTGGGCACCGACGCCACAGCCGATGTCGTCAGCGTGAAGGCCGTCCGAGAGGCCGTCGGGCCCAAGGTGCGGCTGCGGCTCGATGCCAACCAGGGCTGGTCGGCCCGCGAGGCGGTCCGCGTGATCGGCACGCTGGAGGACGCCGGCGCCGCCGTCGAGTTGGTCGAGCAGCCGGTACGAGCCGCCGACGTCGACGGTCTCGCCTGGGTCACCGACCGGGTGCAGACGCCGATCATGGCCGACGAGTCGGTCTTCGGCGTACGCGATCTGATCCGGGTCATCGAGCGTCGGGCGGCCGACCTGGTCAACGTCAAGCTCGCCAAGGCGGGCGGCCTGATCCCGGCCCGTACCCTGCTCGAACTCGCCGAGGCGAACGACATGGGCACGATGGTCGGCTCGATGATGGAGACCCACGTCGGAGTCGGCGCCGCGGCCAGCCTGGTCGCCGCGATCGGCACCAGCACGGTCAGCGACCTGGACGCCGCCTGGTGGCTCGAACGGCCGCCGGGCCGTGGCGGACTGACCTACGAAGGCGCCTGCGTCGCTCTGCCCGACGCATCCGGCCTCGGCATCGAGGAGGTGGCCGGCCCATGACCGACTACGCGATCGCCGTCCCGGTGGCGACGGTGTGGACCGGACCGGACGCTCCGCGCGAGCGCGACGCACTCGCGACCGCGGACCGACCCGACGTCGCGGCCTGGACCTCGTCGATGGACGCCGCGAGCCGGCTGGAGCTGCACGGCCGGACCGTGACCCAGGCGCTGCTCGGTGAGCCGGTGACGCCGCTCGAGGAGCGGGCCGGCTGGATCCGGGTGGTGCTGCCCTGGCAGCCGAGCGGCAAGGACCCCGACGGCTATCCGGGCTGGGTTCGCGCGGCCCATGTCGGCGCCACGGCCAAGCCGAGCGAGCAGGCCGCGGTCGTCGCCACCCCGGCGGCCGACTGCCGTACCTCCGACGGCACGATCGCCCTGTCGTACGGCACTCGCCTGGCCGTCCTCGAGGCCGACGCCGAGCGTACGACGGTGACGCTCCCCGACGGCCGCGATGGGAGCCTCCCGACCGCCCACGTACGGAACCCGGACGCGGACCCGGCGGGCGGATGGGCGGCGTCGCTGCTCGCGTCGGCACGGCAGTTCCTCGGCCTGCGCTACCTGTGGGGCGGCGCTTGCGGCTGGGGGCTGGACTGCTCCGGGTTCGTCCATCTGGTGCACCGGGTGCACGGCCGCCAGGTGCCGCGCGATGCCCGCGACCAGCAGCCGGCGGCCAGGTCGGTCGACCTCGACTCGGCGCGACCGGGCGATCTCTACTTCTTCGCCCGTCCCGGCGAGCCGCCCTACCACGTCGGATTCGTGACGCAGGCGCAGACGCCCGGGCGGCCCGCCATGCTGCACGCGCCGGAGCACACCGAGCTGATCGAGGAGATCACGCTGTCCGCCCGCCGCCTCGAGACCCAGACCGGCGCCGGCAGTTACGTGCCGACGGCGTCCTGATGCCCGCGGTTCCCTGGCTCCACGCCTTCGTCGACGTGCCGGCCGACCTGGAGGACGACACCCGGCGGTTCTGGTCCGAGGTCACCGGCTGGCCGCCGAGCCGGCCGTGGACCGGGCATCCGGAGTTCGTGAGCCTCACACCGCCGGACGCCAGCGGATATGTCCACGTGCAGCGGATCGGCGGCCCGCCGCGGGTCCACCTCGACCTGGTCGCCGACGATTTCGAGGCCGAGACCGAGCGGCTGGTCGGCCTCGGCGCGGCCCAAGGCGACCGGCACGAGTGGTGGCAGGTGATGGCGTCGCCGGGCGGACTGCCGTTCTGCCTGTGCGGCGAGCCGAATCGGGTCCGGCCCGCCCCCGTCACCTGGCCGGACGGCCATCGCAGCCGGGTCGCCCAGGTCTGCCTCGACATCCCGAGCGCGATCTACGAAGCCGAGCTGGCGTTCTGGACCGAGGCGACCGGCTGGACGCCGGAGCGAGCGCGACGACCCGAGTACGACCGGCTCCGGCCGCCGGCCAGCTCACCACTGCGGCAGCTCGTTCAGCGGCTCGACGAGGACGACGCCGGGGAGTCCACGCGGGTCCATCTCGACATCGGCACCGACGACATCGACGCCGAGGCGGCCCGGGTCGAGTCGCTTGGCGCCCGGCGGGTCCGGCGGATCGACCGTTGGGTGGTCTTCGCGGACCCGGCCGGTCTGCCGTTCTGCGTCACTCCGCAGCCGCCGGACTGACTGGCGCGGCTCAGCCGGTGGTCCGGGCCCGGTCGTCGCGACGGTTCTTGGCCAGGCTCGCCACCGCGGTGACGGCAAGGGTGACCACGATGACGACCAGGCTGAGCCAGGTCGGGACCTCGGGCACGCTGACATGCTCGCCGCCGTTGATGAACGGCAGCTCGTTCTCGTGCAGGGCGTGCAGCACGAGCTTGACGCCGATGAACGCGAGAATGACGGAGAGTCCGACTGACAGGTACACCAGCCGGTCGAGCAGGCCGCCGAGCAGGAAGTAGAGCTGACGCAGTCCCATCAGGGCGAACACGTTGGCCGTGAGCACCAGGTACGGCTCCTGGGTCAGCCCGTAGATGGCCGGGATCGAGTCCAGCGCGAACAGCACATCGGTCGACCCGAGCGCGATCATCACGATCAACATCGGCGTGATCAGCCGCTTGCCGTTGCGCTTCACGATCAGCTTGATGCCGTCGTACTCGTCGGTCGCGGGCAGCCGCCGCTGGGCGAACCGAAGGATCCGGTTCTCCTTGAAGTCGTCGTGTTCGCCGTCCTTGTGCCGGACCAGGTTCCACGCGGTGTAGATGAGGAATGCGCCGAAGATGTAGAAGATCCAGGAGATCGTCTCGATCGCGACGGCGCCCAGCGCGATGAAGATGCCGCGGAAGACCAGCGCCAGGATGATGCCGATCAGCAGCGCCTCCTGCTGGTACTTCCGGGGCACCGAGAACCGGCTCATGATGATGATGAAGACGAACAGGTTGTCGACCGAGAGGCTGTACTCCGTCAGCCAGCCGGCATAGAACTCGCCCGCGAACCGGCCGCCGTAGTCGAACCAGATCCACAGCCCGAACAGCAGTGCCAACGTCGTGTAGATCCCGATTGCGATGGCGCATTCGCGCATCGACGGCTCGTGCGGCCGGCGCCCGATGATGAACACATCGAACGCGAGCACCGCGACGGTGATGCCGATCGTGAGCGACCAGGCAAGGGTGGACACTTCCACGAAATTGGCTCCTCCGGTGGACAACAGTCAGACACCGGAGGTCTCTTCCGTCGCCGCGGCTCGAAGCCACGATGACCGGCGGCGCCGGATCGCTCCTGGAGCGATCGTGATGACGACGTCACCGCGAAGGAATACTCCCCTCCTGCGTCTTCATCCTGTCAGGCTGAACTCGGCCTGACCAATCCGAGCCGGGTAGCGTCGATGACATGAGCCGACTTCCCGCCGCAGTGCAGAACGTCTTGCCAGGTCGTACCGGCGTCCAGCATCCGCTGCTCCTCGAGATCGACCTCTCCCGCGGGCTCGCGGAGACCGCTCCGTCGGACCCGCTGACCGCGCTGCGCCAGCGCCAGCAGCCGACCCTGCCGCAAGTGCTCGAGGGGCTGCGCCGGGCGGCGTCCGACGACGACGTCGCGGGTGTCGTGGTGCTCGTGGGTCAGTCGATCCCGATCGCGCATGTCGACGAGCTCGGCCCGGCCCTGCGGCGAGTGGCCGAGGCGGGCAAGTCCACCGTGGCCTTCGCCACCACCTTCGGCGAGTTCGGCCCCGGGTCGGTGCCCTACCTGCTCGCGGCGCACTGCGACGAGATCTGGTTGCAGCCGTCCGGCGGGGTCGGGCTCACGGGCGTCCAGCTCAACGCCACCCTGCTCCGAGGAACGCTCGACAAGATCGGCGCCGAGCCGAGCCTGCGGCAGCGGTACGAGTACAAGACGGCCGCGAACACGTTCATGGTCGACCACGTCACCGAACCGCACCGTGAGATGACGCAACGGCTGGCCGACTCGGTCATGGAGCAGGTCAAGGCGGTCGTGGCCGAGCGACGCCGGCTCCCCGGCGACCAGGTCGATGCCGCGGTCGCCGCGTCGCCGCTGCCGGCCGCCGAGGCACTCGAACGCCGCCTGGTGGATCGGCTCGGCTATCGCGACGAGGTCTACGCCGACCTCCGCCAGCGACTCGGCGAGGACGGTCAGGTCGACCTGCGCTTCGTCCATCGCTATGCGCATCGGCTCGCGACCAAGCCGGCCGAACAGCTGCGGCGCCGACGCTCCACGGTTGTCGCGGCGATCCCGGTCCGCGGCACCATCCACACCGGCCGCAGCCGGCCCGGCGGCCCCGGCGGACCGTCGGCCGGGTCCGACACCGTGACTTCTGCGCTGCGGCATGCCGCCGAGTCCGACCAGGTCAAGGCCGTCGTCCTGGTGGTGAACAGCCCGGGCGGCTCGTACGTCGCCTCCGATGCGATCCGGCACGCCGTGCAGACCGTACGCGAGGCCGGCAAGCCGATCGTCGCGTCGATGGGCGCGGTCGCCGCGTCGGGCGGCTACTTCGTCTCGATGGCAGCCGATCGGATCGTCGCCCTGCCGAGCACGCTGACCGGGTCGATCGGAGTGCTGGCCGGCAAGATCGTGCTCCGGCAGACGTTCGACCGGCTCGGAATCACGACCGAGGCGATCGGCTCCGGCCCACAGGCCACGATGTTCTCGACCACGGTCCCCTTCGACGACGACCAGACCGCCCGGCTGGACGCCTGGCTCGACCAGGTCTACGAGGACTTCACCCACAAGGCGGCCGACGACCGTCGGCTGCCCTGGGACACCCTCGAGCCGATGGCCCGCGGCCGGGTCTGGACCGGTGCCGACGCCGAGTCCCGCGGGCTCGTCGACGAGCTCGGCGGCCGGCAGCGCGCCATCGAGCTCGCCTGTGAGCTGGCGACCCTGGACCGCGACCGGATCCGGCTCCAGGCCGTACCCCACGTGGCGTTCTTCGACCGGCTGCGCGCGGCCGAGTCGACCGAGTCGCCGTCCGCCGCGCTGGCCGTGCCGTTGAGCGCATCCCTGCCGGGCGGCCCGGAGGATCTGCTCCGGCTGGCCGGCTCGGCGCTCGGCCTGCCCGAGCAGGGCGTGCTGAGCCTGCCGTGGGGGCTCGACTGGGCCTGACCGACTCCCGTCAGGTCGGTCGGTCCCGCTTCGGCAGCTTGGCCACGACCGCCTCGTAGGACGCGTCGACCGCCTCGCGGATCTCGTCGTCCGGAATCGCGCCGTTGCAGTCCAGGGTGTTCCATCCGGAGCGACCGATGTACGGCATGACGTGGGCGTCGTCGGGGAACCGGAGCAGCCACTCGCCGGCCTCGTCGCGGTTGCGTCCGCACTTGACGCCGACCGAGATCCGGTCGCCGTCGCCCGAGCCCAGGAAGGCGAAGATCTTCGGCCCGACCTTCGCGACTTGATCGCCCTCCCAGGGCTCATCGAGCCAGGCGCCGGGCTTCGCGAGACAATAGGACATTAGGTCGTCAAGCGTCATGGCGGCCTCCCTCAGTCCCACTGTGCGGGGCAGTATGCTCCCACAGACCGATCCGACTTCAGGGGGTGCGAGTGGCCGACCCGGTGTTCGTCCACATCGGACCACCGAAGACAGGCACGACGTACCTGCAGACGGTGCTGTGGAGCAACCGCGCCACGCTCAAGGACCAGGGTCTGCTGGTGCCCGGCAGGAGTCCGGTGAGCCAGTTCCACGCCGCCGTGGACCTGCTGGACCGCGACCCCACCCGGGTCGGCGCCGACCGTACCGCCGGCTCGTGGGAGACGCTCGTTGACGAGCTCCGGGGCTGGAACGGTCGCGCGATCGTCTCGCACGAGAACCTCGGATTCGCCGACGACGCGCAGGCCGACCGGGCCAAGCTCAGCCTGGAGGCCAAAGAGATCCACATCATCTTCACCGCGCGCGACGTCTCCCGCGTGGTGCCGGCGATGTGGCAGGAGCGGCTCAAGAACCGGTCCGACGACTCCTGGTCGAGCTACGTGACGGCACTCGGCGCTCCCGGTGCGACGGTGGTGCGCGGCTTCTGGCATCAGCAGGCCGGCACCGGACTGCTCGCGTGGGCGGCCGGTCTCCCGGTCGAGCGGGTGCACATTGTCACGGTGCCGCCGGCCGGCTCCCCTCCGACCCTGCTCTGGGAGCGGTTCGCCTCCGTGCTCGGCATCGACCCGACAAGCTGCAACACCGACGTACCGAGGACGAACGAGTCGCTCGGCGTGCGCGAGTCGGCGTTCCTGCGGCAGTTCAACATGAGCTCCGCCGAGGTCGACTGGGACGCCTACCGGGCCCATGTGAAGCACTTCCTCGCTCCGAAGGTGCTGGCCCAGCGGGCCGACGCCGCCCGAATCGAGATCCAGCCCGGCGAGCTGGTGCCGCTCGCCAAGCATGCGCACCAGCTCGTGGAGACCATCGAGTCCCGCGGCTTCCACGTCGTCGGCGATCTGGCCGATCTCACCCCACCGGTCCCGAAGCGTGGAGACGGTGCTCCGGCTCGCGAGACCGACGACGTCGCCGATGCCGACCTGCTCGACGTGGCGTTCGACGCGGTCGCGGGCCTGGTCGCCCACGCGCAGGAGATCCGCCAGGCCCGGCAGGAGCAGGCCGCGACGACCCGCGAGGTCCGCCGCGAGCTCCGCGAGACCCGGCATCGCCTCGACGAGCTTCGCGCGGTCAACCGCCGGCTGCATCTGCGGCTCGACAAGGCTGAGTACGAGCTCGAGCGGTCGGCGACCCGGCGCGCGATCTCGCGCTTCCTCCGCAAGCACGCCTGGGCGGCCAAGCTCCGCGACATCGTCCTGCGCCGCAACCGCAAGTCGAACGACGGCGAGTCGGCTTAGCGGGCGCCGGCCTCCATCATCTGGCGCAGCTCTTTCTTGAGCTCCGAGATCTCGTCCCGCAATCGGGCGGCGACCTCGAACTGCAGCTCGGCCGCGGCGGCGTGCATCTGCTCGGTCAGCTGCCGGACCAGATCGGCGAGGTCCTGCGACGGCAGCCCGGCCAGGTCGGCCGCATGCTGTCCGGCCTTGGCCTTGCCGAGGTTGGGCACCGGTGCCTTGCCGCGGCTCTGGGCCCGGCCGGACCCGATCAGCGCCTCGGTATCGGCGTCCTCGCGGGCGAGCATGTCAGTGATATCGCCGATCCGCTTGCGCAAGGGTTGCGGGTCGACCCCCTGCTCGCGGTTGTAGGCCTCCTGCTTGGCCCGACGGCGGTTGGTCTCGTCGATCGCGCTCTCCATCGAGGGCGTCACGTCGTCGGCGTACATGATCACCTGACCCGACACGTTGCGGGCGGCCCGTCCAATGGTCTGGATCAGCGAGGTGCCGGAGCGCAGGAAGCCCTCCTTGTCGGCGTCCAGGATCGCGACCAGGCTCACCTCGGGCAGGTCGAGTCCCTCGCGCAGCAGGTTGATGCCGACGAGCACGTCGTATTCGCCGAGCCGCAGCTCGCGCAGCAGCTCGACCCGGCGCAACGTGTCGACTTCGCTGTGGAGATAGCGGGTACGGATGCCGGCCTCGAGCAGGTAGTCGGTGAGGTCCTCGGACATCTTCTTGGTCAGCGTGGTGACGAGGACCCGCTCGTTTCGCTCGGTCCGGGTCTGGATCTGGTGGATCAGGTCGTCGATCTGCCCCTTGGTCGGCTTGACGACCACCTCGGGGTCGACCAGCCCGGTCGGGCGGATGATCTGCTCCACCACACCGTCGACCCGGCTCATCTCGTAGGGACCCGGTGTCGCCGAGAGGTAGACGGTCTGGCCGATCCGGTCGGTGAACTCCTCCCACCGCAGCGGCCTGTTGTCCATCGCGCTCGGCAGCCGGAAGCCGTGCTCGACCAGGGTCCGCTTGCGGGACATGTCGCCCTCGAACATGCCGCCGATCTGGGGCACGGTCACGTGTGACTCGTCGATGACCAGCAGGAAGTCGTCGGGGAAGTAGTCGAGCAGGCAGTGCGGCGGCTCCCCCGGCGCCCGGCCGTCGATGTGCCGCGAGTAGTTCTCGATGCCGGAGCAGCTGCCGACCTGGCGCATCATCTCGATGTCGTAGGTCGTGCGCATCCGAAGCCGCTGCGCCTCGAGCAGCTTGTTCTGCTTCTCCAGCTCGGCCAGCCGCTCCTCGAGCTCGGCCTCGATCCCCTTGATCCCCCGCTCCATGCGGTCCGCGCCACTCGCGTAGTGCGACGCCGGCGAGATGTAGGTCTCCTTGTCCTCGCGGACCACCTCGCCGGTGAGCGGGTGCAGGACCATCAGCCGCTCGATCTCGTCGCCGAAGAACTCCACCCGCACCGCGAGCTCCTCGTATACCGGGAAGATCTCCAGCGTGTCGCCACGGACCCGGAACGTGCCGCGAGTGCCCGCCATGTCGTTGCGGTTGTAGTGGATCGAGACCAGCTGTCGCAGCAGGTCGTCGCGCTCGATCACCTGGCCGGTCTCGAGATGCAGCATCTGCCGGATGTACTCGTCCGCGGAGCCCAGGCCGTAGATCGCGGACACGGTGGCCACCACGATGACGTCGCGCCGGCTGACCAGCGACCAGGTCGCCGAATGCCGCAGCCGCTCGACCTCCTCGTTGATCGAGGAGTCCTTCTCGATGTAGGTGTCCGTCTGCGGGACGTACGCCTCCGGCTGGTAGTAGTCGTAGTAGGACACGAAGTACTCGACCGCGTTATCCGGAAAGAACTGGCGCAGCTCGTTGGCGAACTGAGCGGCCAACGTCTTGTTCGGCTGCATGACCAGGACCGGCCGCTGCACCCGCTCGGCCAGCCAGGCGACCGTGGCGGTCTTGCCGGTGCCGGTCGCGCCGAGCAGCACGTTGTCCTTGGCGCCTCCGTTGACCCGCTGCTCGAGCGCGTCGATCGCCTCGGGCTGGTCGCCGGACGGCTCGAAGTCGCTCACCATCCGGAACGGCGCCACGGTACGGGTCAACTCATCGGCCGGTCTCATGCTGTCGAGCGTACGGCTTCGACCCGACAGTCGACGGGTTCGCGCTGGTCGGGGCGGAAACCCGGCTAGATTCGGGGACTCCACCTCAGGCGAAGAGGGCGCATGAAGAACTCGATATGGACCCGCTGGACGACGCTGGTGCCGCTGGCCGGCCTGGTCGTCCTGGCCCCGACCTGGGGACGCGACGTCGGCGTCGTGGTCGAAGTGCTGATCGCCGTGCTGCTCGCCGCCTGCGTTCTGGCGTCGGTACAGCACGCCGAGGTCGTGGCGCACCGGGTCGGCGAGCCGTTCGGATCGCTGGTGCTCGCGGTCGCGGTCACAGTGATCGAGGTCGGCCTGATAGTCACCCTGATGGTGTCGGGCGGGTCGGACACCGAGTCGCTGGCCCGGGACACCGTCTTCGCGGCGGCGATGATCACCTGCAACGGCATTGTCGGCGTCGCGCTGCTGCTCGGCGCCCTGCGGTTCGGCACGACCCACTTCAACGCCGAGGGCACCGGCGCCGCGCTCGCGACCGTCGCCACCCTGGCGACGACCTGTCTGGTGCTGCCGTCGTTCACGACCAGCGCCTCCGGTCCGGTCTTCTCACCTTCGCAATTGACCTTCGCCGCGATCGCGTCGCTGGTCCTCTACCTGACCTTCGTGTTCACCCAGACCGTCCGGCATCGCGACTTCTTCCTGCCGGTCAGCCCCGAAGGCGAGATCCTGCCCGAGGACGAGCACGCGACGCCGCCGTCCGACCGGACCGCGCTGACCAGCCTGGCCCTGCTGCTCGTGGCACTGATCGCGGTCGTCGGCCTGGCCAAGGTCGAGTCGCACCCGATCGAGTCGATGGTCGCGAAGGCGGGCCTGCCGCATGCCGTGGTCGGCGTCGCCATCGCGTTGCTGGTGCTCCTGCCCGAGACCCTCGCGGCTGCACGGGCAGCGGCCAGGGACCGGATCCAGACCAGCCTCAACCTCGCGTACGGCTCCGCCATGGCCAGCATCGGCCTGACCATCCCGGTGATCGCCGTGGCGACGATCTGGATCGACACGCCGCTGGTGCTCGGTCTCGGCGACACCCAGATCGTCCTGCTCGCGCTGACCATGGTCGTGAGCGTCCTGACGGTCGTACCCGGCCGCGCGACGCGACTGCAGGGCAGCCTGCACCTGGTCGTCCTCGCCGTCTACATCTTCCTGGCGATGCAGCCATAGGGCGGTGACCCTTCGGGCCCGTATGGTCGCCCACTGGTACGGCATGCCCGACGCCCGCGCGAGGAGCTGAGATGGTCGACCTGAGTCAGGGTCCGCCTTTCCCGCATCAACCCGGCGACGCCTCCGGACCGGCCGAAGGTCTGGTCAGCCTGGCCAGCCGGCTCCAAGGCGTCGGCGGCGACCTCACGACCGCCGCCGCTCCCAGCGTCCCGGCCGTCGACGGGCTGTTCACCGCGCCGATCGCGGCAGCGCCCGCGCAGCCCCGGCAGGACATCCAGAACGTGTCCGAGGCGAGCCTGTTCGCCGCCGGGGCACTCGCGATCTACGAGTCGTCCCGGCAGACGTACAACACGACGATCGACGGGCTCAACCAGGAGTGGAACGAGTTCGCCGCCGACGCGTACGTCCCGGGCGGCGCCACGCCGGAGCAGGCGCAAGCGGTCCAGGACGCGATCGACTCGAAGCGGGCCGACCTGCGGCGACGGCAGCAGGCCGCCGAGCGCACCCTCGACGACGACGCCGGCGACGTGGCGAGCATGCTGCGAGCCGGTCCGGCGGCGATGTCCGATCCCACGGTCGGCGAGAAGATCCTCGGCGCCCTCCGGGGTCTGGTGACGCCCTCGACCGCGCTCGGCGCCTTCGGCGTGCCGGCCTTCCTGGCCAACCAGGGGCTGGGCCGCACCGGCAACCTGGCGGCCTGGATGGCCAACGTACGGCTCGGCCGGTTCGCCCCTCGCAGTCCCTCCGGGCTGTACATCTCGCCCAGCAGCCTGTCGACCTGGCAGCGGATGCTGGCGTCCACCAAGAGCACCAACTGGCAGGCGCTGCCCTACCAGAGCGCGTCCCGGGCGGCCTGGATGAGCGGGCTGAAGTGGACCGGACGGGTGGCGAAGCCGCTGACCTTCGCGACGTCCGCCGCCGAGCAGGCGATGCGGGACTGGAACGACCCGACCCTGAGCACCGAGGCGAAGGTGGGCCGGTCGACCTATCGCGGCGTGGTGCAGGGCGGAGCCGCGATCGGAGGTGCGTGGGCCGGTGCGCAGGCCGGCGCCGCGATCGGATCCTTCGGCGGCCCGGTCGGCACTGTCGTCGGTGGCGTGGTCGGCGGGCTCGTGGGCGGCGCGGTGGCCTCCGGAGCGGCCGGCTGGGTGATCGACCACACGGTCGATGCCGCGGGCGAGGCGGTCGACTGGGCGGCCGACAAGGCCGGCGAGGCATGGGCGACGCCACCGATATCGCGGGCGACGTGATCGACGACATCACGCCCTGGTGAGCCGCTCCGGCCCGAGCCGCCGGGCGTAGTGTGAATCGTCATGGTTGCGGCGGAGGCGACGTACGGACCGACGGTGCCTCATGTCCTGGTTGTCGCGATCGGCGCGGTCCTGCTCGCGCTCTCGATCTGGGCCTGGCGGGGGAGCAGCCGCCGGTCCCGCTGGTGGGTGGGCTCGCCGTACGGCGGCCAGGTCATGCTCGGCCTGGTCCCCGGACTCGGCCTGGTCATCCTCGGCATGGGGCTGCTGACCTTGATCGGGCCGTGGTTCACCGCGGTGGTCGGGCTACCGATCCTGTTCGGGGCGGCACTCGTGCTCGCGGTCATCTTCGCCCGGCTCCCCCGCTGGTGTGGGCCGCGTTGGTATCGCCGACTGTCCGAGGCGGAGCGCCGGGCCGACCTGACCAACGCCTTCGCGGCCGCGGTCGTCGGCCTAAGCGACCGGCCTGGGGTGGTCAGTGCGAAGGACGCGGCCGACCGCTACCGTGACGATCGCCCGCTGGGATCGTGGCGCGGTGGATGGGTCCACGATCCCGACACCGACGAGCGCGCGCACGGCATGTCGCGCAAGGGCACGATTGACGGCCGGCTGACCCTCTATCCGAGCGGTCTGGTCTTCGCCGCCAGCCGGGCCGAGGATGCTCTGCGCCGCAAAGGAACGGTGATCGCCATCGACACCGACGACATCGTGGACGTACGCGTCGTGCCGGCTCGTGCCGGGGCGGACGGCCGTCCACGTAGCGGCGTCCTCTACCGTTCGTGGTTTCCGCGACTGGTCGTGGAGACGCCCGACGTGGCGCAGGTGTTCGACGTGGCGTGGGGACGGGCCCGGCAGGTCAGGGACCGATGTGCCGGCGTCGTACCCGAGCGAAGGTGAGAGTGACGTGGACCTGGACGAGTACCACCACCCGGGCACCGGCAGCGTGGTTCCGGTTCCGCCAGGCTGGGATCGGCTCGAGGACCCGCAGTCCGGCGTGGCGCTGATCGCTCGCGAGCCCGACGATCCGGCCGGCTTCCGCGCAAACCTCGTCCTCACCGTCGACGACATGTCCTCGGGGCTCGGCCTCGACGAGTGGCAGGCCGACAGCGACCGGCTGCTCCGCGAGGAGCTACGCAACTACTTCCTGCTCGACCGCGAGGTCATGCGGTTCGGTGACCGCCCGGTCGTACGTCGACTGGCCCATCACGCGTCGCCGGACACCGGGCCGGTGACGATGGAGCAGTGGGCCATGGTGACCGGCTCGACCGGCTACACCCTGACCGCATCGGTCGCCACCCTGTCCTACGACAGCCTCGCCGACGTGTTCTCGTCGATCGCGCGGCGGTTCCGTCCCGGCTCGACGGGCCACGACGAGGAGACGCCATGACGGTCGCGTTCGACAGCCGGACCGGGCGACTCCGGCTCGACCAGGAGACCTTCGACTGCCTGGTCGCGTGGGCCCGCGGCACCGCCGAGCCGGGACCGGAACTCAGCGAGCTGCGCGACGTCGGCGCGATCCAGGACGGCGTGCCGCATCCGAAGGTCTGGCCCGGCCTCCAGGCCGTGACCGAGCCGCTCTGCCGGCTCCAGGCGGGATCGATCGAGCACAACGGCCGGCGCCGGATCGGTGACGGCTGGGTTTCGAGCGAGGCGGCCGCCCTGCTGCTCGACGCGCCCGACGGCATGCGCGAGCTGGTCACGGTGCATCCGAGCTTCCTGCCGATGACGATCGCCCGGGTCGTACGGCTCGGCCCCCGCCCACGAGGAGGCGCGGACCCGCTGCACCTGCCGAGCGCGCTCTACGACAGCCTGTTCGACTCCGACGAGGCGACGCGGCGCCAGGCCGCCGAGCAGCTCTCCGCGGGAGGCTCCGTCGAGCTGCCGTTGCACGACGTGGTCGACCGGCTCGTCACCGGACCCTGGCGGATGTGGGCCGTCACACTGACCTGGACGACGCCGGACGGTCAGCCGGCCGCCCGCGGCCTGCAGGTCGCCGACACCGGCGCCGGACTGTGTCTGGTCGACACCGGCGGCCAGGACTCGACACTGTGGCCCACGACCGCCACCGGCGTGTGGCGGCGACTCACCTTGCTGCTCCCGGATGCGGTGCGTACTCCGTGAGATGGCGGCGGCGAGGCGACGACCAGGCGATCAGTGAGCCGTCGCCGCAGCCGATCCCCGACCCGGGACCGGTGCCGGCCGGCTGGGAGGAGCTCGAGCGGGAGCTCACCGAGCGGGCGAGCCAGGCGGCCAGCGATCCGACCGCCGCGCTGGTGCTGGCGGTCGAGGGATCCGAGCACTATGTCCAGTGGCTCGGGATGAGCGGCGACGCGCTCTATCTCGAGGCGTCGTCGACGGTCGCGGAGCCGCAACTGGCGCAGCTGGCCGCACTCGGGTGGCTGCCGCCGCGTCCGAAGGGGCCGGCGAACACGCCGAACTGGAACCAGGGCCGACCCGCTCCGGTCGACCCGGGCGGCGTCGCTCGGACCACGGTGCACACGCTGGCCGACGTCTACGGTGCGACTCCGGCCGGCATTCGCGTCGACGTCGTGGCGTAGCGGCGCTCAGTCGCCCGCGTGGCCGGCGAGGTACGCGCCGACCAGGCCGCCGATCGTGTCGAGGTGGTAGCCGCCCTCCTGGACGATCACACTCGGCACCCGGAAGCCTCCGATCAGCCGGCCGGCTTCGCGGTAACCCTGCTCCGTCACGAGCAGCGGGCTCTCGGGATCGTCGCCCGCCGCATCGACGCCGAGTGACACCACGACCGCGTCCACGCCGTGGAACTCGATCCACTCGCGCAACGCGGTGACCGCCTCGAGCCAGCCGGAGTCGCCGGTTCCCGGTGCCAGCGGCAGGTTGTGCGTACTCCCCTCGCCCTCACCGGAGCCGCGCTCGTCGGCGAACCCGACGAAGTGGGGGAACCACCCGGCCCCCGGATCGACGTGGACCGAGCCGTAGAGCACGTCGGCCCGCTCGTAGAAGATCGCGGCGGTGCCGTTGCCGTGGTGGGCATCCAGGTCGACGACGCCTACGCGCCGGTGCCCGGCGGCCCGCAGGCCCTCGGCGGCGACGGCGGCGTTGTTGAGATAGCAGGACCCGCCGTACGCCGAGCGGGTGACGTGATGTCCCGGCGGCCGGCACAACGCGTACGCCGCGAGCGTCTCTCCCGACGCGACGAGGTCGACCGCCGTCAGGGCGCAGTCGACCGCGGCCCTCGCGGCCTCGAACGTGCCGGGGCCGACGATGGTCATCGTGTCGTAGGCGAAGGTGCCGGCCCGGGCGTGGACGGCGCGCGCCCGATGCGGCGGCAGCGGGCCGAGCATCTGCTCGGTCGGGAAGACGTAGGGCACGACGCGGTCCTGGCCCGGATCTTCGAGGAAGCCGGCGTCCACCCACTCGGAGTAGACGACCCGCAGGTGCTCCACGAGCGACGCATCGTGCACGGTGAGCAGCACACTGTCGTCGTGCTCGTGGGCGGAGTGCACCGGATGTCCCGACTCGATCAGCGCATCTCGGATCAGCTCGACCCGCTCCGGCACCTCAGTGCCCGGCGTGCGCATGCCGATCCAGAACTCCGCACCCGGCACGTGCTGCAGCGTCTGGGGCGACCACACCACCGGAATCGTCGACACCTGGGCATCGTGCCAGCAGTACGGCAGGATGCCCACATGCCACGCGCTACTGACTTGCGAATCAGGATCGGCAGGCTTCCGGCCGGCCCGACGAACTCGGTGCTCGACGTCGGCGGGGTCGGCCTCGGCCACACGACGGTGTGGCGGGACGAGCCCGATCCGCCCGAGGGACGCGGCGTGGCACGTACCGGCGTCACGGTCCTGGTCGTGGCCGAGGATGCGTTCCACTCGCTGGTGCCGGCGGGCGGCGCGGTGCTCAACGGGGCCGGCGAGTGCACCGGATTCATCACCGCGTCGGAGTGGGGCTGTCTCGAGACGCCGATCTTCATCACGTCGACGCTGCAGCTCGGCCGGGTCTACGACGCCGCCTGTGAGGGGATGCTCGAACGGGAGCCACAGGTGGCCGAGGACTTCATCATCCCGGTGGTGGCCGAGTGCGACGACTCGCATCTCAACGACGCCCGCCGGATGCAGCTCGTACGCGAGGACGTCGACCGGGCCTGGGACGAGGCGCTGGCGTCTCGCGGGTCGTCCGAGCCGCCGGCCGAGGGCAGCGTCGGCGGCGGCACCGGGATGAGCTGTCTCGGCTTCAAGGGTGGCATCGGCACGGCGTCCCGGGTGACTCCGGAGGGGCACACGGTCGGCGTCCTGCTGCAGACGAACTTCGGCGAGCGCGAGCGCCTGACCGTGGACGGCGTGCCGGTGGGCCGGCTGCTTCCGGCCGACGCCGAGCCGACGCCGGATCGCCCACCGGCCGGCTCGTGCATCGGCGTCGTGGTGACCGACGCCGCGGTCGACGGAGCCGGCTGCGCTCGGCTGGCCCGCCGGATCGGCCTCGGCCTGGCCCGAGCCGGGTCGGTCGCGCACAACGGCAGCGGCGAGATCTTTATGGGGGCGGCGACCGGGGCCCGGATGAAGCGCGGCGCCCAGTGGGACACACCAGCGACCGTCGCCGGCCGGGCGATGGACTGGATGTTCGAGGCGGTCGTCGACGCCGCCGAGGAGGCCGTGCTCAACTCGATGCTGGCCGCGCCGACCGTGGTCGGGCGGAGTGGCAACCGGAGTGAAGGACTGCCGCCCGACGAGGTGGCTCGACTGCTGAGGGAGCACGGCCGATGAGCAAGCGCGAGGTGCGGATCCCGATGGATGACGGCGTCGAGCTCGCCGCGACGCTCTACCTGCCGCCGGAGTCGGCCGGTCCACAGCCGTGCCTGCTGGAGGCGCTGCCGTACCGCAAGGACGACCTGACCAGCGGCTACTCCGACGAGTACGTCCGGCTCTGCGACGAGTTCTCGTACGCCGTGTGCCGGCTCGACCTGCGCGGCACCGGCTCGTCCGGCGGCGACGCGACCGACGAGTACCCCGCCCAGGAGCAGACCGACCTCTGCGCCGTGATCGCCTGGCTCGCCGACCAGGAGTGGTGCGACGGCGCGGTCGGCATGTACGGCACGTCGTACTCCGGCTTCAACTCGCTGCAGCTCGCCTGCGAGCGACCGCCGGCCCTCAAGGCGATCGTGGCGATTTACGCGACCGACGACCGCTGGTCCGACGACGTGCACTGGCGAGGCGGCGCGGTGCGGGTCATCGACCAGGTCGACTACTGCCACTACATGACGCCGATGAACGCGATGCCCCCCGTTCCGGCCCTGTGGGGTCCGGACTGGCGTGACGAGTGGCGGCGGCGGATCGAGACCAACGAGCCGTGGCTGCTGACCTGGCTCACCGAGCGCACCGACGGGCCGTACTGGCGACAGGGGTCGGTCGCGCCGGCGTACGAACGCATCGAGTGCCCGGTGCTGATCGTCGCGGGCTGGGCCGACGGCTATCGCAACAACTCGTTCCGGACCATCGAGGAGTTCCGGCGCAACGGCGTGCCGCATCGACTGCTGGCCGGCCCCTGGGCGCACGTCTCGCCGGAGACCGGGACGCCCGGGCCGCGGGTCGATCTGGTGGTCGAGATGGTCGCGTGGTGGGATCGCTGGCTGCGCGGCCGGGACATCGACGTCGACGATGGTCTCGAGTCGCCCGCGGTGACCGCCTTCATCCGAAGCTCGACTCGTCCCGAGCCGGACCTCGACACCTACGAGGGCCGCTGGATCCGCGAGGAGTGGCCGTGTCCCCGGGTACGGTCGCGCGAGCTGGCGCTGGAGCAGCGCCAGCCGTACGTCGTGCGCGCCGACACCGGCATCGACGCCTGGATCGACTGCGCCGGCCACCTCCCCTGGGGCCAGAGCATGGACCAGCGCTTCGACGACGCGGCGTCACTGACGTGGGAGTGGGACGCCGAAGAGCTGGCGATCCTGGGACAGCCGGAGCTTCGCCTGCGGATCAGCGCCGACCGACCGGCGGCGTACGTCTCGGCCAAGCTGTGCGACGTCTTCGACGACGGCACGTCGGCACTGGTGACCCGCGGCTCGCTGAACCTGGCGTTCCGGGAGTCGTCGACGACGCCGGTCGACTTGGAGCCCGGACGGGTCTACGACGTGACCGTGCCGCTCGACGCGTGTGCCTACTCCTTCGCGCCGGGTCAGCGGCTGCGCCTGTCGTTCTCCGGCGCAGACTGGCCCAACACGGCGGCGCCGCCCGAGCCCGTCACGCTGACGATCCACTCGGGCGCGCTGGCGCTTCCGCAGTGGTCGGGCGACTCCCCGTACCCCGATCCGGAGCTCCCTCCGGGCCATACCGAGTCGACCGAGGACGGGTCCGGCGTCGTGTGGCGGGTCGAGCGCGACGTGCTCCGGCGCGAGGCCGCCTGCACCGTCGACCACGGCTCGACCTACGACGTGCCGTATGACGGCGAGGCGACCGAGCACTACCAGGGCCGGGTCTCGGTCGACACCCGCAACTTCGAGCAACGCGCCGAGAGCGACGTACGCCTCCGGGTGGAATGGCCCGACGTGACCGTGGAGACCCGCGCGCAGCTCGACCTTCGGATCGGCGCGAAGGAGTTCGACGTGAGCATCGACCTCGAGGCCGTCGAGGTCTCGGGCTCCGACGGCGAGGTGACCATCGGGCGTCGGCAGTGGCGGCGTACGCTCCCCCGCTGAATCGCCTTGTCGATAAAGCACCTCAGCGGCGGCGTCGATCCCGCTGGGGCGGTCAGACGATGTGGTCGGGCTCCATCCGTGAGACCCGCTCGGCGAGCTGGACCGAGTCCGACCACGCCTGGAAGGCCGGAGCGATCGGGTCGTCAAGACGAGACAGCCGGTCAGCCTCCGCCTCGAGTTGCACGATCAATGGCCGGAGGTTGAACGACGAGACATGCAGGCCGCGCTCGTCCGCGTCGGCCATGACGTTTGGGCTGGCGAAGAACTCGGCGAGTTGCTTTCGGGCCCGTTGCTCGACCGGCACGAGCATCCGTACCAGCACTTGCCAGACGAGGCTGTCGTGCATTCCATGTTTGAGCGTGGCGTAGTCGGTCATGAGTCGCCTCCGGTGCGGGCTCCGGTGCGGACGTCTTCACCGTACGCCCCTCTGGCGGCCTCTGCATGCGTCTGCAAGGGGATTCGCCAAGGGCATGCCGTCAGAGGGCAAGCGTCGCGTCGCTGCTACGCGAGGTCGGGTCGCCGGTGGTGTCGGCCGGTGTATTCGATGGGGAGTGGGTGGCGGTGGAGTTGGATGATGATGCGGCGTGGTCGGTGGCGTGATCGGGATGGTGGTTGGCGGGTGTTGCCCCAGCCGAGGATCGGCGGTGGACGCGATTC
>Ga0209382_10000959_pt1 | contig 46722 bp, 48 predicted proteins | sample SoiMetdeltSBSDD5_FD_187599 | JGI IMG/M metagenome (GOLD analysis project Ga0209382, IMG submission 187599) | Bulk soil microbial communities from a Populus tree surrounding site in Tennessee, USA - Soil MetaG P. deltoides SBSDD5 (SPAdes) (version 2) | ecosystem: Environmental > Terrestrial >...
AGCCTTTGCCACCACACACCTCCGAGCGGTTAGCTCAGGGTGTCAACTAAATCGGGGGAAGCTTGGCGTCGGACAACAACCGGCGGTTAGGTTGCATTCGGCCTCTCGACCATGCGTGGAAACTGCTTGGACAGCGCTATTACGACTTGGCGCGCCTCTGCCTCATCAAGGCCGCCGCCGACGCGATAAGTCTTAGCTCCGTAGTCAAAAGCTATCGCACCATGACCAGATCCAAATATCGGCGGTACGAATGAACTCTGATCCATCCAGGCGGACAGCAATTGTGGGGAACTGCGAAGATTCTTGACATCTGAGCCGGTGAATTCACGAGTTCGACCGATCCCTGCAATAGACGCTCGATGAACCAAATTCCCTTGCGCAATTGATAGCTCTTCGAGTCCAGCGAGCTGCCACAACACAACTGCGAGAACCCAAACTTCCCCGACTGCCCAACCAATGAGCCAAAACATCATGAAAGCTTGGTGCTCGCCCGCTTTGCTGACTGCCGCAAACGCACTTATCCCGCCGATAGTCCAGCCGCCAAGCCAGGCCATGAGGAAAAGGAGAATTAGCCAGTTCCGCCGAGGCGGACAAGCAACGGTAACCACTCCTGCCTCTGAGGTGATCGTATAACGCGGTTTGCTTGGCTCGACGCGCATGAATGCAACCTAACGTTCGCGATGATGCGCACCGAAACGAGCGCTGAGCGGCGAAGCGACGGTGTCGCTGTCAAGCGCGCTGTTAGAGGGCGCGTTCTCTAGGACAAGCAAAGTCAGAATTTCCTCGGAATATCCCAATCTTGCCAGTCAATCAGCGGAATCCCCACACCCGTTAAATCAAATAGGTTGTCCGGTTCCGGGCGACCCGCACAAGGCAAGTAGGCGATTCGCTTCCCAGCTTTGTGAACAACAACACCTTGACCATTCCAATCAAACACGGCGCGCTCTACGAACACCACATAGTGGTAATCGGCGTTGGAGAACGAAAGTTGTTCGCTACTCGCTTTCGCACCCCCACCTGAGTAGAGCGAAAAAAGTCGCGCAGGATGTTGCTTCATGCTCGGGTAGACCAGTTCAAGTTTGGCTCGTGCCGCACCAAATCGATACTGGAGATAACCACCTGTCGCGGTGAGATCGGAGGAAGCGCAGATCGACACCAGCTTTTTTCCCACGAGACAGGAGAACAGAGCTTTCTCCTCCGCTTCACACAGAGTTGGAGCGACACCTTGGGCGACCGATGCGAGAGAGACTGTCATCCCGAGCCAAATGAGAAAGAACCTCGACATGTGCGCGCCCTCTAACGTCCTGCATTACCGGCGCGCGCTGCTCTTGCGCGCGGAATCTTCCCCCGGTTTTGTTGACACCCGGTTCGCTAGTCAAGACATAAAAGCGTCGATGCAGCCGGTAGGTGTCGCGCCATGACTGCATGAATTCACGGACGACGTTCATAGAGATGCCTAACGTTCGCGGCCAGGCGCGCTGTGCGCAGGCGCGTCGAGCGCCGGGCGAAAGGCGTCGCTCTGCGCTGCGCTGTTAGAGCCCACTTGCTCAGCTATCACCACCACCGCCCCCATCACCCCCGAAGCTCCCACCAGACTCGCTCGCATGACCGGAGCTACCGCCACCGCCACTAGAGCCGCCAGCACCAGTGCCTGATCCGCCACCTGAGCCTCCGGCCAAGGAACCTACGACAATGCTGATCGCCAGGTACCCAATGAAGGAACCAGCTGCGGCACCGCTCACAATAGCCAAGAGCGATTGCCAGAGTGCCCATTCTCGAAAATATGGTCCGCTTACCATGAGACCCACGAGCAGACCGATCGCAAGACCCCCGAGCACGCCATAGCGCTCGTACCTCTTGACCACGACTGACCGCGCGTCATTCATGGTGCGCTCTAACGTAAAGTGAACTCCCTAAATGGCGGTCATTACACACCAGAGCAGCATCCGATGTCATGCGCCCGTGCTAAGACAAGTACTCAGCAACTAGCCCGCCAAGATGAGGCGCTTCCGCGATCGGCGAAGCCGCCTATCTGGGGAGATAGCCTGCTTAGCGGCGTCTTGAATCCGAATAAACAAGGCAGTTTCCAGTCACGACTCCAACCCGGGATAGGCGCCCACGATTATTCACTAAACCCCCAGATACCTGACCCGCACCTCCTCCCGCTCGCGCAGCTCCTGCGCCGCGCCCTCGAACACGACCTGCCCTTTCACCAGGATCACGTTGCGGTCGGTGACCGCATTCACGGCCTTGAAGTTCTTGTCGACGATCACGGTCGCGATGCCGGATTCGCGCACGCGGCGCACGATCGCCCAGATCTCGCGCGCGATCTTCGGCGCCAGGCCCTCGGTTGCTTCGTCGAGAATCAGCAGCTGCGGGTTCGTCAGCAGCGCGCGGCCGATCGTCAGCATCTGCTGCTCGCCGCCCGAGAGTTGCGCGCCGCCGTGGCCGAGCCGCTCGGCGAGCCGCGGAAACGTTTCCAGCACGCGCTCGAGCGTCCATTGCCCGGCGCGCGCGGCCATGACGAGGTTCTCTTTCACCGACAGGTTCGCAAAGATTCCCCTGCCCTCGGGCACGTACGCGAGCCCCATGCGCGCGATGCGATGCGGCGGGGCATGCGTGGTGTCGCGACCGTTCACCGTCACCCTGCCGTCTTTCGGCTGCACGAGGCCGAGGATGGTCTTCAGCAGCGTGGTCTTGCCCATGCCGTTGCGGCCCATGAGGCCGATCGCTTCGCCGCGGCGCACGCAGAATCCGACGCCGTGCAGGATGTGGTGCGAGCCGTAGTACGTGTGCAGGCCGCGCGCTTCCACGAGGAGCTCAGTCATCGGCGTCCCCGAGGTAGGCTTTCTGCACTTCGTCGTTGGCGCGGATCTCGTCGGGCGTGCCGCTCGCGAGCACGTTGCCGTTGACCATCACGGTCAGCGTATCGGCGAGCGCGAACACCGCATCCATGTCGTGCTCGACGAGCAGCATTGCGTGCCCGGCTACGAGCGTTCGCAGCAGCTCGACCATGCGCGCCGACTCTTCCGCGCCCATGCCGGCGAGCGGCTCGTCGAGCAGCAGCACTTTCGGCTGGGTGGCGAGCGTCATCGCGACCTCGAGCTGGCGGCGTTCGCCATGCGACAGCTCGGCTGCGACGACGCCCGCACGGCCGCGGAGCCCGGCCAGCGCGAGCGCGCGCGCAGCAGCGTCGTTGACTTCTGCGTAGCGGACGGCCGGGCGAAGGAAGCGCATCGAGCTCGGCAGGCGCGACTGCGCCGCCAGCCGGCAGTTCTCGAACGCGGTGAAGCGCATGAAGATGTTGGTGCGCTGGTAGCTGCGCCCGACGCCGAGCTGAGAAATCCGGTGCGCGGCGAGGCCGGTCACTTCTTTCCCCAGCAGCTCGACGCGGCCGCCGCTCGGCGCGAGGTCGCCCGAGAGCAGGTTGATGAGCGTGGTCTTTCCGGCGCCGTTCGGGCCGATCACCGCATGCAGGCGCCCGACATGGCACTCGAGCGACACGTCGTTGACGGCGGCAAGCCCGCCGAACAGCTTCTGCAGTGCTTCGGTGCGCAGCGCCGGCTCAGTCACGGCGCCGCCATTCGAAGAGTTGCGCGAGTCCGCGCGGGATCAGCAGCACCGACAGCACGATGAAGCCGCCGAGCAGCAGCTGCCAGTGCTTGGTCATGCCCTGGAAACCGAGCTCGAGGAGCTTCAGGGCCGCCGCGCCGAGGATCGGCCCGGACGGAGTGCCCATGCCGCCGAGGATCACCATCATCAGCAGCTGCCCCGACTGATGCCACGACAGCATCTCGGGATTGACGAGCCCGTCGTGCGCCGCGGTCAGCCATCCTGCGAGCCCCGCCAGCATGCCGGCGAGCACGAAGCAGACGAGCTTGTAGCGAAACGTCGCGAAGCCGAGCATCTGCATCCGGTGCTCGTTCTCCTTGATCGCCGCGATGACGCGCCCGAACGGCGATGCGAGCAGCACGCGCAGCGTCACGTAGACGAACGCCATCAGCGCCAGCGCGACGTAGTAGAAGTCGACGTGGTTCTCGAGATTGAACGGCTGCCAGCCGGCGATCTCGAGCACCGGCCGCACGTAGATGTACTTGCCGTCCGACCCGCCGAGATATTTCGAATCGTGCACGTAGAAGTACGCCATCTGGCCGAACGCGAGCGTGACCATGATGAAGTAGATGCCGGAGGTGCGCAGCACGAGCAGGCCCACGACCAGCGACGCGAGCGCCGCGACGCCCGCCACGACCGCGAGGCTCCACCACACTCCGGCCGCGCCGTTCTCCGGGCTGACGAACATCAGCGCGTACGCGGCGAGGCCGAACGGCAGCGCATGGCCGAGGCTGACGAGTCCGGTGTAGCCGACCAGCAGGTCGAGGCTCATCGCGAACATCGCCGTGATCATCACCTTGGTGACGAACTGGATGTAGAACTTCTCGCCGACGAGCGGAAACGCGGCGAGCGCGACGAGGCCCGCGATCAGGATGATCTGCAGCGAGCGGGGTTGCGTGTCCATCACGTCCTGCCGAAGATGCCTTGCGGGCGCCACAGCAGAATCGCCGCCATCAGCAGGTACACCACCATGCCGGCGATCTGCGGCACCAGCACCTTGCCGAACGTGTCGGCGAGCCCGATCGCGAGCGCCGCGACCAGCGCGCCCTTGACCGAGCCGATGCCGCCGATCACGACGACGACGAACGAGATGATCAGCACCTGGTTGCCCATGCCGGGGAACACCGACGACACCGGCGCGGCGAGCATGCCGGCGAGCGCGGCGAGCGCCACGCCGAGCGCGAACACGAGCCGGTACAGCAGCCCGATGTCGATGCCGAGCGACTGCACCATCTCGCGATTGACCGCGCCCGCGCGGATCATCATGCCGAGGCGCGTCCTCTGGATCATCCAGTACATGCCGAACGCGATCGCCAGGCAGATCGCCGAGATCACGAGCCGGTACGTCTGGTAGGACAGGTTGTCGGTCAGCGGGATCGAGAAGTCGAGCCCCTGTGGCACCGCGACGCCGTGCACGTCGTCGCCCCAGACCAGGCTGCGCAGTTCCTCGAAGATCAGGATCAGCCCGTACGTCAGCAGCACCTGGTAGAGGTGGTCGCGCCGGTACAGGAAGCGCATCACCAGCCACTCGAGCGCTGCGCCGATCGCGACCGCGATGACGACGCCCGCCGCGAGCGCCACCCAGAAATTCCCGTGCAGCCTGGTCAGCGAGAACGCGAGGTACGCGCCGATCATGTAGAAGCTGCCGTGCGCGAGATTGATGATCCCCATGATGCCGAAGATCAGCGTCAGGCCGCTCGCGACGAGGAACAGCAGCAGCCCGTACTGAACGCCGTTCAGCACCTGGATCAGAAAGATCACCGGGTCCATAAAAAAGAAGCCGGCTCTTGCGGACGCCGGCTCTACCCTCCCCTTGGCCGCCCGGAGGGCCTAAGCCATCCTGCAGCCACGCGCCGGATCCTCCAGCGCCTTCCACGCAACGCTGACGTACTTGTTCTGCTCGCCGACCACCTGCCGCAGGTAGCTGTCCTGGATCGGGTTGTGCGAGCGCGACATCTTCCACTTGCCGCGCGGGCTGTCGATCGTGACGCCTTCCATCGCGGCGATCATCGCCTTGGTCGCCTTGACGTCGCCCTTGACCGCTTTCAGCCCGATGTGCAGCAGTTGCGCCGCGTCGTAGCCCTGCACCGCGTAGACGTCGGGCTGCAGCTTGTACGTCTTCGCGTAGTTCAGCCGGAATTCCCGGTCTCTTTCGAGATCGAGGCTGTCGGCGTAGTGCAGCGTCGTGTAGACGCCCTGTGCCGCGGCGCCCTGCGCTTGCAGCGTACCGTCCGTGAGGAATCCGTTGCCAAACAGCGGAATCTTCGCCTTCAGTCCCGCGGCGTCGTAGTCCTTGACGAATTTCACCGCGCCGCCGCCCGCGAAGAAACACGCGGTCGCAGACGGTCGCGCCGCGGCGATCTCGGTCAGCAGTGCCTGGAATTCGACGTTCGGAAACGGCAGCCACAGCTCCTTGACGATCTTGCCGCCGGCCTTCTCGTAGCCCTCCTTGAACCCTCCGAACATCTCCTCGCCCGCGGCGTACTTCCAGCTGATCCAGGCAGCCGTCTTGTGGCCGCGCTCGACCATCACCTTGCCGAGCGCGTGGATCGTCTGCCAGTTCGTGAACGAAGTGCGGAAAATGTTCGGCGCGCACAGCGGCCCGGTCGCCGCACCGGCGCCGGCGTTCGGAATGATCGACAGCACGCCGGATTCGCGCGACACCTTGACCATGCCCATCTGCACGCCGGAATGCACGGTGCCGACCAGCACGTCGACCTTGTCGCGATTGACGAGGCGGCTCGCGTTGTCCACCGCCTTGGCCGGATCGGATTCGTCGTCCAGCACGACGTATTCGATCGTGCGCCCGGCAAGCTTGCCGCCGTTCTCGGCGACGTAGAGCTTGAAGGCGTTCGTGATCGCATTGCCGAGCGAAGCGAACGTGCCGGTGTACGGCAGCATCAGGCCCACGCGCAGCGGAGCGCCCTGGGCAAAGACGTGCGTCGTAGCAAATGGGCTTGCCGCGAGCGCGAGCCCGCCGGCACTCTGGATGAATCTGCGCCGCGTGATGCGGCTGTCGAGAATGCTCATCAGTGCTTCCTCCTTGTCGTGACCATTAAACGCGGGCCTGCGGCCGCAGCTTGAAGCGCTGGATCTTGCCGGTCGCGGTCTTCGGCAGCTCGCCTACGAATTCGATCCAGCGCGGATATTTGTAGGGCGCCAGGCGCCCCTTGACGTGCTGCTGCAACGCGCCTTTCAGCGCGTCGCTGGCATCGCCGCCCTGCTTGAGAACGACGAACGCCTTCGGCTTGACGAGCTTTTCGGCGTCCTCGACGCCGACCACCGCGGCTTCGAGCACCGCGTCGTGCGAGGCGAGCGCGGCCTCGACCTCGAACGGCGAGACGTAGATTCCCGACACCTTCAGCATGTCGTCCGACCGCCCGGCGTAGGTGTAGTAGCCGTCGGCGTCGCAGCTGTACTTGTCGCCGCTCTTCGTCCATTCGCCGCAGAACGTCGCGCGCGATTTCTCGCGCTGGTTCCAGTAGCAGGCGGCGGCGGTGGGCCCGTTGATCCACAGGTCGCCGACTTCGCCGGTTGCGACCCGCGCCCCCTGCTCGTCGGTCAGGCGCACCTCGTAGCCGGGCACCGGACGCCCGGTCGTGCCATAGCGCACCTCGCCCGGCCGGTTGGAAAGAAAGATGTGCAACATCTCGGTGGAACCGATGCCGTCGAGGACGTCTACTCCGGTGCGCGCTTTCCAGCGCTCGCCCAGCTCGCGCGGCAGCGCCTCGCCGGCCGACGTGCAGACCCTGAGATGCAGCGCTTGCGGAAATTCGGCGTGCGCGAGCAGCGCCGCGTAGAGCGTCGGCACGCCGTAGAAGATCGTCGGCCGTCGTTGCACCAGCCGCTGGAACACCGCTTGCGGCGTCGGCCGCTCGGCCATCAGCACCGTGGTCGCGCCGACCGAGAGCGGGAACGACAGCGCGTTGCCGAGTCCGTAGGCGAAGAACAGCTTCGCCGCGGAAAACACGACGTCTTCCTCGCGGATGCCGAGCACCGGCTTCGCATACAGCTCGGCGGTTTGCGCAAGGCTCGAGTGCACGTGCACGGTGCCCTTCGGCGCGCCGGTCGAGCCGGACGAATAGAGCCAGAAGCACGGGTCGTCGGGCGTGGTGCGCACCGGTGCAGGCGAATCCGTTCCCGAATCGACGAAGGCGCCGACATCCGACACTACCTGCTCGATCGCAGGCAACAGCGGCGCGAACTGCGGCAGCAGCGGTTTCGACACGAACAGCGCCCGCGCGCGGCTGTCGTCGAGCATGTAGGCGTAGTCGGACGTCGTCAGCAGCGTGTTCGCGGCGACCGGGATCACGCCCGCCTTGATCGCGCCGAGGAACGCGACCGGCCAGTCGATCGTATCGAGCATCGCGATGAGGATGCGCTGCTCGGGCTGCACGCCGAGGCGCTGCAACGCGGACGCGAACCGGTTGACGCGACGGCCGAGCTCGCGATAGGTGCAGGCACCGGCGTCGTCGATGTATGCAATCTTCTCCGGACGGCCGGCGTTGCGTCCCAGCAGATCTTCGGCGGCGTTGTATCCGCGCGCGTTGGCGCTGCCCATATAGGGCGGTACTACAGCGCGGAACGGGGTGCCTTACTTTGACGTGCATCAAACATGGACGCAACCGAGGGCGCTAGCGCCGGTGGTCATTCCGGTGCCGCTACGTGGCGTGCCGGGGAACCCGCATTTTCACGCCAGGCGCCGGATCGACTTGCGGCGTTCCGCCTCCGCCGTGAATTCCTCGAGCTCCGGATCGAGCGCGTGGCGCATCGAGACGACGCCGATCGGCCGACCGTTCTCGACCACCGGTGCATGCCGGAAACCATTGTCGTGCATGAGCAGCAGCGCGTAGCCGAACGTTTCCTCCGGGGATACGGTGACCGGGTCGCGCGTCATCACCTCTGCAACTTTGGTCAGCAGCGAATCGCGCCTTGCTGCGAGGACCCGGCACACGGCGTCGCGCTCGGTGAAGATGCCGACCAGGCGTCCCTGCTCGACAATCAGTACCGCGCCGACGCGAGCTTCCTTCATCAGTCGGGCCGCGTCGTCAACGCTCGCGTCCGGCGGTGCAACGACCAGCTTGCGCGGCTCGAGCACCTTGCGGATCGGCAACCCCAGCATGCAGGCAGGCTAGCGGAAACCCGCGTGTGCCCCTTGACGCCGATCAACCGCGGCCGGAGCGCGCGAGAGCTCGATGCGCGCGGGCCGTCCTACGCTTTCGTCATCCATTGCCTCAACTCGATCGGATTGCCGTCGACGTCGCGGATCTCGGCGCGCGCGTAGCTCGGGCGCCTGACCGGCCCCCAGCTCGGATCGACGCCCTTCTCCTTCAGTGCCGCAAGCGCCGCATCCAGGTCCTCGACCTCGAGCGCCATCATCCGGTAGCCGAGGCGCTCGCCCGGCTCGCGCGCCGCCGGCTTCGCTTCCGGATACGTCATCAGCTCGATCGTCGTTCCGCCCAGATCGAGATAAGCGAGCTCGAGAGGCCCGAGCGGCGTATTCGGTACGCGGTCGCGCGCGCGCACCTTGAAGCCGAGCGCGCCGGTGTAGAACGCGATTGCGCGCTCGGAATTAGCGGTGAGCAGTTCAATATGGTCGATACGCTTGAACATCGCCATCTCCTCCTTCGCAAGTCAACCCGGCTGGCCGTCGAGGCGCGCGCACGTCAGGATCGGGTAATAGACCACGGTAAAGATCCCGAACGCCGCGCACCACAGCACGGCCGAAACCACGACGCTCGCCACGTAAGCGTCCGGGATCGCCACCGGCACGAACACTCGCACCAGCGCCGCGACCTGGACGAAGACGTAGGCCGCAATCTCCCACAGGCCGACCTTGAGCGGCCGCGCCGTGTGGCCGCGCGCGGTGCGCGTCATCATGCCGAGCGTCAGGCCGCCGATCGCCCCGACGGTGAGCGCGTGGGTCGCAAGCAGTGGTGGGACGTACGCCAGTTCGCCGAGCCCGCGCAGCGCGAGATGCACGACAACCCACGCGTAGGAGAGGTGCAGGATCCACAGAATCGGCGTGCGACGCGTCGTCCAGGGCGACCAGAGAGCAAGACGGGCCGCGTGCAACACTGCGGCAACGAGCGCGACGCCTGCGACCGGCAATTGCAGCGCGTCGAGACCGGTGATCAGCAGGACGGAGCCGAGTGCGGCGTACTCCAGCACGCGATTGCGCCGCGCACCGGCGCCGGCGATCGCGTTATTCGTGAATGCGGGCACGATGCGCCCCGCCATCACCGCGATCACGAACAAGACGAGATCGAGGCCGAGGACGAGTCCTGCACGCGGAGCTGCGGCGAACAACAGCCCGGCCGCACCAAGCGCAAGCACCAGCGCGATGAAGAACCAATTGCGCCGGTTGCCGCTCGCGACCAGCGGCTTGCCGATTCCCCAGGCCACTGCGAGCGCAAATGCGGCGTCGGCAACAGCGGCAGCCTGCCACGAAACGGGCGCAAGCGCCCGCCCGGCGACCCAGAGCAAGGCGATGAATGCGAGCGGCGCGCCGCTCGGCGTCGCACGCCCGGTCCAGGCGCGCACCGCGGTCAACAGAAATCCGCTGATTACGGCGAACGCGAAGCCGAACAGCATTTCGTGCGCATGCAAGGACGCGTTCGCGCCCGGCAGCCATCCCGCATATTGGGCGGCCCAGAGCGGAACGCCGAGCGCGGCGTAGGCGCCGGCGAGCAGGTAGAAAGGCCGAAAGCCAAGGGCGAGCAGCGCGTTCCCGCTCGCGGCAGGCGCCGTGCCAGACACTTCAGCGATCCGGATCAGTCCGATTTCAGCACCCAGTCGACGAGCCTACGCTTCCAGCGCGATCTGGCGGCGCAGCTCGCGGAACGGCTCTTCGGGCGCTGTGCTCGCCCGTCGCACTGCATCCCAATCCTCGGCGGTCAGAACGCGTGCGGCGACCGGCAGCACGTCTTTTTCCTCCTGGCGATGTGGCTGCGGTAGTACACCAGATACGTGGCCGCGAGCGCCTCGATGCCGGCGCGCTCGACGATCGACCCTGCGGTCACCTGCTCGAGGCTCTTCTCGAGCTGCTCGCCGGCATGCGCGATGACGCGATGCTCCTGGTGCAGGCGGGCGAGCGGAAGCGTCATCTGCGGACTGCGTCGAGCCAGGCATACGAACGCGACGTCCTCGCGCGGGTGATGAAGCTGATCCGAGAAACGCCGCAGGTAATGGATGATGTCGAGCATCAGCTCGTAATTCGGCTGATCTCCCCCGTGAAAGACGTCGAGCTGCTTCTCCAGCAGGTCGAGCAACCGCCTGAAGTACACATGGTCGGCGTGCCAGACCGCGATCGCGTCCACGTTCGGCGCCTTCTCTTCCAGCACGGCGCTCCAGTCCGGCACGGCATCGGGAACCCGCGCGAGCACACGCTCGATCAGCCCGACATGGTCCGATTCCTCGGCCGCCATCTCGCGCGCCAGCGCGCGCAGCGCCGGATCCAGCGCAACGCGCTGGATCCTGAGGAAGAACGCCAGCGCGCGCCGCTCGGCGGCGAGCGCGATCGCGAGCGCATCGCGCGGGGTCATCATCCGGAAGACCAGCTCGCGCGCGCCGGTTTCCGGCGGACCGGAATCGAGCCATGCGTACTGCGCTGCATCGATCTCCGGCAGTGCCATCTCGCGCGCCCTGCGGGTGAGCGTCTCCAGATGTCGCGACTCCATCCGCGCCAGCGCGCTGAACAGCGTGGCGACATCGTCGTTGCCGAAATCGCTCATGCGCACGGAAAACTCGGCATATCGCTCCGTGGCCTCGCGCTCGATGGCGATTGCGTGGGCGTACAGCGCAGCGGGCGTTGTGATCGTTTTCATGGAGTCCTCCGAACGGGTGGGCGCAGGGCCTGCGCGGCTGCGGCAGCGATGAACAGCGCGATGGCGAGCGCATTGCCGATCGAGCCCGCTCCGCGGATCGCCTGCTCTCCCGCGAGGCCGCCGGCGACTCGCAGCGCAAGCGAAACGTGCAGCAGCGCGAGCGGTGCGTAGAACCAGGGCGTGTACGGCAGTGCGCGCCGCAGCACCGCGGGAACGATCACCGGGGCGTGCCCGAACACCATCGAAAACACGAATCCGACGAGCACCGCATGCACCGCCGTGTCGTATCCGCCGTCGATCGCGAACAGCGCGCCGCCGAGCGCCAGCCACGCGTATCCTGCGAGCAGGCAGATGGCGATGTAACGCGCAAGACCGCTTCCGCGCACGGTCTGCCATGCCAGGTCATAGGCGAGCAGCCACCCGGCGAGCGCGACGAGCGCGATTCCGGTGAAGCGCAGCGGGCCCATTGCCGCTGCCACGAGCGCGAGCGCGATCACCGCAAAGAGCCAGATCGCGGAACGGGGCCGCGGCAGGTAGCGCGACAACTCGAGGCGCTCGGCACCGATGGTGAGCGCGAAGAACGCGAGCCACCATCCGAGGATTCCGGCGGGCGGCACACCGAGCGCGAGCAGCACGTTCCCGACCAGCCAGCAGCCGGCGGCGGTAGCGAGCGCGCCGCCTTCGAGCGATGCGTGGCGCCAGACGAACACCAGGCTGGCGGCGACGAGAATGCCGGCAGCCGCGGCAAGCAGCCATAAGCCGGGGGCTGTCGCTCCGCTCAGCAGCGCGATGCCGCCTGCGCCGCATGCGAGCGGCGCCGCGTACCCCCAGGCACGCTCGAGCGCCACCGCACGCTCGAGGGAAATCACAGTACCGAAGAAGCCGCAGACCATCAGCACGCCGTGCAGCCCTGCGGACGGCTCGATCACCGCGAGGGCGCCGAACCCGACCCTGGCGAGGCCGCCGGTAACGCCCGCCACCAGGCAAAGAAAGCCGAGCAGCAGGAGCGGCACCCGCCAGCGCGGGGGGAGTCCCTGTACCGCAGGCGCTGCTATTGCGGCCATCCGAACCTGCTGCGCGCCTGCTCGCTCATGCGCTCGGGCGTCCAGGGCGGATCCCACACCAGCTGCACGCGGACGTCGGGCGTTCCAGGAACTGCCGCACGCACGGCGGCGGTGACTTCATCGACCAGGTACGGTCCGAGAGGGCAGGATGGCGAGGTGAGAGTCATATCGACGCGCACGCCGCCGGGCGTACGCTCGACGGCGTACACCAGCCCCAGATCGACGATGCTCATGCCCGCCTCGGGGTCCTCGACGCTGCGCAGCACCTCCAGAATTGCTTGCGTGCTCAAGATGCGGTCTCAGCCCACCGCGCGCTTCCACGGCTTGGCCAGTCCGACCGGAGCCGGCGCGATCGCAACGATGCGCGAAAAGAGCTGCGCAAAGTCCGTCTCGCGCAGGTCGCGGATCGGGTCCTCGTTGCCTGCGAAGGCTTCACCGATCGCCTCCCAGTCCTCGTCCAGAAGTGCAACTTCCGCGAGAGGCAGCAGCGCGCGCTCTTCTTTGCGCATGTGCTCCCAGTGGAAGTTCGTGTACGCGTCGACGGTTTCCAGAAACCGCTCCGCTCCGTACGGCCAGCAGGCTTCGAATGCGAGCAGCGCTCGTTCCAGCTCGCGCACCAGGGACGCGCCCTTCGCATGCTCGTCGCGCAGCTCGCGCACGAGTGACGCCGCAGCAGGCGAGCGCAGCAGAATCCTTGGGAACAGGATGTCGTTCTCCTTCGGATGGTGCAGCCGCTCGGGAAACGCGTCGATGTAGTAGATCATCGCGCGGAACACCGCGAACTCCGGCCGTACCGCGGGGTCTTGCGCGGTCTGCGCAAGCTCCCGCAGCGCGTGCAATACGGAAGAAATCGACCGGTGCTCGTTGCGCAGAATGCGGATCGCTTCGTTCATGACATCCTCCTAGAGGCAAAACCACTCGCGCTGGAGGCTCTCGGCGAGCCCTCCCGCTCTTGCAAGGCCGTACGTCCCGAATCCGAGCACCAGCGCCCCGGCAGCCAGCCGCACTGCGCGGTGCGCGGCCCAGCCGCGCAGCCGAGCGGCCGCGACGCCGATTGCGAGAAGGTTGGGCAGCGTGCCGAGGCCGAAGGCGAGCATCGCCGCGGCGCCCCGCGCCGGGCTTCCCGCGAAAGCCGCCGCCGCAAGCGCGCCATAGACGAGCCCGCACGGCAGCCAGCCCCAGAGCATCCCGGCGGCAAAGGTCGAAGGCAGCGTGCGCGCGCCGAGCAGGCGCTCGGCGCCCGGCTGCAGGACGCGCCAGAGCGGAGCCCCGAGCGCCTCGAGCCGGGCGAGCCCGCGTGCGGCGCCCGCAACGTACAGGCCGGTCAGCACGAGCATCGCATTGGCGAGCACGAAGAGCGCCGTCTGCACCGGCAGCGCATCGCCGAGCCTGGCGCCGGCACCGCCGATTGCGCCGGCGATCGCGCCAGCCGCGGCATAGCTTGCGATGCGTCCCGCGCTCAGCGTGAGCTGACTCAGCCACTCGGGCGACGCGCCGCGGCGTGATTTCTGAATGCGGATCGCCCTCGCAGCCGCGAACGCGCCCACATACCCGCCGCACATGCCTGCGCAATGCACGCCCGAGGCGAAGCCCGTGACGAGTAGGCCGAGCAGCAGCGCTTCCACGTCAGATCACTTTCGAATAGCTGGCGAGCGAGCGGCGCGTGCGCAGGTAGCGGTCGAACACCATGCACACCGCGCGCACCAGCAGCCGCCCCTTGGGCGTGACCACGATCCAGTCCGGCTGCACCTCGACCAGGCCGTCGTCCTCGAGCCGCTTCAGCTCGTCGAGCTCGGCAGCGAACGTGCGGCGGAAGTCGACCAGGTGTGCGAGCTCGATCGATTCGATCGAGACGCGGAAATGACAGGCGAGCGCCTGGATCACCGCGCGGCGCACCAGGTCGTCGGCGGACAGTTCCATGCCGCGCCAGACCGGCAGGCGATCCGCATCGAGCGCGGCGTAGTACTCGTCGAGGCTCTTCAGGTTCTGGACGTACGTCGGGCCGACGCGGCCGATCGCCGAAATCCCGAAGCCGAGCAGATCGGACTCGGGCAGCGTCGAGTAGCCCTGGAAGTTGCGCTGCAGCCGTCCCTGGCGCTGCGCGACCGCGAGCTCGTCCTGCGGCTTCGCGAAATGGTCCATGCCGATATAGAGGTAGCCGGCACGCGTCAGGCGGCCGATCGCGAGCGTCAGGATCTGCAGCTTCGTCTCGGGGGCCGGCAGGTCCGCCTCGTTGATGCGGCGCTGCGGCTTGAACAGCGACGGCAGATGCGCGTAGTTGTAGAGCGCAATACGATCCGGATCGAGCGCGAGAACGCGGTCCAGCGTCGTGTTGAAGCTGTCGAGCGACTGCTTCGGCAGCCCGTAGATCAGGTCGAGGTTGACCGAGCCGAAGCCGAGCGCGCGCGCTTCCTCGATCGCGCGGCGCGTCACTTCCTCGCTCTGCACGCGGTGCACGGCATGCTGCACCGCCGGGTCGAAGTCCTGCACGCCGACCGAGATGCGGTTGAAGCCGAGCGCGGCCAGCGCCTCCATGCGGCCGGGCCCGAGCTTGCGCGGATCGATCTCGATCGAGCGCTCGGCATTGGGCTCGAAGTCGAACTGCACGCCGATCGCGTCTGCGAGCGAGCGCATCTCCTCGGGCGAGAGAAAAGTCGGCGTACCGCCGCCGAAATGCAGCTGCGACACGCGCCTGCCGCCGCCGAGCCGCTCGCTCGTGAGCGCCAGTTCCTTCGCGAGGTACTTGATATACTTTGCCGAGCGCCCGTGATCCCGGGTCACCACCTTGTTGCACGCGCAGTAATAGCAGATCGTGTCGCAGAACGGCAGGTGCACGTACAGCGAAAGGGGCTGCTGGATGCCGCCGATGTTGCGCTTGCCCAGCCAGTCGCGGTAGTCGGCTTCGCCGAATGCCTCGACGAAACGGTCTGCCGTCGGATAGGACGTGTAGCGCGGCCCGGCAAGGTCATACTTGCGGATCAGCACTGGATCGATGACGAGTTCCGAGGTGGGATAAGCCACGTGCCTACTATGCCAACCCGGTTGAACGCGCCTTTGACTTGTATCAACCGACGCCGAGTCTGAGCCGCTGACGTGAGCGACGCTGACCGCGCCAGCGCTTCGGGTCCCGGCCCCTATACCCCGGAGCTAGTTGCCGCGATCGTCGACTCGGCGATGGACGCGATCATTACCGTGGACAGCGAGCAGCGCATCGTGCTGTTCAACCGTGCCGCGGAAGCCATGTTCCGCTGCGCGCGCGGCGTGGCGCTCGGCGATCGCCTCGATCGGTTCATTCCGCACCGTTTTCGCGACGCGCACCGGTCGCACATCGGGCAATTCGGCAAGACGGGCGAGACGCGCCGACGCATGGGCGAGAACATGGTGCTGTGGGCGCTGCGAGCCGATGGCACAGAATTCCCGATCGAAGCGTCGATCTCGCATACCGGCGAGCCGGAGAAACGCCTGTTCACGGTGATCCTGCGCGACATCACGCAGCGTAAGGCGAGTGAAGACGCGCTCCGGCAGCAGCAGCAGGAACTGCGCGAGCTTTCGGCGCGCGTGCTCGAGGCGCGCGAGGAGGAAAAGACGATCATCGCGCGCGAGCTCCACGACGAGCTCGGGCAGCTCCTGACCGCGCTCAAGATGGACCTCGACTGGCTGCGCGAGCGCACGCCTGCCGGCGAGACCGCGGACAAGGTCGGTCAGATGAACACGGTGCTCGATCGCACCGTCGGCTCGGTGCGCCGCATCGCCGCGGACTTGCGGCCGCTGATGCTCGATGACCTGGGGCTCGCCGACGCGGCTGCGTGGCTGGTAGAAGACTTCATGCAGCGCTCCGGAATCCGCTGCACGCTCGACAAGTCGGACGGCGAAGCGCTCGACGGGATCGAGCGCGGCGTGGCCACTACGGTGTACCGCGCGCTGCAGGAATCGCTCACCAACGTCGCGCGCCACTCGGGCGCGGCCAACACCTGGGTGCTGCTCACGTGTGAGGAAGGTGCGCTGCGGCTCGAAGTCGAGGACGATGGGCGCGGCATGCCGCCCGCCGCGCAAGCCAGCAGCCGCTCGCTCGGCCTGAAAGGCATGCGCGAGCGCGTGCAGTACCACGGTGGCATGCTGGAAGTCGGCCCTGCGCCGCGCGGGGGCACCCGCGTCAAGTTGCGCGTGCCGTTGCAGCCCGCTCCCGGAGGCGGAGCGTGATCCGGGTGCTGCTGGCCGACGACCACGGACTGGTGCGCGAAGGCTTGCGCGGCCTGCTGGCGAAGGCGACCGACATCGAGGTCGCCGCCGAGGCGGCGACCGGCGACGAGGTGCTCGCGCGCGTCAAGGAAGCGGATTTCGACGTCGCGCTGCTCGACCTCTCGATGCCGGGGTTGTCGGGCCTCGCGCTGATCAAGCGGCTCAAGGCGGAAAAGCCGAAGCTGCGGATCCTGGTGCTCTCGATGCACGGCGAGAGCCAGTACGCCGCGCGCGCGCTGAAGGCGGGCGCTTCGGGCTACCTCACCAAGGACAGCGCCGCCGCGCAGCTGCTCGGCGCCATCCGCAAGATTGCCGCCGGCGGCGTGCAGATCAGCGAGGCCGCGGCGGCGCAGCTGATCGGAGCGGGCGGCACGGCGGACGCTCCGCATGCCGCGCTCTCCGACCGCGAGTACGAGGTGCTGCGCCGGATCGTCGCCGGCCGCTCGGTCACCGAGATCGCGGACGCGCTCCATCTGTCGGTCAAGACGGTCAGCACGCACAAGGCCCGCATCCTGGAGAAGCTCGACCTCGCAGGCACCGCGGAACTGGTGCGATACGCGATCGAGCACGGGCTCACGGACGAGCGGCCGTAGGACGATTCCTACAAGAAGTCCGCCGACTCCTAGGACCATTCTCATCCGGCGCCGATAGCGCCGCGCAAGTGCGCAGCGCAGACTCCGCGCCATGTATCGCGTGTTCCTCGTCGAAGATTCGCAGATCGTTCGCGAGCGAACGACCGCATTCCTGCAGACGATCGAAGGCGTCGACCCGGTGGGTAGCGCCGCCACCGCACGCGATGCCGAGCAGGCGATCCTCGCGACACGCCCCGACGCCGTGCTGCTCGACATCAAGCTCGCGCAGGGCAGCGGCTTCGATGTGCTCCGCTCGCTGCGGGCGAGCGCTCCGCAGATCGACGTCTACATGTTCAGCAATTTCGCTGCGCCGGCCTACCGGCAGCGGGCCGCGACGCTCGGCGCACGCGGATTTTTCGACAAGACCACCGAAATCGACACGTTGCGCCGCACGATGGCCGAGCGCGCAGCGCAATCCACGCAGTCCCTGCAATGAACCACGACGAGGGGGGAATACCGATGCTTACCGCAACTTCGACCCACACCAGCCTGCACGTCGTGCCGCTTGCGGAGCGCGCCGCGCCTGCGGGTGCTCCCTCCAAGTTCGAGGTGAGATGCTCGGGCTGCAACCTGCGCGAGCTGTGCCTGCCAAAGGGGCTCTGCGAAGCCGACCTCCATCGTCTCGAGAGCCTCGTCTATACGCGCCGCCGCATCAAGCGCGGCGAAGCGCTGTTCGATGCCGGCGACGAGTTCCAGTCCGTCTACTCGATCCGCAGCGGCTTCTTCAAGACGACCACGATCGACGACGACGGGCGCGAGCAGGTGACCGGCTTCTACATGCCGGGCGAGCTGCTCGGGATGGACGGCATCGGCTCGGGCGCTTATCACGCCAACGCGCTGGCGCTCGAAGACAGCGAAGTCTGCGTGATGCCGTTCTCGCTCATCGAGTCGCTCGGGCGCGAGATCCCCGCGATGCAGCGGCATCTGTTCTCGGTGCTGTCGCGCGAGATCGTGCGCGATCACGGCGTGATGATGCTGCTCGGCTCGATGCGCGCCGAGGAGCGGCTGGCGACGTTCCTGCTCAACCTGTCGAAGCGCTTCGAGCGGCGCGGGTACTCGCCGACCGAATTCCACCTGCGCATGACGCGCGAGGAGATCGGCGGCTACCTCGGGCTCAAGCTCGAGACGGTGAGCCGCCTGTTCTCGCGCTTCCAGGCCGAGGGCATGATCGACGTGGAGCAGAAACACGTGCGCATCCGCAGCGTCGAGGGCCTCGAAGCGCTTCTCAGCGCGAAGAACTGAGCACCGGCGCGAGTCGCTCGCGGATTTCCGCGAGCGATGCAGCGCAATGCGCCGCCTGCGAAGTATCACAGGCTACGGTCTCTGCGAGCTCTTCCGGCACGAGCGCCTCGCGCGTCTCAATCTGGCGCTCCAGCACCGCAACGGTGGCTTCCGACGCATCCTGTCCGGCGCGCTCGCGTACGCGCACTCGCTCGCGCATTACCTCGGGCGGCGCATCGCAGGCGACGATCAGGAACTGCGCGCCCGCTTCGCGGGCAACCTCACGCAGAGCATCCCGCTCGGCGCGGCGCAGGAACGCAGCATCGACGATCACCGGAAACCCCGACGGAAGCAGCGCCCGCGCAAGCTCCGCAAGGCGCCCGTAGGTCGCCGTGCTGGCAGCAGGCGCATACAGGCCCGCGCCAACCGCGGCACTGGTACGCGCCGTCGCAGCAAGTCCGTGCAGCCGTTTGCGTTCCAGGTCGGAGCGCAAGTGGATCGCACCGAGCGATGCCGCAAGCGTCCGGGCCACGGTCGTCTTGCCAGACCCGGATACGCCGCTCGTAATGAGCAGGCTTGCACCACCGCGCTCCGTGAGCGTCCCGGCGAGCCTCACATACTGCTCAAGCTCGTCGCGCGCCTGCATGCGCGCTTCGCTCTGGAGATCGGCCTGGCCCGCGCGGATCGCCGCGATCTTCGCGCGCACCAGCGCCCGATAGACGAGATAGAAGCGCAGCAGCGCAACGCCCGCGTAGTCGCCGGTACCTTCCAGGTAGCCGTTCAGGAAGCGAAACGCCAGGGCCTGCTCGCAGTGCTCGAGCAAGTCCATGACGCTGAATGCCACCTCGCTGATGACGTCGATCCAGCGCAGCGCGTCGCTGAACTCGATGCAGTCGAACGGTACCGGCCGCCCGTCGATCAGCGCCACGTTGCGCAGATGCAGGTCGCCATGGCATTCACGCACGAAGCCGCCGCGGCGCCTTTCCTCGAGCAATCCGCGCAGGCCGGCGAATTCGGCTTCGCTCCAGGTCCGCAGCCGCGCGAGCTCCGCCGTATCGCCCCCATGGGCGGCGATCTGGCGGAAATTGTCGAGCGCCGCGGCCCACACCCGCTCCGGCGAGCCGTGCGGGGTTTCCGGGGAAGCGACTGCGATCCGCGCGTGAAACGCGGCAACCGAGCTCGCGAGCTCATCCACGTGCGCCGGCGCCAACGCGCCCCGCCGCAGCAACGCATCGAGCGTCGCGTCGGGGGCGAACTGGCGCATCCGCACCGCATGTTCGATCGCCGGACCCCCGGATCCAACCAGCGGATGCTCGAGCGTTCCGCCGATTGGAACCACGTCGAGATAGATTCCGGGCGCGGTGCGGCGATTGAGGCGCACCTCGTCCTCGCAGCAGCGGCGCCGGCGCTCGAGCGTCGTGAAGTCGAGGAAACCAAGATCGACCGGCTTCTTGATCTTGTACCCGAACTCACCCGTCAGCAGCACGGTCGAAATGTGCGTCTCGATCACCTCGATGCGCGACACGGAATGCGGGTAGCAGCCCGGCTCACACAGCGCGCCAACGAGGCGTGCGTGCCGAGCGAGCGGCGCGGATGCGTCAGGGCGCGAGGACGCAGCGGCCGGGTGCATCGGTGAGCCCGCCGCGCTCCGTTTTCATGCTGCCCGGAGCTCTCTCTTGCGGGGCCGGGTTGCGCGCCGGTCGGTACGCGCCCGCCTTTCGAACTTTCTAAAAAGGGCGTCGAACGCCTCTCGCAGCGCTAGGCCCGCGTCGGCATGCGCCCGATCGAGAATCACCTGGCGTTGCCAGCCGCGCACTTCGATGCTGGCGCAGGCCTGCTCGGGAGGAGTGCGGAGGCCCTGCGCCTCGATCGCGACGCGCGCGACCCCCAAGTCCGGAAACCACGCGGTAAGCCGCGCAGCCTCCTGACGGGCGAGCGTTTCCACGGCCGCCTCGGGCGCGAGCCCGCGCCATTCGATCCGAAGGAGCTCACCCACTCTCATGGGACCTTTACACCGCCGGTGACGTTCCCGCGCGCCGGTGCTCCGCGATTGCGAGCACTTCGTCCATGTCCACCGGCTCGCACAGGCACTTCAGCACGCCAAGCTGCGTCTGCGTCGAGCCTTCGTAAAGCCGGCGCCAGTAGGCCAGCGACTTCTCGAGGTTCGCGGACCACCATTCGCCCTGAATGCGCCACAGTTCGTTCGCATCCGCCTTTTCGAGCCGCTCGAGCGCCGCCGCTGCGCAGCTGTGAGCGTCGAGCGCGGCCGCGAGCTGATACTCGCGAATCTTGCGCGATTCCTCGGCGATGACCTCGGTCAGGCGCACCGCGGTACCGATCTGCTGCCTCCAGGTCCTCGTTACCAGGTCTTCCGGTTTCGCTGTCATGTCGGTCCTTTCGGGGTGCATCTCCACCCTAGTCCCTTTGCGGTGCGTACCCTTGACTTGCGTCAACCTGCCGCTCGTCTTGAGTCCGCCTAATGGCGGGTTGTCCTGCGCCGTGATCTTGATGCCCAGTCAAACCAAAACTGTGAAGGCTGCTGGACGCGTCAACCCACAGCGCGCCAGCCTCGCGCGCGTTTGAGGCAAATCAAACAGGCGACGCACCGTCGAGCGATGATGCGGCGCATGCACTACCACTACTTCACGATCGAGCAGCGCAACGCCCTCGCAGAGCTGATCCGCGCGCGGATGGCGGAGCCCGGCATGGAGGTCGTCCTCGAACGCCTGCATACGCCCGAATTCGGCGTGTGCGAATCGTGCGAGGCCGACATCCCCTTTGCCAAGCTGCAGGCAAACCCGCGTCTCAGGCGCTGCCGGCGCTGCCTGGCAAGGCCGTCACTCGCGCCGCCGACGCCGAACGGGTAAGGCGGGCGAAAATCACGCCGGCGCGGGTCGTCTCCTGCGCAGCTTGAGGATCTCGAACCACAGCACGCCCGCGGCTCCTGCCGCGAGCGCGATCAGCACATGCGGCGCCTCGAGCGGGGCAAAGCGGAATAGTTCGGCGAGCGCCGGAACATACACTACCGCCGCAAGCGCACCCAGCGTGCCCAGCATTACCCACCACAGGGCCGGATTCGGGCGCGCAAGCGTCGCTGCGATCGAGCGCTCGCTCGACCGGTTGGCGAGGATCAGCGCGAGGTTGCCGAACACGATCGCGGCAAAACCGAGCGCGCGCAACTCGTCGTCACCAAGCCCCGCGCCCCGCCCCCACCAGTAGACGCAGAACACGGTCGCGAGCACGCTCGCGCCGAGGCCGAGACCGGACGCCAGCATCTGCGCGTCGAACAGCGGCTGGCGCGGATCGCGTGGCGGGCGCTCCATCGCGTTTTCCTCGCTCGCCTCGGCTTCGAATACCACCGAGCACGCCGGATCGATGACGAACTCGAGAAACACCACGTGCACCGGAAACAGGAACAGCGGCCAGCCGAACAGCAGCGGCAGGAACGACATGCCGACCGTCGGCACGTGCACCGCGATGATGTAGCGCATCGCGTTGCGGATGTTCTCGTAGATGCGCCGTCCCATCCGCACGGTCTCGACGATCGAGCCGAAGTCGTCATCGAGCAGCACCAGCGCCGCCGCCTCGCGCGCGACGTCGGTGCCGCGCCGGCCCATCGCAACGCCGATGTGCGCGGCCTTGAGCGCCGGCGCATCGTTGACTCCATCGCCGGTCATCGCCACGACCTCGCCGGCTGCCTTGAGCGCATTCACAAGCCGCAGCTTCTGCTCGGGACGGATGCGCGCGAACACGTTGATGCGGCGCACCGCCTCGGCGAGCGCAGCGTCGCTCATGGCCTCGAGCGCGTCTCCGTTGAGCACATCGGAATGCGCGGCGATCCCGGCCTGGCGCGCGATCGCCTGCGCCGTGCCGGGGTAGTCGCCGGTGATCATCACGACGCGAATTCCGGCGCGCCGGCACTCCGCTACCGCCGCCGGAACCGATTCGCGCACCGGGTCGGAGAGCGCGACGAAGCCGAGAAAAGTGAAGGTCAAGGCTTGCGGCGCTTTGGGCCACTGCGCTTCGCTCCATTGCGCGGTGCCGACCGCCAGCAACCGCAGCCCGCGACCCGCGGCTTCGGCCGAATCCGCGAGCGCGCGTCGCTGCACGGATTCGTCCAGCCGGCACAGCGCAAGCACCGTCTCGGGAGCTCCCTTGATCGCCAATCGCGCCTCGCCGAGCGGTGAGCGCCACGCGTGACACATGGCGCGAAACTCGGGCGTCAGCGGATAGTCCAGCTCGAGCTGCCACGATCCGCGGATTCGCGCCGCATCGGGCGCCGCCCCCGCCGCGGCCGCGAGGATCGCGCGGTCCATCGGATCGAAGGGTTCGAGCTCGCACGCGAGCGCAGCGGCTTCGAGCAACGCTGCGACGGCTACCCCGGGCGCGGGCCGGCTGTCTGCGAGCACCATGCGGTTCTCGGTCAGCGTCCCGGTCTTGTCGACGCACAGCACGGTCGCCGCCCCGAGCATCTCGACGGCCGGCATGTGGCGCGTCAGCACGCCGCGCCGGCCGATGCGCCACGCGCCGAGCGCGAGAAACACCGTCAGCACCACCGGGAACTCCTCCGGCAGGATCGCCATCGCGAGCGTAAGCCCGGCGAGGATTGCGGCGAGCGCGTCGCCGCGCAGCGCGAAGTACAGGAGCGCAACCGCTACGCACAGAACGAACGCGGCGCCGGCGATCAGCCGCACGACGCGGGCGGTCTCGCGCTGGAGAACCGTGCGCTCGGTCCGCAGCGCCGCGAGCGACGCGCCGATGCGCCCGAACTCGGTGCGCGGGCCGGTCGCCAGGACAATTGCCCGTCCCTGCCCCTTTACGACCAGCGTGCCGGAGTACGCGCGCCCGCTGCGCTCGGCGTCGTCGGCGCCGGCCCATTTCTCGACCGGCAGCGATTCGCCGGTCAGCAGCGACTCGTCGACGATGAAGTCGTTGACCGCCACGAGCCGCGCGTCGGCGGGCACGCGATCGCCCTCCGCGAGCAGCAGCAGATCGCCGCGCACGACATCGGCGCCCGCGATGCGCTGCGCGACGCCGTCACGAACCACTGTTGCGCGCGGGCTCGACAAGTCCCGCAGCGCTTCGAGCGCGCGCTCGGTCTTGCGCCGCTGCGCGACCGTGATCGCGACGACCACCACGACCGAGGCGGCGAGCACCAGCGCCTCGCGCACGTCGCCCAGCACGAGATAAACCGCCGCCGCCGCGGCAAGCAGCAGGAACATCGGCTCGCGCATGACCTCGAGCGCAATCGCAGCGAGCGCGCCGCGCCGGGCGGCGGGCAGCGCGTTCGGACCCTCGGCCGCGAGGCGCGCGCGTGCTGCGTCGCTCGTCAATCCGGTGGGAGAGGGGCCGTTCATGCAAGGCGCGGGCGCATCGAGTATTGCATGATCGCCCGCAGGCGGCCGGCCCGAATTGATCCCGGGCAAGCGCGTTCAGCTCTGCGACGCTAGACTTCCCTGCCGCCGATGAGATCGCTTGCCGATCGCCACTACCTCACGCCGCTCTTCGCGCCTGCATCGGTCGCGGTGATCGGCGCGAGCGAACGCGCGGGCGCCGTCGGCACCGTGCTGGTCTCGAACATGCTCGCCGCGCAGTACCGCGGGGATCTCTACGCGGTCAACCCGAAGCACCGCAGCGTGCAGGGCGTGCCGTGCTTCGGCTCGATCGGCCGCGTGCCGAAGCGTGTCGATCTCGCGGTCATCGCGACGCCGGCGCCGACCGTGCCCGCGCTGATCGAGCAATGCGGCGCGGCGGGCGTGCGCTCCGCCGTTGTGGTGAGCGCGGGATTCTCCGAGGCGGGCGAGCAAGGCGCGCGGCTCGAGCGCGCGCTGCTCGAGAACGCGCGTCGCTGCCGCGTGCGCGTGCTCGGACCGAACTGCCTCGGGCTGCTGCGCCCCGACCTGGGCGTCAACGCCACGTTCGCGCGCGGCGCGGCGCTGCCCGGCTCGCTCGGGCTCGTATCGCAATCCGGCGCCGTGTGCACCGCGATGCTCGACTGGGCGCGGCCGAACCGCGTTGGATTCTCGAGCGTCGTCTCGCTCGGCGGCTCGACCGACGTGGATTTCGGCGAGATCGTCGACTACCTCGTCAGCGATGGCCTCACCGAGCACATCCTGCTGTACGTCGAGGGCGTGCGCGATGCGCGGCGTTTCGTATCCGCGCTGCGCGCCGCCGCGCGCGTCAAGCCGGTCATCGTGATGAAGGTCGGGCGCCATCCCGCCGGCATGCGCGCCGCGGTTTCCCACACCGGAGCGATCGTCGGCCTGGACCACGTGTTCGATGCCGTCATCAAGCGCACCGGCGCCGTCCGCGTCGGCACGATCGGGCAACTCGTCGCGGCCGCGCAGGCGCTGGCCTCGCACGTACACCCGCAAGGAGACCGCCTCGCCGTGATCACGAACGGCGGCGGTCCCGGCGTGATGGCCGCCGACCGCGCCGCCGACCTTGCCATTCCGCTCGCGGACCTCTCGCCGCTCACCATCGAGACGCTGAAGCCCGCGCTTCCGGCCAGCTGGTCGCACGCGAACCCGGTCGACCTGATCGGCGACGCGGGCGCCGACCGCTACCGCGCCGCGGTCAGCGCGTGCCTCGCCGACGAGAACGTCGACGGCGTTCTCGCGATGCTGAGTCCGCAGGCGATGACCGAGCCCGCCGACGCCGCGCGCGCCGTGATCGACGCGGCGCGCGGCTCGTCGAAGCCCGTGCTCGCCTGCTGGATGGGCGAGGAGCAGACCGCGGCGGCGCGAGGCCTGCTCGCCGAAGCTTTGATCCCGGTATTCCGCACGCCCGACCCCGCGGTCGAGATGTTCGCGCACGTGTCCTCGTTCTACCGCAACCAGCGCGCGCTGCTGCAAGTGCCGGGGCCGCTGTCGCACCAGGCGGCGCCGGACCTCGATGCGGCGCGCCTGATCGCCGAAACCGCGCTCGCGGAGCATCGCACGGTCCTCTCCGAGATGGAGTCGAAGGCGCTGCTCGCGGCGTTTCGCATCCCGGTTGCGAAGACCGCGGTCGCGCGCTCGGCCCACGAGGCGATGCTGCTCGCCGCGGAATCCGGTTTCCCGGTCGCGCTGAAGATCGATTCGCCGGACATCACGCACAAGAGCGATGTCGGCGGCGTGCGCCTCAACGTGGCGACCGCGCAAGCGGTGCGCACCGCCTACGAGGAGATCGTCGCCTCCGTGGCCCGCGCCGCGCCGGTCGCGCGCGTCAACGGCGTCGCGGTCGAGCCGATGATCGAGCGCGCCAACGGCCGCGAGCTGATGGTCGGCGCCGTGCGCGACCCGGTATTCGGACCGGCCATCACGTTCGGCGCAGGGGGCACCGCAGTGGAGATTCACCGCGACCGCGCGGTCGCGCTGCCTCCGCTCAACGCATACCTCGTCGCCGACATGATCCGCGGCACGCGCGTCGCCAAGCTGCTCGGCGCGTTCCGCCAGCTTCCACCGGTCGACAGGGCCGCGCTCGAAGCCGTGCTGCTGCGCGTATCGGAGCTCGTCTGCGAGCTGCCTGCGCTCGAGGCGCTCGACATCAACCCGCTGATCGCCGACGAAACGGGGGCGATTGCCGTCGACGCGCGAGTCGTCCTGCGCACTGCGCCGCCGCAGCGCGAGCGGTACAGTCATCTGGCCATCCATCCGTACCCGGCGTATCTCGAGACCGAGTGGCGTCCTGCGAGGGGGCCGGCCGTCACGCTGCGCCCGATCCGCCCCGAGGATGCGGCGATCGAGCAGGCGTTCGTGCAGCGGCTGTCGCCCGAGAGCCGCCATTTCCGCTTCATGAACATGATGCGCGAGCTGACGCCGCTGATGCTCGCGCGCTTCACGCAGATCGACTATGACCGCGAGATGGCGTTCGTCGCCACGCTCGACGAGGACGGCGCCGAGCGCGAGGTCGGCGTCGTGCGCTACGTCATCAACCCCGATGGCGAATCGTGCGAGTTCGCCCTCGTGGTCGCCGACGAGTGGCAGCGCCGCGGCCTCGGCCGGCGGATGATGACGCTGCTGATCGACGTGGCACGCACGCGCGGGCTGCGCGAAATGAATGGCCACGTGCTCGCCGACAACCGGTCGATGCTCGCGCTGTGCCAGTCGCTCGGATTCGAGAGCGCCGAGAGCTCCGAAGGGCCGCAGGTGCGGCGCGTATCGCTCGCGCTGCGGCCGCGCTAGGATTCTTGACATCCATCAATCGCCTGGGCGAGGGTGCGCCTAGCATCGACCCGGAAAGGGAGCGCGATGACCTACAAACGAATTCTCGTGCCTGTGGACGGAAGCCCGACTTCGAACAATGGCCTCGACGAGGCGGCAAGGCTCGCCCGCGGCAGCGGCTCCAGGCTGCTGTTGCTGCATGTCGTCGACGACATGGTCGCCTTCAGCTCGCCGGACGGCGCGGGCGTCAATGTCGTGCTCGATGCGCTGCGCGAGTCCGGCCAGAGCGCGCTTGCCGCAGCCGCGGAACGCGCCCGGCGCGCCAAGCTGCAGGCCGAGACCGTGCTGCTGGAGAAGGCCACCGGCCGCATCGATGAAGCGATCGTCGAGCAGGCGAAACGCTGGCGCGCGGACCTGATCGTCATGGGCACGCATGGCAGGCGCGGCGTGAACCGCCTGCTGCTCGGAAGCACTGCCGAGCTGGTCGTGCGCCACAGCACGATTCCCGTGCTGCTGATCCCCGGCGACGGACGCGCCGGCAGCCGACGCAGCCGGCGCTGAGCGCTCGGCGCCCGCCCCGGGCGCGGGCGGAGAATCATTTGTCTAGCTTGTAGTGCGAGCGGGCCAGGTACTCCGCGATATCGTCCAGGTCCTGGATCGTGAACCGTTGCCCGGTCTGGTCGGCGCGACGGCCGACCTCGATCTTCAGGGTCGCGATCGAGCGGACCAGCGAGCGCGCCGGATCGCGCTTGTGAATCCGCTCGTAGTGACACGACAGGCAGTGCGTCTCGTAGAGCAGCTTGCCACGGTCAGCGTCCTGCGCGTGCGAGGGAAGCGCGATCGCAGCGAGCGCCGCGACCACGAATGCGATTTTCATCGGTTGACCTCCTGTGCGCCGCGTTCAGCAGGCACGTCAGCGCGCTCGACGCGGCCGCGAAGCCGGGTCACAGCGCCTCCTTGACCACCCGCCACTCGCGGCGCGGATCTTCGAGGATCAGGCGCCAGCGCCCGGCCGGGAGCACCGGCATTTGCGTCTCGTAGACGCCTAGTGCGACGCGCGCGAGGCGCAGGCGCTGGTCGTGCCCTGCGCGCGTTGCATGCGCGAGTTGCCCGAAGATCGCGTCGGGCGCGGTTCCGGAAAGCCGGACCCGGAGCGTGCCCGAGTCGAACGTGACGTCGGCCGCGATGCCGCGCTGCGCGGCCTTCTGATCGCGCTTCAGGTCCTGGTTGATCGCGAGACCGCGCTTGTAATAGTCGTCCGCGACCAGGCCGTCGGCCGATGCGAATGCGATCCACATCGTCGCCGCTCCCGCGACGAGCACCGCCGCGGGTCCCGACATCAGAATCCACGGCCAGGGTTCACGGTACCAGGGCTTCATTGGCTCACCTCACGATAAAGACCGACTTCTCGCGCACCGCAACTTCTTCCACGCCCACGGTACGGACCACGAATTCGATGCGGTGGGTGCCCGGCGGCACCGCGCCCGATTGCACGCGAAGGCGCACCGGGACCATCCGGCTCGCGGTTGCATCGAGCTCGAAACGCGACGCTCCCGCGATCTCGAGCGTCGCCAGGCCCTCCGCGCGAATCTCGAACTGCCGCTGCGCCTCGGCCGTATTCATGATCTGCAGCCGGTAGACATTCTCGATCCGGCCGCCCTCGACTTCGCGCGCAATCGCGGCCCGGTCGCGGATCACGTCTACCTTGAGGGGCACGCGCGCGTAGAGGCCGGCGGCGCCGCCGATGACCACCGCCCAGAGGACCGCCGAATAAACGAGCACGCGCGGCCTGAACGCGCGCGCAAGCGATTGCGCGCGGGTCAGGTTGCGCTCGAGCGCGTTCTGCGTCGAGTAGCGGATCAGGCCGCGCGCAAAACCGGCGCGGTCCATCACCTGGTTGCAGCCGTCGATGCAGGCGGCGCAGCCGATGCACTGATACTGCAGCCCGTCGCGAATGTCGATTCCGGTCGGGCAGACCTGCACGCAGACGCCGCAGTTGACGCAGTCGCCGAGCGTGCGGTCCGCGGCGCTGCTCGAGCGCGCGCCGCGCGGCTCGCCGCGCTCACGGTCGTAGGTGATGATCAGCGTATCCTTGTCGAACATCGCGCTCTGGAAGCGCGCATACGGGCACATGTAGGTACAGACCTGCTCGCGCATCCAGCCGGCGTTGCCGTAGGTCGCGAACCCGTAGAACAGGATCCAGAACGTCTCCCAGGGACCCGCGGCGAGCGCCGCTGCATTGCTCCAGAGATCGCGGATCGGCGTGAAGTAGCCGACGAACGTGAATCCGGTCCACAGCGCGATCGCGAGCCAGGCCGAGTGCTTCGCGGCCTTGAGCGCGAGCTTGCGTACGTGCCAGCGCTCGCGATCCAGGCGGATGCGCTGGTTGCGGTCGCCCTCGATGCGGCGCTCGACCCAGAGAAAGATCTCGGTGTAGACAGTCTGCGGGCAGGCGTAGCCGCACCACAGTCGCCCGGCGACTGCGGTGAACAGGAACAGCGACAGTGCGCAGACGATCAGCAGCACCGCAAGGTAGATGACGTCCTGCGGCCAGAAGACGAGCCCGAAGAGGTAGAACTTGCGATGCGCAATGTCGAACAGCACCGCCTGGCGATCGTTCCAGGTCAGCCAAGCGCCGCCATAGAACACGAGCTGCGTCGCCCACACGAGGAGCCAGCGCCATGCGGCGAACCACCCGTGCACCGCGCGCGGGTAGATCTTCTTGTCCGCCGCGTAGAGCTGGATCGCTGCAGTCACTTGCCCGGCGGAGGCGCTCCTCCGGATAGCGAGTAGACATACCCCGTGAGCAGGTGAATCTTTGCCGCCGACAGGGTTTCTTTGTGCGAGGGCATCTGGTTCTGGCGACCCTTCGTGACCTGCTCGATGATCGCCGCCTCGCCCGAGCCGTGCAGCCAGATTCGGTCGGTCAGGTTCGGCGCTCCGAGCGCCGGATTGCCCTTGCCCTCCGGGCCGTGGCACGCGGCGCAGGTCGCCTTGAAGGTCGGCTCGCCGCGCGCCTTGCGGATCGAATCGCTCGCCGAGCCCGAAAGCGACAGCACGTAGTGCGCGACGTCCTTGACGCCCTGCTCGCCGAGCGACGGCCCGAACGGCGGCATCACCGCCCTGCGTCCCTCGGTGATCGAGGTCTTGATCGCTTCGGGCGTTCCGCCCCACAGCCAGTCCTTGTCCGTGAGGTTGGGGAAGCCGCGGCTGCCGCCTGCATCCGAGGCGTGGCACTGCGCGCAATGATTGAGAAACAGCTTCTGTCCGACCGCAAGCGCCTGCGGATCCTTTGCAAGCGCGGCGACCTCGAGCTTGGCGAACTTGTCGTAGAGCGGGCCGTACTGGGCGGCCGCGTCCTGGTTTTCCTCCTCGAGCTGGCCGACCTGGGTCCAGCCGAGCGTGCCGCGAAAATCGCCAAGCCCGGGATAGAGCACCAGATAGCCGAGCGAGAAGAACACCGTGAGGTAGAACATCCACGCCCACCAGCGCGGCAGCGGGTTGTTGTATTCCTGCAGGTTCTCGTCCCAGACGTGGCCGGTCGTATCCGCCTGGCCGTCCTTGCGCACGCTCTGCATCTTGAGGAACACCGCGCAAGCGATGATCGATGCGAGCGAGATCACGCCGATGTACAGGCTCCAGAACTCGTTCGTGAACTGGCTCATCGGCTCGCTCCCTTTTCCTCTTCGTCGCTGAACGGCAACTGCGCGTCGAGCTCGAAGCGCGAGCGGCGCGTGGAACCGTATGCCCACCATACGATTCCGATAAACGCCGCGAATGCTGCAACCGAGATCAGGCTGCGAATCAGGTTGATGTCCATGGTCGTCACTGTTTCTGTTTGATTGCGGTGCCGAGCACCTGCAGGTACGCGATCAGCGCGTCCATCTCGGTCCGGTCCTTCAGCTCGCCGCGCGCTTCCGCGATCTGCTGGTCCTTGTAGGGCACGCCCACGAGGCGCAGCGCGCGCATCTTCGCCTCGATGTCGTCGGCGTTGGCCACGGCCTTCGCGAGCCAGGGGTACGCGGGCATGTTCGACTCGGGAACGAGGTTGCGCGGATTGAGCAGGTGCAGCCGGTGCCATTCGTCCGAATAGCGTCCGCCGACGCGATGCAGGTCCGGGCCGGTGCGCTTCGAGCCCCACTGGAACGGATGGTCGTAGACGAATTCGCCCGCGACCGAGTAGTGGCCGTAGCGCTCCACCTCGGCGCGCAGCGGCCGGACCATCTGCGAATGGCAGTTGTAGCAGCCCTCGCGGATGTAGACGTCGCGCCCGGTGAGCTGCAGCGGCGAGTAAGGCTCGAGGCCCGCGACCGGCTCGGTCATCGACTTCATGAACGACAGCGGGACGATCTCGACCAGCCCGCCGACCGCGATCACCAGCAGGATCAGGACGATCATCAGCGCCTGGTTGCGCTCGATCATGTCATGCGTGAGCATTCTCAAGTCTCCTTCCGGCTCAGGCGTGGGCCGCGGCAGGCAGCGGAATGCGCGCTTCCTGCGCCGTGGCCCCGGCGATGGTCAGCAGCGAGTTGTAGAGCATGATCAGCATGCCGGCGAAGTAAATCACTCCGCCGAGCAGGCGAATCGCGTAGAACGGATAGGTCGCCTTGACGCTCTCGACGAACGTGTAGGTCAGCGTGCCGTCGGCGCCGACGTCGCGCCACATCAGCCCCTGCATGACGCCGGCGATCCACATCGCGGTGATGTAGAGCACGATGCCGACCGTCGCGACCCAGAAATGCACGTTGATCAGCCGCACGCTGTACATTTCCGTGCGGCCGAACAGGCGCGGCAGCAGGTAGTAGATCGAGCCCATCGAGATCAGCCCGACCCAGCCGAGCGCGCCGCTGTGCACGTGGCCGACCGTCCAGTCGGTGTAATGCGAGAGCGCGTTCACGGTCTTGATCGACATCATCGGGCCCTCGAGCGTGCTCATGCCGTAGAACGACAGCGACACGATCAGGAACTTCAGGATCGGATCGGTGCGCAGCTTGTGCCACGCTCCCGAGAGCGTCATCATCCCGTTGATCATTCCGCCCCACGACGGCGCGAGCAGGATCAGCGAGAACAGCATCCCGAGCGACTGCGCCCAGTCGGGAAGCGCCGTGTAATGCAGGTGGTGCGGCCCCGCCCACATGTAGGTGAAGATCAGCGCCCAGAAGTGCACGACCGAGAGCCGGTACGAGTAGATCGGGCGCTCGGCCTGCTTCGGGATGAAGTAGTACATCATCCCGAGGAACCCCGCGGTGAGGAAGAATCCGACCGCGTTGTGCCCGTACCACCACTGCACCATCGCGTCCTGCGCGCCGGAGTAGGCGGAGTACGACTTCCAGAACGTGACCGGGACCGCCGCGCTGTTGACGATGTGCAGCACCGCGACCGTCAGGATGAACGCGCCGAAGAACCAGTTGGCGACGTAGATGTGCGCCACGCGCCGCTTGAAGATCGTGCCGAAGAAAACCACGGCGTAGGCGACCCAGACCGCCGCGATCAGCAGGTCGATCGGCCACTCGAGCTCGGCGTATTCCTTGCCGCTCGTCGCGCCGAGCGGCAGGGTGACCGCGGCGAGCACGATGACCAGCTGCCAGCCCCAGAACGTGAACGCTGCGAGCGAGCCGGAGAACAGCCGCGCGTGGCAGGTGCGCTGCACGACGTAGTACGAGGTGGCGAACAACGCGCAGCCGCCGAACGCAAAGATCACCGCGTTGGTGTGCAGCGGCCGCAGCCTGCCGTACGACAGCCACGGCACGTCGAAATTGAGCTCCGGCCACAGGAGCTGGGCCGCGATGATTACGCCGACCAGCATGCCGACCACGCCCCAGATCACGGTCATGACCGCGAACTGGCGCACGACCTTGTAGTTGTACGTCCCGTTCACTCCCATCGCCGAACTCCCGTCGCGCGGCCCGCGCCGCAGGAGGAATGCTAAGGACGGGGAGGATGTGAATCTTGATTCAGATCAAATATGCGGCCCTGCTCCGCCTCTTCCGGCTCGAGCACGGAGTGGCCGTGGCGCTCGAGGTCGTCGAACTGCCCACCCTCGAGCGCGCGCCAAAACACCCAGCCGGTCAGGAGTACGACCGCGACCGAGAGGGGAACGAGAAGGAAGAGGCTTTCCATGGTCCTGTGCCTGATATGTGTGCTGCGGCGAGCCGCAGGGAGCTGAGCGCGACGATCAGCGAGCTTGCCGCCATGCCGATCGCCGCTTCCCATGGCCCGATCCAGCCGAGCGCAGCAGCGGGCAGCGCGAGCGCGTTGTAGGCGATCGCCCACGCAAAGTTCTGCCGGATGACGCGCATCGTGCGCCGCGCAAGCGGGAACGTAGCGAGCGCTGCGTCGAGCTGGCTGCCGAGCAGCACGAGGTCCGAATTCAGCTGCGCGATTTCCGCGCCCGACCCCATCGCGACGGACGCATCGGCGCGCGCAAGCACGGGGGCGTCGTTCATGCCGTCGCCGATCATCACGACCACGCGCCCGGCCCGCTGCAAGCGCTCGACGTATTCGAGCTTGTGCTGCGGCTGCGCATCGCCAGCGAAATCCGCGATGCCGAAGCGGCTTGCGGCCGCAGCCACTGCGCCGCGGCGATCGCCGCTGACCAGATGGACGCGCAGGTTCGCCTCCTGCAGCGCCGCGACGAATGCGCCAGCCTGCTCGCGCGGCTCGTCTTCGAGATCGAAAACGGCGAGCCAGCCCGATTCATCGGCAAGGCAGACGATCGTTTGATCGGCGTCCGAGCCGGCAGCGGGTAGCGGCGAGCGCGCGAGTTCCCGGCAGAACGCCTCGGTCCCGATTCGCACGCGTCGTCCATCGACTTGCGCCTCGATTCCGCTACCCGGACGGTGGATCGCGTTTTCGATCTCGACGGCAGCGACGTCGGACGCGGCCCTCTGGAACGCGGCAGCCAGCGGATGGCGGCTTGCCGTCTCGAGACTGCCCGCCAGGTCCAGGCAATCGGCCTCCGGAAGAGCGCCCAGCGTCACGGTGCGGGCGATCCGCAGCCTGCCTTGCGTCAGCGTACCGGTCTTGTCCAGCACGACGTCGGTTGCTCGCGCCAGCGCTTCGATCGCGCGTGCTCGCGTCAGCACGATTCCGCGCGCCAGCAGCCGCGACGTGCAGGCGCTGAGCGCGATCGGCGCGGCGAGCGCGAGCGCGCACGGGCACGTCACGACCAGCACCGCCACCGCGACCCAGAGTGCGCGCTCCGGGGCGATCTGCAACCACGCGGCGAAAGCGCCGACCGCAGTCGCGATCACGAGCCACGTCAGCGCGCGTGCGATCCGGTCGGCATCGGCGACGAGTGCCGGCCGGCTCGCCGCGGCACGCTCCACCATCCGCAGGATCGCCGCTGCGCGGGTCTCATTGCCTGCGCGTGCCACGCGCAAGACCAGTGGCTGCTCGAGATTGACGGATCCGGCGATCAGCCTCGCCCCAGGACCTTTGGGCACCGGCAACGACTCGCCCGTCAGCAGCGACTCGTCCGCGCTCGAAGCACCCAACACGACCGCGCCATCCGCGGGCACGCGCTCGCCGGCCGGCACGAGCGCAAGTTCGCCGGGCACCAGTTCGTGCGCAGCGATCTTTTCGGTTTGCGCGCCGAACGACGGATCGCGCACGCGCAGCGCGAACGCCGGCATCCAGCGCAGCAGCGGATCGAGCTCGCGCGCGGCGCGCCGGCGCGCTGCGGCCTCGGCGCCCCGTGCCGCGAGCAGCAGGAAAACGAGCATCGCAATCGAGTCGAAGTAGACCTCGCCGCCGCCGGCGAGCGTAGCCCAGGCGCTTGCGCCGAACCCGCCAAGAATACCGAGCGAGATCGGTGCATCGAGCCCGATGCGGCCACGGCGCAACTCGCGCCATGCGGTCCCGAAGAACGGGCCGCACGCGAACAGGATCACCGGCAGCGTCAGCGCAAGCCCAGCCCAGCGCATCAGTGCCGCCGCATCGGGTGCGAGCGTTGCGCCGTCGTCGAGATACGCCGGGATCGCATACATCATCACCTGCATCGCAGCAAAGCCGGAGACAAAGAGCCGCCACAATGCGGCGCGGCGCGCCGCAGTTTCGAGCTGCGACTGGCGCTGCGGGTCGAACGGATAGGCGTCGTACCCGATTGCGCGCACCGCCTCGAGGATCTGGCCGAGGCGCACCTTGCGCTCGTCCCAGGCCACCACCGCCCGGTGAGTCGTTGCGTTGACATCGGCGCGCACGACGCCCGGGATCGCGCGCAGGTTGCGCTCGTTCAGCCAAACGCAGGCTGCACAGGAAATCCGGTCCAGAGAGAGCAGGACCTCACGCTCATGCTCCCCCGGCGAGGTGACGAACTGGCGCTGGGCGGCGGGCTCGTCATAGACGGAAAGGGGCGGCAAGTCCTGGGGCAGCGGCACCGCTCCCAATTGCCCACGTGGCGGATCGCGCGTTTCATAGTAGCTGCCGAAGCCGGCTGCAACGATCGTGCGCGCGACCGCCTCGCAGCCGGCGCAGCAGAATTGCCGCGCTGCGCCGAGCAGCTCGGCGCAATGGCGTCGCGGCTCGAATACCGGTAGCCCGCAATGAAAGCACCCGGCTCGGTTCTGAGCGGACATGCCGCATGCTAGGAGCCGGGTGGTCCGCCTATTTGACTTGCATCAATAAAGGCCGCGCCGCAGGTCCGCTGACTTCGCGCTACCGCGAGGGGCGACGTCAGCGCACGACCGAGTCGATGACGACCGTGACGCCATTCGCATTGCTCGCGACCGGCGTGCTCTGGCCCTGAAGGTCTCCGGGCTTGGCGGCCACATCGCCGGACTTCGACACGCGTGCGCCGACCACGACTTCGGCGAATCCGGACAGCATCATCGCGGGCGACATCGCCATCGAATCGTCGAGCGCAAACGCGACCGGCAGATCACGCACTTGCTTGCGCAGTACTGCGAGCGGCATCTGCGGGCCCTGCGCTGCGCGAGCGAAGATGAAGACGGTATCCCCGGGGGCGGCTTTTGCAGCGAGTTCTGGCGAAAGTCTCACATCGCCGCGAAGCGCCGCGCTCGGCGCCGGCGCAGCCGGCTGCGTCGGCTCCGGACGCTTCTCTGCCACCCGTCCCTGCGCGAGCGAACGTGCCTCTTCGACATTGGCGCGGATCGAGCGCGCATCGTCCGAATCGGGCTCCACCAGCGGCAGCATCCGCTCCCAATACGCGGCCGCTCCCTTGTAGTCCTTGCGCTCGTACGCGCCGGTGCCGGCCAGCGCAAGCGCCTTCAGGTTGCGCGGGTCGATTTCCAGCGCCCGCGCGATCAGCTTCGCCGGCTCGCCTTCGAGCTTACGCCCGAGCGCCATGCCGAGCGCATCTGCATAGTCGGCGAGCAGTTGCGCATCGTCGGGACGCAACGCGGCCGCCCTGGCATAGGCATCGGCCGATTCCTTGAACCGGCCGAACGCGCCATAGGAGCGCCCCAGCAGCACCCAGCCCTCGGCGTTGCCCGGGTCGCTTTTCAGCCGCTCGGCGAGCCGCTCGACCATCCTTTCGATCTGCTCGCTGCTCAGCGCATGGGCGGGATCCGCCGCCGGCGCCGGTCCGAGCGCCTGCGGACTGCCGATCGCGAGATAGATGCCGATCGCGAGCAACGGGATCGCCGTCCCGACCGCGATTGCCGCGGCGCGCCCTCCGCGTATCGAGCGCGGCGCTTCCGCGTCGCCCGTGTCGGCAAGCAGCCGCGCCTTGAGCTCGCTGGTCGCAGACTCGAAATCGCGCGCGCCGATCGCACCCGAGCGCAGATCGGCCTCCAGCTCGCGCATCTGCTCGGTGTACAGCACCGTGTTGGCGGCGTCGCGCGATACGCCGACGAGCGCACGGCCCGACAGCAGTGGACGAAGCAGGAGCGCCAGGACCACGACCAGCAGCAGCCCGGCAGACAGCAAAAATACGGCCATCAAGGATCCTCGGAAACCAGCGGCTACTTGACCCCGAAGTGGCTCATGGGAGTTTGATCTGGATCAACAGCGCTGCAGCGCGGAATATTAACGTACATGTGGGTTGGTCTAACGTTAGGGAGAGACAACATGGCAACGCAATCGATGATGCGACCGTTGGCATTCGCGGTGGGCGCACTGTTCACCGGAACCGCCTGGACCGCGGATCCCGCTTCGATCAACTGGGCGGGCGTTCCGACGAAGTCCGTGATGTTGTTCTATCCGGCGCAGTCGACGTTTCAGTGGCTGCGCGGCGCGGAGCATCCAGGCGCCTCCATGGTTAATACAGGCGGCGCGTGCGTGACCTGTCACAACGGGAGCGAGCAGAAACTGGGTGAGAGGCTCGTCACGGCCAACAAGCTCGAGCCGACGCCGGTAGCGGGCAAGAACGGCACGCTCGAGCTCAAAGTCCAGGTCGCATACGACGATCAGAACGCCTACTTCCGCTTCCAGTGGAAGACGAAGAGCGGCGTAGCGGGCGATGCCTATCCGTATTACCGCTTCGACGGCAAGGATTGGAAGGCCTACGGCGCACCGCGGCTTTCGGCACCTGCCTACAAGGGCGAGCAGCCGGCGGTCTACGAAGATCGCATGTCGATGCTGATCGACGACGGAGGCGTGCCTGGCTTTGCCGCCCAGGGGTGCTGGCTCACGTGCCACGCCGGCGAGCGCGACAATCCGAAGCAGCCGACCACCGCGGAAGTACAGGCGAACGCACTGTACGCCGCGATCAAGAGGAACGACGTGCGCAAGTACCTCCCCTCGACGCGCACCGACGCGCTGGCTTCGTGGGACAAAGGCAAGAGCGTCGAGGAGATCGAGAAGATCAAGGCGGCGGGCGGCTTCCTGGATCTGATCCAGTGGCGCGCGCATCGCTCCAACCCGGTCGGCATGGCTGACGACGGCTACGTGCTCGAGTGGCGCAACTTCGACGCCGGCGCGAACCCGTTCGGCTCGAACATGGACGCGAAGACGAAGCAGCCGCGCTACATGTTCGACGAGAAGAAGGTCGGCAAGCGCGCGTTCTCTGACGCCGACCTGCCGAAGAGCGGCGGCGTGCTGCTGCGCGAGCAAAACGCGGTTGCGTTCGATCCTGCCGCAGGATGGAAAGCGGGCGACGCGCTGCCGCAGTACTATGTGTCGGCCGACGCAGCGAAGGGCTCGGCGGCAGACAACAAGTACGCCAAGGGCGTCTGGCAGAACGGGATGTGGACGGTGGTGTGGGTACGTCCGCTGAACCTGTCGAATCCGGATGACAAGGCATTGAAGGAAGGCAGGGCCTACAACTTCGGTTTCGCGGTGCACGACGACAACATCACGACGCGCGGCCACCAGGTTTCGTTCCCGCTGACCGTGGGATTCGGCGCCAAGGCGACAATCGAGGCGACGAAGCTCAGGTAAGCATTGTCTCCTGGTCGTCCAGGGGCCCGGTCGAAGTTGACCGGGCTTCGTTGCGCTTGTTAAGGTGGGCCGAAGCAGTCACGGGAGAGGGGATGCGTTTGCAAAAGATTCTGGCAGGGCTGACTGTCGGCCTTCTGTGCGTTGGCGCCGCTATCGCGCAGAGCGGCGACGCGCTGCTGGCGTCGAAAGGCTGCCTCGGCTGCCATGATCGGGACGCACAGAAAGTCGGGCCCGCATTCAAGGACGTCGCGGCCAAATACAAGACGGACAAGAGCGCCGAAGGCAAGCTCGCCGACGTGCTCAAGCAGGGCAAGGGACACCCGGTCAAGGCCGAGGGTTCAGACGCCGAGCTGAAAGCCATCGTCAAGTACGTGCTTGCCGTGCAGCCCTCGAGCACGAAGGAAGCCACGCCTGCCGCGGCTGCAGAAGCGCCGAAGGGCACGGAAAGGCCCGACAGCGCGACGTGCCTCGCCTGCCATGGCAACGCGGGGTTTGCCGCAACCGCCGCCGACGGAAAGCCGCGGGCGCTGCACATCGAAGGCGACAAGTTCCTGAAGAGCGTGCACGGCAAGCGCCTGTGCGTCGACTGCCACAAGGACATCACGGAAGTACCGCACGCGCCGGGCATCCGGCACAAGGTGAGCTGCGTCCAGTGCCACGAAGACCTGTGGAAAGCCGCGCAAGCCGAGAACAGGACCAAGGAGGTTCCGCGGCTCGGCGTCGTCATCGAGCAGATCGACCGCTACATGAAATCGATCCACGCGCGGCCGAGTCGCGCGGACCAGTCGCGCACGAATGCGACCTGCTACAACTGCCACGACGCGCACTACGTGTACCCGGTGGGCAGCACGGTACGCGCCGAGTGGCGGCTGAACATTCCGAATGCCTGCGGCAAGTGCCACACGAAGCAGCGCGAGGAGTACGCGACCTCGGTGCACGGCAAGGAGGTGCTGGAGAAACACAATCCGGCGGCGGCGATCTGCTCGGACTGCCACACGACGCACGACGTCGATTCGCCGAAGATGGATTCGATCCGGCTCGGGATCGTCAAGAATTGCGGCAACTGCCATCAGGAGCAGCTGAAGACCTACACCCAGACGTATCACGGGCAGGTGGGCACGCTCGGATTCGCGTACACGGCGAAGTGCTTCGACTGCCACGGCAGCCATGGCATCCTGCGCGTCAGCGATCCGGCGTCGAAGATGCATCCGGATCACAGGCTGCAGACCTGCCAGACCTGCCACAAGAACGCCACCGCGGGCTTCGTGTCGTTCCAGCCGCACGGCAATCCGCACGACCGCGCCCGCTATCCGCTCCTTTGGGGCACGACGGTGTTCATGCTCGCGCTGCTCGCCGGCGTATTCGCATTCTTCTGGTCGCACGTCGCGCTGTGGTTCTACCGCGAATACCGGGAGCGCAAAGAACGCATGGCGCGCCCGCACGTCGATGTCGAAGCGCTGCCCCCCGAGCTGCGCGACAAGCAGGTCGAGCGCTTCGCCTTGCCGTGGCGCATCGCGCACCTGCTGCTGCTGCTGAGCGTGATGCTGCTCGTGCTCACGGGGACCTCAGTGCTCTTTGCGCACAGCGCCTGGGCGCCGGCCGTCATGAAGGGCCTTGGCAGTCCCAAGGTGGCAGCGGTCATCCACCGCGTGTGCGCAGCGGTCTTCATCGGCATCTTCCTCTGGCACCTCGCGTACCTCGCGATCCGCGTGGCCCGCAGCGGCAAGCCGTTCGAGATGTTCGGCCCCACTTCGCTCGTGCCGAACCTGCAGGATCTGAAAGACATCATCCTGATGTTCAAGTGGTTCTTCGGCAGGGCGCCGCGCCCGCAATTCGACCGCTGGACGTACTGGGAGAAATTCGACTACTGGGCCGTCTTCTGGGGCGTCGCGGTGATCGGCGGCAGCGGCCTCATCCTGTGGTTCCCGGCGGCCGTCGCCACGGTGCTGCCGGGCTGGGTGTTCAACATCGCCACGATCTTCCATGGCGAGGAGGCGATCCTCGCCGCGGTGTTCCTGTTCACGGTGCATTTCTTCAACAATCACTTCCGGCCGGACAAGTTCCCGGTGGACATCGTGATGTTCACCGGGCGCGTTCCGCTGGAGGAATTCAAGCGCGAGCACGCACTCGAGTACAAGCGGCTGGTGGAGAGCGGCGAGCTCGCGAAATACCTGGTCGACGCCCCTTCCCGGCCGTTCACGATCGGCTCGAAGCTGCTCGGCTTCACGCTGATCACGATCGGCCTCGTGCTGCTCGTGCTGGTCGTCAGCGGATGGGTCAGCGGAGTTCTGCTGGCATGAGTTCAACGCCTGACTGAAGCATCCTCAAAGGCGCGGTCGATGAGCCGTTTCGTGCTTCCCCTCCTCAGCTGTGCCGTGATGCTGGCCGGCGCGGCAACGGCCTTGGCCCAGCCAGCGAAGCCGGCTGCGCCCGCCCGCGCCGACCTGCGACCTATTTACGCAACCGCGCCCGACGTCGCCGAAGGCAAGCGCCTCGCGGAGGTTTCCTGCACTCGCTGCCACGGCGCGAACGGAATCAGCGCCACTGCGGGCATCCCGCACATCGCAGCGCAGCGCGGCCCGTACCTGTACATGCAGTTGCGCGCGTACCTGAAAGGCGCGCGGCCGCAGAGCGCGATGACCGGCGCGGTCAAGTTCCTCAGCGACGATGCGCTCGTCAAGGTGTCGGCGTACTTCGCCAGCCTCGATCCCGCGCGCCCGGCGCCACCCCCGCAAAAAGCGGCTGCGCAGAAGCCCGATCCGTTGCAGACGGGCAAAGCGGCGGCGGCCGCGTGCGCGGGCTGCCATGGCGAAGCGGGCGTCAGCAGCACGCCGGGATCGCCGAGCCTGGTCGGCCTCGATCCGAAATATTTCGTCGCCGCAATGAACGCCTACAAGAGCGGCCAGCGCAAGCACGACCTGATGAAATCGCTCGCCGGCGGCGTCGCCGAAGCCGACTTGGGCGGCATATCGCTCTTTTACGCGCTGCAGAAGCCGGCTCGTGCCGGCACGCCCGCAGCCGGGGACGCGAAGGCGGGCAAAGCCGCGGCGGCAGCCTGCGCCGGCTGCCATGGCGACAGGGGAGTTGCCGCCGATCCGGCAACGCCGAGCCTCGCAGGACAGGACGCGCAATACCTCGCCACCGCCACGCTCGCGTACAAGGATGGCAGCCGCAAGGACGATGCGATGAAAGGGGTCGTCGCGTCGCTCGATGACCGTGCGATTCGCGACATCGCGGCGTTCTATGCCGCGCAGCAGCCGCAGGCGCCGAAAGTGCGCAAGCCTCTGAGCCTCGCCGAATGGACCGAGCGCTGCGACCGCTGCCACGGGATCAACGGCAACAGCGGCGATCCCGTCGTCCCTGCGATCGCGGCGCAGCGCGCCGACTGGCTCGAGCAGGTGCTCAACGCATACCGCACCGGCGCTCGCAAGAGCTCGGCGATGGGCGCGATGACATCGGTGATGACCGAGGCCGAGGTCAAGGAAATTGCGGGTCACTATTCCCGTCAGACGGCGCGCGCGGTCTCATTCATCGTGCTGCCGAGCAATTGAGGAAGGAAAAAACGTGAGCGAGGCATCCGTCCATCGGCTGTACCACCATTTTTCCGAGTTGCCGGCGAGCGTTCGCGTCCTCTATACCGCGGTGCTGTGCGTGCTCGGGCTCGGCTATCTGTTCGCGCTGGTGTACCTGTTCCATACCTATTCGGGAAAGGACGGCAACCCGCGCTCGCTCTCCTACGAGGACGTCGTCATCGCCTACAGCGGAACCGGAAAAGGCTCGAAGATCGAAGCGGCGCTGCGCGGATCGATGTCGGTCATGGCGCCGGTCGAAGAACGGGCCGTGATCCTCGGCTGGGTGCAGGAGGGTTCGGACCGCACCAAGTTCGAGCCCGATATCCGGCCGATTCTCGACAAGCGCTGCCTCTCCTGCCACGACGGATCCAACCCGAACCTGCCGAATCTGAACGGCTACGACAACGTGATGAAGGTCACGGAGCGCGACACCGGGGCCGAGGTGTTCACGCTGGTCCGGGTCTCGCACATCCACACGTTCGGCCTGACGTTCGTCTTCTTTCTGCTGGGCACGATCTTCAGCCATGCCTATGTGCGCCCGGTATGGTTCAAATGCGTGGTCATGGCGCTGCCGTTCGTCAGCCTAGTGCTCGACATCGGGTCGTGGTATTTCACCAAGCTGTTCCAGCCGTTCGCCTGGATCGTGATGATCGCGGGCGGCATCATGGGTATGTCGTTCGCGTTCATGTGGGCGGTGTCGATGTGGCAGCTCTGGATCGGCCGTCCGCCGGCGGCGGTCACGAGACGCAAAGCGGACGAAATCGCGGCGGTCGGCTAGCGATGATGCGTCTGATCGCAGCGGCCATTGGCGCCGCAGCGCTGCTGGGGTGCACGGATCGCGAGCCGTCGCCCCCCAAGCCCGCTGCACCCAAGCCGGCGGCGAGCCAGCCTGCGGGCGACCGCAAGGCGGGCCAGGTTCTCGCCGACGCCGAATGCAGGTCCTGCCACGGGCAGGAAGGCGGCGGCGTCGCGCCCGGGATCCCGCACCTCGCCGGCCAGCGCGAAACGTACCTGATCGCTGCGATCAAGGCCTACAAGGAAGGCAAGCGCAGCCATGCCGCGCTGAAAGTCATCGCCGATCACCTCAGCGAGGCCGATGCGCGCAACGTATCGGCGTATTACGCCAGCCTGCCGCCGGTCGGCTCGGCCACCGCGCCGAAGGACGAGGCGCACGCTTCGCCGTATGAGCGAGGCAAGGCGCGCGCCGCAACGTGCGCGGAGTGCCACGGCGTCGACGGCAACAGCACCGCGCCCGGCCTGCCGAATCTCGCCGGCCAGCAGGCTCGCTACCTGATCATCGCGCTGCAGGAATACGTGCGCGGCGAGCGCAAGGCCTCGCCGAAGCATGCTGCGATGCGCGCGCTGACTCCGGTCGATATGGAGAGCGTCGCGCTCTACTTCGCGTCGCAGGCGCCCGCGCCGCGCAATGCACCGGCTGCGAGCGATCCGTCGGCGGGCGCATCGCTGAGCGCCGTGTGCAGCGGCTGCCACGGCGCGCAGGGCATCGCCGCGGATTCGACGATTCCCAACCTCGCCAGCCAGGACTTCACCTACCTAGTCGAGTCGATCAGGGCGTATCGCACCACGCGCAAGCGCGAGAAGATGCGGCTCTACATCACCGGGCTCAGCGAAGCGGATATTCACAACGTCGCGGCGTTCTACACGGTGCAGAAATCCACGCCGTCCGAAAAGGCGCAGACTCTCGTTCGCGATCTGACCGAAAAATGCGACCGCTGTCACGGCGCCGGAGTGGAAGTGCCGGGCATGCCTGTGCCGAAGATCGGCGGACAGGACCGCGACTACCTGATGATGGCGCTGCGCGCCTACCGCGACGACCGGCGCGAAAGCACGACGATGCACAAGATGAGCCTGCCGTACGGTGATTCGGTGATCGAGAGCATCGCTTCCTACTACGCGGCGCAGCCGGCGAAGTAGCGAATCCGCCGTCGCGGAGGGTTCAGTACACCTTGTGCTCGAAGCGGGCTTCGACCGGACTCGGCGAGTTCGGCAGGCGCGCCCGCACCGTGAGGGTGTACTGGGTCTTCGGTCGCAGCTTGACGTAGGTTCCGTAGCTTGCCAGGTTGTTGACGACCACGGACTCCAGCGCTTTCGTCTGGCGGCTCATGCCTGGCTGTTCGATCTGGATCTCGACCTTCGCATTCGTCACCGGCGCCTTGCTGGTGCGATCGAGCAGAGAAACATTGACGTGGTAGTTGCCGCTTCCGGCGGGGACGCCGCCGTGCATCAGGCGCTCTACCGAATCTTGCGGAAACTTACGCAGCGCCTCGGCCGAAACGAACCCTAGATAGACATCGAACCCGCCGACCGTCTTGTGCATTCCGGTCGGTTTCGCCGCTACGGGGGCCGGCGCAGCGCTCTTCGCCGCTGCGCTCGGGTTGTACATGTAGAGGATCGCGTCGCGAACTTCGCTGTCGGTCAGATCCGCCTTGTCGCCGCGCGGAGGCATGCCGCCATGCCCGCGGATCGCCGAGCGTACGAGATTGTCCACGCCCGCGCTAAGGCGCGGCTTCCATGCGTCGCGATCGCCGATCTTGGGCGCGCCGCCCTCGCCTTTCTGATGGCACTTGGCGCACTGCTCTTTGACGACCTGCGCGCCGCTGCGCTCGGCGGCCATGTCCTTCGCGCTCGCGGGCTCGACCCATTTGCCGCCGGACTTGTTCACCATGTACGCGACCGCCCGGCCAATCTCCAGATCGGTGAGCTTGTCGTTGCCGCCGTGCGCCGGCATCTCGCGGATGCCCTTCAGCGCATGCTCGCTGAGACTGCTGAGTCCTTGCGCGGCCCGCTTGCTCCACGCCTTGCGATCGCCGATCTTCGGCGCGCCCTTTTCGCCCTTGGCATGGCACGAAGCGCACACGGCGTCGACGACCTGTTTGCCGCTGCGCTCCGCCGCCTGCGCGAGCACCTGCGGCACCGCGGTGATGGCACCGGCGAAAAGCAATCCAGCGATCAGTCCGTTGCGCGTCATGTCGGATCACCCGTAGAAAAGCCGTCGCATCATACCAATTCGCGCTTTACAAACAAAAAAGCCGGCCGCAGCCAGCTTTTTTTGTGGCGTGCCGGTGCTCTCTGTTACTTCGTCGCCAGAACGTCCTTGACGCACGCCTTCAGCTCGTCGTCCGTGCCGGCAACCTTGGGATGGCCTTTTCCTTCCTTGAGCTTGCCGACCAGCATGCTCTCGGCGTCCTTGTTGCCCTTGTATTTTGCCGCGATGTCCTTCAGCGACGGTCCCACCTTCTTTTTGTCCGCCTCGTGGCAGTTCAGGCAGCCCTTGGCCTTCAATGCGTCCTGGGCCTGCACGGCGCCCGTGCCAAGAATTGCGGCCGCTCCAAGAATAACGATTGCCAGCCTCATTGCATCCTCCGCCTCATCGAATGGATTGGATTACTTCGCCGCGAGCACCGCTTTGATGCACTCCTTCAGCTCGGCGTCCGTCGCCGTTACCTTCGGATGCCCCTTGCCTTCCTTCAGCTTGGCAACGAGCGTCGCCTCGGCGTCCTTGTTGCCCTTGTACTTCGCCGCCACGTCTTTGTACGCCGGGCCGACCTTTTTCTTGTCCATTTCGTGGCAACCGAGACAGCCCTTGGCCTTCAGCACGTCCTGGGCCTGGGCGCCCCCCGCCGCCGCAAGCGCGCCGGCAACTGCCAAGACAAGCGATGTCACCCTCATTTCGATCCTCCCTGTGGTCAACCGCGCTGCTACTCTAACCTAACGCTCGGGCGCCGTCGGAGTTGACAGCCCGGGGATCCCAAAAGGACCCCCGGCCGATGCCTTTCGCCTGCGCCCCGGCAGGCTACTGGAAGCGGTACACGTAGGTGCCGCCGATGAAGGTGACCCGCTGCTTTTCCTTCGCGCTCAGCGTCGTGTTGTCGCTGTAGAAGAACGGCACGTTGTTGAAGTTGTAGGTCCACTCGTTGAACAGCGTGTACTGGTGCACGAGGTCGAGACGCACGTACGAGGTCTTATCCACCGCGTACTCGCCGTACAGCTTCAGCCGCAGCAGTTTGTAGGTCACGTTCGGCAGCCCGCCGGCGAGGGCAAGAAAATTCGCGTTGGTGGCGCTGCAAAGCGGGTCGCAGTTCTGCTTGTATTCCAGCTTGTCGTTCAGATAGGTCAGGTCGCCGCCCACGTGCAACCTGCTCAGCGGCTTGCCGACAAACCCGATTCCAATACTGTCTGCGGTATCGCGCAGCGTTGCGTCGTAGCCCGTCGAATGATCCGCGCGCGTTTCTGTCTCGCCGCGCGAGTAGTACGCGGTGAACCTGTACTTGTCGCTCAGCGCATACGACAGATCGATGCTGTACTGGCGATTGCTGGTAGAGCGCAGACCGCTGTCGCCCACGGGCGGCGAGTACTTGTCCTTGCCGTCCTCGACGAAGAACGACAATTCGAGGTCGCGGCTCGGCGACCACGTGGCCATCGCCTTCAGCTTGTCACGGTCGCGGTCGACAAAAAGGAACGGGAAGATCGGGCGGCTCGCGGCCGTCCCGCCAATACCGTTATTGAAAGTGGCGCAAGCGTTGTTGGCCAGCAGGTTGACGTTCGCCTCGATCACGCCCGTCCCGGCATTGGAAAGCCCGCCCAACCCGGTGCAACTCAGCACCAGCGGTTTCAGCCACGGCGAATCGCCTTCGCGCTTCGCGTGGCGGTAGCTGATCGAACCGTTGAAGGTCTCGGACATGGCCTTCTTCAGCTCGACCCGATAGCCCACCTCCTCGTGCTTCTGCCGCAACCCCGACAGCCCAGCGACGTTGACAGTTTGTGTGAAAGCCCCAAGGTCCTCGTACTCGTACTCCAGGCCTGCGCTCACCAGGAAGCTCATCGGCAGCTTGTAGCCGGCTTCGAGCTTGCCGTGCGTCTTGCGCGGTGAATACTGGCCGTTGCTGAAGCTGTTCGCACCTTCCAGGTTGTAGAGCGCGATCGGTGTCTTGTCGTTCCGGTCTTCGTATTTCAGATCGCCATGCAGGTGCAGGTCCTTCAAGGGGTGGGCCGAGAACCCTACTTGCGCCTTCGTGATGTTTACTTCCCCGCCGAGGTTCGTCCTGCTCGCC
>Ga0209382_10000960_pt1 | contig 46696 bp, 37 predicted proteins | sample SoiMetdeltSBSDD5_FD_187599 | JGI IMG/M metagenome (GOLD analysis project Ga0209382, IMG submission 187599) | Bulk soil microbial communities from a Populus tree surrounding site in Tennessee, USA - Soil MetaG P. deltoides SBSDD5 (SPAdes) (version 2) | ecosystem: Environmental > Terrestrial >...
ACCAGAGCACCGCCGTCCAGGCCAGGGAGACGAAGCTCTGGATCATGATCGCGATGACATTCTTCCTGCCCACGAGGCCCCCGTAGAAGAAGGCCAGGCCCGGTGTCATGAGCATCACCAAGCTGCAACACAGCAGCATGAAGCCCGTATTTCCCGTATCGATATGCATGTGTGGTCGCCTCGGGCAGATCCTTCGTGGTGGACGTGACTGCAGCCTACGAGACGTCTAAGGGCCATTGGTCAGCGAATCGTTGGCGTTTAGTGGGAATGCGGTGAGCGGCGTCCAGGCATCGCATGAGTCGTGCGGCGCGCAGGTTTCAGATGATGGTGAGCGCCGTGCTCACCGAATCCCCACCGAACTCCGACAGTTCGCTGACCACTTGCCGTAGCCGTCTCGTACACTGAGTTAGGGTTCAGGCGCACCGCCTCTGAGCGAAACACAAGACGCGCCCGCGCGTCACCCAGTCGCGTAAGGGAGCCTGAGGAGAAGCAAGCATGAGCACCTCATCAATCGAGAATGCCATTCGTCGCGGCGTGAAGTCCGCAGTGTCGGCATTGGTGTCACCTTGTGCTCTCGCCCGTCCGATGCGCGCGAGCGCAGCCTGACCTGTCATGGAAGCGACCTTAATCACTGCGATGGCCGGCGTATTCGGTTCGTTGGTGGGCGGCAGCGCTTCGCTCGCGACGACGTGGCTTACCAAGCGCACGGAAATTGTGCGCACCACCGCGGACCGCAACCTGCGCGAGCGCGAGTCCCTCTACAAGGAATTTCTTACCGAGGCTTCTCGCGCAGCCGTTCACGCGCTGACTCATTCGTTCGAGGGGCCTGATCAGATTGTGACGCTCTACGGAATTCTGAGCCGCATTCGGCTCGTTGCGAGCAATGCAGTCGTGCACGAAGGTGAAATGTGTTGCGTCCGAATTCTCGCGACGTATGGGAAGCCCAGTATTACTGCGGAGGAGCTGCGCGGAATGTTCGCGTCGGCGCATGATCTCGCTGACCTCGATCCGCTCAAGGCGTTCAGCAATGCATGCCGGCAGGAACTCCAACTCATCGAGCAGCAGCTCTATGGCCCGGCGTAGCCCTGAGTAGCTAACCTTCGAGAACTTGCAGCATCTCGCGCGCCGTTGATCGCGGCACGGCGTGAAGCGAACCCGGCCAGTCAGCCCTTCTTCGTGATCGCTTTCTCGTTCTCGAGTGCCTTTGCTGTTATGTGCTCGAACAGCGAGAACACCTGGTGCGCGAGCGGCTTGAACTGTGGCTGTCTCTCGAGCAGCGTCGGGATGAAACGTGCTTCTTCCGCAGCCTCTTTCAAGAACTCTCGATCGTAGTCCGTGAGCAGTTCGCCGTTGTCTACGCTGTCCTTCAACTTGAGCGCATAAGGCAGACGTTGCTCATTCAAATGCTGCAGCATCACCATCGCGATACCGAGATCTTTCTTCGACATAGTCATCGCGTGTGCTCCATGAGATGCCCGCCGACTTCCACCACTGCGAACACGAGCCGGCCATCGCGGCTCTCAGTAGGCGTACGTGACATACACCATTCCGTACTTGAGGGATTCGGTCCGACCGAGGCCCTCCTCGACTGCGTCGCCCGGCTCTGCGTACGCAAACACGACGCTCGCCGTGAAATTCGCATTGACCTTCCAGTCGACATAGGCGTCGAGCTCATAGGCAACGTCGTCCGACGTTACGCCTGGCGCAAATGTCTCCGGTTGATCCAGGAGGAAGTCGTAGGCGATGAGACCACCGCTCAGGGATTCGCTCGGGGTCACATGCAACCGGACCTGATGCGAAATGAGGTTCGAGTTGGCGAGGAAGTACTCGCCGGCGATCTCGCCTTGATACCAGGTGCCCCAGTCATAGAAGCCCAGGTAGAGAGCGTCGAAGGCCTCACTCTCCGGCGTGTTGGGATCGTCGCCTTCGAAAGACGTGTAGCGGTAGGAAAGTCGAGGTTTCCATCGGGCCTCGCTCAGCTGATAGCCCAGCTGCGCCGTCCACCCTGTAGCTTCCATCGCGTCGCCATTGTCTTCGAGCGCGTATTCCACCTCGAACGACAACCCGGGGAGCGAGCTGAAGGGCGCCAGGAAAGCGCGCGCGTCATAGACATCCATCCCGTCGCGCAGCGGCTGCTTGTTCGCGTCAGCCGACGCCTTGATATAGGTGAGCCCGAGCGTCGAGTTCTCCCCGACTGCCAGCTCATAGTTTGCGCCCCACAGCTTGGTATCCGTTTCGGACTCAGGCAGGTCGTCTCGTTCGAGATAGAACGTTTCGACCGTGTGATTCTTGACCTTGAAACGCCCGATCGCGGCACGTTCCCACGCCGAGCGCGCCCCAGTCCAGAACCCGCCGCGACTGCCGCCATCGCCCGAGCCGTCATAAATGAGGAAGCCGTGTCCGAGCTTGTAAGGCGCACGACCCAAGGTGAGCTGGATCGCATCCTCACCGAGGTCCATCGAGGTGCCGGATCGCCAGCCGATATACAAGTCTTCGGCATGGTATCCGGAGGCGCTCTCGCCGACGATGCTCGGCGGCGCAGAGAAAGTGCGTGCGCCGACGACACTCCCCTTGGCAAATACGGCGCTGCCGTTGTGCAACTTGAAGTCTCCCGACAGCGCCGGCTTGACGTAGCTCTCCTGCCAGTTGGAGCTCAGGTCTCCTGAAGGGTCGGGCCTCGGGTTCGCGTACAGGGAGTTGCTGAACGCGAATGCGCCCAGCCCCGCATTCATATTGAAAGTCCAGTCGCCGGCATCGGGCAACCCCGTGGGGCGTGCCTTCTGCTCGTCCTTCGTGTCAACCGGTGGTGATTCCTGCGCCCACAGATCCGTTGCCGCGCCGAACAGCATGATGCTCATCGCGACGGCGCGAGTGATGGAGCGGGACTGCGCACGGTGAGTATTTTCGAACAACACTTTCATATGAGCCTCGCAATGAACACAGAGGAAGACACGTGTGGCGCAAAGGCTGGCGCATGAGACGCGCGTCGTAACTCCCCTGAATGGGGGATGCTGCGCTGTCGTGCGCACACGCGTGCGGACATCTAGCGCTTCGCGCTCGTGCATCGGCGTGACCCATCCCCTCTACGGGGGATGCCGCAAGTTCACTGCGCCAAAGAGACTCTCACCCGAGGGCAACAACTCCGCACGCAACACCGATGGCAACCAACGAATCAGCACTGGGTGTATCAGTTGAAAGCAGACCGAAGCCGCAGACGGCGCCGGCGAAGCTGACACTCCTGCCGCTGATCGCACTGGTCGTGGGATCGATGGTCGGCGGCGGTGTCTTCAGCCTGCCTTCGGACATGTCGAAGAGCGCATCGCCGGGCGCAATTCTGATCGGTTGGCTCATCACCGGCGTCGGCATGCTGATGCTGGCGTTGGTGTATCAGCGCCTGGCGATTCGCAAGCCCGAGCTCAATGCAGGACCTTATGCCTATGCGAAGGCCGGCTTCGGCTCCTTCGTCGGCTTCAACAGTGCGTGGGGATACTGGCTGTGCGCGTTTCTCGCCAACGTGGCGTACGCCGCTGCGATCTTCTCCGCCCTGTCGAGCTTCTTTCCCGTCTTCGAAGGGGGCAACAACTTCGCCTCCATCGCGGGCGCCTCGATCTGTCTCTGGCTGATTCACGCCCTGGTACTCAGGGGAATCAGGCAGGCCGCATTCGTCAATGTCGTGACGACGATCGCCAAGCTGATTCCGCTGTTTCTGTTCGTGCTGCTGGGCATCGTGGCCTTCAACTGGGACAAGTTCACTTTCGATTTCTGGGGCCAGGCACACGCGCACGGTCAGGGCGGTCTCGGCTCCGTCATCGACCAGGTCAAGAGCACGATGCTCGTGACGCTCTGGGTGTTCATTGGTATCGAGAGCGCCAGCGTTTACTCCGCGCGTGCGGCGAAGCGCTCGGACGTGGGCAGGGCCACGATACTCGGCTTTGTCGGCGCACTCGGGCTTTACGTGCTGGTGTCGCTGCTCGCCACTGGCATCCTCACGCAACCTGAGCTCGCCGGCCTGAAGGTGCCGTCGATGGCCGGCGTGTTCGAGCCGATCGTCGGATCCTGGGGCGCCGCGCTGATCGACATCGGACTGATCGTCTCGGTGAGCGGCGCGTTCCTGTCGTGGAGTCTGCTGGCCGCGGAGATCCCCTATACCTGCGCTCGCGACGGCACGTTCCCCAAGTGGTTCGCGGCAGAGAACGGCAACGGCTCGCCCAAGAACGCGCTCTTGGCCACGAACATCATGATCCAGCTCTTCCTGGTGCTCAGCTTCTTTTCGAAGAGTGCCTATCAGTTCTTCTACCTCATTGCCTCGGCGGCCATCCTGCCCCCCTACGTCCTGTCGGGCGCGTACGCGCTCAAATTGGCGCTCTCCGGTGATGGCTACGGACCCAGGGAGTCCCGCACCCGCGACGTTGTCGTCGGAGCAGCAGCGACGATCTACGGGCTGTGGCTGGTCTATGCCGCGGGCGTGCATTACCTGCTGATGTGCGCGGTTCTCTTTGCTCCGGGCATCGCGGTCTATCTGAAAGCACGTAGGGAACGCGGCGAGCGACCCTTCACTCCTCTCGAGGCCGCACTTGCTCTTGGCATCGGCGTGCTCGCCGTAGTGGCAGCCGTGCTCATGCTGACGGGCACGATCAGTCCGCTATGAGGCCAAGTCGGGTCCGGCGCAACTCAACAAACGTAAATGTGAGGAAGACAGTCGATGCGTAACTTCGGCGTGCATTCAGAAGTCGGGAAACTGCGAACCGTGATGGTGTGCCGGCCAGGCCTCGCACATGAGCGCCTGACGCCCGGGAACTGTCGCGAGCTGCTCTTCGATGACGTCATCTGGGTACACGAGGCACAGAAGGATCACTACGACTTCGTTCTGAAGATGCAGGAGCGGGACATCGAGGTATTCGAGTTTCATGATCTGCTCGCGCAGACACTGGCAATCAGGGAAGCCCGCAGTTTCGTTCTCGATCGTCGCATTACGCCCAACTCGGTCGGCGCTCCTGCCGCCGCCGCCATTCGCCCCTGGCTGGACGACATGCCGGCAAAGCTCTTGGCAGAGCACTTGATTGGCGGCATCGCAATCGCCGATCTGCCCGGCGGAGAAGTGACGACGGGACTGCGCAGTGCATTCGGCGGCACGGAGTTCATCGTGCCGCCGATTCCGAACATCCTGTTTCAGCGCGATCCATCCTGCTGGATCTACGGGGGCGTCGTGTGCGACCCGATGTACTGGCCGGCGCGCAAGCCTGAAACGCTCCTGCAGCGCGCCGTCTACAAGTTTCACCCGAACTTCAAGGGCGGAGATTTCAAGATCTGGTGGGGCGATGCGGATGAGGATTTCACTGGCGCGTCCATGGAGGGCGGCGATGTCATGCCGATCGGCAAAGGCGTGGTACTCGTCGGCATGGGCGAACGCACCTCGCATCAGGCCGTCACCCAAGTGTGCCAGGCACTCTTCCGAGCCAAAGCAGCCACGCGCGTCGTGGCCTGCCTGATACCGAAGAGCCGCGGAGCCATGCACCTCGATACGGTCTTTACGTTCTGCGACCGCGATGTGGTCACGATCTTCCGCGAAGTCGTCGATCAGATCAGTTGCTACAGCGCCTATCCGATCGACGACAGCGGCGCGTTCGAAGTCCGCAAGGATACTCAGCCGCTGCTCGACATCGTTCGCGACGCGCTGGGGCTGAATGAATTGCGCGTCGTAGAGACCGGCGGCGACTACTACGAGGCCGAGCGCGAGCAATGGGATGACGGCAACAACGTGGTCGCGCTCGAGCCGGGTGTCGTGGTCGCCTATGACCGCAATGTCTACACCAACACCCTGCTGCGAAAGCAGGGGATCGAAGTGATCACGATTCGCGGCTCTGAGCTTGGCCGCGGCCGCGGCGGCGGCCACTGCATGACGTGCCCGATCTGGCGCGACCCGGCTTACTGAAACGCTGAAATTTTGGAAACGACACTACGGAGCGACACATGAGTTTCAATCTTCGCAACCGCTCGCTGCTCACGGTCCAGGACTACACGCAACGCGAGTTTCGCTACCTGCTGGACCTTGCGCGCGATCTCAAACGCGCGAAGTACGCGCGCACCGAGCAGAAACACCTTGCCGACAAGGAGATCTGCCTCATCTTCGAGAAGACCTCGACCCGTACCCGGTGCGCCTTCGAGGTAGCGTGTCACGATCAAGGCGCCAACGTCACCTACCTGGATCCGGCAGGTTCGCAGATCGGTCACAAGGAATCGTTCAAGGACACGGCGCGCGTGCTCGGGCGGATGTTCGACGCTCTCGAATATCGAGGTGCCTCGCAACACGGCCTCGAGCAGCTCGCCCGGTACGCGGGCGTCCCGGTCTACAACGGACTGACGGACGAGTACCACCCGACGCAGATGCTCGCCGATGTCATGACCATGCGCGAGCACAGCGACAAGCCGATGTCCGAGATCAAGTATGCGTATATCGGCGATACCCGATCCAACATGGGACACTCCTTGATGATCGTGGGCTGCCTGATGGGAATGGACGTCCGCATTTGCGGCCCGCAGAAGCTCTGGCCCTCGGATGAGTATCTGAAGATTGCGCGCGATCTCGAGAAGCGATACGGCGCAAAGCTGACGCTCACGGACGACCCCAAGGCGGCAGTTGCGGGCGCGGACTTCATTCACACCGACGTCTGGGTCTCGATGGGCGAGCCCAAGGAAGTGTGGAAGGAACGCATCGCGCTGCTGACGCCCTACCAGGTCAACAAGGAACTCCTGCAAGCGAGCGGCAATCCGCAGGTGAAGTTCATGCATTGCCTGCCCGCGTTCCACGATACCGAGACGAGCCTCGGCAAGCAGATCGCTGACACCTACGGCATCGCCAACGGGCTCGAAGTCACCGACGAGGTCTTCGAATCCGAGGCCAACATCGCCTTCGAGCAGGCCGAGAATCGCTTGCACACGATCAAGGCCATTCTCGTCGCGACAATCGGAGACTGACCATGCGCATCGTCGTTGCACTCGGCGGAAACGCCTTACTCAAGCGGGGCGAGCCGATGACCGCCCAGGCGCAGCGCGCGAACGTCAAGGTTGCGGCGCAAGCGCTGGCGCAGATTGCCCAGGAACATCAACTGGTCATCAGCCACGGCAATGGGCCGCAAGTTGGGTTGCTGGCTCTCCAGGGTGCCGCATACAAGCCTGACGAGGCATATCCGCTGGATGTGCTGGGCGCGGAGACCGAGGGCATGATCGGCTACATGATCGAGCAGGAGCTCGGCAACCTCCTGCCCTTCGAGGTTCCCTTTGCCACGTTGCTGACGATGGTCGAAGTCGACGGCGCAGATCCGGGCTTCAAGAACCCGACGAAGTTCGTAGGGCCCGTTTATGAGAAGGCCGCCGCGGACGCCCTCGCGGCCGACAAGGGCTGGGTGTTCAAGCAGGACGGTGCGAAGTGGCGCCGCGTCGTGCCGTCACCCGACCCTCGCCGCATCTTCGAGTTGCGGCCAATCAAGTGGCTGCTCGATCACGGCACGATCGTGATCTGCGCCGGCGGCGGAGGCATTCCGACCATGTACGAGGCCGGAGCGAACCGCAAGCTGGTTGGAGTCGAGGCCGTGATCGACAAGGACCTGTGCTCGGAGCTTCTTGCCCGTGAGCTCAACGCCGACCTGCTGATCATGGCCACGGATGCGGAGGCGGTATTGGTCGGATGGGGCACTCCCGATGCCAGGGCGATTCATCAGGCGAGCCCAGCTGCGCTCGCCAAGTACAACTTCGCCGCAGGCTCGATGGGACCGAAGGTGGAGGCTGCTTGTCGGTTTGCTACGTCGACTGGAAAGACTGCCGCGATCGGTGCACTCGCCGATCTGCCGGCCATCGTGCATGGCCTCAAAGGCACGCTGATCAACCGGCGCGTCGAGAACATTACGTGGCACGGCTGAGCGTCGGGTGATGCGAATGAACCTGACTAGTCGGCGGATTCGGGTGCGGAAGTCGCACTCCGTGGCCGGACGAAGTCGAACTCAAAGAGTCCCAGCCTCTGGGCGCGCGCGACCGCGTGCGCACGCGTGTTGACGTCGAGTTTGATGAAAACGTGCTTGATGTGCGACTTCACCGTCTCCGCGGTGATGCCGAGTGCGCGCGCCACTCTCTTGTTCGAGTAGCCTTGTCCGACCAGCTCCAGGATGCCACATTCTCTGGGACTCAAAGTCGAACATTCGAATCTCGCGGCGCCGGCAGATTGCGTTGTGAGAGTGTAACGCTCGTGTGATTCCTTGCGGCCGAGCTTGTCGGCGCGCTGGTCGTCGGCGCGCGCGCTTGACCCGGCCTCGTCTGCGGTATCCGGCTGCCGGAACATTTACGGACCCTCTCGCACCGAAGTGTGCGTCACTTTCGGGTTGAGTTCGCCGCACTCGCGATCGAGACTCATCGCAAACCTCAGCCATGCAACATGGAAAGGAGTGTAGCGGCGGCCACTGCGAGAGTGGTCAGCGAATCGTCGCAGTTCGGTAAGCATCGGCATCGGGCACTGTCGTTCAGAACCGCTCCTGAACGTATCTGAGGGGATGTTCCGGCTCCTGGTAGCCGCCGCGCTTCTGGCGCTTCGGCAGTTTGACCTTCTCCGGCTTCGTTGCCTCGTAGGGAATCTTGCTCAGCAGGTGCGCGATGATGTTCAGCCGGCCGCGCTTCTTGTCGTCCGACTTCACGACATACCATGGGGCGAACTCGAGATCGGTGGCTGCGAACATCTCGTCGCGGGCGCGCGAATAGTCGTACCATCGGCTATAGGACTTCAGATCCATTGGCGAGAGCTTCCAGATCTTGCGCGGATCGTCGATGCGCTCCTGCAAGCGGCGGGTCTGCTCTTCAGGGCTCACCTCGAGCCAGTACTTGAGCAGCAAAACGCCCGACTCGACCACAGCTCTCTCGACGAGCGGCACAGCCTCGAGGAATTCACGCGCCTCTTCTTCCTTGCAGAAGCCCATTACACGCTCGACACCGGCGCGGTTGTACCAGCTGCGATCGAAGATCACGATCTCGCCGGCGGCGGGCAAGTGGCGAATGTAGCGCTGCGCGTACATCTGGCTCTTCTCGCGCTCGGTTGGGGCTGGCAGCGCGACCACGCGGAACACTCGCGGGCTCACACGCTCTGTGAGCGCCTTGATGGTGCCGCCTTTGCCCGCGCCGTCACGACCCTCGAACACGATGCAGATCTTTGCGCCCGTGCGCTGCACCCAATGCTGGACCTGAACGAGCTCCGCGTGCAGACACTCGAGTTCTTTCTCGTACTCCTTCCGGCCAAGCTTCGCGGCGCGTTGATCACGGTCGCGCGCGCCCTTGCGGCCACCTTTGGCTGTGGCTTTGGCTGTACCCTTCTGGTCTCCGATGTCGATCTTTCGTCGGGATATCATGCGGCGTGACGTTAGCGCCGCCCACTTGCCAAATGGTCAGCGAAACGTCGCTGTTTGGTGGAGTTTTTCGTGCGCAATCAGGTGCTCCTCGCCCGAGCTTCGAGAACGACCACGCTGCGCGGGCGCGCGCAGTAATGGTGCGCCGGATACGGTTTCTGCCCTGCTCGCTCCACGATGTCGTGCGGCGATGGCTGCGCGCTATCGAGCGCTACATGCCATCGGCGCCCCGGCACCTCGGGCACCGACACGTCGATGGCCGCGTCCGCCATGTTGAAGATCACATGCAGATCCTCTTCGTCGCCGCTGCCCGTCAGCGTAAACGCGAGCAGTCGGCCCTTCGGATCGTGCCAGCCAGGGTCGTCGAGCTTCGCGCCGTGCCAGCGGACGTCCGGCAAGCCGCGGCCCGGCACCGGCCGACCGTCGAGGAATCGGTCGACCGTGAGGCTTCGGTGCCTGCGACGGAACGCGATCAGCTCGCGCGTGAACCGCAGCATCTCTTGGCGCGCGTCTACGGCGCGCCAGTCGAACCACGAGACCACGTTGTTCTGCGAGTACGCATTGTTGTTGCCGCCCTGCGTGCGCAGCACCTCATCGCCGGCAAGTAGCATCGGCACGCCGCGGGACAGCATGAGGATTGCGAGGAAGTTCTTCGCCTGGCGCTCGCGTAACGCGTTGATCTCAGGGTCTGAGGTGTTCCCTTCGGCCCCGCAGTTCCAGCTCATGTGGTCGTCGTTGCCGTCTCGGTTGCCCTCGCCGTTCGCTTCGTTGTGCTTCAGGTCGTAACTCACGAGGTCGTAGAGCGTGAAACCGTCGTGGCACGTAACGAAATTGATGCTGTTGTTCGGCAACCGGCCGCCGGCCGCGTAGAGATCGGCGCTGCCACTGACGCGCGTCGCAAGCTCACCGAGCAGCCCTGCGTCTCCGCGCACGAAGCGGCGCACGACATCGCGGTAGCACCCGTTCCATTCGCCCCAAGCCATCCCGGGGAATGCCCCCACGTGGTAGAGGCCTGCTGCATCCCAGGCTTCGGCAATCAATGGCGCGCCGCTGAACGCGCGCGAGAACTCGATTGCCCACGGCAGCGGCGGGTCCGTCATGATCGCGCCGTCGGCTGCGCGCGCGAACACGCTCGCCAGGTCGAACCTGAAACCGTCGGCCCCGAGCTCCTCGACCCAATACTCAAGGCAGCGCACGATGAAGGCCGTCGCCATCGGATGGTTGCAGTTGACCGTATTGCCGCAGCCCGTGTAGTCGCGGTAGCGCCGCTTGTCAGTCCCATCCAGGTGGTAGAACACTTCGTTCGCGAGCCCTTTGAAATTGATCATGGGCCCGAGCGCACCGCCCTCCGCCGTGTGGTTGAATGCTACGTCGAGCAACACACCGATGCCTGCCGCATGCAGCGCATCGGTCAACGCGCGGAACTCGCGGTTGGCCTCGGCAGGGTTCACGCAGTAGCCGGGATGCGGGCTATGGAAGCTGTGCGTGCTGTAGCCCCAATAGTTCGACAGCCCGCGGGCCCGTGCGCCCGGCGGCACGTCCTGCTCGTCGAACGCCATCACTGGCAGCAGCTCCACGTGCGTCACGCCGAGGTCCTTGAGATAGGGAATCTTTTCGATCAATCCGGCAAACTTGCCTCGTGATCCGACGCCGCTCGAAGGATCGAGCGTGAACCCGCCGACATGCAGCTCGTAGATCACCGCGTCGTCGAGGCCTCGCGCCTGCGTCGCACGACGGGCAGGCAGTGGCGCGGTTACGATGCCACGCATCGAGGCGTGGCCTGCGTCGCGCGGATCGGCAGCCCGATCTCTGCTCCAATGCAGATCCGTCACGGCGCGCGCCCACGGATCGACGAGATCCTTGCGAGGATTGAATAGGCGTCCCGAGCGAGCGGTGTCGTCAGGGCCGTCCAGGCGCCATGTGTAGCAGACGCCGGGTGCAAGTCCCTCGACGAAGACGTGCCAGAAGAAGAAGCTTCGATTGTGCTCCGGTATGAGCTCGATCGTCTGGAACGGCTCGGGGCTCGCAGCATCCGCGAACAGCAAGAGCTGCGCGCTCGTGGCGTAGCGGCTGAACACGCAGAAGTTCACCCCATCCGCGCCGGCCGTGGCGCCCGGCGGAAAGCGCGAGCCCGCCCGCGTCGCGTAGTGCGGAGCTGCGACGGCTTGTAGCGCGATGGCGCGGTTCTCACTCAAGGGCCACTGGCAAGGGACTTCACGCCCCAGATTCTGCTCGCGTACTCACTGACCGCGCGGTCGGACGAGAACCGGCCTGCATACGCCGTATTCGCGATGGACATGCGGGTCCAGCGCTCGGTGTCGGACCACGCGGCGTTCACTTGCTCCTGACAGGCGACGTAAGCGGCAAAATCGGCGAGCACGAGAAACGGATCGGAGTTGAGCAGGCTGTCCAGCAGCGGCCGGAAGGTCTCGCGATCGCCGCGCGAAAATTGACCGCAGCGGATGAGGTCGAGCACGGCGCGCAGCTCGTCGTTGTGCTCGAGGTAGTCGGCCGGACGATAGCCTGTGCGCTTCGTGCTCACCACTTCTGGAGCAGTGAGCCCGAACAGAAAGAAATTGTCCGGTCCGACAGCTTCGCGGATCTCGACATTGGCACCGTCGAGCGTGCCGATCGTAACGGCGCCGTTGAGCATGAATTTCATATTCCCGGTGCCAGACGCTTCCTTGCCCGCGGTCGAGATCTGCTCCGACAGATCGGCCGCCGGATAGATGTAGTGCGCCCGCTTGACGTTGAAATCGGGGTAGAACACGACTTTGATTCGGCCGGCAACGATCGGATCGGAGTTCACGACCTGCGCGATGCCGGTGACGAGCCGGATCATCAGCTTCGCGAGGCGATAGCCCGGCGCGGCTTTGCCGCCGAACACGAAGCAGCGCGGCGCGATTGCCAGGCTCGGACTCTCGTGCAAGCGGCGGTAGAGCGCGATCACGTGCAATGCACTGAGATGCTGGCGCTTGTATTCGTGGATGCGCTTGACCTGGATGTCGAACAGCGCAGCGGGATCGACGACGATGCCAGTGCGCTCCTGAATGCGCCCCGCGAACCGACTTTTGTTGAGCAGCTTGATGCCACGCCACCGTTCACGAAACGCGGCGTCGCTGGCATGCGCCTCGAGCGCTTCGAGACGCGCCAGGTCGGTAACCCAGCCCTGGCCGAGCGTCTCGTCGAGCAATGCGGCGAGTGCCGGGTTGCTCAGCACCAGGAACCGTCGCGGCGTGACGCCGTTGGTGACGTTGTGGAAGCGTTCCGGCCACAGCTCGGCGAAATCACGCAGCACCGTTGTCTTGAGCAGCTCCGAGTGCATCGCTGCGACGCCGTTCACTGCGTGCGTGCCTACGGTTGCGAGATGCGCCATGCGCACGCGCTTCTCGCCGCTGTCATCGATGATCGACAGGCGTGCAAGGCGCGCAGTGTCTCCGGGATACGAGCGCCGTACCTCGTCCAGGAACCGCCGGTTGATCTCGCGGATGATCTCGAGCGGCCGTGGCAGCAGGTCTGCGAACAGCGGCAGCCCCCAGGTCTCGAGGGCCTCCGGCAGCAACGTGTGATTCGTGTACGCGAGCGTGCGGCGCGTGAGGTCCCACGCCTCGTCCCACGGCAGCAGATGCTCGTCCACGAGCAGCCGCATGAGCTCGGCGACCGCGATCGAGGGGTGGGTGTCGTTCAACTGCACAGCCGCCAGTTCCGGGAGCTGCGTGACGGACTCGCCCTTCATCGCCAACATCCGCAACATGTCCTGCAGCGAGCACGACACGAAGAAGTACTGCTGCGCGAGCCGCAACCGCTTGCCGACCTCGGGATCGTCGTTCGGGTACAGCACCTTCGAAAGCGTCTCCGACACGACTTTCTGGCTCACGGCGCCGTAATAATCGCCTACGTTGAACTCCTCGAGGTCGAACGACTCGACGGCTTCGCTGCGCCACAGTCTCAAGGTGTTGCAATGGTTCACGTGGTAACCGAGCACCGGTATGTCGGTGGGCACTCCCTTGACGCGGCCCGAGGGGACCCAGCGAACGCGGTATCGCCCGCGCTCGTCAGTGTAGCTTTCCGTGTGACCCCCGAAGTTCACATACCAGCTGACTTCCGGCCGCACGATCTCCCAGGGGTTGCCGTTCTGCAGCCATTTGTCGGTCGTCTCCACCTGACAACCGTCGCGAATATCCTGGTCGAAGATGCCGAACTCGTAGCGGATGCCGTAACCGATGGCCGGCATCCCCAGCGTCGCGAGCGAGTCCAGGTAGCAGGCGGCGAGACGACCCAGTCCGCCGTTACCCAGGCCCGGCTCTTCTTCCAGCTCGATCAGCGTGTCGAGATCCTGGCCGAGCGCGCGCATCGCCGCGCGCGCCTGCTGCTCGATGCCGAGGCTCACGAGATTGTTGCCGAGCTGCGGACCAATCAAGAACTCCGCGGACAGATAACACGCAACCTTCACGTCCGGCGCCGTGTAGGCTTGCGTCGTGCTGACCCAGCGCGCGAGCAAGCGGTCGCGCACGCTGTGCGCGAGCGCCATGTACCAGTTGAACGGCGTCGCGATCTCCGGAAACCGGGCCTGCAGGTACATCAGATTGTCCAGCACTGCCTGCTGCAGCGCCGGGACGGACAAACCCGTCCGCGCCGGCTCCACGACCGGCTTCAGCTCATGTCTGACTGCGCTCACAGCGGCCATACCCAGTTTGTGAACTCAGGCCGATCCGTTCCGTGCGTACGCGCGTAAGTCAGATTCTCGATGATCTCGTTCTTCATGCGCTCTTTCAGATGCGCGGCTTTCACCCGCAAGCGCGGCACGCGGTCAATCACGTCGATCACGAGACTGAACCGATCCGTGTTGTTCAGGATCGCGAGCTCGAGCGGCGTGTTGATGTTGCCCTTCTCCTTGTAGCCGCGCACGTGCAGATTCGCGTGATTCGCAAACCGGTAGCTCAGCTTGTGGATGAGCCACGGGTAGCCGTGATAGTTGAAGATGATCGGCTTGTCGAGCGTGAACAGGCTGTCGAACTCGCGCGGCGTCGAGCCGTTGGGGTGCTCGGTCACCGGTTGCATCTTGAACAGATCGACGACGTTGACGAACCGCACCTTGAGATCCGGTAGCTGCTCGCACAGGATCGCCGTCGCCGCCAGCGCCTCCTGCGTCGCGACGTCGCCGCACGAGGCCATGACGACGTCCGGCTCCGCGCCCTCATCGTTACTGGCGCGATCCCAGATGCCGATGCCCTTCGCGCAATGCACGATGGCCTCGTCGATGGTCGTGAACTGCAGGTGCTTCTGCTTGTCCGCGACGATCACGTTGATGCAGTCGTTCGAGCGCAGGCACTGATCGGCGACGACGAGGAGCGTGTTCGCATCGGGCGGGAAGTATGCCCGCGTGACCGAGGGGCTCTTGTTCGTCACCAGATCGATGAAGCCTGGATCCTGGTGCGAGAAGCCATTGTGGTCCTGCCGCCAGACCGTCGAGGACAGCAGGATGTTCTCCGACGCAACCGACGCGCGCCACGGCGCGTGATTCTTGGAGATGTCGAGCCACTTCGCGTGCTGGTTGAACATCGAATCCACGACGTGCGCAAACGCCTCGTACGTGTGAAAGAAGCCGTGGCGACCGGTCAAAAGGTATCCTTCGAGCCAGCCCATGAGCGTGTGCTCCGACAGCATCTCCATGACGCGGCCATCGCGCGTGAGCTCGCCGCCATCGGCATCCTCGGGGTACAGCTCCGCCATCCAGGTTTTCTTGCTGACCTCGTAGATCGACTGCAGCCGGTTCGACGCCGTCTCGTCCGGGCCGAATACGCGAAAGGTCGTCATGTTGTTGCGCATCACATCGCGCAAGAACTCGCCGAGCGGCTTGGTGTTCTCGTGCAGGACTTTGCCGGCTTGCTTCACCTCGACCGCGTAGTCGCGGAAGTCCGGCAGCTTCAGATCCTTACGCAGCAAGCCGCCGTTGGCGTGCGGGCTCGCACTCATGCGGCGCGCGCGCGCAGGCGCGAGCGCCTTGAGCTCGGCCCTGAGCTTGCCGTCGGTGTCGAACAGCTTCTCGGGCTCGTAGCTGCGCAGCCAGTCCTCGAGCACCTTCAAGTTGGCCGGATTGCTGCGCACGTCCGCGAACGGCACCTGGTGCGAGCGCCACGAGCCTTCGATCTTGTGGCCGCCGATCTGCTTCGGGCCCGTCCAGCCCTTCGGCGAGCGCAGCACGATCATCGGCCACCGTGGCCGCTCGAGCTTGCCGCCTCCCGCGCGAGCCTGCTGCCAGATGCCGCGGATTTCCAGCACCGCTGCGTCTAGCGTCGCAGCCATGAGCTGATGCATGGCCGCGGGTTCCGTGCCTTCGACGAAGTACGGCTTGTAGCCGTAGCCTACGAATAGCGCCTCGAGCTCCTCGTGGCTGATGCGTGCGAGGATCGCCGGGTTCGCGATCTTGTAGCCATTCAAGTTGAGAATCGGCAGCACGGCGCCGTCACGCGCGGGATTCACAAACTTGTTCGAATGCCACGCAGTTGCGAGCGGCCCGGTCTCGGCCTCGCCGTCGCCTACCACGCACGCGACGATGAGCTGCGGGTTGTCGAACGCCGCACCGTAAGCGTGCGAGAGGCTGTAACCGAGCTCGCCGCCCTCGTGAATCGAGCCCGGCGTCTCCGGCGTGACGTGCGAGCCGATGTGACCCGGGAACGAGAACTGCTTGAAGAATTTCTGCATGCCCTCGGCGTCATCGCTCTTATCGGGATAGACCTCGGAGTACGTGCCTTCGAGGTACGTGGGCCCGAGCACGCCGGGCGCGCCATGACCTGGCCCGGCGATGAAGATCATGTCGAGGTCGTCACGCTTGATGACGCGATTCAAGTGCGCCCACACGAACGACAGCGCCGGGCTTGCTCCCCAGTGGCCGAGGAGCCGTTGCTTGATGTGTTCCGGCTTCAGGGGCACTTGCAGCAGCGGATTGTCCTGCAGGTAGATCATGCCGACTGACAGGTAGTTGCACGCGCACCACCACGAGTGGATGCGCGCCAACTCCTGCTCGTCCAACGGCTGGTCTGCTGTCGCAATCGAGTGCAGTGGCTGCGGCTTGCTCATGCGGTCACCTCATGTCCATGGATACGGCGGTCGAGCGCAGCGAGGAGCTGCTGGTACGCAATCCGAAACTTGCGTACTCCCTCGCGCTGGAGCAGTTCGCCCAACCCGTCGAGTTCGAGCCCGAGCATCGTCAACTCCCCCGAGACAGCGTGGCTCTCGATGAGCCTCTCTCCGATCGGCAGCGCCGGATTGCCGTGATCGCGATACGCCGCCAACGTATCGATCGGCACGGTGGTAATGGTCCCGGGAATCACCAGATCGTCGAGGTACTTCACGTCGCTGTAACGCTTGTCTTTGGTAGAGGTCGACGCCCACAGCAAGCGCTGAGGCTCGACGTCTTTGGCTGCGAGCGTCTGCCAGTAGGACGAGGTGTAGAGCCCTCGGAACTCTTCATAGGCGAGGCGCGCGCAGGCAGTCGCGGCCTGCCCCCGCAGTGCGGTCGTTCGCGGTGCGCGCAGGCCGTTTAGATGTGGATCGACGTGCGCATCGATTCGACTCAGGAAAAAGCTGGCGACGGACGCACCCGGTCGAACGCCGTTCCGAACGGCGTCTTCGACACCGAGGAGGTACGCGTACACGTTCCGCCGGTACTGTGCAACGCTGAAGAGCAGCGTGACGTTTACGTTGATGCCGCTCGCGACGAGCGTTCGCATCGCGGGCAGGCCCGCCTCTGTGCCCGGCACCTTGACCATCAGATTGGGACGCGCGACTCGTGCCCACAGCCGCCGTGCTTCCTTGATGGTGGCAGAGGTTTGATCCGCGATCTCCGGCGAGACTTCCAGGCTGACATAGCCGTCGCGCTTACCGCTCGCCTGATACACGGGCAGTAACAAGTCCGCCGCTCGGCGGATGTCGTCGACCGCAAGCTCCTCGTACAGAACAGCTGCGCTGACGCCCGCACGTCGGGCGGCAGCTATTGCTTCGTCGTAGTCCGGGTCTTTTGTAATCGATCGCTCGAAGATCGCGGGATTCGACGTGAGACCGCTCACGCCGTCTTGTTCGATCAAACGGGCGAGCGTTCCGTCCGCAAGCCATGCCCGACGAATGTCGTCGAGCCAAACGCTTTGCCCGAGCGTGGCCAGTCGCTGCAATGGATTGTGCTTCATAGCCGCGTTGGTTCCACCTTCGAGGGCTCGGAGACTCATGTCTGGACGTTAGCGCTGCGCACTGGCTGAATGGTCAGCGAAAAGTCGCCGTTCGGTGGATGTTCGGTAACCGCGCAGGCCGAGCGACCGCCCGGGACCCCTTCCAACTCCGTACTTCCGGCTAGCGCCCCGGAGATGTTCCTTATCGACGTACGCCTACGCTGCTCGCATGCTGTCGCGGGCTCCGGCGCGCACTGGACCAGATTGCGCGAGAATAGAGAGCACTCGTCACAACACCCGGGACTTGAGGCATGGCTGGCGCAGCTCAATCGAGCCCCCTACATGTGCGCTTCGGCGAGTTCGAGCTCGACGAAGCCAACGCGCTCCTGCTTCGCGGCGGAAGCGCCATCGCGCTTTCGCCCACGCCTTTCGGATTACTGTGCGCCCTCGCCCGCCATCCGGGCGCGCTGTTGACGAAGCACGCCCTGCTCGATGCGGTCTGGGGCCACCGCTTCGTGAGTGATTCGGTGCTCAAGGGAGCCATCAGCGATGTCCGGACGGTTCTCGATGACGATCCTCAGCAGCCGCGCTTCATAGAAACCGTCCCACGCCGGGGTTATAGGTTCATCGCCGCTGCCACGGCCGTGTCGTCGGAGCAGGCTTCGACGTCGACGCGCGCGACGACAGTTGAACCGCCGCGCGCTTTGTTCGTCGGTCGGGAAAAAGAACTCACATCGCTTCACCGCACCTGGGACAGCGTGCGCAGTGGCAAGCGCGTCGTATTCTGGATTGCTGGCGAGCCCGGGATTGGCAAGACCACGCTGATCGACCGCTTTGTTTCGGAGCTCGGCGACATTCCTTGTGCGCGCGGCCATTGCGTGCAGCACTACGGCAGCGGCGAGCCGTACCATCCGGTTCTCGAAGCCCTCGCGGAACTGTGTCGCGCCGATACAGAGGTACCCTCTCTGCTGCGCGCTGTCGCGCCGACTTGGTTGCTGCAGCTACCCTGGCTCAATACCGCGGAACAGCGCGAAGCCCTGCTGCGAGAGCTTGTCGGCGTCAACCTGGAACGGATGCTCCGCGAGATGGGAGAATTCCTGGACCGTTACACCGAGCGCCGTCCGCTGTTGCTGGTGACGGAGGACCTGCATTGGGGCGATCGCGCCACGATCCAGCTCATAGATTACCTCGCGCGCCGGCGCAGCCGCGGCAGTCTAATGTGGCTGTCGAGCTTTAGACTCGCCGAGGTGGTCGCCCAGGATCATCCGCTCAACGCGTTGCGACACGAGCTTCATCTGCATGGTCTGTGCAAGGAGATCGTGCTTGATTCGTTCTCCGAGGCGGAGGTCGCGGCGTACGTGGCCGCACGCTCGCCGTCGATGGGGAGCGACGAGAGCTTCGTGCAGGCGCTGCACGAGCGCACGGAAGGCGTGCCGTTGTTCGTCGCGTCCGTAACGAGCGACGTTGCGGCACAGTCCGCGCAAGACGGGATTGCCAGCGCCGCGCTCCTCGCGAACTCTCCGGTTCCGGAGAGCCTGTTCGCGATCATCGATCACTACCTGGCAAAGCTTGGAGACGAACGGCGCCTGTTGCTCTCGGCCGCTGCCGTGTACGGATTTGCGTTTCGCATCGACACGCTGGCGCGCGTGCTCGAACGCGACGCCCTTTGGGTTGCGGACGCGTGCGATCAGCTGCTGCGCGAGCAGCTCTGGCTCGTCGCTTCGCGTGCGAGGGATCAAGGCACTTCGCCCGAGAGACCGTATTCCTTCCGTCACGCCCTCTTCCGTCAAGTCCTTTACGATCGCCTCGCGCCGTCCGCTCGCGCGGAGCTTCATCGCAAGGTAGGGGCGGCGCTCGAGCAGGAGCGAAGGATGGGGAGCGCTGTCGCCGCGTCGGAACTCGCGATGCACTTTGATCGCGGCCGGGCGCCGCTCGCGGCGCTGCGCTACTACGCAGAGGCTGCGCAAGGCGCTTTGCTGCACGTAAGCCCGGCCGAATGTATGCGCTTGACCGACCGTGCATTCAGCCTGCTGGGCCACGCGCCGCTCGGGGCTGAACGCACCTCGCTCGAGATTGAGCTCGCTACGTTGCGCGGCGTTTCGGCTTTCCACCTGCTCGGAGCGGGAGACGAAGCACTCAGCGCCTATCAGCGCGGCTCTTCACTGCTAGCCGATGTTCCGCGCCACGCGATGCGAGGCTTGCTCCTGCACGGGCTCGGTTTCCTCCACAACCTGCGCGGGGAGTACGCGGAGGCGCTTGCCACTGCAGATCGAGCTGATGCTCTCGCGGCAGAGGCCGGCGATGCGTTTCTTACGCTTGCGGCGTGCACCGTCCGGGGACACGCGTCCATGCATCTGGGCCGACCGCACGCGGCCCGCGAATCACTGGAGCATGCGCTCCCAGCGATGGAATCGGTCCACGCGGCGTCCGAGCAAACCTTCATCGGCTTCATCGCCGATCCAGAGGTCACGGTGCTCGCAATGCTCGGCTTTCAGCTCGCGCACGTCGGCTTGATCGGGGAAATGCGCGAGCGCCTGCGGCAGGCGTACACCCGAGCGCGCGGGCTCGCACAACCGATGGCGCTGATGGTCACCATGTGGTACGACGCGCTCTGTGAGATCCGCTTCGGCAGCGCGGATCGTGTGGCAGCGCTGGCCGACGAGATGCACTCGCTCGTCGAGAAGTTCGCGCTCGCCCAGGGCAAGGCGGCATGTCGCTGGTTCCGCGGCTGGGCGGACGCCCATCGGGGCAAGCCACTTGAAGGTTTTCGGCAGATTCGCGCAGCGTACGAGGAGAACAGGGCGCTCGGGATGATTGCGGGCAGCAGTGAAACGCTGGGATATGCCGCTGAGGCGCTCGTGCTGCACGGCGACTGGAGCGGGGCCGAGGAGCAACTGCGGCAGGCGCTCGAGATCGTAAACACCTACGGCGAACGAATTTACCTGCCGCAGCTCCTGCTAACTGAGGGCAACATTACGCGCGCACGCGGTCGGCACGCCGACGCCGACGCGTCGATCCGGCGTGCGATCGTGGAGGCGCGTGCACAAGGAGCACTATGGCCGGAGCTGCTGGCGCTCACGGAACTCTGCGAGCACACGACCTCAACAGCCGAAGATCATCGCGCGCTTGGCGCACTCGTGGATCGGCTTTGCGAAGCTCGCGGCACGATCGCGCTCGCCAGAGCGCGAGCGCTTGTCGACAAATGGGTGGCACCCTGACAGCTCAGTTCGACTGAGGCGTCGCCCGCGGTTTGGCACCGGCAACCGCGCACTGGCCAAAAATGACGTAGGCGCCCTCGCGATCCGCTATCGCGATGATCAGTCTTCCATTCGTACGGTGAATGGTTGCGCTCCACACCACCTCGACGCTCGTACCCTGCATTACAAGAGACTCCGCGTTGAACCCGAACGATGCGATCGGAAGCGTGTCGGTTCGAAATGGTGTCTGGACGGACATCCTTGCAACGTCGACGTGCATGCTCTCGTCCTTGCCGGCTTCCGGCTCGAGGGGCGTACACGTCTTTTCGGTCGGCAGGCAGTCGTGGGTTTGCAGCGGCTTGCAGTCCATCGGCCTGGAACCGTCGAAGTCCTCGGCTGCGCGCGCCGTTGCAGCCAGCAGTAGAGCGATCGAAAGTACGTAGAGCTTGTTCATGAGCGGTCTCGTTCGAAAGTTTCGTAGCGTGTGCGGTCAGCCTTGACCTATTTCGCAATCAGCCCTTGCCGCACGAGCTCGTCGGCCACTTGCTCGGCCGTGTCCGCGATGAGGCGATCCAGATTGGCGGGATTCCTGGTCTTGCTTTGCCCGCCCCACAGGAGCTTGTTCTGCGTCAATGAATACACGAGCGTCTCGACGATGATGATCGTGTCCGTTCGAAGCCCCCCATCGTGCACTGGCCAGGGAGAGCCCCAGCCGAGCCCGTGGTAGCCGCCCCAGAATGCGCCGTACATCGGGCCGGAGTAGCTCCCGGGCGTCGACGAGAGTTCCTTGTCGATGCGCACCGGTCGCAGCACCACGACACCCACGATGCCAGCCTGCTCGGCCGCCACGCGCGCCTTGGTTTCCTCCGGATGCGCATCGCCGAGGAGCGTGTACATCGGGATGCCTTGGGCTCCGCGCGCCGACAACTCGCGCGCGAGCGCATGCTCGCCTGCACGGCGAGTCGTTTGGTCGCTCGCCATGACCACCGCAGCCACCTTTTCGCCGCGCAACTGGAAAGGCTGCGCGTCGACCGCCTTCCACGAGGACACGAGCCCGGTGGCGCATCCGGACAAGCCGACCACAACGCACAACCCGATCCACCGCTTGACCAGTCTCATCCCGGTACTTCTCCGCAAGTCAGCATCAATAGATCACGCGCAGGAGCATGCTTTGCTCCTGCTGGAAACCGGCGGCGCCGAGACATTCAGCGACGGCCGGTGCTACCCGCGAGGCGAGCGGTTGTCCGATCCCGAGATTCGCAAGCGCGGCTTGGTAGTCACCGATGTCATCGAGCGGCGCGTTCACGATTCCATTCAGGCGCGTCTCGCGCATGATGTGGTCGGCATTCGGAATGCTCTTGGAGACGCGATCGAACTCCTGTTTCGGAAGCCGCTCGCGGACGAAGATGAGCAACGCGCCCAGCGAGCCGCGCACCTGCGCCTCGCTCAACCCGAGTGTCGCCTGCAGCTGCGGAATGATGCTCGGGCCCGGCTCGGCCGCAACGGCGTGCAGGTCAAAGCTGAAGCATGCAAGGGCCACCAATAGCGGATAGATGAGCTTGAGTTCGGATCTGCGCATGTCGCGTCGCCTGAATCTAGCGTGGCTGCAGCGTACGAGACGGCTACTGACCGTTGGTCAGCGAACCGTCGGCATTTGGTGGGAATGCGGTGAGCATCGCATCACGCTCCAGCGTGGCAGCGACCGCGCGAATGAGGTCCGCGAGCGCGGTATCGCCGCGACACAGTGCCATCAACGCTGCTAGAGCGGGATGGTCTGGACCGCCCGCGCCCTTGCTCTTTACGGCGGGCGAACTTGGCGTCCACGAGCTAACCGCAGCGTCGATGAAGCGATAGCCGTGACGCCACACGGTCTCGATGTAGCGCGGCTGCTTCGCGTCATCGCCGAGTGCGGCGCGCACTTCGCTGATGGCCGACTTGAGCACTGCGTCGGTCACGAAGCGATGACCCCAGACGAGGTCGCGCAACGCGTTCTTCGTTATCAGCTTGCCGCGGGCGCGCGCGAGTGCACAAAGCACTGCGAAAGGCTTCGGCGCGAGCGCAACGGGTTCCCCGGCACACATCAGCCGTGCCTCGGCCTCATCGAGCTCGAAGCGATCGAAGCGCAGGCGCGTTACGGGTGGCTCCGCCTTGCTGTGAGAGCTCCTGCCACTCCTCCCGGCACCAGATGAAAAAGCCTCACCACGTCGGGCGCTCTCTTCTGAGGGGGAGTCAGAAGGAGACAAGTCCCGGAACCACCGTGGCGAGGCCGTGTAAGTCATGGTGCAAAGTTAGCGCGTCCTGAGCGGCGCGCCATTACAACGAGGTACACCCTGACTGCGCAGTGGCATTCGCCGACTGGCGCGCCGGGTAACCGACTAAGACCTTGGTATAGGGCGGCCGCGCAGCGTCTTTTCGAGCGCTTCGCGTACACACTCGAGAAGCTCGTCTGGTGTGAACGGCTTGGTGAGATAGCACGTGATGCCCGCTTCGCGGGCGCGCGCTTGCGTGAGCTCTTCTGGGTGGGCCGTGATGATGACTGTGGGAATGCCGTTAGCGGACGCGACGAGCTTCTGATACAGCTCGAGGCCCGACATGCGCGGCATCCGCATGTCTGCGACCAGGCAGGCCGCCCGCGCGCGCATCGGCGAGCCGAGGAAACTCTCGGCATCGCCGAAGGCGGCCGTGGAGAATCCCGCCGCCGTCAGCAGATCCTGTATCGATCTGCGGATCGATTTGTCGTCGTCCACGATGACGACCAGTGGTCCTTCGCGCATTTCGCCTCTAGTGTGTGGACGCCAGTCTAGCCAGCCCCGCGCAACCGACCATTACACTCAGGCGTACCGACCCTACACCTTGGTATAAGGACTAAGCGCCCCCGCGCGCGCCGAGCCGGTCAGCCATGCGCACCAGCTCGGCAACCGATTTGGCCAACATCTTGCGCATGACCTGTCCTCGGTGGACCTTGATGGTCACGAGACTCAGCCCGAGCTGGGCCGCGATCTGCTTGTTGACCGATCCCGCCACGACGAGCTTCATGACCTGCTTCTCGCGCTCCGTGAGCTCGTTGTACCGCGCGTTCAGCACCGCAAGGCTCGCCGCGTCGCGGCGCCTTGCGCGATCGCGCTCGATGGCCGCATCGATCGCATCGAGCAGCACCTGATCATCGAACGGCTTGGTGAGAAACTCGGCCGCGCCGGCCTTCATTGCGCGCACGGTCATCGGAACGTCACCATGCCCGGTGATAAAGATTATCGGCAGACCGACACCTGCTTTTGCGAGTTCCTGCTGAAACGTCAGGCCGCTCATGCCCGGCAGCCTGATGTCGAGCACGAGGCAACCCGGTGCGTCGGGCCGCGGGGCCTGCATGAACTCCTGAGCCGAGGCGAACAGGCGCACGTCGTTCCCTACCGACCTGAGAAGACTCTCCAGTGAGCGGCGCATGGACGCGTCGTCGTCCACAACGAACACAACGGCCCGATCAGCGCTCATGCAACTGCCTCCGCGGTGACGGGTAGCGAGAAGCAGAACACCGCTCCGTAAGGTGCGTTCGCACCAGCCGACAGGCGCCCGCCGTGCGCCTCGATGATCGAGCGGCTGATCGACAGGCCGATGCCGATGCCTCCGGTCTTCGTCGTATAGAACGCCTCGAACACCTGCTCAGCGTCCTGCACGTCCAGGCCGCTGCCGGAATCGCGCACTTCGACCAGCACCGCGTCAGAGTCGTCCAGCCGCGAGACGATCACTAACTCGCGTGCGCGATCGTGGATCGCGCTCATGGCCTCAATGGCATTCACGATGAGGTTGAGCAGCACTTGCTGCAACTGGACGCGATCGCCAGCCACACACCGCAGCGTGCCGCTGAGGTCTGTTCGCAGAGCAATACTGTGGCTACGTAGCTCGTGCTCCATGAGGGCGAGCACTCCCATGATTTCTTCGTTGATATCCAGCCAGTCCTTGCGCGGCGTTTCGCGCTTGGCGAGCGCCCGAATGCGGGCGATGACTTCGCGCGCCCGCTTGCCGTCGGCGACGATGTTGTCGAGCGCCGCGCGGCCTTCTGCCATCGCGGGCGGGTCAGCTGCCAGCCAGCGCGCACACGCCCCAGCGCTCGCCACCATCGCGCCCAAGGGCTGCCCGACCTCGTGCGCAATCGACGCGGTCAGCTCGCCCAGCGTTGTCAGCCGCGACACGCGCGCAAGCTCGGTCCGCGCCATCTCTAGTGCATCCTCTTTTTCTCGCAAGGCGTGCTCCGCGCGCTTGCGCTCGCTGATGTCGCGCGCAACCTTGGATGCGCCGACGGCGTTGCCGCGCTCGTCGATGATCGGAGACACTGCCAAAGAGATGTCCACCAGCGTGCCGTCCTTTCGACGGCGGACGGTCTCGATATGATGGACCCGCTCGCCGTGCCGTATGCGTTGCAGGATGTCGCGCTCTTCATCGATGCGATCCGGCGGCACGAGAATCGTGACCGGCTGGCCGATGACCTCCTGCGCAGCGTAGCCGAAGATGCGCTCCGCGCCGGCGTTCCAGCTGGTGATGATGCCGTTCAGATCTTTGCCGATGATCGCGTCGTCGGACGATTCGACTATGGCGGCGAGGTTCGCTTTTCGCTCCTCGGCTTGCTTGCGCTCGCTGATGTCGCGCGCGAGTGCCAGGTAGAAAAGCTCGGGGCCCTTCTTGAACGTGGCAGTGCGAATCTCCACGGGGAACACGGTACCGTCTTTGCTCCGATGCCGCGTCTCGAAGGTGATGATCCCCCCTTCGCGGGCGCGTTGGCTGAGCCGTTCGATGGACGGTTCGTCCAGACCGATATCGAACTGACGTGGATGCATCCCGATGAGCTCTTCGCGAGTCCAGCCCAGACTCTCGCAGGTCTGTCGGTTGACATCTACGATCAGCAACTGCTCGTCCAGCAGAAAGAAGGCATCCGTGGCGCGATCGACCAGCGTGCGGAAGCGCTCCTCGCTCGCGCGCAATTCCTCGACGAGGTGTTGCCAATCCGTAATATCGGTCATGAAGCCCAACATGCGCTGCGGTCGACCTTTGCGGTCGAAGAGCATGCAACCTTTCGCACGCAGCCAGTGGACGGAGCCGTCCCGGTAAATGATGCGGTACTCGGCCGCGACATCGCCGGATTCGTGCGCGCGCTTGAGCGCGATCTTTACTCCGGGCCAATCGTCAGGATGGATGAGCTTCTTCCAGCCTTCGAAGGTGCTGTCGAAGGTTCCCCGGTCGAGGCCGTACATTGCCTCGAGCTCCGGCGACCATCGATTCTCCTTCTCGCGCGCGCCGATGTACCAGTCGAATGCCACCGCGCGTGCCGCCACTTGGGCAAGCTGGAGCATTTCTTGCCGCGTTTGCAGCTGAGCCTGGATACGCTTGCGCGACGCACTGAACTCGCTGACTGCCAGGCACAGGGCGATGAATATTGAGAAAGGAAGCACGTGCTCCCGCGCAATTTCGAACGTGTGCGCCGGAGGGATGAACAAGTAGAGGCTTGCTGTTGCGCAGACGGCCAATGCGAGCAGGCCTGGCCCGCGCCCGCCATACCAGGCGCTCAGGAGCACTGCTGCGACGGGAAGCTGATAGACCGAGGCGCCTACCGGGACGGGAAGCATCCAGCGGACGAAGATCGCGAGGCTGGCCACCATGAGCGCAAGGCCATAGCGCTGGAGCAGATCTCGCGTCTCTGCCGGCAGGTTCATGACTGGAAGCGGCGCCGCGGCTGCCGATTGCTTCCCCAAGTGCAGGCGCTCCATGACTCCCCCCTTGCATGCGCCGCAAACTCATGTCGCGACGCGCATGATGGCCTCGCCGCACATCATGCGCCCTATCTCCATACTTATGATATGCCTGTGTGCCAGCGCCCGCCCGGATCCCGCTCACTGCAGCCGCGACCATTGCAGGAGCGTGAGGTTCTTGGACTTACACTCGAAGGTTCTGGCCAGCACTGCGACAGCTTGCTTCGAGTCGCCGCACAACACCGCGCCGTTCAGTTCCACTACGCCACGAAATTCCCTCGCAGGGCTCGGCGTGGGCTCGTGCACCAAGAAATGCGTGTAGTACTTGACGCTCATGTCGATCACCGCTGTTGTTGCCACGTTGAAGGTACAGCCTGGTCCAAGCACGGTCGTACGCAACCAATCTAGAAGCCCGCCACGCTGAGAACAATCGAGCCTCAGTAGAAGCTGCGTTTCGCGCCGGTGAATGCAAGGCATTCGCAGTTGCATGCTGCCGGATCTGCGCGCGTGCGGCCTGCATGTTCACAGCGTTCCCTCCTGTGAAACTCTGTGTCCACCGGGCAGCGATTGTTCGAATGACACTCCGCTCCTAGATTGCAACCATGACTATTGGTGTGATCGCAGGCGAGTCGATGTCGACCGGGACGGCGAACCGGACCGGTGCGGACGACGCCGAGAGCATCAGACTTCCGGAGCGGATCACTGCACAGACTGCTGCGCCGATCTGGAAATCGACGCTCGACACGTTGGCCCACAATCCTGCCGGCCCGATCGTCTTCGATGCCTCGCGACTCGCGTATGTCGACAACGTCGGTGCGGCGTTCCTGTTCGACCTCACTCGGCGCGAGCGCTCTGCGCACGCGCAAGTGGAAATCCGCAACCTCGCGCTCAACGTCGCCGCCCTGGTCCGCGACTTCGACGCCGCTGACTTCGTCGTGCCGCCTCCTGGTCGTCGGGATCGCGGCATCCTGGAGCATCTAGGTCAGGCCACAGCGCAGCAGATCGCGTATGCAAAGCAGATGGTGGGATTCCTGCGCGCGTGCGCCGGCGCGTTCCGAGAAGCGTTGACGCGGCGGGGCGCGGTCGACTGGGGCGATGTACTCGATATCGCCACCGAGGCCGGCGCCAATGCAGTGCCAATCGTACTGCTCACGGGTTTCCTCATGGGCGTGATCATCGCCTTCGAGATCGGACTCGTGGCGCAGAAGTTCGGTGCCGTTATCTTCGTCGTCGATGGCGTGGGAATCGCCATGCTGCGCGAGCTCGGCGTGTTGATGACGGCTATCGTGTTTGCCGGCCGCACCGGAGCTGCGTTCGCAGCACAGATCGGCACACAGAAGGTCAACGAGGAAGTCAACGCGATCACGACGTTCGGGCTCAACCCCGTCCACTTCCTGGCGCTGCCGCGGCTGCTCGCGGCGGTGCTCGTGCTGCCCCTGCTCACGGTGCTCGCCGATCTCATCGGAATCTTCGGTGGCGCGCTCGTGATGGTCACCTTCGATGTGGGCTTCCTGCAGTTCTACAGCCAGTTGCTCGGCGCGATAACTGCTGGCGACTTCATGTTGGGCATCATCAAGGCCGCAGTCCTTGGCCTGATGATCGCAGCCGTGGGCTGCCACCGCGGCCTGACGACCGGCGCCGGTGCGACGTCGGTCGGCCTTTCAGCCACGAGCGCGGTCGTCACGAGCATCGTCCTGATCGTCGTGATCGATGGCTTGTTTGCCGTGCTGACGAGCTGACTGCGCATGATGATGCAAACGCAAGTGAACTCCGGCCGCGCAGCAGCTGCGCCGAGCCCAGCACCGGCTATCAGCGTGCGCAATCTGCGCATGGGCCATGGTCCGCGTGTACTACTCGAGGACGCCTCGTTCGACGTCTGGCGCGGCGAGATCGTTGTGGTTCTCGGCGGCTCGGGAAGCGGCAAGTCGAGCCTGATGAAGAGCCTCATCGGCTTGTACCAGCCGATGGCGGGCGACATCGTGATCGAAGGACGCAGCCTGGTAACTGCCAGTGCGCAGGAAAAGGCGCAGCTGCAGCGCAAGCTCGGAGTGATGTATCAGAGCGGCGCACTGTTCGGCTCGCTGAACGTGCTCGAGAACGTGCGCTTTCCGCTCGACCGGTTCACCGACCTCACGCTCGAGCACAAGAACCTCACGGCACGCATGCTGCTGCACCGAGTCGAGATGGCGCATGCGGAAGCGCTGATGCCGGCAGAACTCTCCGGCGGAATGCTGAAGCGCGCCGGCATTGCACGTGCCATGGCGCTCGGCTGCGACATCCTGCTGCTCGATGAGCCTTCCGCCGGCCTCGATCCGATCACCGCTGCCAACCTGGATCGAACCATCCTGTCGCTGCGCGAGCACGTCGGATTGACGTTCCTCGTCGTCACCCACGAGTTGCAGAGCATCTTTGCGATCGCGGATCGGGCCATCATGCTCGATCCGGTCTCGCGCAGCATCATCGCGTCAGGCAAGCCGGCCGACCTGCGCAGTCACAGCAGCGACGCGCGTGTGCGGCAATTCTTCAACCGCCAGCCCGACGCGCACAAGCGCAGACCGAGCTGACCGTGCAAGAGAGCAAACGTCATGTTCGGCTCGGGGCGTTCGTACTCGTAACCGGCTGCGTGCTGGTCGCGGTGCTCTTCCTGCTCGGAGGCCGCAAGCTCTTCCAGCCGACGTTCACATTCGAAACGTACTTCGACGAATCCGTCGCGGGTCTCGATATCGGTGCACGGGTGAGTTTTCGAGGTGTGCCACTGGGTCACGTCACTGAGATTCTGACTTCGGCGGCCACATATGAAGCAAATGTCCCGCTGACACAGCGCAGGCAGTACATCGTAGTCCGGGCGGAGGTCGACCTCTCGGCAGAGGAAGCCGAGCACTTGAAGCAGGATGCGGCGCAGATGGTGAAGCAAGGATTGCGTGCGCAGACGCAACTCGCGGGCCTCACCGGTCAGCAGTATCTCGCGATCGATATCGTCGATCCCGCCAAGCACCGCCAGCTCGAATTCGAGTGGAACCCGAAGTACACGTATGTACCGTCCGCGCCGAGCGCCGCCGGCGCGATCATCGCCAACGCGCAGACGTTCATGGCAAGTCTCAACGAAGCGGATATCCAGTCGCTGGCGCGGAATCTGAACACGCTCGTTGCCGATCTCGACAGCAAGCTCAACGACGTTCCGGTCGCGCAGCTCGCCGCGAACGCGAACGATGTGCTCACGAAAGCCGGGGCTGCTTTCGAGCGCGTCGATCGGATCCTCGCCGCGGCGCCGATCGAGCAGACGCTGCGTAAGCTCGACTCTGCCGCTACGCGGATCGATGCGCTCCTGGCGGCGGACGGTGGCGTGGACAGGATGGTTACTCATATCGACGAGACGGTGCAGCGACTCGACGCCGTCATGGGCGACAACCAGTACGACGTGCGCGTGATCGTCCAGGATCTGCGCAGCACAGCGAACAACCTTCGCGAGTTCTCGGAGACGGTCAAACATTCCCCTGCCCGCGCACTCCTCGCCGGACCGCCCGACAAGTTGCGCCTTCCGGCGACTGCGGCCGAGACAACCCCATGAGCGCCAGACGCACTGCTCTGACCATGGGGATCGCGCTCGGCATCGTTCTGACCCTCGCTGCATGCGCGCTCGGCAAACCGCTCCCCACGCCGACGACATACATCGTTAATCCGCCAGCGGTCGCGACTCGAACCGCAGCGATGCGCCGGCCGGAAACGCTACGGATGGGCAACGTGCGCGTCGCGGCCGCGTACGGCGGCAACGCGCTCGTCTATCGCATGGGCGAAGTGCGGTACGCGTCGGATCCTTATCACGCGTTCAAAGCAGAGCCCGACGCGATGCTGGGCAGCCGGATCGCCGAATGGCTCGACCATGCCGGCCCCTTCGACACTGTCGCGCAACCGGGCAGCGCGCGGCCCGCTGCGTACGTCCTTGACGCTACGGTCATCGAGCTCTACGGCGATTTTCGCGAGGGGCGTCGTCCCGCGGCAGTGATGGCCGTGCAGTTCGCGCTGATCAACCAGGCCGGCGTGCGTCCGCAGCTGGTGCATGAGCGCACGATCGCGAGTCGCGTGGAGCTGCCGTCCGCCTCGCCCGATGCGCTGGTGCACGGCTACGGCGAGGCGCTCGCAGAGATCCTTTCACAGCTCGTTCCGGATCTCGGCGCCGCGATTCCGCCCGAGCGGGCCACGGGTGTTCGAACAACGGGGCCGGAGCAGCAACAGTGGAGCAGGAGTCCGCCATGATCGAATACGCCGCCAAACCGCCAACGATTCCGATTCAATTCAACAAGCTGTTGAAGGTGGTCGCGCTCGTGGACGAGAAGGATCGCGAGACGCGCCGGCTGCTGGATCTCATCGAAGCGGAAGGTTACGAGCTCGAGATCAGCCATCGCTACGATCGCGACGTCACCGAGGATGCCGCGGTTGGAGCGTATATCGCGGTTGTCGACGGCGACCGGCGCGAGCCGGCTCGTCGTCTCGCGGAGGCCGTGCGCAGCATTGGTTTTCGCACCCCGCTGTGGGCGCTCGCGGACTCGGACAAGATCTCCGACATCGCCGTGCTCGGCGGGCTCGGCGAAGTCGAAGGCTACATCTACCTCGGTCAGCAGACGCCGGCGTTCTACGCGAAGCAGGTCACGGCCAGCCTCGTCTCGTATGGTATGAGCCTGCTGCCGCCCTTCTTCGGCGGGCTCATGGCCTACGATGCCGCCGCCAACGTGGCCTTCGACTGTCCAGGTCACCAGGGCGGCCAGTTCTACCGCAAGTCGCCCGCCGGCCAGCTCTTCTTCAAGCACTTCGGCGAACAGATTTTCCGCAATGACTTGTGCAATGCCGATGTCGATCTCGGCGATCTGCTGATCCACGTCGGCGCTGCGGTCGATGCGCAGCGCCACGCGGCACGGGTATTCGGTGCGGATCGGACCTACTTCGTGCTGAACGGCACGTCGACCTCCAACAAGATCGTGACGCAGGCGACGCTGCGGCGTGGCGACCTCGTGCTGTTCGATCGCAACAACCACAAGTCGCTACACCAGGGCGCGCTTGTCCAGGCCGGCGCGATTCCGGTGTTCCTGCCGACGGCGCGCAATCCCTTCGGCATGATCGGGGCTGTCGACTGGGCCGCGTGGGACGAAAAATTTCTGCGCGAGCAGATCCGCAACCATCCGCTCGTGAAGGATCCCGAGCTGCACAAGGCGCAGCGCCCGTTCCGCCTCGCCTGCATCCAGCTCGCGACCTACGACGGAACCATCTACAACGTCCGCAAGGTGCTCGAGAGGATCGGGCATCTGTGCGACTACGTGCTCTGGGATGAGGCATGGATCGGCTACAACGCCTTCCACCCGCTGTTCCACGATCACAGCCCGATGCGGCTCGAGAAGCTCGGGCCGGAGATGGCCGGCCTGTTCTCGACGCAGTCCGTGCACAAGCAGGGCGCAGGATTCTCGCAGGCATCGCAGGTCCACAAGCGCGACGAACACATCCGCGGCCAACGCCGGTTCATCGAGCACAAGCGCTTCAACGAAGCGTTCCTGATGCACGCCTCGACCTCGCCCTTCTACCCGCTGTTCGCGTCGCTCGACGTGAACGCGAAGCTGCACGACGGCAAGGCCGGCGAGATGCTCTGGGACCGCTGCATCGAGCTCGGTATCGAGACGCGCAAGAAGCTGCGCGAGTTTTGCCGCTACTACGCGCACACGGGATGTGACGCGCAGGAGCAATGGTTCTTCGACCCATTCGTTCCGGACGTCGTGACGTTGCCTGGCGCCGCCGAGGCGCAGGCATGGGAAGACCTGCCGACCGAAACCCTCAAGCGCGAGCAGCAATGCTGGACCTTCGATCCGAAGGCGACATGGCATGGCTATGCCGGCTTTTCGGACGGCTACGCCATGGTGGACCCCAACAAGTTGATGCTGCTGACGCCCGGCCTCGATCGGACGACCGGCGAGTACCTCAACTTCGGCGTGCCCGCGACGGTGCTCGCCAACTACCTGCGCGAGCAGCACATCGTGCCGGAGAAGTGCGATCTCAACAGCATCCTGTTCCTGATGACGCCCGCCGAGGACGAAAGCAAGCTCAACACGCTCATCGCGAAGCTCGTCAAGTTCAAGAACCTCTGGGATCGCGATGCCCCGCTCGCCGAAGCGCTGCCGACGCTGTACTCGCAGAACAGCCAGCGCTACGCCGGCTACTCGTTGCGCCGCATCTGCAACGAGATGCACGACTTCTATCGCAAGGCGAACGTCAAGGAACTGCAGAAGAAGTGTTTCCGTGCGAGCAGTTTTCCGCGTCTCGCGATGTCGCCGCAGGATGCCTACCAAGCGCTGGTCGCGAACGAAGTCGACTACGTCGCGCTCGATGAGATCACCGGCCGCATCGCCGCGACGCTCGCCCTGATCTATCCGCCCGGTATCGGCGTGATCGTGCCCGGCGAGCGCTGGGACGATCGAGCGCGGCCGATGCTCGACTACTTCCTGACGTTCGAGGAATCGTTCAACCGCTTTCCCGGCTTCAACTATGAAGTTCAGGGCGTGTACCAAGAGCAGGTGAACGGTCGCATCAAGTTCCATACCTATGCCGTGCGCGAGTGAGTCGCACGGCGGACACGAAGGAGAATCACCATGGCCCAACAGAAAAAGATGAACCTGATCCAGCTCACGTTCATCGTAGCCGTCAACATGATGGGTTCCGGCATCATCATGCTGCCGACGAACATGGCCCAGGTCGGCGCGATCTCGCTGCTGTCCTGGCTCGTCACCGCGGTCGGTTCAATGGCGATCGCCTACGGCTTCGCGCAGGCCGGCATCTTCAACGTCCGCGCCGGCGGCATGGCAGCCTATGCGGAGGATGCCTACGGGAAGGACGGCTACTTCCAGGTGTTCTTCCTTTATTTCCTGTCGCTCGCCATTGGCAACGTCGCGATCGCAATCTCGGCGGTCGGCTACCTCGCGACATTCTTCCCTGGATTGTCCGCGACACCCCTGTCGACCTGCATCGCCGTCATTTCGCTGTTGTGGCTCACGACGGTGGCGAATTTCGGCGGCCCGAGCGTGACCGGCAAGATCGGCTCGGTCACCGTGTGGGGCGTCATCATCCCCGTAGGCATGATCTCGCTGATCGGCTGGTTCTGGTTCAGCAAGGACACGTTCGCGGCGGCCTGGAACCCGCAGGGCCTGAGCATCGGCCAGGGCATGGGCTCGAGCATCGCGCTCACGCTCTGGGCATTCCTCGGCATGGAGTCCGCCGCACAGAATTCTGCCGCAGTCGACAACCCCAAGAGGAACGTGCCGCTCGCTTGCCTGTTCGGCACGCTGGGCGCGGCCTTCATCTACGTGCTGTCCACGACCGTGATCCAGGGAATCGTGCCGAATGCGGAGCTCGCCGCCTCGACCGGTCCGTTCGGGCTCGCGTTCCAGCACATGTTCAACCCGACAGTCGGCCGGATCATCATGGCGCTCGCCGTGCTCTCCTGCCTCGGCTCACTCCTGGGATGGCAGTTTACGATCGCGATGACCGGCAAGTCGGCGGCTGACGAGCGCATGTTCCCGTCGCTGTTCGCAAAGGTGAACCGCATGGGCGCGCCGATCATCGGCATGATAGTGCTCGGCTTCGTGCAAACTGGCCTCGCGCTGATGACGATCTCCCCCACGCTGAGCAAGCAGTTCAGCACGCTCGTCAATCTCGCTGTCGTCACGAACGTCATTCCGTACATCGTCTCGCTGTCGGCGCTCATGGTCATGATGAAGGCCGCGAAGGTCGGCAAAGGCGTCTGGCGGCGCAACAGCATCATCGTGACGATAGCGACGGCCTACAGCGTGTTCGCGCTGTACGCCTCGGGCAAGGACGCCGTGATGGGCGGTATGCTCGTCGTCGGTATCGCTTACATCATCTGGGGATTCATCGCACCGCGCTTTGCAGCCCCGTCAGCCGCGACCACCGCTGCGCCTGCTAGAGCCGCGCCTGCCACAGCAGCGCCAACGCCGGCTGCGCCGGCAAAAGCGTGAGCAGCGCAAGCTACACCCCGCAAAGGAGAACAATCATGCAAACTGACTTCCAGACCACGCGAGGCTCGCAGCCGTTAGCCTCTCGTTTCACCGCAGCTCTGACCTTCATGGCTCTCGCCTGCGCCGTTGCGCAGCCCGCCTGCGCGGCGACACTCGATCGCATCAAGGAAACCGGCAGCATCAAACTCGGCTACCTGGTCGACGCTCGCCCGTTCACCTCGCGCAGCCAAGGCGGCGCCGTCGAAGGCTACAGCGCCGCGCTGTGCGGGCAGGTCGTCGAACAGATCAAGACGCAACTCTCGCTCGGCCATCTGGCCGTGGAGTGGGTGCCCGTTGGTATCCAGGACCATCTGCGCCAAGTGCAGCAGGGCAATGTCGATCTGCTCTGCGTACCCGCAGCCGTGACGCTGGGCCGGCGCGAGGCAGTCTCGTTCTCGATCCCGGTCTTCCCGGGCGGCATGCGCGCCGTCCTGCGTGCGGACGCTCCGCAGCAGCTGCGCGACGCGCTCGCCGAGAAACCGAGCCCGACTCCGGTGTGGCGCGGCTCGCCCGCGGCGAAGGTTCTGGAGAAGACGACGTTCGTGGTCGTACCCGGAACGACGACGGAGGAATGGCTCGCACGCACTGCGAAGAAACTGCAGATCGACGCCAAGATCGTGACCGCGCCGGACTACCGGAGCGCCCTGCTGCAGGTGTTGCAGTACAAGGCCGATGTGTTCTTCGGCGATCGCGCAGTGGTCCTCGGAGCCCTGAACCCTGCGCAGCGCAAGGACTTCCAGGTCCTCGACCGCAGGCTCACGCACGAAGCTGCTTCGCTAGCGCTGGCGCACGACGACGAGGATTTCCGTCTGGTCGTGGACCGTGCGCTGAGCCAGCTGTACGAGTCGCCCGGTTTCGGCGATCTGTACAGCAAATGGTTCGGCGACTTCGACGATGACGCACGCACATTCTTCCAGTGGGTGACCTTGCCGCCCTGAGCCGGCGCGTCAACCACAACCCGAAGGCGCGATCGATGATCACGAGAGGCACGAAGCGGCTGACCCTGCGCGCACTCGTCATGGACGATGAGCTCGGCCTGACGACGGCCGAAGGCCGCGCCGCTCGCGCGCTCGTGCAGGAGCTGCAGGGTCGCAGCATCGAAGTCATCGAGGCGACTTCTTGCGAGGACGGCACGTCTGCCTTCATCTCGGACTCGGCGATTCATGTCGTGCTGCTCGACTGGACGCTGGGCGACGACAAGAACAACGCGAAGGCGCGCGCCTTCCTCGAGCTCGTGCGCTCGCGCAACGATAAGATTCCGATCTTTCTCATGGCCGAGCGCGGTGAGGCATCCGCCATCCCCGTCGCAGTGATGGAGATGGTGGACGAATACGTCTGGACGCTCGAAGACACGGCGGCATTCGTCGGCGGACGCGTCGCCGCCGCGATCCGCCGTTACCTGGACGCCATGCTTCCGCCACTCGCTGCCGCACTGATGCGGTTCAGCCAGGAGTACGAGTACTCGTGGCACACGCCCGGCCACACCGGCGGCACCGCGTTCCTGAAATCGCCCATCGGGCGGATCTTCTTCGACTACTTCGGCGAAAACCTGCTGCGCTCTGATCTGTCGATCAGCGTCGGCAGCCTGGGGTCCCTGCTCGACCATAGCGGAGCGATCGGCGAGCATGAGAAGTACGCCGCGCGCGTCTTCGGCGCGCATCGCACGTATTGCGTGACGAACGGCACGTCGATGTCGAACCGCGTGGTCTTCATGGCGGCCGTCGCGCGCGACCAGATCGCGCTGTGCGACCGCAACTGCCACAAGTCGATCGAGCACAGCCTGGTGATGACGGGCGCGATCCCGCACTACCTCGTTCCGTTGCGCAATCGTTACGGCATCATCGGCCCTATCCCGCCTGCCCGCCTCGCCAGGGAAGCCATCGAGTCCGGCATCAAGAGCAATCCACTCGTAACGAAGGGCGTCGTCACCCGCCCGGTGCATTCGATCATCACTAACTCGACCTACGACGGGCTCTGCTACGACGCAAGACGCGTGCAGGAGCTGCTCGACCCGAGCGTCGATCGCATCCACTTCGACGAAGCCTGGTATGCGTATGCGCGCTTCAATCCGTTGTACCGTGGCCGCTATGCGATGCGCGGCGATCCGAGGGATCACAACGGACCGACGATCTTCGCCACGCACTCGACGCACAAGCTGCTGGCGGCGCTCTCGCAGGCATCGCTCCTGCACATCCGCGACGGGCGCAGCGCCATTCCGCATGCACGGTTCAACGAGTCGTACATGATGCATGCGTCGACCTCGCCGCTGTACCCGATCATCGTCTCGAACGACATCACCTCAGCGATGATGGACGGGCCCGGGGGCCCGACGCTCACGAACGAGTCGATCCAGGAAGCCGTCGCCTTCCGCCAGACCGTGGGCCGCGTGCACCGCGAGTTCGCGGACAAGCGCGAATGGTTCTTCCGAACCTGGAACGCGGACAGCGTGAAGCCGAGCAAGAACGGCAAGAAGGTCCGCTTCGAGGATGCGGACGCCGGCTGGCTCGCCACCGACCCGGAATGCTGGGTGCTGCATCCCGGCGAGGTCTGGCACGGCTTCGGCGACCTAGAGGATGGCTATTGCATGCTCGATCCGATCAAGGTCTCGATTCTCACGCCGGGCGTCGCCGACGCCGGCGGGCTCGACCAGCGCGGCATCCCGGCGAGCCTCGTGACCGCGTACCTGCACTATCGTGGCGTCGAGGTCGAGAAGACGACCGACTTCACGATCCTGTTCCTGTTCTCGATCGGCATCACCAAGGGCAAGTGGGGCACGCTCTTGAACGCGCTGCTCGACTTCAAGCGCGATTACGACAACAACGTGACGCTCGCGCAAGTGCTGCCGCACCTCACGAGCGACTACGCAGCCGTATATGGCGGCCTCGGCCTGCGCGATCTCGCGGACCAGATGTTCGCGCAGCTGCGCGATTCGCAGCAGACGCATTGGCTTGCGAAAGCGTTCTCGACTTTACCCACGCCGTTGCTCACGCCGAATGCCGCGTACCAGCACCTGGTGCGTGGCGAGATCGAGCATGTGCCGCTCGACGAGCTCGGGGGCCGAGTGCTCGCAACCAGCGTCGTGCCCTACCCGCCGGGAATTCCGATGTTGATGCCCGGAGAGGCGACCGGCGCGCACGATGGCCCGTACCTCGGCTATCTGCGCGCGCTGCGAGCGTGGGACAAGCGCTTCCCGGGATTCGGTCACGACACGCACGGCGTTGAGAACCGCGACGGCGAGTACTACGTGCAGTGCCTGAAGTCCGGCGCGGAAACCGAGGCCGTCCGCGGCTGAAACGAGTTGGTCGCCTCGTATCGCGCCACCATCACGACCTCGCTGTCTCCCGGAACAACCCGTGCGCAGTGCATGCAGCGTTTCCTCCCGATAAGTGTCGAGTGGGCTGCGATGTTCACCAACGCGAAACGTAGCTTCTACTGACGCCGCATTGTTCTCAGTGACGCAGGGCCCAAGCTTGGAGTTGCTTTGCCAACTGGAGGAACCATGAACGCTCGATTTCTCATCGCGACCCTTGCGTCGGCAACTGTTCTGCTTGGTCTGGGTGCCTGTGGCAGCACCTATTATCTCGTGAAGGATCCGCATACCGGTCGCGAGTACTACACGACCGCGGTGGAGCAGTCGAACGGCGGGATTCGCTTCAAGGACGGAAAGACGCAGTCGACCGTCATGCTGCAGAACTCCGAGATCATCGAGATATCCAAGGATCAGTACCGAGCAAGCGCAGGTGCGCGTTGAAGACGCCAGCGGGGCAAGCGCGTGAAATCCGCGAATCAAACGCTGCCCTCGCTCACCACACGCTGCGACTCGCGTGCACTGGTGAGCTCCTCGAGCTCGGGTCAATTGGCTTAGCAGTGTCGCGCGCCGGCGGCGTGCTCATGGAGTTCATCTGTCCTCGCTGCGATGGGCTTCACCTCTCGCGTTTGTTTCGCTGAGCCGGCGCGTGGCGCTCGTGCCCAAGGAGGGACGTCCTCGGTCTCTCCATCGCAACACCGCTGCCGAACTAGACCAAAGTGTAGCCCGCTGAGACTCGCTGCCAGGCGAGATATGCCCCCGTATGCGCCAGCTTTGCCATGCGTGCAATGTTGACGCGCAGTCGATCGGCCTAGGCTCGTATCCGATCAAGGAGGGAATGCAGATGACGAGCCAGTCCCTGGTTACCAACTTCTCTCGTACCTGTCCGTACCCGTACGCAGTGCGGGCTGATGCTGAAGTGGCGGGGTGCGGAAATCGCCTTCGCGGCGGACTTCGTAGGAACGATCGACGCCTCGCCGAAGGTGAGGAACCGGCGTTGGGCTCGCACCTCCTGACACCCCGGCTGGGTTTTGCCCACCACGGTATTTACGTCGGCTGCGGCAGGGTCGTCCACTACGGCGCCCTCGCACATGGGCTCCACCGGGGTCCGGTCGAAGAGGTTTCGCTCGCGCATTTCACTCATGGACATAGCCTATGGGCCCGACCCGGCGCCGCCCGCTTCGGCTGCGAGGAAGTGATTCGGCGAGCGCGGTCCCGGATCGGCGAGAACAGCTATCGGCTCCTCAGCAACAACTGCGAGCACTTCAGCGAGTGGTGTCTGCGCGGCGAACATCGTAGCGAGCAGGTCGAGCGGGCGCTCGTACTGCCCCGACGATTAGCACACGGCATCAGCGCAGCAGCTGTGGCGTTGCTCACGGTCTCCGCAATTTCGAGTTGGTGGAGCTGACATGGACCCTACGTTCGCTGCGGTCCCTTTGGACTCTCACTGCATTCCCACCAAACGTCGACGGTTCGCTGACCAATCGGCAGTCACCCTCTCGTACGCTGCGGCCATGTCGGATTCAGACCTCGTGGAGGTGCGCGCGTGGACACGCTGATGAGCATCAAGACCTTCAGGCAGGTCATCGAGTCGGGCAGCTTCGTGGCCGCCGCCGAACGGCTCGACATGTCGACGGCGATGGTCAGCAAGCACGTGATGCACATCGAGCAGCGGCTGGGCGTGCGCCTACTCAATCGCAACCCGCGCATGCTCAGCCTGACAGAGCCTGGTACCGTCTACTTCGAGCGCTGCAAAGTCCTTCTGGATGGTCTGCATGAGACCGAAGTAGAGCTGGGGTCGCTCAGCGCTGCGCCGCGCGGCACGTTGCGAATCAGTGCCCCAACGTGGTTCGCCGAACAGCTGGCGGACACGCTCGCGAACTTCCGGCAGCACTACCCGCAGATCGTCGTCGACATTTCCTTCGAGGATCGAATCTGCGATCTCGTCCAGGAAGGCTACGATCTCGCACTGCGCGCCACGGCGGGCGAGCTTCCTATGGGACTCGTCGCGCGTCGCTTGCATTCGCTCAAGTTTCTGATCGGCGCCTCGCGCGAGTATCTCAAACGGCATCGAGCGCCAACCTGCCCGGAGGATCTCGCCAGTCACGATTGTGTGGCTATGGGCAACATCGATTCCTGGACGTTCGTGGGTCCCAGCGGAAAGCTCGAAGTTCCAGCTCGAGTCGTCCTGCGCTCCCGCATGATGTCTGGCGTGGTGAACGCTGTTGCTGCCGGCATCGGTCTCGCGCCGCTCCCGAGCACCCTGTTCGAGGCGCCTGCGTTCAAGGACACATTGACGCCACTTCTCACGGAGTACCCTCTTCGAGAAAGGACGCTCTATCTCCTTCATGCGCCCCGTAAGCACTTGCCGCTCAAGATCCGCACGTTCATCGATTACTTCCTCAAGTCCTTTCCCGTGCAATCGGATCGGCAATTCCCGAGGACGCTCACGGCATTCCCACCGAACACCGACGGTTTGCTGACCAATCGGCTGTAGCCGTCTCGTACGCTGCAGCCAGGTCAGGTTCCGGCGAGGCGGGCACCGCTGTCTCCAACCCGACTGAATTGGCAGTCAGTTACACCTCAGTCACGAGCACCACCATGACAGCAAGAGACAAGACAACACCGTTCATCACGAAGTCGGACAAGGAAATGTGCGATGAGGTCACGCGGGACCACACGCAGGAGTTGACGGCGGCCGCCGAGCGGTTCGCCAGAGTCCTTCGCACTGCGCCCGTTGAGACGACGAATGTCGGCCAGGCCGACATCCGCCACGTGCTCTTCAGTGACGCGCGCCTGCTCTGGACGACCACGCTCGAGTCGCAGTGGCATCGATACCTCTGCAAGCCCAGCCATCCGTCGGCGATCCATTAGCAGTGGACTCACATTCCGATCGAATGGCGACGTTTTGCTGACCACTCGATGGTCGGCAGCCGCTAGGCTGCCTTCAGTCGTGATGCCAGAGACCGCCATGCCGCTCAGAGTTGATCCCACATATCCCAGCCGCCGCACCTATGTCGTGAAGTTGAGCAGTGACGCCGCGCCGGATGCGCTTTGCGGGCGTCTGGAAAACCTGGTCACTTGCCAGCAAAGCCATTTCGCCTCATCCCGCGAGCTGTTCGATTTGATTGCTCGCGACATCGAGTCCTGCCGCGCCGAGCCGCCGAACGATCCATAAGCGCCTGCTACGCCACGGCGCTCACCGATCTCCCACCAAACGCCGACCGTTCGCTGACCACTCCCGAGCAGCCCTCTCGTAGGCTGACTGCAGATCGATTCGCACACCCGAGGACACGATGTCTGCCCAATTCTCAAGCTCCCGGATGTCTCGAGCGCCATGGCCGAACCGGGTTAACCGCCCGAACGTACTCGCGCGGATGATCGCGGCGACGCTCTCTGCGTCGCTCGTGCTCGGTCTGGGCGGATGCGCCACGCCCATGCTGAACTCCACGGTTAGTGTGCCGGATCAGTTTGCCGCGGCAGCCGCTGCCACAGAGACTGCCTCGGAGGTTGCGTGGTGGGAGCGCTACGGCGACCCAGTGCTGTCGGATCTGGTTCGCGTTGCCGCGCGCGAGAATCGCGACGTCCGTATTGCGGCGGAACGCGTGCGCGCTGCGCGGGCCGGCGAGACGATCAGCCGCTCCTGGCTGCTGCCGAGCCTGGGCGCGACCGGGAGTCAGGGCAATGAGCGCAGCGACTATAGCGGCCGTGCGCAGGAGGCTGTACCCGACGTAGACAGCACCAGCGGCGGACTCAGCGTTTCGTGGGAAGTCGACCTCAGTGGACGATTGCGGGCCGGTGCAGCCGCAGCGGCGGCTGACAGGATGGCCACTGAAGACCAGGCTCGAGGTGTGCGCCTGCTGGTACTGAGCGATGTTGCGTCCAACTACTTCACCTTCGTCGGCGCGCTCCAGCAACTCGAAACAGTACGAGCGATCTCTGCGGCTCAGGATGAGACGCTTCGTCTCGTCACTGCACGACAACGCGTGGGTCTCGCTTCCACTTTCGACGTCGAGCGCGCTCGCACGCAGGCGGCCACTGCGCGCGCCGCGATACCGCCCCTCGAAACCCTGGCCGCCGCCTCGCGACATCGCATCGCCGTGCTGATCGGAAGCCAGGCCGCCGATGCTGCAATGGTAAAGCCCTGGAGTGGCACTGCGAGTGTTCCGGACATCCAGCCCGGCCAGCCCGCCGAGATCCTGGAACGCCGCCCGGATCTGCTCGCATCGCGCGCGCAGCTGCAAGCCGCCAATTTTCGGCGTCAGCAGGCTGCGGCGGAGTGGTTCCCGCGACTGTTTGTCGGCGCACTGTTCGGACGCCAGAGCGTTGACGTCAACGGCATCGATCTCGGCGCCGCACGCTTCAGCAACGTCTCGAGTCTGTTGACGATGCCGATCTTCGACTGGGGACGTACGCGTTCAATCAACGAGGTCGCCGGGAGCGCACAGAAGGAAGCACTGCTGCGCTACGAGGACGCCATCGTGCGCGCGCTCGAGGATGTCGAGAACGCACTCGTTTCGCTGCACGACCAGCGTCAGCGTACCGAGGCCCTGCAAGGCGCCGCCGCCTCCGCGGACGCAGCGCTCGGACATGCTCAATCACTGTACAACCGCGGGCAGATCGATCTCTTACCGCTGCTCGATGTACAGCGCACGCGTCTGAGCGTCCGTGTCAGCGCGAACGAGAGCAATACGCGCCTGATGCTGGCCACCGTCGAGCTGTTCAAGGCGCTCGGCGGAGGTTGGCAGGCCTTCGAGCCGGCCGCTGTGCCGAAGACGGCCGCCGCGACGCCCCCGCCCCATTCCGAAACTCTGGCATCGACCACCGAGGATCATTCGTGAAACTTTCCATCGGCACGGCATCTATCGCCGCAGCAATTGTTTCATTGCTTTCTGCGTGTTCACACGATGCGCCGCCGGCCGAGACGCCTCGGTCCGTTCGCACCGTCGGCGTTCATTACGAGAGTGCCCGCGAGGTGAGTCGCTACTTCGGCTCCGTGCAGGCTCGGCACGAAGTGGATCAGGCGTTTCGCGTGGGCGGCAAGGTCCTCGAGCGTCGGGTCGACATCGGCGACAGCGTGCGCGAGGGCGACGTGCTCGCCGTGCTGGACGACATCGACTATCGACTTTCGGAAGAGGCTGCTCGCCAGCAGCTGGAAGCGGCAACTACACGGGTGCGGCAGGCCGAGTCGGATTGGCAGCGCATGCAGGGGCTGAAGCTCGACGGCTCTGTCAGCGAGTTCGACGACGAACACGCGCAGAGCGCTTTGCAGACGGCGCACGCGGCAGCCGAGGCCGAGGCGCGCAAGCTCGATCTGGCACGCAACCAGGTGAAGTACACCGTCCTGCGCGCATCGAGCAGCGGCGTCGTCACCAGCCTGCGCTTCGAGGTCGGCCAAGTCGTCGCGGCAGGCCAGCCGGTCATCCAGATCGCGAACCAAGGCGAACCCGAGATCGTCGTGGACGTGCCCGAGGACAACCTCGAAGCGTTCAAGAACGCACACTTCACGGCCTCGCTGGCAAGCGCGCCGGAGGAGAAGTTCGAAGTAGTCCTGCGCGAGCTGTCGGCACAGGCGGCGGCGCAGACGCGGACGTACCGCGCTCGCTTGAGACCTGCGACGCCGCGAGCACTGCCGCTCGGCGCGACCGCAACGTTGATCACCGTGCGCGAGGCGGCCGGCGCGCAGTTCGCGTCGATCCCGGCGGCCGCGATCACGCAGAGCAAAGGAAAGCCGGCGCTCTGGACAGCTCGCCGCTCCGGCAACGAGCCGGTCGCAACCGTCGAGCTCACGCCGGTGGCGATCCACGGCTACCGCAACGATGAGGTGCTCGTATCCGGTCTGCCCCCCGGGACGGTCGTCGTGACTGCCGGAGTGCAGAAGATGGCCCCGGGGTTGCGCGTGGTGCTGCCCGGCGAGGCGCACGATGCCTACATCAGCAGAGACGCCGAATGAAATCTTTCAATCTCACCGAATGGGCGCTCAACCACCGCGCCATAGTGCTGTTCCTGATTCTCCTGATCGGCATCGGCGGCGTGCTGAGCTTCACCAAGCTCGGCCAGCTCGAGGATCCGAACTTCTCCGTGCCGTCGATGACGGCAATGGTGATCTGGCCCGGCTCGACGGCGCAGCAGATCCAGGACGAAGTACTCAACCGAATGGAGAAGAAGTTCGAGCAGCTCGACCACTTCGAGAAGGTCAAGACGTACGCGCGCCAGGGCTACGGCGCCATGCTGATCACCGTGAAGGGTGGCACGTCGCACGCTGATCAGCAGGAGGCGTGGTACCAGGCGCGCAAGAAGTTCAGCGACATCGAACTCGAGCTGCCCGAGGGCGTCATCGGCCCGATCTTCAACGACGAATTCGGCGACGTGACGGGGCTGCTGTATGCCGTCAAGGGCGACGGCGTCAACCTCGGGGAGCTTTCCGACGTATCCGAGGACATCAAGCGCCGCCTGCTCAAGGTGCCGATGGTCAAGAAGGTCGACATCTACGGCAAGCAGGCCAAGAAGATCTACGTCGAGTTCTCGCACCAGCGGCTCGCCGCACTCGGCATCACGCCGCTCGCGATTGCCGAGAGCCTGAGAAACCAGAACAGCGTGCTGGCGAGCGGTCAGATCGACACGCGCGGCGATCGCGTGATGGTCCGCGTCAGCGGGCAGTTCTCCAACCTCGACGATATCCGCAACGTGCCGATCGCCGCCGGCGGCCGGCTTATCAAGCTCGGGGACTTCACGACGATCACGCGCGGCTACGAAGATCCGCCGACGTACACCGTCCGCCACAACGGCCAGCAGGTGCTGATGCTGGGGATCGTCATGACCAACGACGGCAACATCGTCGACTTCGGCAAGGCCATCGAACAGGCTGTTGCCAGGGTCCAGGCCGAGCTGCCGTACGGCGTCGAGCTCGAGCGCGTCGCCGACCAGCCGACTGTCGTCAGCGAATCGATCTGGGAATTCGAACGCTCGCTGATGGAAGCGTTGGCGATCGTGCTTGCGGTCAGCTTGCTCAGCCTCGGCTGGCGCACCGGGATCGTGGTCGGTCTGTCGGTGCCGATCGTGCTCGGCGCCGTTGCCTTGGTAATGCTGGCAATGGGCTGGAACCTCGAGCGCGTTTCTCTCGGGTCGCTCATCATCGCGCTCGGCCTGCTGGTGGACGACGGCATCATCGCGGTGGAGATGATGGTCGTGAAGATGGAGGAAGGTTGGGATCGGCTCAAGGCCGCTGCCCATTCGTACGCCGCGACCGCCGTACCTCGGCTGACCGGGGCGCTGATCACCGTGGCCGCCTTCATGCCGATCGGCTTCTCCAAGTCGACTACCGGCGAATACGCGGGCGGCATCTTCTGGATCGTCGGCACGGCGGTGCTGTTCTCGTGGGTCGTTTCGGGAATTATCACGCCCTACCTCGCCGTCAAAATGTTGCCGAAGGACTTCGGCAAGCATCACCAAGGCGGCGGCGACCCGTACGACAAGCCGTTCTACCGCAAGCTGCGCGGGTTGATCGACCTCGCCATCGAGCGGCGCTGGTGGGTCATCGGGATCACCGTAGCCGCACTGTGCTTGGCGATCTTCGCAAGCCGGTTCGTGCCGCAGCAGTTCTTCCCCAACAGCTCGCGGCCCGAGCTCGTCGTCGAGCTGCGACTGAAGGAAGGCGCCTCGTTCGCCGCTACCACCGAGCAGGTCAAGAAGATGGAGTCGGTGCTCGCGAAGGATGAGGACATCCGCTTCTTCACCGCATACACCGGTGCTGGCCAGCCGCGCTTCTATCTCTCCCTCGATCCGGAGCTGCCGAATCCGGGCTACGCCGCCTTCATCGTGATGACGAAGGACATGAAGGCGCGGGAACGCGTGCGCTCCCGCCTGATGGCGAGCGTCGGCGAGGCATTCCCACAGGTGTGGATCCGCATCACGCGCCTGGAGCTAGGTCCGCCGGTCGGCTTCCCAGTCCAGTTCCGTATCGTCGGTCCGGACACTCAGAAGGTGCGCGAGATCGCACGCGAAGTCGAACGCGTCGTCACTTCCAGCCCGAAGGTCCGCGACGTCCAGCTCGACTGGAACGACCCGGTGCGCACGCTGAAAGTCGATCTCGACCAGGACAAGGCCCGTGCCCTCGGCCTGGCGCCGGTCGACGTGGCGCTCGTGACTCAGACCCTGATGAACGGCGCGACGCTGTCACAACTGCGCGAGCACGAAGACCTGACCGACATCGTTGCCCGTGCGGTGCCATCCGAGCGTCTCGATCTCGACACGCTGAAGGATGCCAATCTGTTCACGCGGCAGGGAACGGTCGTGCCGTTGTCACAGGTCGCGCGTGTCACCTACGAGCTCGAAGAGCCCGTCCTGTGGCGCCGCAATCGCGACATGGCGATCACGGTGCGCGCCGACGTCAAGGACGGCGAGCAGGGCGTGACGGTGACCCAGTCGATTCGGCCGCTGCTGAAGGACATCGAGGCGAAGCTGCCATTCGGTTATCGCATCGACGTCGGCGGTGCCGTCGAGGAGAGCGACAAGGCCAATCGTGCACTGATGGCGATCTTCCCGGTGATGCTGGTCACGATCCTGACGATCCTGATGCTGCAGCTGCGGAGCTTCTCGCTGATGTTCATGGTGTTCCTGACAGCGCCGCTCGGACTCATCGGGGTCGTCGCAGCGCTGCTTCTGTTCAACGCGCCGCTCGGCTTCGTCGCGATCCTCGGCGTCACCGCCCTCTGCGGGATGATCATGCGCAACGCGGTGATCCTGGTCGATCAGGTGCAGACGGAGATGGCCGCGGGCCGCGACACATGGAACGCAGTCCTGGACGCCGCCGTGCACCGAACTCGCCCGGTCGTGCTGACTGCAGCGGGCACCGT